>JAABUK010000257.1_pt1 | contig 121423 bp, 51 predicted proteins | sample 5559141 | NCBI WGS metagenome assembly JAABUK01 (sample SAMN10711869, study PRJNA513367) | rock metagenome | isolation source: Antarctica rocks | place: Antarctica: Victoria Land, Pudding Butte nord | collected 2016-01-03 | reverse complement strand
GGTCCATGCCTTGGGCAAGGAAAAGCCCTGGGATTATCCGCAAGTCCCCACGTTTCGCGGTCACCGTCGCGACTACCTGGAACTCGCGCTGCTGGAGACCAGCCCCTATGTCGCTGTCGCTTCAAGGTTTGCCGGCCAACTGAGCGAACCGGCACCCTGGCTCGGGGCGCGGACCCACTTGGCAAAGGCGTTACGCCTGATGACCCTGGGTCACCCATCGCTCCAGGGCCTTCCGCTCGCGGCCCTGGCTTTAATCATGGCGAAGTTCGGTCGGACGCCCTCGGCCTAGGTATTTTTCGAGGTGCGAACGACGGCGAGAATGGGCTCCGTCTGGTCGGGCGTCCGAGAGTTGCCCGATTGGGTCGCCCGCCGTCGCCCACGGAGTCCGTCGTTCCCAATCAGGAGGGAGGCCCCCCGGGTGCCCGCCAGACGGCCAGGACCGACTTGCCGACCGCATGGGCCAGGAGCGGGTCGACCCGCTTCGACAATCGAACCAGGACCCGGTCCCAGAAGGCGACCTGCGTGGGGCCCGGCGTCGCGCTCCTGAGGAGCAGCTTGTTGGCGAGCGAGGCGAGCAGGCCGACCGAATCGAGGTAGACAAGCCGCTCCGGCCGGAGGCCCCCGGCCAAGTCGCCGAATCCGGTCCGGCCATAGCGACGGTGGTGGCCGATCGCCCTGTCGAACGGCGTGTAGAGCCATTGATGGGCCGGGGACAGGGCCACGAGGTGGCCGCCGGGCTTCAACAGGCGGAAAGCCCGGTCGACCTCGGCCCGGTCGTCCTCGATGTGCTCGAGGACGTCGATGTAGAGGATGGTATCGAAGGACTCGGATGGGTCGAGGTGGCCGATCGTCCCCAGGATCGCCTCGCAGCAGCGGGGCAGCGATCCCGAGCGGATCTCCTCGTCGAGCCTGGCCGCCAGGGCGGGGTCGGGCTCCAGGCAGGCCCAGCGTCGTTCGGACCCTCGGCAGAGGGCCCGGGTCGTCCCGCCGATTCCGGCGCCGACCTCGAGGACGTCGACGCCGAGGTAGGGCGAGATCTGTTCGCGGAGATAGCCCTTCCAGACCTTCGCCGTCGCGAAGAGGTCGAGCTCCGATCCGGGATAGGTGGCGTCGGCCGTCACGGCCGGGGTGCCTGGCCGGATTCCGCGTAGCCATCGGGGTGCGAGGCGTGCCATCGCCAGGCCGTCTCGACGATCGAGTCGATGTCAGGGTATCGGGGCGACCAGCCGAGTTCCCTGGCGACTTTCTCGGGCGTGGCGATCAGGGTGCCGGGATCTCCGGGGCGGCGGCCGACGACCTCGTGGGGGATCGTCCGGCCGACGGCCGCCTCGCAGGCCCGGAGGACTTCCAGGATCGTGGTCCCGGTCCCCGAGCCGAGGTTGTATTCGCGGACCTCGCCGGGCGCTTCGCTCGCCTCGACGGCGAGCTGATGGGCCTGCGCCAGGTCGTCGGTATGGACGTAGTCGCGGACGCAGGTCCCGTCGCGGGTCTCCCAGTCGCCCCCGAAGATCTTCAGCTTGTCGCGCCGGCCGACGGCGACCATCAGGGCGAGCGGGACGAGGTGCCCCTCGACGTGCCTGGACTCGCCGAAACGACCGTCGGGGTCGGCCCCCGAGGCGTTGAAGTAGCGGAAGATCGTCCCCGAGAGCCCATAGGCCCGGGCATACTCCTTGATCATCGACTCGGCGGCCAGTTTGGTCGTCCCGTAAGGCGTCTGAGGGGTTTGCGGGGTGGTCTCGCGGATCGGCATCTCGGCTTCGAAGGAGTAGGTCGCCGCGGTGCTGCTGAAGACGATCTTGGGGACGCCGGCCGTCCTCATCGCATCGAGCACGCCCTTGGTTCCCGCCACGTTGACCCGCCAGTAGCTGGCCGGGTCGGAGATCGACAGGGGGACCGACGCCAGGGCGGCGAGGTGGATCACCGCATCGATCCGGCGATCGGCCAGGGTTTTCGCCAGGAGTTTCTCGTCGCAGACGTCGCCGACGACCAGCCGCCCGTCGGGGACCGCCGCCGCGTTCCCCTCGGAGAGGTCGTCATAGGCGATCGGGTCGTGCCCGTGGCGGAGGAGCCAGCGGAGGCAGGCGCTGCCGATGTAGCCGGCGCCGCCGGTGAGGAGGATCTTCAAGGCGTCGTCCTTCCGGTTGATGGGGCCTCGCCCCCGGCGGTCCCGAGGATCAGGTCGGCGGCGGCCTGGAGGTCGTCCACGACGGGGAACCGCCCGCCGCCCGGGACCTCGCCCTCGCCGACCGGCTGCTTGCCGGTGCGAACGAGGAGGTTGCCCTCGCAACCGGCATGATACCCGGCCAGGGCGTCGCTGATCATGTCCCCGATCATCCAGGACCGCGACGGGTCGAGCCCCAGCTCGCGGGCCGCCCTGAGGAGCATGCCGGGGCCCGGCTTGCGGTCGCCGCGGGTGATCGCCGTCGGGTCGGTGGCGGCCGGGACCTCGGGGCAGTAATAGACCCCGTCCAGGCTCACCCCCTCGTCGGCGAGCTGACGGCGCATCTCGGCGTCGACCCTCTCATACTGCTCGACCGAGATCATGCCCCGGCCGATCGCCGACTGGTTGGTGATCCCCACCAGCGCAAAGCCGGCCTCGGCCAGCCGCCGGAGGCCCCGGGCGGAGTTGGGCAGGAGTCGGACCTCGGCCGGGTCGGCCAGGTAATGGACGTGCTTGATGATCGTGCCGTCGCGGTCGAGGAAGACCGCGGGGCGGCGATCCTCGGGGCCGGGCCTCGGGCTTGGGGAGTCGGGGGGCATCGCGAGGGGGACTCCTTTCAGGACAAGGCCGGCGACTCGGCCTCGGCGTTCGACTTCTCGACGATCCGGGCCGGGACCCCGACGGCGGTCGCGCCGGCGGGGACGTCGCGGAGGACGACGCTCATCGCGCCGACCTTGGCGCCTCGGCCCAGCCGGACGCCGCCGAGGACCTGGGCGTAGGCGCCGAGCTCGACGTCGTCTTCCAGGGTCGGCGCGAGGCCGCCCTCCTGTCGGTTGCCGATCGTGACGCCCTGCCTCAGCGTGCAATTGGCCCCGATCGAGGCTTCGGGGTGGATGAAGACGTTGCCGAAGTGCCAGACCTTCAGGCCGGGTCCGATCGCCGCCGACTTGGGCAGGCTGATCCCCGTGGCCGTCTCGACCAGCCGGAACGCCAGCCAGTAGAACCGCTCCCGGACCTTCCTCGCCAGCCCCGGCGCCCGGCGGTCGACCCTCCGACCGAAGCGATAGACGGCAATGGCCCAGATCGATTGCTCTTTGAGCCAGGGACGCCGGGGGTAGCGTGCCAGGTCGGCCTGCCAATCGGGGTCGATCATCGTCGGGCCTCCGCCCCGGCCAGCCCTTCGCGGCCGCCGTCGGCCCGCTTGTACTCGATCAGCCGGGCCGTCCGCCCTCGCCGCCGATCGAGAGTATATCCGACCTGCCCGGCGAGGTCGGCCCACTTGGCGGCCATCGTCAGCATCCCATAAGCCAGCGCCGTTCGCGAGGCGTCGACCCGCCCCCGAATTCGGACCGCGAGTCGGAGCACCTGGAGCGCCAGGAACGCCAGGCCCAGCGAGGCCCCGATCGAGAAGCCAATCCAGCCCGCCGCGAGCCCGCCCGCCAGGGCCGCACAGGCCGTCGCCAGGGGCCAGCCGATCGCCCAGGCCCTCGATCGGGCGAGGCCCCGGGCGAAGGGCCGATCCGGGCCGGCGAACCGCGTGGCGATGTCCAGGCCGTTGTAGCCGCCGCGATACTGCCGCCGCCACCACTGGCGGAACCGGGTCATCCCCAGGTCGTGCCGGGTCATCTCGGCGTCGACCCGCCAGACCGACCAGCCGGCCCCTCGGAGCCTCTGGCAGAGCTCGGGCTCCTCGCCGGCGGCGGCCGTCGGGTCGAAACCGCCCACGGCCTCGAAGGCCTCGGCCCGCATCACCGAGTCGCCCCCGCAGGCGGCCGCCTCGCCGATCGGCGTGTCCCACTCCAGGTCGGCCAGCCGATTGTAGATCGAACCGGCGGGATCGACTTCCCGGCGTCGGCCGCAGACCGCGGCGCAATCGGGCCGCGCCTCCAGTTCCGCCCTGGCCCGTTCGATCCAGCCGGGGACGACCTCGCAATCGCCGTCGACGAACAGGACGTAGCGGGACGCGGGGGCGACCCGGCGGAGCCTTTCGAACCCCTCATTCCGGGCCCTGGCGGCCGAGAACGGGCGTGTCATGTCCAGCTCGACCACCTCGACGCCCATCGAACGGGCCATCGCGACGCTGCCGTCGGTCGAGCCCGAGTCGACGTAGACCGCCGGCAGCCCGTCGCCGGCCAAGGCGATCGAGGCCAGGCAGCGGCGGAGCCGATCCCCTTCGTTCCGCCCGATCGCCACCACGCCCATGTCGCTCAAATCTCGGCCTCCGGTCCCTTGCGGCGGACGACTCGGGCCGGGACGCCCACGGCGGTCGAGCCCGGCGGGACGTCGGCCAGGACCACGGCGTTCGCGCCAATCTTGCAATCGTCCCCGATCGTCACGTTCCCGAGGATGCAGGCCCCGCAGCCGATGTCGACCCGGCGGCCGATCGTCGGAATCTCCAGGTGGCGATCGACCGAAGCGATCCCCATCGTCGTGTTCTGCCGGATCTGGCTGTCGTCGCCGATCGATCGGGCGTGGAGGATGATCCCGCCGTGATGCCAGATCCGCACCCGTCGCCCAAGCCGGATCGTGTAAGGCAGCGAGATCCCCGCGGCGCACTCGACGAACAGGTAGAGGATCCGATAGAGCACGGTCAGCGGGGCCCTGGCGAGCTTCCAGCGGAACCCCATCCGCCAGTTCCCGAACCGATGGACGGCCACGGCCCAGAACCCCTGCTCGAAGACCGTCCCGCCGTGGTTATGCAGGTCCTCGCGCAGCAAGGCGAGGAATCCGATCCCTGCCGGGTTCCCGTTTCGGTCGCCCTCATCGAGTGGGCCGGTCCCGGCCGGTTCGACCCCGAGGAGGCCTTGATCCGCACGACTCATCGCTTCACCGGGAGGATGTTGTAGCGGATGAAGTCCCCGAGCAGCCCGACCGGATCCGTGTGGGATCGTCCGAGGGCCGCCCAGCGGAGCCGGAACAGCGCGTAGGCCAAAATGTAGGACACGTCGGCCAGGACGGCCTTGGCCCGCCCATGATTGGAGACGAAATACCGCTTGCGGGCTTCGAACCAATAGCGAGGGCGTCGCTTCGTCTCGGAGCCCTGGGCCGTGACGCCTGAGCTCTGGCCGACGAGGTGGATTACCCTCGACGATGGGACGTACCAGCAGCCCCAGCCCGCCCGGCTCGCCTTCAGGCAGAAGTCGACCTCCTCGTAGTACATAAAATAACCATCGTCGAGCAGGCCGATCGCCTCAAAAACTTCCCGGCGGATCAGCAAGCTGGCGCCGGCGACCCAGGCAACCCGCGACTCGCGATCGGGCACCGGCAGGGTCGTGACGTGGTTCTTCAACAACCGGGTGACCAGGCCCAGCCGAAGTCCGCCTTCCACCTCGCCGAGGATCGTCGGGAATCGGAAGGCCGATGGCTGGGGCGTGCCGTCGACGTGCTCCAAACGGCTCCCGGCCAGCCCGACGTCGGGTCGCCGCTCCAGGAACGCGACCAGTTCGGCGAGGGCACCCGGTCGAACGATCGTGTCGGGATTGAGCAGCCAGGCGTAATCCGGCGGCTCGACCGAGGCCAGGGCCGGGCGGAGCGCCACGTTATTCCCCGAGGCGAACCCACCGTTGCTCGGGGCTTGCACGAGGTCGACCCAGTGGGCCCAGCCATTCTCCTCGATCGCCAAGGCCAAGCGTGACGCCGAGTCGTCTCCCGAAGCGTTCTCGACCACGGCGACCCGGCAACCCGGCAAGGCCGCGACCTCCGGCTCGAGCGAGCGCAGGCAGTCGACCGTGAGCCCGGCGCAGCGATAATTGACGATCACGACGAGCAGCTTCATCGGTCGAGCCCCGATCCTCGCCCCTTGCCCCTCGGCCTTCAACGGCCAACCGCCTGACCCTCGGCTTTCAACTCGACCGAGGCGACGGCCGGGGGCCTCGCGGCGTGTCGGGCGATCGCGTCGTCGTAGATGGCGAGGATCCGCTCGATCTTGTGGTCCCAGTTGAATGGCCCGGAGGCGACCTTCTCCCGGGCCGACCGACCCATCGCCTCGCGAAGTTCCGCCGACCGCGCGAGCCGGAGCATGGCCCCGGCCAAGCCCTCGACGAACGACTCTCGCGAGTCCGGCGGGACGAGGATCCCGCAAGTCTCGTCCAGGTAGTCGGCCGGCCCGCCCCAATCGGTCGCCACGCAAGGCAGGCCGCAGGCCATCGCTTCCAGCACCACCGCCCCGCCGCACTCGTAGAGGCTCGGCAGGACCAACGCGTCGGACCGCTCGAGGCGCACGGCGCATGCCGATTGCTCCAGCCACCCTTCGAACCGGACCGAACCCGAGAGGCCGAGCCGCCCGGCCTGCTCCTCCAGGGCCGCCCGCATCGGACCGTCGCCGATGATCTCCAGCTCGACCGGGGCCTGACCGACGATCCGGGCGAACGCCTCGATCAGGAGGTCCACGGCCTTCCAGTCGACCAGCCGGCCGACGAATGTAAACCGGACCCGATCGGATGGTTCGCGTCGGCGATCGGGCGGATTTTGATCAAGCCAAAGGTCGGGGTCGACCCCGTTCTCGACCAGCTCGATCACCAGGCCTCGGGTCCCGGCGGGGAGCGCGTCCCTGGTCCTCGGGTTGGCCACCAGGAGCGTCTCGGCCTCCAGCTTGCCCGGCATCAGGCGATGCGCCAGTCCCGAGGCCTTCCTGCCAAGCTCGGCGATCCGTCCGACCAGCGCCATCCGCCGGTCTCCGGCCAAGAAGGCCGGGGGGTAAGACATCCCGCCGTTCATCGGCCCCATCACGACCGGGACGCCAAGGCCGTGCATCAGCGAGGGCTCTCGGGGTGAGACCGGGATTGGCTGGTGGACGACCTCCGCCCCGTGGGCCTTGATCAGCCCGCGGACGATCGATCGGGCGATCCTCTGGCAGCTCAGGCGGCTGGCGTAGCCGAAGGTGAAGTAGGCCAGGCGGGCCGGGAGGAACCGACCGAGCTTATGCATCGCGACGTGGAACCGCGTATCGGGGATGAACGAGATCCGCTCGGCCTCTCCGGGCATCAGGGCCAACAGTTCGGCCTTCGTCCGCGAATGGACGACGAGCCAAGCCTCGACGCCCCGGGCCCGGAGCTTTCGGAAGACGTGCAAAGGCAAGATCGCCTCGCCTCCGAAGACGGCCGAGGCATGCTCAGCCACGATGACCACGCGGGGCCCGGCCGGTTGCACGCTCACGGCGTCCGTCCTTCAGCGGAGGGAGACGCCCCTTGCGGAGCTGGGCGGCCGGCCCAAGGTGCCGATCTGGCAAGGTCCCGGGCGACTTGACGAAGCAGAAATAGGGCGTTTCGGGAGTAGCGGGGCAGGAGCCTGGCCGGGTCTGTGTAAATTCGGTAAGCCCATTCCAGCCCGGTCTTCTGGAAGAACCGCGGGGCCCGGCGAACCCGCCCGGCCACGAAATCGAGCGTCGCCCCGATCTGGACGCAGACCGGGACTCGCAATTCGTCCAGATGCCGGTCGATCCAGAGTTCGCCCTTGGGCTGGCCGAAGGCCACGAGGAGGAGGTCCGGGGCGGACTTTCGGATTGCAGCGACGAGATCGCGGCCCTCGGAACCTTCCAGGGTCCCGGGGGCCGGGCAGGCCGTGCCGACGATACGGAGACCGGGATAGAGCGACCGGAGTTTGCGAGCGGCCTCGTCGGCGATCCCCTCGGCCCCGCCGAGGAGGAAGACGCCGCGGCCGAGCGCCGCAGCCCGCTCGCAGAGGTCGTAGATCAGGTCCGAACCCGCCACTCGCTCCGGCAAGGGCGTCGGGCCGAGGCGTGAGGCCCAGACCATCGGCGCGCCATCGGCCAGGACAAACGCCGCTCGGTCGTTGATCGGGCGGAGTTCGGGATGCTCCTCCGTCAGCATCGCATAATGGGCATTGGCGGTGATGAAGTACGAGGGACGCCCCGCCTCGATCAGTCGCATGACCGCCTCGGCCGCCTCCACCCGAGTCATCCGGGCCAGGGGGAGCCCCCAAATCCAGGCCGTCTCGCTCACGATCGTCCACCCCCGCCGGTCAAAGGCCCGCCGCCCGTCCTGGCCAGGCCGAGCCGGTCGCCCGCCGTTTCCGTCTGCTCGAACTCGACGACCAGCCAGGACATCACCAGCAACTCCAGCCCCACCAGAACCATCGCCGTGGGCATCATCAGCCAGCCGGCGGCATCGTGGGCGTACTTGCTCCCCATATCGGCGCCGAAGCGATAGTAGCACCAAGCCGTCGCCGCGATCCGCAGGACATTGCTGCCCAGGGCGATCGGGATGATGCTCGGCAGCAGGAGGAACCGTTTCCAGTTGGCCATCGGGACCAGGCTCGCGGTCGCCGCGACGGTGGCCGCCAGGCTCATCAACATCGAGAGCCCATTGCACGCGGCGGCGACCTCGAGCCGTTCGTTGCCGACCATGATCACGTTCCCTTCCGGCATTACCCAGAGTCCGGTGAGCTTCAGCAGGGCGCAGGCGCAGGTGGTCGCCAGCGACTGGAGCGGTTGCGAAAGCGCGGTGTTGAGTTGCGGCGGCAGCGGAAAGAGGAAGATCAGGAAGGCGAAAGCGGGCCAGACCCGAAGCATCGCCGGAAGCCCGATCCTGGCCAGCGTCAGGCCGACGATGACGGGGAGCAAAGTGGCGGATTCCAACCAATTCTGGCCCTGATCCGCGAAATAGACGCGTGCCCCCAGCCCGGTTGTCACCAAGGCCCAGCCCGGCCACCAGGGGGTCGGGGCATCTTCGGCCCGATCGGGCCACCGTTTCCAGAGGATGAACAGGGCGATCGGCAGCACCAGGAAGCCGTGCGTATAGTCGGGCTCTCGATACCAGGTATCGTAGAGCCCTCTCAGGTTGGGAAAGTAGGCCCAGGCGGTCACGACGACAACCGCCAGGATCGCGAACAGGTCGGCCTTGGGAATTTCCGAGGGCCGAGGCGGCGGCAGGAGGCTCGGACCGGTCGCCCCGGCGTGAATGTCGAGCTTCGACGGTGCGGTGCCGGATTCGAGGTTCATGGTCGTGTCGTCATTTGAGGCGGGTGGCGTCGGGTTGGTTCGGAGAGTTCAACAGTCGGCCGGTCGGCCCCGGCATCCCGACCGCACGGAGGTCGAGACGATGAATGCCTCATTCGACCGCTCAGGAAATCGCGGGCTCGTCCGAGGAGGAGACTTCGGCCCTCGTCGAGCCATTGCCGTAATTGTAGCTGTAGGCATAATTGCCGTAGTTCGTCTGATGGCCTCGGACGCCATTGACGACCACGCCCAGCACGGGGATCCCGGCCAGGGCGAGTTGACGGTTGGCCCGTTCAACCAGCGGCAAGCGGCTGGCGTCGGACCGGGCGGCCATGACGGCCCCGTCGACCCAGCGGCCCATGATCAGCGCATCGGCCACCGGGAGGATCGGCGGGGTGTCGATGAGGATGAGGTCATAGTTCAGGCGGAGGCGGGCCAGGAGCTCGCTGAAGTGGTTCGACCTGAGGACCCGGCTGGGGTCGCGGCCTGGGGTCCCGGCCGAGAGGAAATGAAAGCCGCCGGCCTGCATCGTGATCAGGACCTCATCGAGGTCGATCTCGCCACCGAGGACGTCGGCCAGGCCGGGCCCGGGGGGGATGTCGAGGAGCCTGCCGAGCGAGGCACGCCGCATGTCGGCGTCAACCAGCAGGATCCGCGTCCCCGAGTTGGCACAACGCGCGGCCAGGTGGGCCGAGAGGGTCGTCTTCCCCTCGCCCCCGGTGGCGCTGGTGATCATCACGCAACGCCCTTCGCCGGGTTGCCCGGCCTCGCAGATGGCCACCCGGAGGTGGTCCAGGCTCTGGACGAAGCGGGCGAGACGCTGCTCGGATTTCTCGCTATTGGAATCGTCGCCCGGGCGGAGATTGGGGAGCGGGGCGATTGCGAAGACCTCATGCTTCATCCTCGAGGAGAGCACCTCGGGGTCGTCCACGCGGCCCGATCGAATCTCCAGGAGGACAATCAGGCCGAGGACCACGCCGAGGACCCCCACCGGCGTGGCGGCCAGGTAGGTGACTCGCTTATTCGAGACCGGACGGGTCGGGATGATCGCCCCGCTGAGGCTGACCGGGCGGATCCGGGTGTTGCCCTTGGCTTCGAATTTGAGTTGCTCCAGGCGGAGGAGGACTTTTTCCAGCATTGCCTTGAGCGTGGCCCGCTCGTCCTGGATCAGTTCAACCTCCACGGCATCGGTCGATTGGGTCCGATTTATCAGCTCGAGCTTGTCAGAGTCGGCCTTGAGCGTCGTCTGCTTCGCTCGAAGCTTGGCCACGGCGGCGCTCGCCTCACGAATTTCCACCATGGGATCCTTCACCCGGCCGTCTCCGCTCTCGATTTTCGAACGGAACGCCAGCGACTTGACCTCCCAGAGTTGCTCATATTGGGTTTTGAGCGACTGCAATCTTCGGACGGCGGCCCGCTCGGCCGGGTCGCCCGGCTGGACCGCGATGCGTTTGACCTCTTCGACCTTGTTTCGGGCCTGCATCATCTGATTGGCCAGGGCAATCACCTCGACATCGGCCCGGAACATCCGATCGATTTGCTGGTCGACCACGGTCGATTCGTCCGTATTTCCCACCGCCTTCGATGCCTTGCTGGCGGCGAGCTTGGCGGTCTCCAACCAGCTCTCGGCTTGGCCGAGATCGAGCTTGAGATTCAGAAGTTCCTTGCGGACCTGCTTGAATTCTTCGACCGTGATGCTCGCACGATCCGGGGCCGGGACGGATTTGGACGAACTTTCGTCCGACTTGCGGTCGCCGGTCGAAACCACGTCGAAGTTTCCCTTGGCGGCGAACGCCTTCCACTTCCGCTCGAGTTCGTCGGTCTGGCCCTTCAATTCCTCTCTGTAGGACTCCAGGTTTTTGATCTGGGTCCGGTTCATCCCGTCGGACCACTCGCGATTAGCATCCATGAAGGAATCGACGACCACATTCACCAGGATGGCGGCCTCGGTGTTGATCGTCGAGTTCATCGAGACTTCGATCAGGAAGGTACCCGGGATGACCGAGACGTTGACCGCCTTGCGGAGCTCGAGGACGACATCGCCTGCCTTCTGGATCCGCTCGAGGACCGCCGCCTTGGGGTTGTTCCCCGCCGAGGTCAGGACGTTGGGGCTGGTGATCAGCTGGACCTGGGTCTGGAGGAACGGGTCGACAAGGCTGTCGGCCGCCCCGTGGACGTTGTAAAGATCGGTGAGCGACGGGTCGACCTGGAGCAAGCTGCTGGCTCGGTAGGTCGGTTTGACGGTCAGGTAAATACTCGCCCCGATCGCTCCCGATCCCACCATCCAGAGGGCCAAAACGAGCCACCAGTAACGACGAGCTCCCCGGATGACGACCCGGATCGAGATCGGCGAAGCCGCGGTGGTCGCCTGCGACCCGACCGTCGGGCGGAGAGCCTGGGCGCCCGGTCGCGTCATGGGCAAACGGGCGGGCACGGACGATCGATACGAGTCTGAGGTGTCCATCAATGGGTGCTCATGGAGCTTGGAGGGGAGGGGAATGCGATCCAGCTCGTGCTGGGGGGGAAGGAACCGAGCGACCGTCATCCTGAGGAAGGCCGGATAATCCTCGGCTAACCTAGATAAACGAAGATTTTCCACCCGCCATCGTGGCGAAGGCCATCGAGGGGCGATTCGCCGGTTGCGAACCAACCCCCCGGAAGGTCGCGGTGAAGCCACCGGCCTGACAACCTGGCATCAATAATCTACGTGATGGTTGGCCAATCGGTCAAATAAATTCCGCCTTGCATCGTACCTCGCATGCATGTTCCTCCCGAAGTCGGTGGATCGCGTATCAACCGAGCAATAGGGCTGCCATCGTCACTTTCCGCTGGTCGATGGCATCCGAGAAATCCGATCCTATAATGGATTAGACCTCCGCGCCACCTTGAGGGCTGCGAAGGCGAGCGGTGCAACGAGCCGCGGCCTGGCCGTCGAACTTCCGGCCTCGGCCCTGACCCGCCCTGTGTCGCTGACGATCAGGAGCGACCAAGATGACAATTACCGAAAGTCTTCCCGTTTCCCCGGTCGATGTTCCCAGGCGTAGTGATGGACTGGGAAGGTCGATCAGGATCGCCCTGGCGATCTATCTCTTGCCCGTAGTCGCATTGATTTGCTTGATCGGACTGGCATCGATCGTCATGCTGAGCCTCGCCCGGTTCGTCCGACACCTCGCCGCTACCGGCCATTTCGTTGATGGAACCCGCCAAAGCTCGATAGGTCCATCGATGGTGACCCGCACTTTGCCAGCAATGAGGCCGGTCTTGCGGGAGGATCGGGTGCGGACCTGAAAGTTTAAATTCACTCGAGCGGTTTTCCGTCGTCGAGCTCTCTTCCCGATCCCGGGATCTCGGTCTCCATCTCGGAAAGCAAAGCGGCGAGGAAATCTTCGATCGGGTCGCCCTGTTCCAGGCTCTCGCGGTCGACGATGCGTCGTTGGACTTGTAATTTGAAGACGCCAGGATTGCGCCTCATGAGTTTGCGTCCGCCGATCCAGTTCGCCCATTTTCCATCGAGCCGGAACGAGTAATAGACAACCTCATGGATCGTGGACCGTCCCGAGGCCTTGGAATATGAGGCCGATTTGAATTGCGCCTGCCCCTCAATGGCCCTCGAGTCCTTTGCCTCTCGCGTCTTGAACTTGATTTCTCGATTCGCGGCATCATCCCTGCTAGCGAAGCCGCTGGCGGGATAGCAGACTTCGGGCGTATGGGGTGTGACGGGTTCGGCCGGTCCATAAAGCAACAGGAAATTCAGGGATACTCCGGTGAACTTGTTAGCATAAGACCGTATGATGTGGTCGGTGCCCCCGGCGATCCGCATGGTCAATGCGTCGAGCTTGTCCTCCCCGCCGGAGATCATCTCCCAGTCACCCAGTTTTTTGGGAATATCGGCCATATTGATGGGACAATGCTGACGGAAGACTTTCTCGCCTTGCCGTCGATTATCCTGGTAGATTCGCACCAAGCCAGAACCAGACAGCAAGACGCAAGCGAGCACAGCCCAACCCAATATCACCCTGCCTCGATCGGCCGGGGACGTGGCTTGCGATGAGGTTGCCTGGGTCTCGAGATCGGAGAGTGAGGTGCTCATGCTCGAATGATCCGTGGGGAATCCGGTGTCTCGTCGAGGATCCGCCAGTAACCGGAAGTCCTACGTCCTGCGAGTCGGCCGGTGACGGACCATCTTGACTTCAGCAGGCGCCGTGTTTGCCGATCACGACCGCCACTGTCTTGAGCAGGATTTTCAGGTCGCGGCCGATCGACCAATTTTCGGCATAGTCGAGGTCGAGCTGAAGCATCCGGACGCTGTCGACCTCGCTCCGCCCTCCCACTTGCCAGGGGCCAGTGACCCCCGGGATGACCGAGAGACGCCTGGCGTAGCCCGAGGGATCCAGCGTCTCGAGCTTGTCGCTGTCGCGAAGCTGCAACGGACGCGGACCGACCAAGCTCATTTCGCCCACAAGCACGTTCCAGAGCTGCGGCAACTCATCGAGGCTCGAACGTCGAAGGAAACGGCCCAACGGGGTGACACGAGGGTCGTCCTTGATCTTGAAAAGGACGCCTCCGGCCGACTCATTGTGGGCCTCGAGGTCACGCAACCTTTGCTCGGCGTCGGGAACCATCGTGCGAAACTTCAGGCACCAGAACGGTTGCGCACCCAGGCCCATGCGTTGTTGACGAAAAAGGATCGGGCCCGCGGAGTCGCGACGGATCAGCCAGGCGACCAAAGCCAGTACTGGCGCCAAGCAGATCAGGCCGCACAAGGAGCCGAAGAAGTCGAGCGTCCGCTTGACGACGGAGTTCGCTGCGGCCGAAGGGACCGCAATATCGAATGATCCGATCCGATCCAACGTGCCTGACACCTCAGGAAGCGATGCAGTCCGGTCGAAGCTGGCGAGAGTCATCGGCGTGAGGGCGCTCATGGGTGTTCTGCTCCGGTGACGTCCTGGAAGGTTATGTCACGGATCTTGCGGAGGGTAGAGGCATCAGGAATGCGGTTGTCGGCGAGTTTCTCGGGGTCGGACTGCTGAACACCGGGGTGTCCAGACGTGCCTAGCTTAGCGATTGGGCCACGCAACGTCAAACTAGTTCTCCATCTGATGTTGTTTCCTTGAGCAATCCGTGCTGCAATGTGTTGCTTTTTCTCGACAACCCGCGACAGCCAAGTTTCTGATCAGCGTCGAATGTCGTCGTCACTGGCGACGCCCTGAAGCTCTTGCTTACCTTATTTCAAAGGATGAATTTCAAGTGAAGGGTATCACTCGGGGTTTGCAAGGGTGAACTCACCACTCCTTGCTCGATGTTTTGCGTGATGCTGACTGATTAGGCAGAATTTGCATTGTTACCTGGCCGGGTATTTCTCCTTCCATCCTCGCTCATTCACCCCTTCGGGATTCTCGTGGCGTCCTGACCCATGAGCGAGGCGGCCTGCCGAGGGCGACCGCGATTTTCCAGACGATGTAGTAGGGTAATGCAAGCAAGCTCATGAGATAGCTGGCGGGCAGGTCCATGACCAGGATTGGTGAGATCGCGTAGACAGCGAAGCTGCCGAGCATCGCGGCATGCAGGGGTAGGAGCAGGCGAGACGTCCAGGCCAGGTGATCCCAAAACATGGCCACTGCATGGACGCTAGAGGCCATGAGCAATCCCAGGGCCAGCGTCGAGAGCGGCGGGAAAAAAAGATCGAAGAGATAGCAGCATTTGGTGTAAAGACCCAGGATTTTCGATCGATAGATCACTCCTGCGAATTTGGCGCGTAAAGATTGGCGTCCCGCTTCCCATCGCCGACGCTGCGACGCCGCACCCACGCCTCCTCGGCTGACCATCTCGCCATAGACTCGGGCTGATGGTTCAAATCGTACGCGTTCCCCGGCGGCTCGCAGCGTCAGCGCGAATTCCATATCCTCGACCAAACCATAGGCACGCCAGGGGACGCGGCGAAGCCCCGCGACGGAAAAGCACATTCCATTGCCTTTCAGGCCAACGCCGAGGCCGAGCCGATCGAGGCCGAGCATCCAGACGCCATTTGCCAGGCTGAAGGCAATGGTCATCATTCGGGTCCGCCAGGATGAGTCGGGATTGCTCACGGTATAGTAGCCCTGGATCCAATCCTTGCCCTCTCTCAAGGCACGGTCGAAAACATTGAGGAGGTTGGGGTCGACGACGGTGTCGGCGTCGATCAGGACGGTCGCGTCGAGGCCTGCTGTTGTTAGGCCCTCCGGGTTCTGGGTGAAGAAATATTCGAGGGCGTGCCCTTTGCTTCTGAGCGTTGCGTGAGTCCGTTCGACCACCAAGGCTCCGGCTTCGGCGGCACTTGCGGCCGTGGCGTCGGTGCAGTTGTCGGCGATGACATGAATCTCATATAGCGAAGCGTTGTAATCGAGATTTCGGCAACTGCGGACCGTCGCGGCGATGGTCCCTTCCTCGTCGTGCGCGGGGATGACGATCAAAAATCGGGAGCGGGCGGGAGGAGCCGACGGCGAGGCGGTCGGTTTGCGTCGACCGAAGAAAGCCGCGACGGTGATCGCCGACATGAAGATGAAGAAGGGGACGAGGGCGAGTGTCGCGCATACATAGGCCAGCGATAGGGCCTGGATCATGGTCTGGGCTCGCTCGGGGCGGAGAGGGGTCCCTCCGAGAGGGGGCGTGTCGGATTGGTCGACCGCCAACGGCCGAGGACTTCGATCGCGATGAGGAAGATCACGACGGCGATCAGGGTGTAGGGCTTCGGGCGGACAACGGGGGCCGGGATATGCGACGTCCGCTCGCCATCATCGGCCCCCATCCTGGAGGAGAACCCGACGAGCGAGCCGGCGATCAGGGCGGTCGCCGGGAAGGTGCTGTTGTTATGCAGGCCGTCGATCAATTCGAGGATGCACCAGCAGGCGAGGGCCCAGGAGGGGCCCGGCGTCGACCTCCGTCCCGGCCTGATCTTGGATCTCGCCAGCATGAGCATGGCCGGGAAGGCGTGGATTGCGACCAATTGGAGAGCCAGGCCGACGAGCCCGCCCATCCAAAAGGTGAAGAGCCAGGCACCATCCGGCCAGTAGTCGATCCGAGCATTCCAGACATAATCGCCGAAGCCGAAGGCCGCCCCCCGGTCGAGGACGCGACCGATCAGTTCGTCCTCGGCATTGAGCCGGAAGCTGACGGTATCCGGCCGGTTGACCAACTTTTCCGCAAGCGTGGCCAAGATTCGGCCGTCCCAGGCACCGGTTGCCCGAAGTCCCATATAAAGGACGGGCGGCACGAGCAATAAGCCCAGGACCAGTCGCGATCGGGTCCAGCGGCTCGCGAAGGCCGTGGCGAGCCCGAGCGTCAGAAGCAGGTCGCCATAAACGCCCCGGCAAGACAAGCAGGCGATCGTCAAAACCGAGGCTGGCGCCCAGCCTGGCCAGCGTCCCTTCGGTTTCCATCCCGAGAGCCAGAGCCAGGTTGCCGTGACGGCCGACAGGGCCATCCAGGCGGCGACGGCCAGGCCGTTGCCGAGGAAGCCCTCGGGCCTCCAGCCCCCGAGGCGATCGACCATCCCCGGGTTGAAGTTGATCCCATAGGTCAATCCGGCCAGGTAGCGAGTGGGGCCGACGGCCTCCTCATAGAGGCAGACGGGGACGTAGGAGAGCCCGGCGATCGTCACCCCGAGAGCAATCGAGGCTGGCCCGCCGTCCCTGCCGAAGTAGAGCCGACCCGCCGCATAAGGGACGAGCCAACCCAGGCCCCGGGCGACCATCAGGTCGAGGACGGCGACCGACGAGCCCGGCACGCCGAAGGCCAGGCCGGTCAACGGGGCCAGGGCGAAGGCGATCATCGGCAAGTCGACCCACCTGGGCCTGGCCCCGACGAGCGACCGGCGGTCGAAGACCAGCGCGCCGGCGATCAGGCCGAGGCCGGTCACGTTCCACTTGTCGACGGCGAAGGCGAGGCCGGGCAAGTCGAGTCGGTCATGCCCTGGCGGGAGGAAGAGGAAGCCGCCGAGGACCGCGACGAGCACCGCCTTCGGCGGGCCAATCGCCCGGAACAAGATCGCCACGACCGCCGGCCAGGCCAGGAAGACGGCTTGAAACAGGCCGAATTTCATGGCGTGATCATCCCGGGCCCCGGGGACTCTCGACTTCCGGGTCGGGTCATGGGAGGAACCCCTGGACGCGTCGGAGCCAGGCCGAGGAGGCTTCGGCGTGCCGCTCCAGGCCGATCAACCCGCCAGCCGCCGCGACGAACGTCAGGATCACGCCGGGGTTGAGGATCGCGTCGAGCCCGACCAGGACCAGGGCCCCGGCCAGGGCGGCCGCCGGGGCCCGGTTTGCCGCGAGCCAGAGGGCCGGCGGCCCGACCTTGATCAGGGCCGCGACGGGTGCCGCGAAGACGGCCAGCAGGAGCACCCAGCCGATGAACCCGAACATCCCGAGCGTCAGGACGACCAGGCCCCAGGGGCGTTCCCCGCCACCGGCGTCCCGCCACCAGTCCCATCGCCCGCGCCCCAGGACCGGCCTCTCCAGGGCGAGCTTCACCCCGCGTTCTTCCACCTTCATCCTCCAGCCGAACGACCGGCGATCGAGCCTGGTCGAGGCCTCGATCAGGCGTCGTCCGATCGACGTCTTGCGGGCGACCGCCTCGGCGTCGACGAGGTTCGTCGCCCTCGCCCCGATCAGCAAGAGCAAGGCGACCCCGAGGGCCGCCAGGGGCCAGGGCCGCCCGACCCGGAAGAGGACCTCCAGCGTCAAGGCCCCGCCGACCATCAAGGCGACCGCGCCGGCCGACTGCGCGAGGAGCGACTGGAGCACCAGCAAGGCCGCGACCAGGCCCCCGGGCAGTCCCCAGAACCGCCCGAGTGTCCCCGACCTCCAGAGCCACCAGGCCGTCAGCGCCGAGGCCGCCAGCCAGACTCCCAGCTCGTTGCCGTCCTCGAAGAAGAGGATGGGCCGGAACCCGACGTAGCGGCCCATCCCCGGGGTCCGGTAGGGGTGGAAGCCGTAGATCCACCGATAAAGCTCAGGCCCCCTCGCAAACTCGAAGAGGCTCCCCGGCAGGCAGGCGAGGCCCCCGCCGACGACGGACCTGGCCAGCAGGTTCATCCCCGAAGGGTCGGCGAAGTAGAGCCGGCCGATGAAGTACGGGACGCCCCAGGCCATCGACTGATAGGCCGCATTGGCCGAGGCGACGACCGGGTCGACCCCGGCGTAGAGGCCCGAGGCCAGGGGGACCAGGCACCAGCCCAGGATCGGGAGGTCGAACCAGGACGGCCGGAACCGGGCCCGGGCGCCCGGGTCGAAGGCCGCGACGCCGAGGACCAGCGCCACGCCGATGACGCGGGCCTTGGTCGTCCAGTAATCCGACGGGAGGCAGGCGGGCATGATCCAGTAAGGGAAGGCCACGCCCGCCACGTCGTCGGCAAACCGCGCCGTGGGGAGGATCAGCCAGCCCCCGACCAGGCTGATCGCCGCGGCCCTGGCCGGCGCGAGCTTCCAGAAGAGGAGGAGCGTCGCGGGGACCCAGGACCAGAGGACGAACGGGATGGCCTCGGGCATGGGGGACGGCTCCGGGGTCGCTCCGACCCGAGGGTTCAGGCGGAGGGATCGAAGCGGGGAAGACGCGACTCGGGGACTTCGCGCAGCCTGGGCGCGTCGGCGTCCTTGGGCGAGAGCAGCGGCGAGGCGACCGGCCAGTCGATCGCCAGGTCGGGGTCGTCCCAGAGGATTGAGCACTGCCCGGCCGGGTCGTAACCGTTGGTGCACTTGTAGGTGAAGACCGCCGGCCCCTCGCCGAGGACGAGGAAGCCGTGGGCGAATCCTTCGGGGATGTAGAGCTGGCGCCCGCTCTCGGCCGAGAGCGTCGCGCCGACCCAACGGCCGAAGGTCGGCGAGCCGACCCGGATATCGACGGCCACGTCGAAGACCTCGCCGAGGGCCACGCCGACGAGCTTCCCCTGGGGGGTCGGGAACTGGTAATGCAGGCCCCGGATGACCCCCGGCATCGAATGGGAGAGGTTGTCCTGACGGAAGACGGTCGGCAGGCCGGCCGGGCCATACCTGGACTCGCTCCAGGTCTCCAGGAAGTAGCCCCGGTCGTCGCGAAAGACGCGGGGCTCGACGACCAGGACGCCCGGCAGGCTCGTCGGGGTGACGTTCATCGGTCGATCCGGTCCTCGAGGAGCCCGATCAGGTAGAGGCCATACTCGTTGCGGAGGCCGGCGGCGAGGGCCTTGACGCCCTCGGCGTCGATGTAGCCCATCCGGTAGGCGATCTCTTCCAGGCAGGCGACCTTCAGCCCTTGCCGGTCCTCGATGACCTGGATGAAGTTGGCGGCCTGGTGGAGCGCCTCGTGGGTCCCGGTGTCGAGCCAGGCCATCCCCCGGCTGAAGACCTCCATCCGCAGGGCCTTGCGATTCAGGTACTCGATGTTGACGTCGGTGATCTCGTACTCGCCGCGCTTCGATGGCTTCAGGTCGCGGGCGATGTCGAGCACGGCGTTGTCGTAGAAGTAGAGCCCGACCACCGCGTAAGACGACTTGGGGTGTTCCGGCTTCTCCTGGAGGCCGACGACGGCCCCGGAGGCGTCGAACTCGGCCACGCCGTAGCGCTGGGGGTCCTTGACGTGGTAGCCGAAGATCGTCGCGCCGCTCGGGTCTGCGGCGACCCGCTGGAGCTGCTCGCTCAGGCCGTCGCCGTGGAAGATGTTGTCGCCGAGGATCAGGGCGACCGGCGATCCGCCGACGAATTCGCGGCCGATGACGAAGGCCTGCGCCAGGCCATTGGGGACGGCCTGCTCGGCATAGGAGAGCTCGATCCCCCACTTCGACCCGTCGCCGAGGAGTTCGCGGAACCTCGGGAGGTCGCTCGGGGTCGAGATGATCAGGACCTCGCGGATCCCCGCCAACATGAGGACGCTGAGCGGGTAGTAGATCATCGGCTTGTCGTAGACCGGCAGCAATTGCTTGCTGACGACCTGCGTCAGAGGATAGAGCCGGGTCCCCGACCCCCCGGCCAGGATGATCCCCTTCATCCGGGTCTCGCTCGTGGGCTTCATGATCGCTCCCCCAATCCGAGCCGCTGTTGCTGGTAGCCGCCGGTCTGGACGTCACGCCACCAGGGCTCGTTCTCCAGATACCAGGCGACGGTCCGCCTCAGGCCGGTCTCGAAGGTCTCCAGCGGTCGCCAACCCAGCTCGCGTTCGATCTTCGAGGCGTCGATGGCATACCGGGCGTCGTGCCCCGGGCGGTCGGCGACGAAGGTGATCAGGCCCGCGTGCGGGACGTGGGGCGAGTCGGGTAACATCTCGTCGAGGAGCGTGCAGATCGCCCGGACGACTTCGAGGTTGGTGCGCTCGTTGTGGCCGCCGATGTTATAGGTCTCGCCCGGCTCGCCCTTCTCCAGGACCAGGCGGAGGGCCCGGGCGTGGTCGTCGACGAAGAGCCAGTCGCGGACGTTGTCGCCCTTGCCGTAGATCGGCAAAGGCTTACCGGCTCGGGCGTTGAGGATGACCAGGGGGATCAGTTTCTCGGGGAAATGATAAGGACCGTAGTTGTTCGAGCAGTTCGTCACCAGGGTCGGCAGGCCGTAGGTGTGGTGCCAGGCCCGGACGAGGTGGTCCGATCCGGCCTTGCTGGCCGAATAAGGCGACCTCGGGTCGTAGGCCGTCTCCTCGGTGAAGTAACCGGTGGCCCCGAGCGAGCCGTAGACCTCGTCGGTCGAGATGTGGTGGAACCGGAAGGCGTCGCGGGCGGCAGGAGCCAGCGTCGACCAGTAGGCCCTGGCGGCCTGGAGCAGGGTGAAGGTGCCGACGAGGTTGGTCTTGATGAACTCGCCGGGCCCGTCGATCGAGCGATCGACGTGCGACTCGGCCGCGAGGTGCATCACGGCGTCGGGCCGGTGCTCCTCGAAGACCCGGGCGACCTCCGGGGCATCGCAGAGGTCGACCCGCTCGAAGCGATAACGGGGGTCGTCGCCGGCCTCGGCCAGGGAGGCGAGGTTGCCGGCGTAGGTCAGCTTGTCGAGGTTGACGACCTCGGAGTCGGTCTCCCGGATCAGCTGGCGGACGACCGCCGAGCCGATGAAGCCGGCGCCGCCGGTCACGAGAATCTTCATGGACGGGGATGACCTCGCTCGCGGACCAGCCCGGATCTCCCTGGGCGGAAGCCCCCGACGTCTCCCGCCGGGGGGCTCGCGAAGTGTCGCGAGCGGACGCCCAGTTTAGCCGGATCGGCCGCCGGAGTCACGCCTCGACCTCGAAGGCGTGGCCGAAAAAGGACACGGGGCCGCCGTCCAGGTATCATGGGCGGCCTCCGCCGAAGCCCGATCCGCCGGGAGAACCGCCATGATGACCGACCCGCCACGACGAGCCGCTCCGGCGGCGCTGGCCTGCCTGGCAAGCCTCGCCTCCCTGGCCGCCGGTCCGCCCGGCATCGTCTCCTCGGGATTCGTCGCCGACGAACCGCCGACCCCCTCTTGCCACGCCTCGACGCTGGTCGAGGCCCGCGAGGGGCGACTCCTGGCCGCCTGGTTCGGCGGGACCGACGAGGGGGCCGACGACGTCGCCATTTACCTCGCCGCGCGCGTGTCGGGGCGATGGTCGACGCCCTCGAAGGTCTTCGACGGCCTCCAGCCCGACGGCCGGAGGTTCCCCTGCTGGAACCCGGTCCTCGCCCGGCCGAAGGGCGGGCCGGTCCTGCTCTTCGCCAAGGTCGGCCCGAGCCCCTCGGGATGGTGGGGCGTCCTGGCCACTTCGGGCGACGAGGGCCGGACCTGGTCGCCCCCTCGTCGCCTCCCGGGCGAGGTGATCGGACCGGTCAAGAACAAGCCCCTGGAGCTTCCCGACGGCTCGCTGCTCTGCCCTTCGAGCCGCGAAGACCCGAAGCTCGGGTGGCGCGTCTTCATGGAACGGACCGCCGACCTCGGGACGACCTGGGGCGTGGTCGGCCCGCTCAACGACGGCGTCGCCCTCGGCGCGATCCAGCCAAGCCTCCTGACCCACCCCGGCGGGCGGCTCCAGGCCCTCGGCCGTTCGAAACAAGGGCGGATCGCCGAGGCCTGGTCCGACGACCTCGGCAAGTCCTGGTCGCCGATGGCCCTGACCTCCTGGCCGAACCCCAATTCCGGGACCGACGCCCTGACCCTTCGTGACGGGCGGCAACTGCTCGTCTCGAACCCGGTGGAACGCGGGCGGACGCCGCTGACGGTCGCCCTCTCGGCCGATGGGAAGGCCTGGCGGGAGGCCCTCATCCTGGAAGACGGCCCCGGCGAATACTCCTACCCGGCCGCCATCCAGGCCGCCGACGGCCTGATCCACGTCTCGTACACCTGGAGGCGCGAGCGGATCAAGCACGTCGCAATCGATCCGAAGAAGCTGACCGATCCCCCCGCCGTCGGCCGATAATCGACGAGTTGGCCCGGCTCGGATCGGGCGATTCACGGCTTGACGGGCCGGGGCAAACCGGCCACTATCCGCGAGAAACGGCCGAGGGACGGGCCGGCGGACGACCCAAGGACGGGAGCCCTTTCGATGATCCGAACGACCCTGGCCGGGTTCGCCCGCCGAGGTCCCTGGGGCCTGGCCGGGATGCTCGCCCTGGTGGCGGCCGTCGAGGGGCTCATCGGCCTCCGCTCGATCGCCCTCTATGACGTCGACGAGTGGGCCTTCCGCTACACCGCGAGGGCCGCGTCGAAGTCGGTCCGCGACGCCAAGGTCCTTTGCTTCGGCGACAGCCTGGTCAAGCTCGGCGTCGTCCCCGCCGTCGTCGGCGAACGGACCGGGAAGAAGACTTACAACCTGGCCCTCTCGGGGAGCCAGGCGACGACCAGTTATTTTCTCCTGAAGCGGGCCCTGGCCTCGGGCGCGAGGCCCGAGGCGATCCTCGTCGACTTCAACCCCCCCCTGCTCCGCGTCGGCCCCCGGCACATCACGACCCGTTGGGGGGCGCTGATCGGCCCGGCCGAGGCCGCCGAACTGGCCTCCTGGGCGGGCGACGCCGACCTCTTCGGGGAGGTCGCGCTCGGCCGCTGGCTCCCCTCGCTCCGGGGCAAGACGACGATCCGGGCGCACGTCCTGGGGGCCCTCGCCGGGCGGACGCCGACGCTGGAGCCGACGAACCGGATGGCCCTCCGCAACTGGAAGAAGAACGAGGGGGCCCAGCTGATGGTCGGCTCGGCCGCCGCCCGGGGCCTCTCCGACCGCGCCGTGGAAGACCTCCGCACCGGCTATTACCCCGAATGGAAGTGCCACGAGGCCAATGTCCGGGGCCTGGACCATTTCCTCGCGCTGGCCGAGTCGCATCAGATCCGGGTCTTCTGGGTCCTCCCGCCGATGCTCCCGGCGTTCCATCAGAAGATCCGCGAGAGCGGTATCGAAGCCCAGCACGAGGCGTTCATCCGGTCCTGGCAGGCGAAGTATCCTGGCCTGGTCGTCCTGGACGCCCGGAGTCAGGTCGCCGACCTCGCCGGGCTCTGGGACCCGCAACACCTCTCGGTCGAGGGGGCCTCGGCCTTCAGCAGGGACCTCGGCGACGCCCTCCGCCGCTCGCTCGCCGGGCCGGGCAACCTGGAGCGTTGGGTTGCGATGGGGCCGGTACAACTCGGCCCCCGCTCGCCGGCGATCGAGGACATCGACCAGAGCCGGCTGGCCGTCGAGGCGATCGCTAGGGTCCGGCGATGAGCGAGACCGGACTCGGGGGAGGACGGACGATGGTCATGGGTGCGAGGCGGCGATTCCCCTCCGGCCTGGCGGGGATGCTGGCGCTAGTCGTCTGCGTCGAGGCCGTGATCTCTGGCCACGCCCAGACCCTCCGCCACCCCTGGGCCTGGGACTGGTTCCTCGCCGAGAAGGCCGCCCGCCGCGAGGTGGCCGATAGCCGGGTCCTCTGCTTCGGCGACAGCCTGATGAAGTTTGCCGTGGCACCGGAGGCCCTGGAGCGGTCAGGCGCGGGGAAAGCCTACAACCTCGCCGTCGGCGTCGGGCAGGTCCCGGGGAGCTATTTCCTCCTGAGGAGGGCCCTGGAGTCGGGGGCGAAGCCCGAGGCGGTCGTCATCGACGCGATCCCGCACATGCTCTCGGCCAAGCCCGAAGCCAACGCCTCGCTCTGGCCCGAGCTGATGACCTACCGCGATTGCCTGGAACTGTCCTGGCGGGCCCGCGACGCCCAGTTCTTCGCCTGGACCGGCCTGGCCAAGCTGCTCCCCTCGGTCCGCGAGCGGTTCGAGATCCGAGGGGCAATCACCCGGGCCTTGAACGACCAGCCCTCGCCGGTCGCCGACATCATGAAGGCCTTCGTCCGCAACTGGACGGTCAACCGGGGGGCACAGATGACCCGACGCCCGGCCATCACGCCGCCGGACGAGGTCGCCGCCTGGCTCCCCTCGATCCTGCCGGCGACCTGGGAGGCCACGCCGCTGAACGCCGAGTACCTCCGCCGCTTCTTCGCTCTGGCGAGGTCGCGAGGGATCCGCACCTACTGGCTCCTGCCGCCCTTCGACCCGCTGGTCCAGTCGCTCCGCGAGGTCCGCGGGCTGGACGCAAACTACGTCGCCTTCATCCGCTCGATCCAGGCCGAGTTCCCCGAGGTCGTCGTCCTCGACGCCCGCCATTGCGGCTACAACACGACCGAGCACATCGACCCGATCCACCTCGACGTCCGGGGCGCGTCGTCGCTCAGCCGCGACCTCGGGGCGATCCTCCGCGAGGACCCCTCGACCCTCGCCCGCTGGTTGCGGATGCCGCCGTTCCGCGACGCCTCGGCCGAAGTTGCCCTGGAAGACGTCGACCAGTCGGCCGGGATCATCATGCAGCAGAAGACGACCCGATGACCGGGCGGGGCCCGTCGGCCCCGCCCGCCCCTCGGTTCAGGCCCCGACGTTCTCGGCGACGAGGGTCCGGGAGAACGCCTCGAGCTTGCGGGCGTCCGCGTAGAACTTGCGGATCCCCTCGCTGAGCTTCTCGACGGCCATGGCGTCCTGGTTGTGGAGCCAGCGGAACCCCTTCTCGTCGAGGTGGATCTGCTCCAGGTCGGAGGCCTTGGCCTCCTCGGGCGTCAGCTTCGGGGTCAGCTCGCCGGTCTTCTCGTCGAGCTGGCCGAGCAGCTCGGGGCTGATCGTCAGGAGGTCGCATCCGGCGAGGTGGGTGATCTGCTCGACCCGGCGGAAGCTCGCGCCCATGACCTGAGTCTTGTAGCCGAACTTCTTGTAGTAGTTATAAATCTTGGTGACCGACTCGACGCCGGGATCCTGATCGACCGGGATCTCGGCGCCACCCTTGTCCTTCTTGTACCAGTCGTAGATCCGGCCGACGAACGGCGAAATCAGCGTCACCTTGGCCTCGGCACAGGCGACGGCCTGGGCGAAGCTGAAGAGGAGCGTCAGGTTGCAATGGATCCCCTCGGCTTCCAGCTTCTCGGCGGCACGGATGCCCTCCCAGGTGCTGGCGGTCTTGATCAGGATCCGCTCGCGGCCGACCCCGTGCTTCTCGTAGAGGCCGATCAGCTTGCGGCCCTTGGCGATGGTCGCCTCGGTGTCGAAGCTCAGCGAGGAATCGACCTCGGTCGACACCCGGCCCGGCACGATCTTGAGGATCTCGCGGCCGAAGGCGACCGAGAGGCCGTCCATGAATTCCTCGGCCTGCGCCTTCTTGTCGCCCCCGACCTCGGCGGCATCGCCGAGGGCTTGCTCGACGAGGTGGGAATACTGGGACTGCTGGGCGGCCTGGAGCAGGAGCGACGGGTTGGTCGTGGCATCCTGCGGCTTCGACTTGGAGATGGCCTCGATGTCGCCGCTGTCGGCGACGACGGTGGTATGTTTCTTCAGCGAGTCCAGCAGCGACATCGATGATCCCTCGAGTGATGGCCGTTCGGTCCAGAATGCCCGAGACGCGGTCGACGGGCGGCGTGGGGCCGTGAGGCCCACGCGTCAGGATTCTCATTGTAACTCGCCCGGACGAGGATTGGGACGGTGAGTCGGCCCGGTCGTTCTCGGATTGACGGCCTCGAGGGGCGTGGGGATACTCCGCCGCCGACCCAAAACCCGCGCGAGGAACCGGGACGAATCATGGACGAGCCCGAGCCCCGAACCCAGGCCAGGGCCCGACGCTGGCCCCTGAGGCTGGCCCTGGCGGCGACGACGACCCTGGCCGTCCTGGGACCATGGCCGGTCGACGACCCCGGATTCGAGGGGTCGGCCTATCAGGCGAAGACACTCGACCGGCTCGACGCCTCGCCGAGGGGACGAGCCGCCGGGGAGATCCGTGTCGGCCTGGCCGAGGTCGACCTGACCCCCGAAAGGCCCAGGCCTCTCGCCGGGTTCATCGGCCAGGTCCGCACCCCCTATGTCGGCGTCGACACCCCCTGCTTCGCCAGGGCCCTGACCGTCGAATCGGCCTCGGCCGCGGTCACGATCCTGACGGCCGACCTGCTCCTGATCGACGCCCGGCTGGCGAAGGCGGCCTGCGAGCGGGCGGGGGTCCGGCCCGATCAGGTCTACTTCACGGCCAGCCACACCCACGGAGGGCCCGGCGGGTGGGGCGACCACCCCCTGGAGATGCTGGTGGCCGGGGCGTATGACCCCGCGTTCTTCGACCGCCTTGCCGGGCAGCTCGGCGAGGCCGTGGCGCGATCCCGGCAACGGCTCGTGCCGGCGGAGATGGCCTTCGTGCAGGCCCGGCCCGGGGGCCGGCAGGTCAACCGGGTCGACCGCTCGATGCCGACCCACGACGCCCTCTCGGCCCTGGCGTTCCGGCCCCTCGGCTCGGTGGAGGGCTCGCCGCCGCTGGCGATCCTGACGAGCTTCGGGGCCCACGCCACGGTCAGCCACCCGGTCCCACCCCGGCTCGGCGGCGATTACCCGGCGGCCCTCGCCTCGGAGCTGAAGCTGGCCACCGGCGCCCGTTCGGTCCTCTTCGCCGCCGGGGCGGTCGGCGACGCCTCGCCGGCCCGCCCGAAGGCGGCATCCCAACTCGAAAGCTCCAGGCTCCTCGGGGCCGGCCTCGCCGGGGACCTCGCCGCCGCCCTGCTCTCGGCCCGATACGAGCGGGACGTCGTCCTCGGCAACCTCCGGCTCGACGTCGAACTCCCCCCGGTTCGAATCCCGTTCTTCTCGTCTCGACTGAGGTTCAGCCCGCTGGCGACGTGCTGGGTGGCCGACCGGCGGACGCACCTGCACGCCCTGAGGCTTGGCCCGGCGGTCCTCCTGGGTTTCCCCGGCGACTATTCGGGGCACCTCGCCGACCGCCTGGACGACCTGGCCCGGCCTTCGGGGCTCGCGATGGTCGCCACCAGCTTCGACGGCGATTTCCGCGGCTACCTCGTCTCCGGCGCGGTCTTCTTCCGCAAATCGTGCTACGAGACCCGCTTGATGAACTTCTACGGGCCCTGGGCGGGCAACTACCTCAACGACCTGGCTTCGAGGATGGTCGACCGGCTCTCGGACGTCCCGAGAGGGCCGGCCAGGCCGAGGGCCGATGCCTCGGGCCTCGCGCCGGGCGTGGTCCTGGCAGCCTTTCTGGCGGCCTCGGCGGCGATCGCCTGGCGGAAACGGGCGGAGGTCCCGGGCCTCGCCCGGCGGGCGGGATACGCGACGACGGCCCTCGGCGGGCTGGCGTTGGCCGCGGTCCTGGTCGCGCCGGACCTGACGGCCTGGGCGACGTTCGGCCTGCCCGGGTGGGCGAGGCTCCTCGGCCTCCCGCTCGGCCTCGCGGTTTTGCTCCCCTGGTCGAGGGCGAAAGCGGGCCGGTCCGGGTTGATCTGGGCGACGGCCCTGGTCCTGCTCTCGGCGAGCTGGGTCTTCGCCCTGATGGTCGCGCGCGGCTGGGCGAGGTGGGGGCTCAGCTCGCGGGCGGATCGGACGGCCAGGTCGGCCAGCGGAACCCCCGGATCAGGCCGAGGAAGCCCGACTCCGGCGCGGGCGTGATGATCCGGGTGGCCGAGGGTCGGGGCGGCCCGAAGAGCGATTCGCGGAACCACTCGTGGAGGCGACCGAAGGGGCCTCCGGGACCCCGGATCCGGGTCGTTCGGCGGACCTCGACGGTTTCGCCGGCGGCCGTCATCGGCATCGGCAGGGCCGGCAAGGGAGGCGGCATCGGCGCGACGACGAGCAGGGGCTCGCGAGGCCCGGTCGGGGCCGCTGGCCTGGACGCGTCGGCCGGCGGATTCGCACCCTGAGAGGCCTCCTGGAACGGTCCGAGGCCGCTCGGTGCGGGCGGTGGCGTGGGCCGGGGAGGCCTGGCCGGGAGCAAGGGGCCCCGGACCCTTGCTCCCTCGTCCGGGCTCGGGTCGCGATAGAGCGGCGCATCCTGGGCGGGCGACCGGCCCGGGGCGACGGCGATCAGGAAGGACGAGGTCAACAGCGCGAGGATCCGGGGTCGACGGGTCATCCGGATACTCTCCACCGTCCTCCGCGGCGTCGGTGCGACGACCGCCCGCCTTGCGTATCGGCCCGTACCGACCCGGACCTGGATGATTTCCGACGGTCGCGGCGACTTTCGTGGTCACGACGGTCGCGAAGGCCGTGCGGGCCGCCCGGCATTGACGACGACTCGCCCCCGCGCTTAGTTTGGATCCCTTCGTCGTCCGGCTCGCTCCGCTGCCTACCTCCTTCGGCCCACCCCGAGGCCTCCCTCTCGTGAACCCCGCCTCGCTGGAACAATTCCTGTCGGCCTGCGGGTCGTCCGAGCCGCTCCGGCTCTCGGTCGCGATGCGGGACGATCAGGCGTCGGAAATCTGGTCGTTCCGGCAGCCTTTCCTGGTGATCGGGCGGAGGCCGGAATCGGACCTGGTCATCGACCACTGGCAGGTCAGCCGCCGGCATGCGTATCTCCAGCTCATCGAAGGGCGCTATTACTGCGTCGACCTCGGGAGCCGGACCGGCACCCACGGCGGCGACTCGGCCGAGCGGGCCGGCTGGATCGAGCGCGGCCGGGTCGTCCAGATCGGCCCCTACGCGGTCCGGCCCGAATGGCCGCAGTCGAGCCCGACCCCGCCTGGCCTCCTGCCGGCGGTGACCTGGGAGCTGCCGGGCCGGGCCCTGGGCGGGGCCGTCTGGCGGATGGACCGGCACCTCGCCCTGATCGGCCGCTCGCTCTCCTGCAGGATTCGGATCGTCGAGCCCGACGTCTCGAAGTTCCATTGCAGCGTGGTGCTGACCCCGGTCGGGGTCTGGGCCGTCGACCTGCTCGGCCAGAGTGGCATCTTCGTCAACGACGAGCCGGTGCGCTGCGCCCGGCTGGAGGACGGCGACTCGCTGAGGATCGGGCGGCATACGCTCCGGGCCCGTTACGAAACTCCGCCCAAGGCCCTGCCCGCCCCCTCGCCGCGGGCCGACGCCGTTTCGGACCCCGGCACACCGGGGCCATCCTCGCCGCCGGCCACGTTCGATCCGGTTTTCCCCGCCTGGGGCGCCCGGCCGTTCGACGAGCTGCCCGTCAGGTTCTCGCCCGAGGTCGGCCAGGGCCTGGCGCACCAGGTGCCGCCGGGAATGCCGGGCCTCCCCGGCGGCGTGGTCGACCCCTCGGTCAACCTCCTGATCCATCAGTTCAGCCTGATGCAGCAGCAGATGTTCGACCAGTTCCACCGGACGATGCTGATGATGTTCGAGGGTTTCGCCGCGATGCATCGCGAGCAATCCGCCTCGATCCGCGAGGAGTTCGACCGGGTCCGCCAGCTCAGCGAGGAGATCGAGTCCCTTCGCCGCGAGACTGCAAGGCTGGCCGACTTGGTGACGTCGAGGCCATCTCCGCCCCCATCGCCGGGCCCCCCGCGACCGCCCCATGCGTCGGGCGTGAGCCCACCGAACTCGAGGCCGATCGGCCCGCATCCAATCAGGCCGCCGCTGGCCCCCCCGTCCGACCCCGAAATCGACATCCACGCCAAGCTCTGCCTCCGACTCGCCTCGATCGAGTCCGAGCGGCAGACCCGCTGGCAGAAGATCCTCGGGATGATGTCGAGCCGCTCCTGAACGTGGGCCCGGCGCAAGCCAAAGGGGCCCCGACCATCGGGTCGAACCCGGATGGACGAGGCCCCTCCGATTAACCTTCGAGACGGCCTGGGGTTCAGGCCTTGTGGACGCCCTTCTTCGCCAGGACGAGGTGCTGGACGGCCGAGGTGGCCGGCAGCTTGAAGACTGTCCGGGCGTTGGCCACGACCGGGGCTACCCTCGGGTGATGCGCCGGGATCGCGGCGTGGGCCTTGGCCGGGGCGGCCGGGGCATGGGCGTGGGCCGAGGCGTGGGCCGTGGCCTTGAGGGCCTTGGTCCGGGTGGTCGCGTGGGCCTGGCTGGCCGGAGTGGTGGTGGGGATGAACGACCGGGCGGCCAGGGCTCCGATGGTGACCGTCGGGTAGCCCGGGGTCGTGGCGGCCTGGGCCGGGCGGGTCGCCGGCCTGGTGACGGCGATCGGCGAGGCGACCGCAACCGTCGTCGAGAGCGGGGTCGCCGAGCCGAAGGTGGACGAAGCCGATGAGCTAGAGCCGGCCGAGGCGATCGAGGAGGTATGCACGCCCCCGCCGCCGCCAAGGCTGTTGGCGCCCACCCCGCCGCCCCCGGGCGTCCCGTAATAGCCTGCGGTCGAGGAGTAAATCCCCTTCAAGGCGGTCAGGCGGTAGAGGATCGGCCCGGCCGACGCGACGGCCTGTCCGGCCGACCCGAACTGGATATTCTCCTGGAAGTTCGTCGAGCTGTGGAGCATGTAGAAGGTCGAATTTGACGGGCGATAGACCGTCGGGTCGATCTTGCCGTTGCCGTCGTAGTCCGCCGAGGTCGGGACGTCGTTGACGTTGGGCCCGCCGGGCAGGTTGAGGGTGACGGTGCGGAGGGTCCAGGTCGAGGCGTCGGCGGTGTTGGGGGTGTTGAGGATGAAGAACTGGCCGGTGCTCGGCCGGTAGACGGCGAACTCGTCGCGGCCGATGCCGTCGTAGTCGGCCGGGGCGGCGATGTCGCCGGGGCGGTAGACGAACCCCTTGGCGGCGACCGCCGGGCTGGTGAAGCTGACCTCGTAGAACCCCTTGGGCCCGATGACGCTGAACGAGTCGGCGTCGCCGCCGAAGATCGTCGATGGGCGGAAGACGGCCAGCTCGGTCGAGTTGTTGCCGTCGAAAGCCGCCGGGACCGGGACGTCGACCCTCGCCACGCCGAACTGGATGACCAGGCCGCCGGGCTGCGGGAGGGCCAGGGCCCAGGTCGCGGTGGCCGGCTGGAAGGTCCCGTAGATGTACGTCCCCGAGTTCCCGTAGTAGCCGGAGACCGGCAACCCGGAGTTGGTATAGCCGTACTGCTGGTCGACCCCCGTGCTGTTGGAGACGTAGCCGAAGTATTCGGCGGTGTTGAAGCGATAGGCGGTCAGGTCGGTCGACCCGTCGCCGTTGAGGTCGTACTGGATCGGGATGTCGCGGCCGGGGGTGGTGTCGACCTGGGCGGCGCCGAGGTTGCGGACGTAGTAGGCCTCGTACCGCGGGTCGAAGACGCTGAGCTGGGCCTTGCCCAAGCCCAGGTAGTCGCCGGCGGTGCTCACGATGCTCACCTGGAAGGGGGAGCTGTACGACCCCACATTGTTGGCGATGTCGCTGGTCCTGGCGATGAGCTGGGCCGTCCCGTCGGTCAGGCTGAAGGGGAGTTTGAAGGTGAAGGATCCGTTGATGCCGGACGAGGTGGTCGTCGCCTGCGGGCCGGTGAGCTGCCCGTTGATGATCGCGTAGAGCGTGACGGTGTCGCCGGGGTCGGTGATCCCGGTGAATCGGGGGTTGTGGTTCGCCGTGACCCCGTCGAGCTTGATCCCGGTGTCGTCGGCGGGCAGGAGCATCAGGGTCGGCGTGATCTTCGGCCCGGTGGCCTTGATCGTGATCGTCAGGGGGTCGCTGAAGGTGTAGTTGCCATTGATGTTGGTGGTCCTGGCCTCCAGGATATAGGTCCCGTCGGGCAGGACGGCCTGGCCGTTGGGCAGGAGCGAAGGGTTGGTCGAGGCCAGGTAGGTCCCGTTGGCCGCCGGGAACGTCCGGGCGATCACCGCGCCGGTGGCGACGTTGACGATGTCCAGCGGGAAGTTCGGCGAGGCGTTGTAGGGCGCGGTGCCGGAGAAGTGCGGCAGGTTGACCTTGGTGACGTTCGGGTGCAGGGGCAGGCCCGAGTCGTCGGAGTCGATCAGCTTGATCGTCGGCTTGGTGGCGAAGGTGTTGTTGATCGTGACGGTGACCGGCAGGCTGTTGAACGGGCTGATGTTCCCGGCCAGGTCCTGCTGGGAGACGACGTAGGTGTAGACGCCATCGGCCACGCCCCCCGCCGTGGCGTCGGTGATCTTCACGTTGTTCAGGGTGGCGTTGGTGGTGTTGACCACGCTCATGCCGACCTGGGTGAAGGCACCGCCGCCGGTCTTCCGGTAGAGGTAGATGATGTCGCCGAGCTGCGGGAAGGTCGCCGCGTTCAGCCCGAGCCCGGCGACCTTCGGGTCGACCGGCAGGAGACCGTCCACGTCGAGGGTCGGGTTCCTCGTCGTGGTGATGTTGCGCGTCGGGTCGAGGCCGGTGTTGCTGGCCGGGTCGAGCCGGAGGTTGGTCGGGCTCGACGGGGTCAGGGTGTCGATCAGGACGGCCAGGGGCGGCGAGACGTTGCTGGCCAGGCCGGCCGTGTTGATCGTGTCGGCCTCGTAATAGAAGATCTGGTCGAGCCCGGCGGCCGCCCGGGTCAGGAGCGTCGGGTCGGAGTCGTTGATCGTCGTCGGCGAGCCGTTGTAGGCGGACGAGCCGACCAGGGTATAAGGCCCGTTGGCGGTGTCGGATCGGCGGAGCTCGACCTTCGCCACGGGGAGCTGGCCGACGACCTGGGTGGCCGCGGCGACGCTGAAGGCCGGCGGGATGAACGTCGGCGTCGTCCCCGGGGTCGGGGCCGGCGAGGCGATGTCGGTCACGTCGTCGTTGGCGTACCGCCCGGTGTCGGTCACCAGGACCGGCCGCTGCGGGGGCGACTGGGTGTTGATCGTCACCAGGGTCCCCGCCGAGAGCGGGCTGATGTTCCCGTAGACGTCGAGCAGGGCGACGAAATACGTGTAGACCCCGTCGGGGAAGGCCCCGGACAGGTCGGTCAGCTGGAGCGTGGCGGGCGAGCCGGTGGCGTTGATCGGGTCGTTGCTGACGACCCGGGTCGGGGTCGCCCCGTCGACCGAGCGGTAGAGCAGGACCTGGTCGCCGGCGTTCGGCGCGGTGGTCGGGCCGGCCGGGACGTTGGCCACGCTGAAGGTCGGCTCCGGCTTGCCGGGGATGCTGTAGTCGACCTTGACCGTGACCGGCGCGGGCGGGGCGACCGGGGCGATCGTGTCGACATAGATGGTCCGCTCGTTCGAGGCCGGGCTGCTCACGTTGCCGGCGAGGTCGACCTGGATCGCCTCGTAGTAGAACGTCGCGTTGATCCCGGCGGAGGCCAGGTAGGCCAGGCCGGTGGTGTTGGGGTCGCCCCCGTTGGTGGTGGGGTCGATCGCATCGGAGAGCGTGTAAGTCTCGCTCTTCCCGTCGACGCCGATCACGCCGCTCTGGGTCGAGGCGACCAGGAAGAACGGGCCGCCCGGCTTGGTCGAGCGGAGCAACTCGACGGTCAGCGAGATCGGGGTCGGCGTCAGCGGGTTGGCCTGGGGCAGGGCCGTGGTGACCTCGAAGTTCGGGGCGACCAGGTTGAGCGCCGCGCCAGGGCCGGCCGGGCCGGGGACCGAGAGGTTGGTGTAGGAGTCGTTGTTGAACCGGCCGGTGTCGTTGGTCGGGTCGAGGACCGGGGCCTGGGGCGTATTCGGGTTGATCGTGTCCAGGGTGTACCGGAACAGGGAGTTGTTGCCGACGGCCCCGGCGACGTCGGTGGCCTGGATCCCGACGACCTTGTCGCCCAGGGCCGTGCTGCTGGCGAAGAAGCTCGGGTCGTTGACCGGGACGTAGGAGCCGTCGGGCTGCTGGATCTGGCCGATGATGATGCCGGGCACGAAGGTCGTGACGTCGCCGGGCTTCGTCTCGTGGCCGAACTGGCCGAGCGTGTTGGTCACGCCCTGTCCGAGCAAGGTCCCCCGGCCCGGCCCGTTGGTCTGGTCGAACAGCTTGATCGTGACGTTATTCCCGTAGTTCGACAGCTCGCCGACGCCGTCGAGGTAGGGGTTGAGGACGTTGGTGATCAGGTCGCTGTTCGAGGCGCCCGAGTCGCTCCCGCCGACCGGCAGCGAGGAGTCGAAGTGGATCGTGGTCGGGATCACGTCCGGCGAGAGCCGGATGGCGAAGTCGCCCCGGCCGAAGGTCGAGGCGATCAGGACCTCGGGGTCGCCGGGGCTCTGGACGGCGTGGCCGGTGTCCGGGTTGATGTTGCCCAGGACGAGCTGGAGGTTGGTCACGTCCACGTTGGGCAGGTAGCCGCCGTCGACCGGCGCGGCGTCGAAGGCGGTGTTGGGGAAGGCGGTCCAGGTCGTCCCGTTGTCGATCGAACGGAAGACGCCGCCGTAGCCCGAGGCGTAGAGCACCGGGAAGTAGATGTTCGTCCCCTGGGTGGCGTTGGTCGCCGCGGGGATCTCGTAGCGATAATCGGCGACGATCCCGCTGAACCCGCCGTAGGCGGAGTTGTAGACCGGGTTGTAAGGTACCGGCCCGGCCAGGTTGGGTGTGCCGTTGGGCTGCGGGATGGTCAGGTTGATCGGCGAGTAATTGAACGACGCCAGGGCCGACTGCTGGTACGCCGGGTTGCCGAAGGCGGCCCGCTGGATCGAGCCGAGGTTGCCGGTGATGTTGGTCCAGACGGCCTGGCCGGAGCCGGCCAGGGCGACGGTGTTGGGGCTGTAGAAGATCCCGGTCAAGGTGACGGCGTAGGCCGCGTGGCTGCCGCGATCCGGGGCCGGGTAGATCCCGACGACGCTGGAGCCGTCCAGGCCTCGCGAGGCGTTGGTCCAGCCCTGGCCGCCGGCCTGGGTGAAGAAGACCTTGCCGTCGTTGTACTGCAGGCCGTCGACCGGGTCGATGTAGGGGTCGAAGTTGGTCGGCGTGTTGCCCGAGTTCGAGTAGCTCCGCCCGGTGGTCCCGACGTAGACGAAGTTGTTCAGGTTGACCGCGCCGCCGTTGCTGGAGGGGTCCGGCGCCCCGTAGGCGATCGCCGAGAGCTGGACCGGCTGGGGCGTGGTCCGGCCGGCGGTCCCGGCGAGCGACTTGCCCGCGGCATCGAAGCCGGGGAAGTTGATGTTGTCGGAGGCCCCGTAGTTGTCGGCGGTGCCGATCGGGACCCACTGGATCCCCTTGTTGGTCGTCTCGTAGAGGTTGCCGGTGGCCGAGGCGATCAGGATCTGGTCGCCGTCGATCGGGTTGACCGTGAAGTCACCCATGGGGATCTGGCCGTTGACCAGCGGCCCGGTGGTCACGGGGGGGACCAGCACGCCGCCCTGGTGGGCGTCGCCCCGGTAGCCGTTGGCGGGGAAGTCGGTGCCGACGTTGGCGGCCAAACCGGTGGTCTGGCCGAACTGGTTGACCCGGAAAAAGTCGGTCAGGTTGCCGCCGAGGATCGGGATGTCGAACTCGTAGAGCGTGGTGCTCTGGCCGGTCGAGTCGGTGGCGATCCCCACGCCGCTCCGGTCGACCGAGCTGATCGACTGGTTCGCCGTGGTGTTCCTCGGCGAGGTCGGGCCGGGATTCAGCACGGCGCTGTTGTCCCAGGTCAGGTTGCCGTTGGTGAGCACGTTGGGGTCGGACTGCGCCGCCAGGGTGGACTGGCCCGAGGCGTAGACTTCGGCCCCGGCGGCGGCCGAGGCGGCCGCCGATGGCTGGGCGGCCGACTTGAGGATCTGCTGGTCCTGGAGGTTGCCGTTGCGGCTGTAATTCGGCTCGCCGTCGTTGCCGATCCCGTTGTTGAGCGTCCCGTCGGGATTGACCAGGGCCGTGAAGACGCCCTCGTCGTCGGCGAAGATCATCCGCACCAGGCCGGTGATCGGGTCGATCGAGGTGATCACGTCGTGCAGGTTGGTCGAGGTCAGCGAGTCGCCGGGGTTGGCCTTGAGCGGCTGGTCGAAGAGCGACCAGGTGACGCCGGTGCCGTCGTTGAGGAAGTTCGCGGTGTTGGCGACGACCAGCGTGGCATTGACGTCGAAGGGGCTGGTCCCCGGCGACCCGTCGTTGGGGGCGTAGCGGAGGTTGAGGACCTGCGTCTTCGGGCCGGAGGGCGTCAGGTAGGTCGCCGGGCCGTTGGCGATGTTCACGTCGGTGACCCCGCCCTGCCCGTTGGCAAAGAGCTGGCCGCCGTCGCTCCGGTTGTTCGAGCCCGCGGTGAAGTTGTGGGCGTCGTGGAGGTTGGTCAGGTCGACCCGGATCATCCCCGTGCCCTGGAAGTCGTGCGAGCCGCCGATGTAGACGATGTTGGCATTGCTCGGGTCGACCGTCAGGGTCAGGTCGTAGAGCCCTTGCTGCGAGAAGTTGGAGGAGGTCGGGTCGAAGCTGCTGATGGCGGTCGTGGCGTTGGTGGGGACGGCGGCCTTCACCGAGGCGTTGCCCGGGATGTTGGGGAGCTGGACCAGGGTCCAGTTCTCGCCGGCGTCCTTGGTGACGTAGAGCCCCTGGAAGGTGCCGTCGGGGTTCTCCACGGCGGCGTAGAGCCACCCCTGGTAATTCAGGTCGACCGCCGTGTTGCCCGCCAGGGCCGGCTTGGCCAGGGCGATGAAGGCGGCGTTCGGGTTGTTCGGGGTGACGACGTTCTGCACCGGGATCGGCGAGGCGGGGAAGCCCGGGGTGACGATCAGCGGGTCCTTGCCGAGCCCGCCGTTGACCGGCAGGAAGGTCTGGCCCTGGTTGTTGCTGACGTAGATCCCGACCAGCGGCGTCTTGTTGCTCGGCTGATAGCCGGGCATGTTGACGTAGGAGAACGCCGCGTAGAGGGTCCCCAGGTTCCCCGTGATCGGGCTCTTGCTGTTGGGGTCAAGGAGGATGTCGGTCGCGTTGCCGGCCTTCAGGAGCGTGAAGCTGTTGCCCGAGTCGAGGCTCTGGAAGAGCCCTTCATTGTTGGCGACGTAGATGATGATCTGGTTCGTGGGCGTCGGCGAGGGGTCGACCACGACCTTGTATGTCGAGGCCCCGAGGAACCTCAGCTCCTGCCAGGTCTTGCCGCCGTCGATCGAGCGGAGCATCCCGGCGCCCAGGCCGGTGTTGAGGTCGACGTTCGGGTTGCCCGCGGTGGCGTTGGTCCGCTGCTGGCCGAAGCCGGTCCCGGCGAAGATCACGGTCTGGTTCGGGTCGTTATTCCGGGGGAAGACCGAAAGGCTGCCGATGTTCTGGCCGAAGCTCGGGCCGAAGTCGGTGAGCGGGACGTAGGTCGGGCCCGAGAGGCTGGTGGTCAGGAAGTTGTTGGTCTTCCAGATCCCGCCGCTGGCGGTCCCGACGTAGACCGTGTTGCCGGTCTTGTCGGTCGGGTCGATCGCGATCGTGCTGACCTCGCCGGCCAGCGTCCCCTGGCCCGAGGTCGGCCTCACGCCGGCCGGGCCGATCGGGGTCCAGGTCGAGGAGGCGAGCGGGTTGTTCGCGGCCAGGTTGAAGGTGCGGAAGCTCAGCGTGGTCTGGTCGTCGTTGCCCTCGCCCAGGCCCGAGGCCGAGACCGGCCTGCGGAAGTTCAGCGACCAGCTATTGAGGGTCCCCGTGGAGTTCCCCTTGTTGTCGATCTCCAGGCCCCATGTCCCCTGGGCATTCAGGTTATAGACCGTCGCCAGGTTGGCCAGCGACTGCTCCGGCTGGAAGCTGCCGAAGTACGGGGCCGACGCCTTGGTGACCGAAGTGCTGGCCTTGTCACTGAAGGTCGTCCGGCTGAAGTTGCCGTTGCTGGTCCCCGAGCCGGCGGCGCCGATCAGGAGGATCTTGATCGGCTTGCCCAGGGCGTCGAGCCCCGGCGCGACCAGGTAGATCGTCAGGTCGGGGTCGTTGGGGTAGGTGATGTCCAGCGTCACCGTCAGGCCGGCGATCGTCGGGGTGTCCCCCTGGATCGGGAAGTTGTCCGGCACGACCAGCGAGGACGTCTGGACCGACGGCGAGACGACGCCGTTGACGTCGGTCGAGGCCGTCGCGACCGGCAGCGGGACCTGCGGCGAGGCCGCGTTGTAGGTCACCGGGACCGTCACCCCGGCCGTCGCGGTCCCCCGGAGCATGTCGAGCCCGGCGTTCAGGTTCGCGTCGACCAGCGAGCCGTCCTGGGCCTTGATCAGCGTGCCGAGCTGGAGCGTGTAGGTCCCGCTGATCTGCTGCGGGGCGAAGGTGATCCGGAAGATGTTGGCGAACCCGCCGCCGCCGTAGGGGGCCAGGAGCCCCGGAGTGGTTGACGAGTAGGTCGTCACCGGGGTGATCACCACGCCGGCCAGCGAGACGGCCCCGGTCGGGCCGAAGAGGCCCAGGACCTGGCTGATGTTGCCCGGGCCGAACGTGCTGACGTCGATGTTGCGGTCGAAGGTGACCTGGATCGTGTTGGCGGTATTGTTCAGGACCAGGTTGTCGGCCCCGGTGGAGATCACCGTGCCGTCGGTGGCCGACTTGACAACCGAGGAAGAGACCACGTGCGGGCCCGGCACGATGATCGGCAGGGTCCCCGAGGCGTAGCTGACGAACCCGGGCGGCTGGCCGACGACGTAGTCGTCGGCCGTGACCTGGCCGAGCGTGCCGTTGCCGTTCTGGTCCATCACGTTGCCGGCGCTGATGCTCGGCGTGACGACGACGCCGTTGAGCGTCAGCTGCCACCCGCTGATGGAAATGGTCTGGTTGGCCGGGCCGTCGGTCACCAGGAGCGTGTAGCCGCCGTCCAGCGGGACCGTCGTGGGCGAGGGGACCGTGAACGCCGACGAGGTGAACGTCAGGGTCGTCCCGTCCGGCGAGAGGACCCCGCCGTTGAGGAACTGGCGCTGGCCGTCGGGGGTGATGAGGAAGACCTGGAAGCTCGACGCCGAGGGGGGCGGCGGGTTCGTGCCGCCGAGGCTCCCGGCGGAGATGGTCGCCGTGATCCGCCCGGCCACGTTGCCGTTGGGCAAGCCGGCGTTGTTCGGGTTGGAGGCAAGGAACTGATTCGGGTGGCCGGCGACCGTCACCGAGGACGCGGCGGAGACCGTCGATGGGCCGGCGGCCGGGCCCTGGGGCGCGTTGTAGCCCAAGACGCCCGCGGTGATGACCGGGGCCTTGGCCGTCCTGGAGCGGTCGGCGATTCCCGTCGGGATCACCGCGTAGCTGTAGGTCCCCACCGGGCTGATCCCGCTCGGCGGGTTGAAGGTGACCTTCATCTGGGTCGCGCCCTGGGCGTTGCTCGCCGCGACGCTGACGCCGGTGGTCGTCAAGGACCGGATGACGGTCCCGTCGGCGCTCTTGAACGTGACGACCACGCTGTTCGTCGTCAGGCTGTTCGGGTTGATCGGCCGGTCGAAGGTCAGCAGGATCGTGTTGGCCAGGGTCGTCCCGTCGGTCGTGGCCCGGTCCGCCCCGTTGGGGTCGGTCGAGACGGCGACGGGCCCCTGCGTGGCGGCGATGACCCGGGGGCCGGCGGGCAGCGAGAGGATCGAGTCGACGATGTTGAGCCTGGTCGCTATGTTCTGGTTCGACGACCAGAATGGGATGATCCGCCCGTTGACGACCGCGAGGGCCTGGTGGGCGCCGTAGCCGACGGAGTCCTGGACGCCGCCGGCGGCCGACTGGTTGTCGGGGATCGGCCCGAGGTTGACCGCCGTTCCGGTGACCGCGTTGGTTGCCGTATAGGTCGCGTTGGCGTAAGTGTTGGCGGCGAAGGTCGCCCCGCCGTTACTGCTGACGGCGACGTAGTCGGCCACCCGGGCGTTGGACGGGTCGTTGCGGGCGTCGAGGTAAGAGGCTATCCGGCAATCTTGTTGTGTAAGGGCAACGAGTTACGTCAGATCAGCGATCCTCGATTCCAATAGCTCCGCCCATCAAGCACGGCGGGCCACATGGCCTTGCCAGACATGGCAATCGCCGCAAGTCACTGTCTGGTAAGGAACTATTTCCCGGATAGCCTCTAAGAGACGACCAGGTCGCCGGTCGACTGGTCGACGGCGATCGAGGGCTCATACTGGGCCCGGCCGAGAGGCCCGCCGGGGGTCGAGGCGCTGAAGCCGTCGAGGGCCGAGTTGTCGTCGTTCACCTGCCGGACCGTGGACCAGCTCTTGCCGTAGTCGTCGGAGAAGGCGAAGAAGACGTCGGTGTTGCCCGACGCGGCGTTGGAGAACTGGCCGGTGAAGGCGACATAGAGCCGGCCGGGGTGGGCGTTGTAGGCACCCAGGGTGTTGTCCGAGGCGATCACCGGCGCCGGGAGGACGGCCGGGGCCTGGCTCGGCAGGAAGGTCGTGCCCGCCCCGCTGACCGTGGTCCCGCCGATCCCGTCGTAGAGCAGCGAGCCGAGGTTGGCGGTGTGCGTCACCGACGCCCTGGCCGAGGCCGGGTTGGTCGGGTCGATCCCCTGGACCGGGACCACGAAGAGCGAGTTCCTGTCGGCGACGACCGACTCGGCCCCGGCCGCCCCGGCGACGCTGCCCGGGTTGTTGCCCGAGGAGAAGTTGAGCGTCACCCCGGCGACGTACTTCGGGTTGGTGCTGGTGTCGCCCTTGGTGTCGATCGTGCGGAGGGCCCAGGTCCCGTTGAGGGTCGAAGCCGCCTGGCCCTGGAGGGCCAGGATGAACGCGTTCCCGTCGGCCCGGAAGTGGCCGTTGGCGGTCCCGCCGACGTTGCCGTCGGAGATCCGCCGGACCGCCTCCTGGTCGAAGACCGTCCCCCCGCCGCTGAAGCTCGGGTTGCTCGACGGGCTGACCGCCGTTGCGCCCAGGTTCGGGCCGGTGTTGACCGTGCCATCGCCGGCGCCGAGGTTGGCCCTCAGCAGGGAGATGTAACCCGGGTAGGCCGCCCCGAAGAGCGACGTCAAATAGGCGTCGGCCGCCGGCGAGGGGATCAGCTGGACGAGCAGCCCGCTCAGGTCGGGCCAGGCGATCTTTGTGGTGACGTCGAGCGCCTGGAGCGTGGTGAACTTCGGGTCGGTGATGTCGACCGCGATCGGCACGTCGACCCCGATCGGCCCGCCGAGCAGGTTGCCATTCGGGGTGAATTGCTCCGAGGTCCCGCCGAGGATGTTGCTCTGCACCAAGATCCGGTCGAACCCTTGACTGGCCTGCGTCCCGTAGTCGTCGTAGACGATCGAGACCTGGCCGCCGGCGGTCACCGCGGTCCCCTGGCTGATCGCGATCTGCGGGGCGGAGTACCGCGCCGGCGAGTCGTGCAGCGGGGTATTCGAGGGCGGGACCGTGATGACCGAGTTGACGTGGTCGTTCGCGTTCGAGGAATTGTCGACGTAGGCGGCGTGGGTGAAGTAGAGACCCTGGTTCGACGAGGCCGACATCCGAATCGTGTTCGGGTTGAACCCGGGGATCCCGCCGTAGGTATTGGCGTCGACCTCCGCCCAGGCGACGTAGACATTGCCGCTGTAGGGGTCGGTCTGGGTCGTCCCGGAGGTCGGGTCGGCGAAGCTGGCCAGGTTGGTGTCGACGCCGAGGACCGGGGTGACGGCCGAGTCGGCCAGCTGGCTGTCGGGCTGGTCCCACGAATAAACCGGCGTCGTCTGCTGCGAGCCCGAGGGCGTGTTCCCGGCGAAGTTGAACCGCTGGACGTCGAGCACGCCGGCCGAGTTGGCGACGTTGTGGACCGAGGTCAGAAGGAAAACGTTTTCGTTGCGGTCGAAGGCGAAGCTCGCGTCGGTGACCTGGGTGAAGACGTTCCTCTGCCCGTTGGTCGGCCTGGCCAGCGAGAAGTCTTCCTGGACGTTCTGCGAACCGGTGCCGAAGCCGGAGGGGAAGGCCGTCCAGCTCACGCCGCCGTCGGTGGAGAATGCGCCCTGGGCGTAGCTGGTGATCGGGGCGACGAAGTTGCCCCCGTTGTAGCCCGCGGCATCGCGGTCGATCCAGGTGGCGACCATCTTCAGGGGATTGTTCGGGTCGACCGAGACGCTCGGCGAGTTGGCGCTCGGCGTCGAGGTCAGCGCCCCGGCGGCCGCTACGGCCGAGAGCGACCGCGGCGCGAGCAGGCTCGGCCCCGTCAGGACCGTCGGCGAGGGGAGCGTCGACGTCGACGTCGACAGCAGCTCGCGACGCTCGAGCGACTCCAACGCCTCCCGCCGCAGCCTGGTCCTGGCGCGAGCCCCGCCCGGCTTGTGGTCACGCACGCCCCGCGAATCACCCTCGGCATCAACCCGGCGCATGTCTGGTTCTCCGCAAAGGCTATGTCTGAGCAACGCTGCTCGTAGAAAGCGACCCGGTCAAAGGCGGACCACACCGGCTCGACCGATCGGAATAATCAGAAACATGAGAGAGAGATTGAGTGCTTTGATAGCACGCGTCAAGGCGCTACTCGGCGAGGAGGGCAATCCGACGCCCCGAGGAAGAGACGCAAAGCGCGACCGGCGACCGATGAGGCCCCAAAGCCACGCCCACCCGTCTACGATCCTAATATCACGCACCGATGCTAAAGAACACAATTTCTCCAGTCAACCATCTCCAACTCGGATTGACAAAAGAATTCGCGGAGGGCGTCGTCAAGGCCCCGTCGCTGGGGCGTTGGGGACCGGGCGCGGTGGGGCATTACGGGCCGGACCTCGACGGGTCGGGGCTTCGCTTGCGTCCGGTCTTTTGGGCCTTAGGAGCAACCTTTGCGGGCATTCCTGGGCGATCCGGGGGGACCCCATGGGGCCGATGGCGGGCGACCCCGCGAGGGTCGGCCGGGGTCGTCCCGGCGGGCTTCGAGGCGAGGCCATCATGGCCCGACCGCCCCGCCGTTTCTCGGCGGCGGGGCCTCCGAGATATTATGCCCGATGATTGAGTCTCCGGTAAAGAATGCCGACCAGACGGCCGGGATGGTCGGGCGGCCGGCTCAGGCCCGGACGACCCGGCCGGGGGGGGAGGCGACGCCCCGGGTCGCCCCCCGGGTGTCGACCACCAGCCGGGCGTGCTCGACGACCCAGGCCCAGTCGTAGGCCGAGTGGTCCGTCACGACGAGGACGCAGTCGAGCGAGTCGAGATATCCCGGCGTGAGCTCCCGACTCGCGCGTTTGAGGTGGGGATATCTTCGCATCGGCGGCAGGACGGGGATGTGGGGGTCGTTGTACTCGACCTCGGCCCCCTTGGTCAGGAGGAGGTCCATCAGCTCGAAACCCGGCGACTCGCGGGGGTCGTCCACGTCCTTCTTGTAGGCCATCCCCAGCAGGAGGACCCGGCTCCCCTTGAGCGGCTTGCCGCGGTCGTTGAGCGCGTCGGCCACCTTGCCGACGACGTAAGTGGGCATCGACGTGTTGATCTCGCCGGCGAGCTCGATGAACCGGGTGGCGAACCCGTGCTTCCGGGCCACCCAGGCCAGGTAGAACGGGTCGATCGGGATGCAGTGCCCGCCCAGGCCGGGGCCGGGGTAGAACGCCTGGAAGCCGAAGGGCTTGGTCTTGGCCGCCTCGATCACCTCCCAGACGTCGACCCCCATCCGGTCGAAGAGGACCTTGAGCTCGTTGACCAGGGCGATGTTCACGGCCCGATACGTGTTCTCGAGGATCTTGCAGGCCTCGGCGACCTCGGCGGTGGAGACCGGCACGACCCGGACGACGACCCGCGAGTAGAGGGCCAGGGCGACCTCGAGGCTGGCCGGGTCGACCCCGCCGACGACCTTGGGGATCGTCGGCGCCGAGTGGTCGGGGTTGCCGGGGTCCTCGCGTTCGGGGCTGAAGGCGAGGAAGAAGTCGGACCCCGGTCGGAGCCCGCCGGCCTCCAGCAGGGGGAGGACCACGTCTCGGGTGGTCCCGGGATAGGTCGTGCTCTCCAGGACGACGAGCTGGCCGGGGCGAAGGGCCTCGGCGATCGCGCGGGCCGAGGCGACGACGTAGCCGAGGTCCGGCTCGCGGGCCTCGGTCAGGGGGGTCGGCACGCAGATGATGACGGCGTCGGCCTCGCCGAGCCGGTCGAATCGGTCGGTCGCCTCGAACCCCCGGTCCCGCATGGCCCGGATCGACTCGTCGGCGATGTGGCCGATGTAGCTCCGCCCTTCGGCGATCCGGGCGACCTTGGCCGGGTCGGTGTCGAAGCCGAGGACGCGATAGCCGGCCTCGGCGAACGCCCTGGCCAGCGGGAGGCCGACGTAGCCGAGTCCGATGATCCCGACCCGGGCCGTCCGCCCCTCGATGGCGGCCAGGAGCCCGGTCCTCGGGCCGCCCCCCCCTGCCCCGCCGCTCAAGGGGTCACCCCGAGGGTCCGCCGGAGCCCCTCCTCGAAGGCGACCGCCGGCTCGTAGCCGAGGACCGAGCGGGCCTTCTCCAGGCTCGCCTGCGAGTCGCGGACGTCGCCGGCCCTGGGCGGGAGGAACTCCGGCGCCAGGTCGGTCCCCAGCGCCCGGTTGATCGCCCCGACGAGCCCGACCAGGCTGGTCCTCGATCCCGTCCCGATGTTGAGGGCCTCGCCCCCGAGCGGCCTGGGCGAGTCCAGGGCCAGGAGGTTCGCCCGGACGACGTTGGCGACGTAGGTGAAGTCGCGGGTCTGCGAGCCGTCGCCGTGGATCGTCGGCCGACGCCCCTCGGCCATCAGCCGGGCGAAGAGCGAGATCACCCCGCTGTAGGGGCTGCTGGGGTCCTGCCTCGGGCCGAAGACGTTGAAGTAGCGGAGGCTGACCCCGTCCAGGCCCATGGTCCGGGCGTAGACGCGGACGTAATGCTCGCCGGCGAGCTTGGAGGCGGCGTAGGGGCTGAGGGGATTGGGGACCATCCCTTCATGCTTGGGCAGGTCGTCGGTGTCGCCGTAGGCGCTGCTGGATGCGGCAAACACCAGTCGTCGGCATCCGGCGAGCCTGGCGGCCTCGAGGAGGTTGAGTGTGGCCGTGGCGCCGCTGGAGTGCGAGAGGAGGGGCTCGCGGATCGAGCGTGGGACGCTGGGGATCGCCGCCTGGTGGAGGATCGCGTCGATCCCCTCGACGGCCGATCGGCAGGCCTCGAAGTCGGCGAGGTCGCCTTCGAGCCACTCATAGCGGCCTTCGAGGTGGGCGAGGTTGGATCGGTGGCCGGTCGAGAGGTCGTCGACGACCCGGACGGACCGCCCCCCGTCCAGCAGGGCCTCGACGAGGTGCGAGCCGATGAAGCCCGCCCCGCCGGTGACCAGAACCCGCCCAGCCCGCTCGCTCGCCATCGCCGCTCGCCTCCCCGACCTGCCTAACCCCCCGTTTCTCCGGGCGCGGCCTCACGAGTCTACCAACGCACTAGGCCTCTGGAAAGCCGCCGGCCGACAATCCAGGATCGGTCCGAGCTTCATCGGGATGTCGGACGTCATCCTTCGGTTTACTGGATTCCTGTTGACAACTCGGTCGGCTTCCGGTATCTTCGGAGTCGCGCTGTAGAGCACCGGTAGCTCGCCAGGCTCATAACCTGGAGGTAGGTGGTTCGATTCCGCCCGGCGCAACTCAGCAAGGCCACCCGCCAAGGGTGGCCTTGCTCGTTTCGAAGGCCTTGTCTCAATACTTTCCCGGGGAAACCCTGCTCACGGGGCGGGCCGCCCGAGCAGGGCGCGAACCTGGCCGGCCGCATCTTCGAGGGCTTCGAGGAGCTCCTCGTCGCGGACCGATTTCCTGGGGAACGTCACGGCGACCTTGGCCGCTCCGGCCCTGAAGATTCGGACCGTGCCCCTGACGGGCTGGCCCCCCCTGCCCTTCGACGACGGCGACGGGCCGGCGGCCCTCGCGGGCTTCCCCGAGGCGAAGCGGACGGCATCGGCGGTGGCGTCGCGAGTGAGGTCTTCCTCGACGATCCGCCGGGCAATCTCGCGCTGGACGGTCTTGTCCTCGACCTTCGCCACCTCATAGGCGGCCGTCGCCGGGATCGAGCCGGCGTCGACCTGATCCTGGAGTTCGCCGGGGAGATTCAGGAGCGAGAGCGACTTACTGACCGAGCCCTGGCTGACCTGAAGTTCCCCGGCGAGTTCCTTGGCGGTCCAGCCGTGCAGGTCCATCAACTGCCGGTAGGCCCTGGCCTGCTCGATCGGCTTGAGGTCCTCGCGGAGGAGGTTCTCGACGATCTGCTCCTGGAGGATCTCGGTCGGGCTCAGGCCGTCGTCGGCGAAGACGCAGGCCACCGACCGCAGCCCGGCCCGCATCGCCGCCCGATACCGGCGCTCGCCGGAGATCACCACCCACTTGCCGATGGTGGCGTTCCAGCGGACCCGGATCGGCTGGAGCTGACCATGCTTGAGGAGGCTGGCCGAGAGCCGCTCGATGGCGTCGTCGCCAAACTCCTTGCGGGGCTGGTCGGGGTCGGGGACGATCCGGTCGATCTCCATGTGCCCGGCGTCGCGGGCCCGGGTCCGGCCGTCGTCGGGGCTGGTTTCCCGGGGAAAGGCGACCCCCGGGGCGGGGCCGATCCCCCCGGCCCCGGCCCTGACGCCGAGGCTCTCGCTCAGGTTCTGGCCGAACCGACGTTGCAGGCTTTCCGACGCCTTGCTCATCGGGCCACCCCCTCGGTCGCTTCGGCGTCGACGTCGACCCCGGCCTCGATCGGCTGGCCCTTCGGCCCGACCCGGTGTCCCAGGTAGAGGAACTCCGCCGGCCGGGCGCGGGCCGCCTCGGCCCGCTCGATCAGCTCGTCGGCGACGGCCTTGATCGCCTTGGCCGCGGCCGACCTCGGCTTGTACGAGCCGACCGGCTGCCTCGCCGCGACGGCCTCCTTGAAGTCCTTCGCCAGCGGGACCGTCGTCCGGAAGACCTGATCGCCATAGAGGGTCCGCAACTGGTGGTCGTAAGCCGCGTGGATTCCGAGCGACTTGTTGAACATTGTCACCAGGTAGCCCGCCAGCCGGAGCCTCGGGTTGTGGTGGGCCAGCGCGAGGTCGAAGGCCCGCTGGATGTAGACGATCCCCTGGGCCCCGTAGTCCTCGGCCTGGACCGGGACGACCACCGAGTCGGCCGCGAGCAAGGCCGCCCAGCTGCAAAGGCTGAGGTTGGGCGGGCAGTCGATCAGGGCGACGTCGAAGGTCCCCGCCGCCTCCTTGAGGAACCGCCGGACCGTGAGCTGGATCTCCCCCGTCTCTTGCGGCCGGGGGACGTTGTAGTCGTCCAGCGCGTTGGAGCCGGGGACGATGCGGATCCCCTCGAACGGGGTCGGCCGGATGATCGCCTCGGGGTCGGGGTCGAGGCCGTCGTCGAAGAGGCCGACCACCGTCGAGCGGTCGGGCAAGTCCTCGGTCGCCTGGGGCCCGAAGATCCCCTGGGTCAGCGACGCCTGCGGGTCCATATCGACCAGGAGGACGCGGAGCCCGTCCCTGGCGTAGGCGCCGGCGAGGTGGTGGCAGGTCGAGGTCTTGCCGCACCCCCCCTTGCGATTGAGCATGGCGACCGTGATCGGCCGGGTCATGATGGGTTCCTTCCCGTCGCTTTCCCCGAGAAACCGGGGCGGCTGGTTGGGTTCATTCCGCACCCTGGAGGGATCGACACTTTCCCCGGGAAACTCGAAGGGCTGAATCCCTTTCCCCGGGAAACCGACGCGTAGGGTTGGCTTCGTCCCGTCGCCTCGGCCTTGGCTTCGATCCGCGCCGCACCGGGCGACTCGCCGGGCCAGGCCCCTCCGTCCCGCCGAAGGAGACTTTCCCCGGGAAACTCGAAGTGGCCAGGATCCTTTCCCCGGGAAACCGAACCGGGCGGTTGGCTTCGTCCCGTCGCCTCGGTGTTGGCTTCGATCCGCGCCGCACCGGGCGACTCGCCGGGCCAGGCCCCTCTGTCCCGCCGTAGGGCAGGGAAGCCGAGTCGAGCCCGGGTTGAACGTTGGGTTCGTTCCGTCTCCCGGGAGTTGGCTTCGTCCCGACGCCTCGGCGTTGGCTTCGATCCGCGCCGCCTCAGGCGACTCGCGCCGGGACACGACCCCCGGCCTCGGCCCTGGGGAGGCTGTCGAGTTGGGTTCGATCGGCGAGGGGCGGCGGGCGAGGGTCGAGATCAAAGCCAAGCCTCCTTCGGGCGTCCGTCGGGCGGCGATGCCCTCCGTAATAAGATCGTTGCGCCGGGGGCCCTTCGAACCGCCTTTCCCCGGGAAAGGCCGGATTCCGCTTTCCCCGGGAAAACCAGGCGCCGGCTTGCCCGGGGCGGGGGGCTCCCGGATGATGGCCGGATCGGACGACGCCGACCCCTCCGACCTCGCGAGCCGCCATGATGCACGACCCGCTCGAACCGCCCGCGATCGACTTGCCGACCCCGACGACCCCGCCTCGGATCTCCTCGGTCGACACTTACCGGGGGGCCGTGATGGTCCTCATGATGGCCGAGGTTTTGGAGTTCGCCAAGGTCGCCAAGGCGTTCCCGGGGAGCCCGACCTGGCAGGCGCTGGCCTTCCACCAGTCGCACGTCGAGTGGCGGGGGTGCTCGGTCCACGACATGATCCAGCCGTCGTTCTCGTTCCTGGTCGGCGTCGCCTTGCCGTTCTCGCTGGCGAGCCGACTGAGGCGGGGGGAGACGGCGACCCGGGCGACGCTCCATGCCGCCTGGCGGGCGTTCGCCCTGGTCGCGCTGGGGATCTTGCTCCGGTCGATCGGCCTGAAGATGACCAACTTCACGTTCGAGGACACGCTCACGCAGATCGGCCTCGGCTACCTCCCCTTGTTCCTGATCGGGATGGCCAGGCCGAGGGCCCGGTGGATCGCCCTCGGCCTGATCCTGGTCGGCTACTGGGCGGCGTTCGCCGCCTACCCGAGGCCGGGCGCGGCGGCCGACTTCCCGGCGATCGGGGTCTCCCCCGATTGGCCACACCACGCCCTCGGCCTCGCCTCGCACTGGAACAAGAACATGAACCTGGCCTGGGCCTTCGATACCTGGTTCCTCAATCGCTTTCCCCGGGAAAGCCCGTTCACGGCCAATGGCGGAGGGTACGCCACGCTGAGCTTCATCCCGACCCTGGGGACGATGCTCCTCGGCCTGATCGCCGGGGGTTGGCTGCAAGGGCAGGGGGGGGCTCGGGGGAAGGTCGGCCGGATGGCCCTGGCGGCGGTCATCGGCGTCGGCCTCGGCCTGGCCCTGGACCGTTACGGGATCTGCCCGATCGTCAAGCGCATCTGGACGCCGTCGTGGGTCCTCTTCAGCGGCGGGATCTGCTTCGCGGTCCTGGCCGTCCTCTATGCCCTGATCGATCTGACGGGGTTCGCCGGGTGGACGTACCCGCTCCGGGTCGTCGGGCGGAATTCGATCGCCGCCTATTGCCTGGCGCACCTGATCGAGGCGTTCCTCGTCGGCGCGTTCCGCACCCACCTCGGCCCCGTCTTCTTCCACCATTGGGGAGGGGCCTACGAGCCCCTCTTGCAGGGGGCTTTCATCCTCGCCTCATACTGGCTGATCCTCTTGTGGATGGACCGGCGGGGGATTTACCTTCGGGTCTAAGGTTGGGTTTCCCCGGGAAAGCGTCCTGAACTCGCGGGACCGGCAGTCGGCCTGGAGACGGCGAAGGGACTGATCGTTGGCCGTTCAATCCTCGGCGGGATCGGACCGGGACCATTCGACTGGAGTCCAGGTCAGAACGAGATCCGAGATGATCATTACGGATAGATCATTTCAAATATCATAATGTAAATCTATGCGTCATTCGGGATTTTCCGGGAAGAGCCCCTTCTGGCGGGCGAACGGCCGGGCGTCCCGGGCCTCCAGCGCGGCCAGGCAGAGGGGTTCGAGCATGTTCTTCCAGCGCCCGAGCCCGGGGTTCTCGGCCTTGACGGCGGCCCGGATCGACTCGCGTTCGGCCTCGGGGAGGAGATCCCAGCGGGCCCGCAGCTCGGCGTCTCGGGCCTTGAGCTTCTCGGACTCGTCGCGGGCCTTCCTCGCGGCCTTCTGGTCGGTCTCCTCGGCCTTCTTCTTCTGCTCCTCGGCCTTGGCGTGGCCGGCGAACTCCTCGGGCGGCTGATAGTCCGACCGGATCGAGGCGACGAGGTAGCCCGCCGGGTTCTTGCCGACCCGCTTGTCCTCGTTCTTGACCAGCCAGTCGAAGACCTCCAGCTTGGTCCGCAGCCGGCCCGGCGGGTGGCCGGCGACGAGCTCGGCGGCGACCTTGGCCGTCACCCCCCGGGCGACCAGGGCGTCGACCAGGGCCGAGGCCTCCGTCGACGGCGGGGCCGCGTCGACCCCGGCGGCCTGGCTGCGGATCAGGATGATCCGCCAGCACCCGCGCGAGACCCAAGAATAACGCTCCTCGGGTTCCAGCGGCTCCAGGAACCCGAGCTGTTCCAGCTCCTCCAGGGCGGGCTTGAGCCGCCGCTTCAGCTCGGTCGGCGCGTACGATCGGCTCATGCCGATGTGTTCGCAGGCCAGGGTCCTCAGGTCGAAGTCGAGCCTGGCCCGCCGGTAGAACCGCTTGTCGAGGAACCGGAACATCCGCTTGGTCGTCGGGAGGCGGAGCCGGAGGTAGAACTCCAGGTCGAGCTGCTTGAGGTTGCCCGACTGGAAGCTCTCGAAGATCACCTCGTTCCACCGGAAACTGGAAAGGGGCAAGGGGTCGCCCTCGGTCCCCGTCTTCTTCGGGCGGCGGGCCGGGGCGGGCTTGGCCCCCGGCTTGCCCGGCTTCCCGCCCGACCGCTTGCGACGCTCGCGGTCGTAGAGCGTCACGTTGTCGAGGACGTGGAAGTTCTCGTCGACCCAGCTCTTGGCCGTGTTGTCCCACCAGGCATTCTCATACATGAGCACCACGCCGACCCAGCGATTGAGGGCCTCCTCGATCCGCCGGTAGCTCGCCCCGCTCTGGGGCCAGCCGAGGAGCTCGATCAGCTCGTAGCGCGAAAAGGGGACCTTGGCGTTGGTGAAGTTGCTCCGCCGCTTGGTCAACTGGATCAGGCCGACCAAGACCTCGTCATCGGTCGAGGTCGGCAGGCCGTGCTTGACCGTCCCCATGATCGTCAGTCGTCGGACGATCGGCGGGTGGTCCCGGCGCTCCAATTTGTCTTCGAAAACGAGCGTCGTCTGACCGTTCGGGACGCGATCGGTCAGCGCGGCGATCGGAAATTCTGCAAGGTTGAGCTCATCCTTCCATCCATGATCGGCGGTCGCTGCATTCTCTTCATTCTGCTCAAAGCCTCCAGACTCTTCAATCGTCAAACTCTGTTCTTCCGGCTCATCCTCTTCAAACAGCATAATGTATGTCCGATTCTGAGGTTTTTCCGGGTTATGAGCCCAAAAAGCAACAACAAAACCGCCGAATGCTGTTGTTGTCTTTTAGTCTGAACAAAAGTCTAAACAAATTCTAGGCGCCGCAAGTTCCCAATCTAACAGAACTTGTGGAGCGCAAGTATGTCCGGTTCATCGGTAGTGGTATGTCCGGTTCATCGTGAGTGCACGGGCTAAGTATGTCCGGTTCATCGGTAAAAGTATGTCCGGTTCATCGTGAGTGCACGCTCCAACTATGTCCGGTCCATCGTGATGGACAAACGCATCGTATGTCTCAAGTATCGCTAGTGACGCACGTCCACCAGGTGCATGGTCGGCTCCCAGGTATGTCCGGTGCATCGTGATGGACAAAACATCCGGGGGGGCCGGGACCGGGACGGCCCGAGGGCCAAGTATGTCCGGTACATCGGTAGTTGGCGGATCGACCGGCCTGCCCGATCCGGGGTCCTTCAATGCCCTCGCACACCCAAGTATGTCCGGTGCATCGGTAATCGGCGGCCCCGGACCCCGAGATTGCGAGTCGGGAGGCCCGTCCCGGGTGAGGTCCCAAGTATGTCCGGTCTGACGTGAGCAAACAGACAGGCCTCGCCGGGGGGGCCGGAGGGGCTTCGGGGGTCGGAAGATCAAACCGAGATGTCCGGGAGATCCACAAAGCCGCAGGAAGGCCCCTGAGGGGCTCCAGGATCGACGCACAAGATCTCGCCGGACGATCCGACGTTGCCGACGCGGCGACGCCTCCAGGGCGAACCTGGGCGGCCTGGCGTTCAGGGGGCAAGATCGGTTCCGGCGGGGGGGAGGGCCGCCCGATCGGGGTCCTCGGGCTTCGGGCGGGCCGACACGGCGCCGACGATCCGGCCGAGGAGCCCGGATCGTGCGGCCCGAGCTTCGGAGTCGAGGGCGTCGATCCGGTCGAGCAGCCAGCTGGCCTGGGCGTCGTCGGGGGGCGGTGAGTGGGGGGAGAGGTCGAGTTTAAAGGGCTCGGCTCCCGGCTCGGGCTGATCATGCTTCCCGTCGATCACGCCCCGGAGGGCGGCGATCTCTCGGTCGAGGGCCTCGATCCGGCCGATCTGGCCTTCGACGAGGGTCGCCGTCTCGGCACGCAACCGGCGGACGAGGTCGAGGACATCGGCGACCGACGGCCCGTCGACGCCGGAGTTCGGATCGAAGAGTGCGAGCGATTTCGGATGCATTGATGTTGGCGCACTCGTGTCGGCGATCTTGACGGCGAACCGGGAGCCGCCGATCCCGAGGACGTCGCCGTCGAGCAGGGTGGAGGCGCCGGCGATCGGGACGCCGTCGAGGGACGTCGTCAGGCCCGGCAGGGCGATCGCATGGGTCGCTCCCCGGGCGACGAACAGGGCACAATGGACCCCGGCGGCGGCCTCGTCCTCCAGGCGGATCGCGCAGGCTTCGTCCCGGCCGATGAAGCCCAGGGCGGAGCTCAGATTCCAGGGGGGGCCGGCGGCTCCGAACGGGGCGAGCGTCAGGCCGATCGGGCCGGGGAGCTCGTCGAGGAGGTTGCCGGCGGGCGGGGCCGGGTCGATCGTCGTCCCGTCGACTCGGAAGCGGAGCAGCTCGACGCGATGCCCGGCGACCTCGACGACGTCGCCGACGCCCATCCAGGCCGAGCCCGATTCCCGGCCGGCGAAGCGGGTCCCGGTCGCGCTCAGCAGGTCGACGCCGAAGGCCCCGCGGTGGTCGAGCAGGAGCAGGGCGTGGCAAGGTTCGACGGCCGGGTCATCCAGCCTCAGGTCGACCCCCGAGCCCCGGCCGATGATGGCGAATGGCCGGGGGATGCGGACGATCCGGCCCGGCCCCGGGGCCAGGCCTCGGACCCTGACGGTGAGCTGGCCGACGACCCAGAGCGGACCCCGCTCACCCTCGCCGACGCCCATCCCGTACACCCCTCTCGCGCAAAAGCCGGATCCCCCCGGCCAGTCTAGGCGAGGGCGGGGAGGCCCGCAACCGCTCGGGCTCCCGGCCGGGTCGGGCCCGCCTTGCCAGCGGCCGGGCCGACGGCGCATGATGGCCCCTCGAAGGGGCCGACCGGGGCGAGAGGCCCGGCGGCCGGGCCCTTTCCGATCAGGATGCTCCCCAATGATGAGCCGAGCGGACCGCAAGCCGATCGACCCGCCCTCGGAGGCCGCTGGCCCGTCGCGGCGCGGCCGGCGACTCGCGACGGCCCTCGCCTTCGGCCTGGCCTGCGGCCTGGGCCCGATGGCCATGGCCGGCGAAGGCGGCGTGACCCTCCCGGGGCCGGCCGCCGATTCGGGGGTCGCGCGGCTGGGCCGGATCGGCGGGCCGCCGCTGGTGATGGCCGCCGCGGCGATGGGCCTCTTCGCACTGGCGGGTCGACGCCCCGGCCGGGTCCGCGACCCCGAGGCGCTGGCCGAGCGGATCGGCCTGGAACTGCTCGGCGCGATCCCGACTCTCCCCAGGGCCCGACGGGAGTCGGGCCGTTGCACGACCCTGGGGGCCCCCAGGTTGCGTCGGGACCTCGACGGCTTCCTCGACGGCCTGGATCGGCTCCAAATGGCGATCCGCCCGGGCGCGTCGGGGCGGGGGCGAGGCCCTCGAACCTTGCTGATCGCCGGGCCTCGGGGCGGCGAGGGCCGGTCCACCCTGGCCGCCCAGCTCGCCGAGCGCTGTGCCCACGCCGGGCTGCTCACCCTGCTGATCGACGCCGACCTCCGTCGGCCGACCCTCGGCCGGATGCTCGAGATCCCCGAAGGCCGGGGCCTGGTCGACGTCCTCCTCGGCGAGGCCGAGCCGGAGGAGGTCATCTCGGCCGTCGGGGGTCGCTGCGGGTTCCACGCCCTCCCCGCGGGCTCGGGCCGGGTCGAGACCGTCAGCCTGCTCATGGGCGAACGGTTGCCGGTCCTCCTGGCCAGGGCCCGCGCGAGCTTCGATCTGGTGATCGTCGACGCCCCGGCGGTCCTCGACTTCCCCGACGCGCTGGCGATCGGCCGGTCGGTCGACGCCGCCTTGCTCGCGGCCCGATGCCAGGCCAGCCGCCCGGAGGAGGTCGAGCGGGCCTGTCGACGACTGCTAGCCGCGGGCGTGCCGGTCCTGGGGCTCGCCGTCGTCGGCGTCCGGGCGTCTGGCTCGGTCCGCGGCGGTCGTCACCCCAAGGGGACCGCCCCTGGCGTGGTCGGGTCGCTCTGAACCCCTCCGGGACCTGGAAGGTCGGTCGTCTGGGGAAAGTTTGCGGGTTCGCCGACTGGCCCGATTCGATCGGTTATACTTGGTCGCGGGCCGGTCGAGCGGTCCGGGCCGATTGGCCCGGTCGCGTCGGCTCGCCCCGTCCTTTTGGCGAGGTGGCTGGCGATGAGGCGATGGCTGGTCGGCTTGCTGGTGTTCGGCGCGTTGGTTGTCGCGCTGGCCTGGACGGGCGGGGGGGCCCTGGCCCTCGACCGGGTCCGAGGCCTGATCGCCGTGGCCCTCCCGCCGATCAAGCTCGGGTTGATCCATTCGCAGAGCGGCGAGCTGGCCATCAGCGAGGCGTCGATGATCGACGCCGAGGTCCTCGCCCTGGAGGAGATCAACGCCCGGGGCGGGGTCGCCGGCCGCCTCTTGAAATGGGAGGTCGCCGACGGACGGTCCGACCCGGCGACCTTCGCCAGCCAGGCCGCCCGGCTGATCGACGGGGAGAAGGTCGAGGTCCTGGTCGGCGGCTGGACCGCCGAGTGCCGCAAGGCGCTGCTGTCCGTCGTCGAGCAGCGCGATGGGCTCCTGATCTTCCCGGCGAATTACGAGGGGATCGAGCGGTCGCCCAACGCGATCTACTCCGGGGGCGCGGCGAACCAGGTGGTCCTCCCCGCGGTCCGTTGGTGCTTCGACGACCTGAAGGCGCGGCGGTTCTTCGTGGTCGGTTCGGAGGAGATCTGGTCGCGGGTCGTCTGCGAGCTGGCCAAGGACGGCGTCAAGGCGGCCGGCGGGACCCTGGCCGGCGAGGCCTATCAGCCCCTGGTCGGCGGTGACGCCGCGGCCCTGGTCGAGTTGATCCGCTCGGCCAAGCCCGACGTCGTGCTCAACCTGATGGTCGGCGACGGCAACGTCGCGTTCTTCAAGGCGCTCCGCAAGGCCGGCCTGACTCCCGAAATGTTGCCGGTGGTCGCCTTCAACGTCGCTGAGGACGAGCTGAAGCGGTTCCAGGACGGCGACTTCACCGGCCACTACGCGGCCTGGAGCTACTTCCAGTCGATCGCCCGGCCCGAGAGCGTCGATTTCGTCCGCCGGTTCAAGGCCAGGTTCGGCGAGGGCCGGGTCGTCAGCGACTCGATGGTCGCCGCCTATGACGGGGTGATGATTTGGTCGCACGCGGCCAACGAGGCGGGGACCGGAGACCCGAAGGCCGTGACCATGCAGTTCGACCGCCAGAGCTTGGACGCCCCGGAAGGGATCGTCACCATCGACCCGGATTCGCGGGCCGCCTGGCGGCCATTCTACCTCGGTCGGGCCCGGCCCGACGGCCAGTTCGAGGTCGTCTGGTCGCTGACCAAGCCGATCCTGCCGGTCACCTTCGTCGGGACCCGTTCGCCCGACCGTTGGCGGGCCCTGGTCGGCGACTTCAAGGCCCGATGGGGGGGCCACTGGTCGGCCTCGTCGACGGGCAGAACGTCTCAAGCCCGCTGAATCGCCGGGCCGATCGTCCGCGTCCGAAGCCTCCAACCGTCGCGACCACCACCCGATCGAGGCGCCGCCCGTCATGGACCTCCGCTCGTTCCTGCCCGACCTGAACAGCATCGCGACCCGGCTGGCCGTCTGGTTCCTGGTGATCGCCCTGGCCCCTTGCCTGGTGCTCCTGGCGGTCACCGCGTTCTTCTCCAGCCAGTCGCTCCGGGAGACGGTCCGCCAGCGATTGGTCGTGATCTGCGACGCCAAGGCGGCCCAGCTGGAGCGCTTCATCGCCGAGCGCAAAGCCGACGTCCGGTTCCTGGCCGACGCCCCGGGGTTTTACGAGGCCTCCGTCCGGCTCGGCACCCTGGCCGGGGCCGGCAAGGCGGGCACCGACGAGTATCGAGCCGAGGCCGATTCGCTCAGGCCGCGCCTGGCGGCGTTCGCGGACGTCAACTCGTACGCCAACTTCTACCTGTTCGACGCCAGCGGGCGGCTGCTGGTGGCCTACAGGCCGGGGCTCGACGTCGGCGAGGGCCTGGAGACCGGCCCTTTGAAGGATTCCGAGTTGACCACGGCGTTCCGTCGATCCCGGGCCCAGCTCCAGCCGGTCATCTCGGACCTGCGGATCTACCCGGGGCGGTCCTCCGCCTCGACCTTCGTCGTCGGGCCGATCTATAAAGAAGGCCTGACCGTCGGCGTCGCTGCGCTGGAGCTGGAGAGCACCACGATCTTCCGCGATTTCCGCTCCTATTTCGGCCTCGGAGAGACCGGGGACGCGACCCTGGCCACCACCGATGGCCGGGAGATCACTTACGTCTCGCCGACCCGATTCAACCCGGCCGCCGCGTTCAACGATCGGCTCAAGGTCGGCTCCTCCCAGGGACTCGACATGCAGGCGGCGGTCTCGGGCGAGCGGGGATATGGCGAGATGGTGGATCACCTCGGGGTCCCGGTCGTCACCGCCTGGACTTACCTGCCGTCCTACCGGCTCGGCCTGACCGTCAAGCAGGGGTCCGACGAGGCTTTCCAGCTGCTCCGCAAGCAGCGCCTGGCCATCGGCGGGATCATGGCCGTCGCCGGGCTGGTCGTCTTCGCCGTCGCCAGAATCATCGCCCGGTCAATCTCCCGGCCGATCCGCGAGGCCGCGACGGTCGCCGAGCGGGTCGCCTCGGGCGACCTGACGGCCCGGGTCGAGGGGACCGCCTCGGGCGAGTCCGGCCAGCTCCTGCGGGCCGTCGAGGCGATGACCGGCGACCTCCGCTCCCTGATCGGCAGGATCAAGCATTCGAGCATCGCCCTGATGTCCACGGCCACCGAGATCGCCGCCACCGCCCGCCAGCAGGGCGAGGCCGTCAGCGACTACGGGGCCTCCACCAGCCAGGCCGCCGCCGCCGTCAGGCAAATCTCCGCCACGAGCCTGGAACTGCTCAAGACCATGAACGAGGTCAACGACGTCGCCGCCCAGACCGCGACCATGGCCACCGAAGGGCAGGGGAGCCTCGCCGAGATGGGCCGATCGATGCGGCAACTGGCCGAGTCGACGACCTCGATCGGCTCCAAGCTCTCGGTCATCAGCGAGCGCGCCGCGCACATCAACCTGGCCGTCACCACCATCGCCAAGGTCGCCGACCAGACCAACCTGCTCTCGATCAACGCGGCGATCGAGGCCGAGAAGGCCGGCGAATACGGCCTCGGCTTCCTCGTCGTGGCCCGCGAGATCCGCCGCCTCGCCGATCAGACAGCCGTGGCCACCCTGGACATCGAGCGGATGGTCAAGGAGATGCAGTACAGCGTCTCCGCAGGCGTGATGGAGATGGACAAGTTCAGCGACCAGGTCCGCCGAGGGGTTGAGGAGGTCGCCTCGATCGGCGGCCAGCTCGGCTCGATCATCGACGCCGTCCAGGGCCTCACTGGCCGCTTCGACCAGGTCCACGAGGGGATGAGGGTCCAGTCGCAGGGCGCCGAGCAGATCCGCGAGGCGGTCATCCGCCTGAGCGAGGGGGCCCACCAGACCTCCATCTCGCTCCGCGAGTTCAACAAGGCGACCGACCACCTCCGCGAGGCCGTCGGCGGCCTGAAGGACGAGGTCTCGCGGTTCACGGTCGACTCGATGCCCATCGCCCGCCCGACGCTCGGGTGATGAGCCCGGGGCGGCAGCGGTGGAGCGGGGCGTCGGAGTCCTCGTCGTCATCCGTGGTATGATCGTTCTGGCAATCGAGGTCAATCCGACCTCGGCCGAGCCGTTCGAGGGTGCGATGCTCGTGCTGACGTTCCGGGTCGCCGGGGTCCCCTATGCGGTCGCGGTCCGCCGGGTGGTGGAGGTGGTCCCCCGGGTGGCCTTGCGGGAGCTTCCCCACGCGCCGGGATACCTGGCGGGGCTGCTCCGCTATCGGGGCGGGGCGGTCCCGGTGGTCGACCTCGGGGTGTTGATGGGCGGGGCCTCGTGCTCGGACCGGCTGGACACGCGGATCATCCTGGTCGACGGCGGGGCGATCGGGACGGTCGGGCTGGTCGCCGAGCGGGTCGACGACGTCCGGGCGGTCGACGAGTCGCGGCGGGCGGTCGCCGGGCTCGCCGTCGGCGAGGCCCCCTATCTCGGCCCGGTCTACGACACCGACGACGGGTTGCTCCAGCTCGTCGAACCGGGGAAGATCGAGGTCGGGATGGCGGCCGGGGCCCCGAGGATGCTGGTCGACGGGGGTAGTCCGTGAATCATTCGCCGTCGGCGACGGTCGGTCGGGTGCTGGCCGGGCGAATCGGCCTGGACCCCTCGTCGGTCGGCATGGCCCTGATCGCCCGGGGCGTGCAGAGCCGGATGGCCGCGCTCGGGCTGGGGTCGCCCGGGGAATACGACCGCGTTCTGGTCGAGAGGCCCGAGGAGGCCCAGGCACTGGTCGAGGAGGTGGTCGTCCCGGAGAGCTGGTTCTTCCGCGACGACCGACCCTTCGAGGTCCTCTCCGACTTCGCCGCGCGAGGCTGGCTGGCCGACCTGTCCCGGACTCCGCTATCGGCGTTGAGCCTGCCCTGCGCCTCGGGCGAGGAGCCGTACTCGATCGCCATCACGCTGCTGGAGGCCGGGCTCGCCGCCGAGCGGTTCCGGGTCGACGCGGTCGACGTCAGCGCCCGCTCGCTGGCGAGGGCGATCGCCGGGGTCTACGGCCCGAACGCCTTCCGGGGGATCGGCTCGCCCGCCCGGACGGGCTACTTCCGCGAGCAGGGGGGGGCGTTCACCGTCGAGCCGGTCGCCCGCGCGAGCGTCCGGTTCCACCCGGGGAACCTGCTCGATCCGTCCCTGTTCGCCGACCGGCCGCCTTTCGACGTGGTCTTCTGCCGGAACGTGCTGATCTACCTCGACGACGAGGCCAAAGGGCGGGCTTTCGCCACGCTCGGCCGGCTCGTCGCCGGGGGCGGCTTGCTGTTTCTCGGCCACGCCGACCGGCTTGAAGGTTTCGGTTCGACCGAGTTCGAGCCGACCGGCGAGAGGGGGGCCTTCGCCTTCCGCAAGGGCGGTGCGAAGCCGGCAAAAACGACGGCCCCGCCCACCGCGAGGCGGGCAGCCCCCCCGCCCCCGTCGGCCGCTGTGCCCCGACCGTCGCCGCCGCCAGTGGCCCCGGCCAAGCCCGCCGGGGTGCCTCCTCGCGAGCCGAGGGCTCCCGAGTCGACCCGGGCGACCCTCGAACGCGCCTCGGCCCTGGCCGATTCGGGCCGTTCCGCCGAGGCCACGGCGCTGGTCGAAGGGGCGATTCGCACCGGAGGGGCGGGGGCCGGGGCGTACTTCCTGCTCGGCCTGATCGCCCAGTCGTCCGGCGATCGGGGGCTGGCCGAGGCCCACTTCCTCAAGGCGATCTACCTCGACCCGCAGCACGACGAGGCCCTGCTGGCGCTCGCCCTGCTGGCCAGGCGCAAGGGCGACATCGGCGGCGAGGCCGCCTATCGCCGCCGGGCCGACCGTGTCCTGGCGAGGAAGGGTGACTCATGAGCCTCGGGCCGGCCTTGCCGGGGGTCGACGACTGCTGGAACCGGATCGGCGTCAACGGCGACCGGACCTGCCCGGAGCTGGCCGAGCACGTCCACTGCCGGAACTGCCCGGTCTTCGCCCGGGCGGCCCGAGGCTTCTTCGACCGGAGGGCCCCCGAAGGCTACCTGGCCGAGTGGTCCGAGCTGCTCGGTCGGCCGGTCGAGGCGGGCTCGTCCGACGACTCGGCGCTCCTGGTCTTCCGGCTCGGCGGCGAGTGGCTGGCGATGGGCCTCGGCTTCATCGCCGAGGTGACGGCCCCTCGCCCGGTCCACCGGGTTCCGCACCGCTCGAACCGGGTCTTCACCGGCCTGGTCAGCCTTCGGGGCCAGTTACAGCTCTGCATCTCGCTGCACGGCCTGCTGGAGGTCGCCCCGCTCGACCCGGACGCGGAGGCCCCGGCGAACCTCCGGCTCGTGGTGATCCGCCGGGGGGTCGAGACCTGGGCCTTCCCGGCCGAGGAAGTCTCCGGCGTCCACCGGGTCGCCCGCGAGCGGCTCCAGAAGATCCCCTCGACCCTGGCCAACCCGCTGGGAAGCTACGGGCGGGCCGTATTCGCCCGCAAGGACGGTCGGAGCGTCGACGTCCTGGACGAGCCGAGGGTCTTCGACGCCCTGAGGAGGATGGGCACTTGAGCGACGACCTCAGCGGCTTCTCGCTCATGGACCTGTTCCGCTCCGAGGCCGACGGCCAGCTCGCCGCCCTCTCCGAGGGCCTCCTCGCGCTGGAGGGCGTGGACTCGCCGACCCCCTCGGCGCTGGAGGCCCTGATGAGGGCGGCGCACTCGTTGAAGGGGGCCGCGCGGATCGTCGGCCTCGAAGCCGCCGTCCGGGTCGCCCACGTCCTGGAGGACAACTTCGTCGCCGCCCAGAAGGGCGAATACGCCATCCGCTCGGCCGACGTCGACGGCCTGCTCAAGGGCGTCGACCTCCTCGGCCGGATCGCCCAGCTTTCCGAGGAAGAATCCGCCGGATGGCAGGCCGGGAACGAAGATTTGATCGCCGGGACCGTGGCGAGCCTGGAGCGGCTCCGCTCCGGCGGCCCGCCGGTCGCCGAGGAGGCCCCGCCGACGCCACCCCCGCCCCCGGTCGAAGTCGCGCCGGTCGCGGCCCCCGCGGTGGCCGCCCTGCCCGTCGAGGCCCTCGACGCGTCCCCGCCCGCCGTGGCTTTCGACGACGACCCGGCCCCCGAGCCCCCGCCGGTCCCCTCGGCCCTGGCGGAGGCCCCCGGCCGGGTGGTCCGGGTCTCGGCGGAGAGCCTTTCGAGGCTGATGGGGCTGGCGGGCGAGTCGCTGGTCCAGGCCAGGCAGCTCCGGCCGTTCGTCGAGGCGCTGGTGTCGCTGCGGAGCCGACAGGCGGCGTTGATCGAGGCGTTGCAGGCGGCGGAGGAGCGGCGGCTCTCGGGCACGGCAAGCGACCTGGCCGGCGTGGCGGAGTTGCTGGGCCGGGCCCGCTCCGAGGCCGCCCGCTGCATCGACGACCTGAACCGCAAGGTCGACACCTTCGACGACTACGCGAGGCGCGGCGAGGACCTCGCCGGCCGTCTCCATCACGAGGTCCTCGCCAGCCGGATGCGCCCGCTCTCGGAGGGGGTCCGCGGCTTCCCGAGGATGGTCCGGGAGGTCGCCAGGGAGCTGGGCAAGAAGGTCCGCTTCGAGGTCCGGGGGGAGACGACCGGGGTCGACCGCGACATCCTCGACAAGCTGGAGGCCCCGCTCAACCACCTGATCCGCAACTCGCTGGATCATGCGATCGAGATGCCCGACGAGCGCGAGCGGGCCGGCAAGGCCGCCGTCGGCCTGATCCGGCTGGAGGCCCGCCACAGCGCGGGGATGCTCCAGATCACCGTCACCGACGACGGCCGGGGCGTCGACCCGGCCGCCCTCCGCGAGAAGGTGGTGCGGAAAGGCCTGGCCTCGGTCGACATGGCAACGCAGCTCGGCGAGGCCGAGCTGCTCGAATTCCTCTTCCTCCCCGGCTTCTCGACCCGCGAGAATGTGACGGAGCTCTCCGGCCGGGGGGTCGGGCTGGACATCGTCCAGGACATGGCCAGGACCGTCGGCGGCGTGGTGCGGATCGCCTCGAAGCCGGGTCGGGGCACGCGGTTCACGCTCCAACTGCCGATCACGATGTCCGTGATCCGGGCCCTCCTGGTGAAGATCGCCGGCGAGCCCTACGCCTTCCCCTTGAACCGGCTGGAGCGGATCGTCCGCGTCCCCCGCGACGAGGTCCGCCGGCTCGAAGGACGCCCGCATTTCCCGATGGACGACCAGCTGATCGGCCTGATCGACGCGGTCCAGGTCCTCGAACTCCCGGGCGAAGGCGCCGGGAGCGACCCCATCTCGGTGGTCGTCGTCGGCGATCGCGGCGTCCGGTTCGGGATGATCGTCGACGAGTTCCTCGGCGAGCGCGACCTGGAGGTCCGGCCGCTCGACCCGAGGCTCGGCAAGCCGCCGGACATCAACAGCGCCTCGGTGCTCGATGACGGCTGGCCGGTCCTGATCGTCGACGTGGAGGACCTCGTCCGCTCGATCGACAACCTGCTCGGCGGCAAGCGGCTCAAGGAGCTGGCCGGCCCGGCCTCGGGAGGTTCGGGAACCCGCCGTCCGGTCAAGCGGATCCTGGTCGTGGACGACTCGATCACCGTCCGCGAGCTGGAGCGGCAGCTCCTCGAAGGCCGGGGATATGCCGTCGACGTGGCCGTCGACGGCGTCGATGGCTGGAACGCGGTCCGGGCCGGTGACTATCATCTGGTCATCAGCGACGTCGACATGCCCCGGATGGACGGGATCGCGCTGGTCCGCTCGATCAAGCAGGACGCCCGGCTGAAGTCGGTGCCGGTGGTGATCGTGTCGTACAAGGATCGCGAAGAAGACCGGATGCGCGGGCTCGACGCCGGGGCCGACGGGTACCTGACCAAGAGCAGCTTCCACGACCGGACGTTCCTCGACGCGGTGGCCGACCTGATCGGCGAGGCCCAGGCATCATGAGGATCGCGATCGTCAACGATTCGCTGATCGCCCGGGTCGCCCTCCAGCGGGCGGTGGCCTCGGTCCCCTCGCATCAGGTCGCCTGGATGGCCAGGGACGGCGGCGAGGCGGTGGAGATGGCGGCGGCGGACCGGCCCGACCTGATCCTGATGGACCTGATCATGCCGGGGGTCGACGGAGTCGAGGCGACCCGGCGGATCATGGCGGCCTCGCCCTGCCCGATCGTGGTCGTCACCAGCTCGGTCAGCGGCCACATGGGCCGGGTCTACGAGGCGATGGGCCTCGGGGCCCTCGACGCGGTCGACACGCCTGAACTCGGCCCCTCGGGCGACCTCGGCGGGGCGAGGGTCCTCCTGGAGAAGATCAACACCGTCGCCAAGCTCGTCGGCCTGGCGCCCCGGCCCGTGGTCGCCGAGGCCGAGCCTTCGACCCGCCGGGCGCGATCGGACGTGGAGCCGTCCTGGCCGCTGGTCGTCATCGGCTCGTCGACTGGAGGCCCGGCGGCCCTGGCGGAGATCCTCTCCGGCCTGCCGGACACGCCGTATTCGTCCACGGTGATCGTCCAGCACGTCGACTCGGCGTTCGCCCCGGGCCTGGCCCATTGGCTCGGCGAGAAGTCCGGGAGGAAGGTCGAGCTGGTCGTGTCGGACGACCGCCCCTTGCCGGGCCGGGTCCTCCTGGCGGCGACCAACGACCATGTCATCCTCGACGAGGCCCGACGGTTCCGATACGTTGCCGAGCCCGAGGAGATGCATTACCGGCCCTCCGTCGACGTCTTCTTCCGGAGCGTGGCCGAGCGTTGGCCCGAGCCAGGCGCCGCCGCCCTCCTGACCGGCATGGGCAGGGACGGCGCCGCCGGCCTGCTCGCGTTGAAGCGGGCCGGCTGGCTGACGATCGCGCAAGACGAAGCCACGAGCGTCATCTGGGGGATGCCCGGCGCGGCGGTCAAGCTCGGGGCCGCCGACCACGTCCTGCCGCTCGGGCGGATCGCCCCGGCGATCGCCGATCGGGTCCGCCGATGACCCCGAATCCCACCAGGAGCGGACCCGCCATGCCACCCGAAGTCGCCCCGCCCCCGCTCAAGGTCACCGTCCTGCTGGTCGACGACCAGCCGATCGTCGGCGAGACCGTCCGGCGGATGCTCGTCGGCGAGGACGACATCGTCTTCCACTACTGCAAGGACCCCACCAAGGCCATCGAGCGCGCCGGCGAGGTCGATCCGACGGTCATCCTGCAAGACCTGGTCATGCCCGACGTCGACGGCCTGACCCTGGTCCGCCGCTTCCGCGAGAACGAGGCGACCCGCGAGACGCCGATGATCGTCCTCTCGACCAAGGAGGAGCCGACGGTCAAGGCCGAGGCCTTCGCCGCCGGGGCCAACGACTACATCGTCAAGCTCCCCGACAAGATCGAACTGCTCGCCAGGATCCGCCACCACTCCAAGAGCTACATCTACCTCCTGCAACGCAACGAGGCCTACAAGGCCCTCCAGGCGAGCCAGGCCCTGCTCGCCAAGGACGTGGCCCAGGCCGCCAAATACGTCTACTCGCTCCTGCCGGAGCGGCTCAAGAAGGGCGAGATCCGCACCGACTGGCGGTTCATCCCCTCGGCCGAGCTCGGGGGCGACTCGTTCGGTTACGACTGGGTCGACGAGGACCACTTCGCCTTCTACCTGCTCGACGTCAGCGGCCACGGCGTCGGGGCGGCGCTGCTCTCGGTCTCGGCCCTGAATGCCCTGCGGTCGCAGTCGCTCCCCCAGGCCGACTTCCGCGACCCCGGCCAGGTCCTGACCGCCCTGAACAAGGCCTTCCAGATGGACCAGCAGAATGGCCTCTTCTTCACCATCTGGTACGGAATCTACCACCGGCCGACCCGTCGGCTCGACTACTCGGGCGGCGGGCACCCGCCGGCCCTCCTGCTGACCGGCCCCGACCGCGCCTCGGCCGTCCAGATCGCGCTCGAATCCGGCGGCCCGATGGTCGGCGCCGTGCCGGACCTCGACTACTCCACGTCGACTTGCCAGGTCGAGGCCTACGGCCTGCTCTCGCTCTACAGCGACGGCGCCTTCGAGGTCGAACGGCCCGACGGCTCGACCTGGCCGTTTGGCGACTTCGTCCGGTTCATGGGGGAAGTTGCCCGGACGACCGACGAAACCGGCATGGACCAGCTCATCCGCCACGCCCGAGCGATGAGCGGTTCGGACGAATTCGCGGACGACCTCTCGATGGTCGAATTCCTCTTCCCCGATCCCTGAAGTACGCCCGGCCGGTCGAGTCCGACCCGCGATGCCATCAAGCACCGTCTTCCACTTCCCAGCATCAGGATTCCAGCCCCATGACGAGCAAGCCCCCTCGTGACGAGGACGTCGAGGCGGCCCCGGCCGGCGTCGAATCCCTGGCCGAGATCCGGGTCCTGACCCCGATCTCGATCATCGTGCCGACTTACAAAGAGGCCGAGAGCCTGCCGTATCTGCTCGACCGCCTGGAAGGCCTCCGAATCCGCCACAACATGGATCTGGAATTGCTGGTGATGGACGACCAGAGCAACGACGGGAGCGTCGAGGTCGTCGGGCGGAGCGGCCACGAGTGGGCCCGGATCGTCGTCCGTGAGGGTCGCAGGGGCCTCAGCCCGGCAGTCCTCGAGGGCCTCGAATTGGCGAGTCATCCCGTCATCGTTGTCATGGATGCCGATTTGAGCCACCCGCCCGAGAAGATCCCCGACATGATCCTGGCGCTGGCCTCCGGCCAGCAATTCGTCATCGGCTCTCGGTATGTGCCCGGCGGCAGCACCGACGACGAGTGGGGATTCTTCCGCTGGCTGAATAGTCGGGTCGCCACCTGGCTGGCCCGCCCCCTGACCGACGCCCGGGACCCGATGGCCGGATTTTTCGCCCTGCGAGCCTCCGAACTGCGAAAGGCTCGTTACCTCAATCCGGTCGGCTATAAAATCGGTCTCGAACTGATCGTGAAGTGCGGCCTGGAGAATATCGGAGAGATCCCGATCGCCTTTACCGACCGGCGATTCGGAGAAAGCAAGCTCTCCTTCATGGAGCAGCTTCGCTACATCCAGCATCTCCGTCGGCTCTACGTCTACAAGTTCACCTACATCAGCAGCGCCGTCCAGTTCTTCGCCGTCGGGGCCACCGGAGTCGTCGTGAATCTCACGGTCCTCACGGCCCTGATAGCGGCCGGCGTCGAGACGACCCCTGCGGTCGTCGCCGGGATCTGCGTCAGCGTCGTGACGAACTTCCTGCTCAACCGCCGCTTTACTTTCAGCTACGCCCGTGACGGGAACATTGTCCGGCAATTCCTCGGGTTCGCCGCGGCCTCAGCGGGGGGGGCGGCGATCAATCTGGCCATCACCTTGAGTTTGGCCCATCGATGGCCCTCCGTGCCAATCTATGGCACGGCCCTCTGCGGGATCGCGGGCGGCATGACCCTGAATTACCTGGCTAACCAGTTCCTCAACTTCCGTCACCGGATGCACCCGGCGGCCGTCGACCGGAGCCGGCCAAATGGCCCGAGTTGATTAAAACGTGGCGAGTCACGGCTCGCCGATGTCGGTACGTCGATTTTTAAATCATAACGCCCATTATCGGACGCCGGGCGGCGTCGTCTCCGCAACCGGCTCGCCTATCGCTCACGGACCATGATTTGCAGTTGGTCATCGGCCGAATCGGATTAATGACGCACTCGCGAACGATCAAGGAGGATCGCCATGAGATATTCGATGGTTGTCGCTTCGGCCTTGCTGGTCACGCCCGGCTGCTCGCTCATCGAGCGGGCCGACTTAGCCATGGCCCAACTCACCACCGCCAACCAACGCCTCGCCGAGGCCAACCAACGGATCGCGGCGGCTGACACCCGGATCGCCCTGGCCACCGAGAAGCTCGACAACGTCCAGTCCAAGCTCGACGAGGCTAGCCGCCAGATCGCCCTCACCAACGGCAAGCTCGGCGACGCCGTTACCAGGATCGACGCGACCAACCAGATGCTCGCCCACGCCGACGGGTCCATTGGCCGGGCCAATGACAAGATCGACACCGCGAACGGGAGCCTGGGACGCGCCAACGACGGGATCGACGCGACCAACAAGAACCTGGGCAAGACCAACCGGACGATCGGCGAGACCAACAAGAGAATAGGCGTCGTCGATCAGGCCATCGAGAAGATCCCCGGCCTCCGGCAATGAGACCGGTGTGACGCCAGCTTCCCATTTCCGGGGAAGAAAAAGACCAATTATTCTGATGCGTTTGGCCCTCTTTGGTCCTTGAACGCCGGCCCCTCGGTCGCTAATATCCGTCCATCGCAAGGATGCGACGGCCGACGCGAATGGATTTGCCCAAGGCCCGAGGAAGGATCCTCGCCCCTCCCGCCGATGGATCGGCACCGAACTCTTCGTACGATCACCATGAAGGTCCCGCCGAACCTCCCAAGGATGGGGGGCCGGATCGCGTCCCGCCCGGAGGAACCGGGCATCGCCGCGTGGCCTTCTCGAGATCGGCAACAAGTGACACGATCAAATGGCCCCGCCGGAACACCGAACGCGTCCCGGCGGGGCTTACTCCTTGCGTGGCCGATTGCAGCCATCTGGCCTCGAAGGCAGGGTTTCGTCAGCGATCGGATCGGCTTGGACTCGATCGGAACGAATTTGCCGAGCCTGCCCTCCACGTCGCCGGGTCGCAAGTCGACAGGGCGAATGAAACCAAGATGAACCGACATCCCGTCGATTTGTCCGCCGCACGAATCGCCGCAGAAGGGACGGGTTCCGGCCAAGTCACGTCCTATGATAGGATACGACGGGTTGGATGGGCGCCATCGCGTACGGTCGAGCGGAGTCGATCCGCGGCAACTTGCCATCGAGTCTCGCTTGCATGTCGCGGATCGTCCCTTTAAGATAGCTTCTCGGTGCTGGGATCATCCGTTATTACGCTAAATTAGCTTGAATCACCATCGCCAAACTGATCGATGAGCACAATCAACGACCTGAAGACCTTTCCAAAGACTCCCTCGGAAATCGAGCCAGCTGGGCCCGGGGACGCCTCCGATCCAGGTTCGATCGAGACGGTGATTCGTTCCAACCCCGGGTGGATCGCGATCAATTGGGACGAGCTGATCCAATCCCATGAGTTGTTCGCCACGCTCGTCGCCCGCGACTTGATGGTGCGTTACAAGCAGACGGTGTTGGGGGTGGCCTGGGCGGTGATCCAGCCGGTCTTCTCGATGGTCGTCTTCACGGTGATCTTCGGGCGGTTGGTGGGCGTCAAGACCGACATGCCCTATCCTCTATTCGTCTACGCCGGCCTGGTGCCCTGGACGTTCTTCACCAACGCCGTGAGCGGGGCGGCGATCAGTCTGATTACGAACCAGAATATGCTGACAAAAATCTACTTCCCCAGGCTCTACGTGCCGGCCTCGACGGTCGGTGGATTCCTGGTCGACCTGATGATCGGGCTGAGCCTCTTCGCGGTCCTGATGCCTTTCTATCATTTCTCGCCGGGCTGGGGCTTGCTCGCCCTGCCGTTCGCGATCGCCTTGAATTTCGCGGCTGCGTTGGGATTCGGGATGGCCCTGGCCGCGTTGACGGTACTCTACCGAGATCTCCGCTTCGTGATTCCCTTCGCCTTGCAACTCCTGATGTACGTCAGCGCCGTCATCGTGCCGATGACCGGGCTTCGCCGCGAGTTGCAATTGCTCGCCTCGTTGAATCCGATGTATGGGGTCGTCCTCGCCTATCGCTCTTCCCTCCTGGGCATGCCCTGGGACTTGCCGGTTCTGGCCATCTCGGCGGTTTCCACGGGCGTCGCCCTCGCGTTTGGGCTCTATTTCTTCCGCAAGACCGAACGATTGATCGCCGACATTGCCTGATCGCCGGCCCCCGCGGACCCGGCGGTCTCCGCCCTGCCCTCCCCGTCCTTGACCCGCCCCACGATCCTTTCGAGCCCCCGAATGAGCGCCCCGGCCGTCACCGTCGAGAATCTCAGCAAGCTCTACAAGCTCGGGCTGGCCGCGAGGCCGAGCGGCTTCCGCGAGGCGGTCGCCAACTCGGTCACCTCGACCTTCCGCAAGCTTCGAGGCTTCGGCGAGGACCGAACCAGGCATGAGGATTTCTGGGCGTTGAAGGACGTCTCCTTCGAGATCCAGAAGGGCGAGGCCATCGGGCTGCTCGGGCGTAACGGAGCCGGGAAGTCGACGCTCTTGAAGATCCTCAGCCGGATTACCGAGCCGACCCGCGGCGTGGCCCGCTTGAGGGGACGCGTCGGCTCCCTCCTCGAGGTCGGCACCGGGTTCCACGCCGAGTTGACGGGCCGGGAGAACATCTACCTGAATGGCTCGATCCTGGGGATGAAGCGGGCGGAGATCAACCGCAAGTTCGACGAGATCGTCGCTTTCTCCGAGATCGAGCAGTTCCTCGATACCCCGGTCAAGCGTTACTCATCGGGCATGTATATCCGCCTGGCGTTCGCCGTGGCGGCCCACCTCGAGCCCGAGATCCTCATCATCGACGAAGTGTTGGCCGTCGGCGACCTGGAGTTCCAGAAGCGTTGCCTGGGCAAGATGAACGAAGTCGTCGGGCACGGCCGGACGGTCTTCTTCGTCAGCCACAACACTCAGTCGATCGCGGCGCTGACCAGTCGCTGCCTGGTGCTCAAGCGAGGCGAGCTGGTCCTGAATGCGTCGACCGGCGAGGCGATCAAGCATTATATCGAGATGTCACTGAAGGACACGACTTTCGGCAAGCCCTTTGTTCGCGAGGGGGGCGATCCCGAATCGAACTATGTGGCCGAGGCCAAGGTCGAGACTTCGGGCCCTTTCGGGCAGCACGCTTGGGGCGAGTCGATCGCCTTCGACTTCGTGGTGCATATCGGCAAGCCGATGGCCAAACTCTGCTTGCTCTTCTGGATCGTCGACAATCAGGGTGCCCCCCTGACGCATTTCTGGCAGATGGACGAGGACCAGGCCTACCAGTCGACCCCCGGAGACTACCATTTCCGGTGCGTGGTCCCCAAGCTCCGACTCTACAAGGGATCCTACACCCTGGCCGTGTCGATCTCCGATACGAGGGGCCTCGTGGCGATCGATAAGGTCAGCAACGTTTGCCCCTTCGAAGTGCACATGGGCGAGTATCGCCGCAAGGGGATTGGTTGGAACGACGACGCCGGCCATTACATCGAAGATGCCCAGTGGGGAACCGTCGAGTCCCTCTGAGCGTCGCAACCATCGCGGGCGGCCGACGCGGGCGTCGGCACCCGTCTCCCGAGTCTCGGCCTTTGTCAGTCCCCGGGGGCCGGTCGGCTGGCGGGGCACCGTCGGGCGAGGAGTGGTGCCGCGATGATCCTATTCGCCCAGGCCGTTCTCTATCTCTGGCCGCTGATCGTCGTGACGATTTTCGCCACCGCATCGTCGACCAGGCGGGCGATGAGCGCCTCGTTCGTCTCCGGCTGGTTGGCCCTGCCGGTTTACGGCATAGACCTCCCGGGTTTGCCCGACTACACCAAGATGTCGGCCACGGTCCTTGGCGTGATGCTGGGGATGACCCTCTTCGACCAGAGCAGGGTCGCCTCGATCCGCTTCCGCTGGTTCGACCTCGCGCCTCTATCCTGGTGCCTGGGGGCACCCCTCGCCGCGATCCTCAACAACGATGGACCTTATGAGGCGGCATCGTCACTGCTCCAGCAAAGTTTCAGCTGGGGATTTCCCTACCTAATCGGCCGCGTCTACTTGACCGACGCGGAAAGCATCCGCGAGTTGGTCGAGGCGATCCTCGTCGGGACGCTTTGCTATGTCCCGCTCTGCCTCTTCGAGATCCGATTCAGCCCAGTCCTCGCGCCCTGGATTTACGGCTATACCCGGTGGGACGGGGTCCGATATGGCGGATTCCGACCGAGGGTCTTCCTGATCCACGGGCTGGAACTGGGAATCTGGATGACCAACGCCTCACTCCTCGCCTGCGTTCTCTGGTCGACCCGCGCGGTTGCCAGCATTGGCGGCCTGTCCATCCGGATCACGACCCTGGCCATCCTCGGGACAACGATCCTCTGCAAGTCGACCGGTGCCCTGATATTGCTCGCCTTCGGATTACTCATTTATTTCGCGACCAAGCGAATCGGTAAGTCCTGGTTGATCTGGGCGACCCTCGCGGTTGCCCCCTTCTATTGCTTGGCGAGAGGCACGCAGGCCTGGTCGGGCCGTGAATTGGTCACTTACGCGACATCCGCCTTTGGAGCCGACCGCGCACAATCGCTTGAATTTCGACTCGACATGGAAGATTTGCTGATTGCCCACGCCCATGGGCGGCTTTGGTTCGGATGGGGTGGATTCGGACGCAATCTCGTCACCAACAAGCTAGGTGCGCCGATCACGGTCCCCGACGGATACTGGATCATCACATTCGGCATCCACGGCCTGGTCGGGCTGACGAGTACGCTTGCCATGTTCCTGCTCCCGATGGCGTTGACCCTCCGTCGATTCCCGCCCTCAACATGGTCAGACCCAAGAGTCAGCCCGATCGTGGCCCAGGCATTGGTCCTGACGATCACGATGATCGACTTTTTGAGCAATACAATGCTCAATCCGATCTACGCCCTGGCGATTGCCGGCATTGCCAATCAGCCATCATTCGCCACGGTAGGCAAGCGGGACATCGCCGTCGAACAGCTCCAACTGGGGTCCGAGATGGCCAGCGAAGGCCATCTCATCGAGGCCGAGGTGGTTTTTCGGGAGGCCATTGAGGAGGTCGAGCTTTCGGGACGGGATGACTCGGAGTCGAGGTCGGTCCGGGCCGCCGCCCTCGACGGGCTGGGACAAAGCCTGCTTGCCATGGGGCGGCTGGAGGAAGCGACGGAGCCGCTCCGTCGAGCCCTGCTCGAGCGGGACATCCTCGCGGTCGGGTCGCCCGAACCCGAGCGATTTCGCGACCTGGCCATCGCTCGGGAGAGTCTGGGCCGGGCCCTGGCCTCGGCCGGGAAGGTTGGGAGTGCAATCGAAGAGCGCCGGATAGCCTTGGGCCTCTGGCAGCATCTCGCCGACGCCCATCCCGAACAGCCAGAATACAGATTTTCCCTGGCCGAGTCCCTCAACGATATGGCCTGGCTCCTGGCGACCAACGTCGACCTATCCGCTCGAGACTCTTCCGAAGCCTTGACCCTGGCCGAGGAAGCCATCCGCATTTCTAAAGAACAGAGTGCCTTCTGGAACACATTGGGCGTGGCACGCTATCGCTCGGGCGATTGGGCGGGGGCGATCGAAGCTTTGGAACGGTCGGCGTCCGCGAGTCCCGGTGGGACAGGGACTTCGTTCGACCATTATTTCCTCGCGATGGCATGGTCTCGGCTCCATCATGCGGACCACGGACGCGAGTGGCTCGAACGCGGAATTGCCTGGGCATCCCGACATCGGCCGGGTCACGAAGCCCTCGAACGCTTTCGCAGGGAGGCCGAGACCCTCCTCTGAGCGGTCCGCGTCGGGCGGGTGAACAATCTGAGAGTCGCCGCGGAGAAAGTGTGTTAGCCACCCCCAAATCTTAGTGAAAGTATCCCCGAGTCGAGTATCCGTCGACCTCCCGGGGTTACCTATTCATGTCACTGAGAAGCGTTGGCAAACAACTCCTGCAGACTTCCCCGAGCCCGCTCCTTCTCGGGACCACCCAGGCATCCGTCTCGCTCTGGGTGCAAGTCCATCCGTCCGGCAATGTCACCGCACCCGGAGGCGTCGAAGTCTTCGGCGACGCCGGGGGCAAGCTCTCGGTCACGCTCGCGGGGACCGGACAGCTCGCGTTGCGTTGGTCGTCCAATGACGGCCAATCCAACGCAACTTCGTCTTGCAACCTCGTTTTGACGCCCGAGACGAGTTACCACATCGCCGCGACCTGGCAACCCGGGTCGCAACGTTATTACGTGAACGGAGTCTCGGTCCAGCCCGACAACAAGATCGGGTCGATCGGCATCCTCAACGACTTGTCGTCCCACCCCTTCCGCCTGGGGTCCGATCAGGCCGGGGCCGACGTCACCGTCGGCGAGCCGACGCTCTGGATTGGCCACGTCCTCACGCCCCAAGAGGTGATCGGGTTGCGCGACCGGAGGGCAACGCCCTCAGCGGTGGCCGCTCCATTCATCGCGTTGATTTATTCGCTGGCGGGCGCGGATGGCGTCGCCGCGAAGGTTGGCGACCCCGGCCTTGCCGACTCGTCGACCAACGGGCTGAACTTGACCACGGTCCTGGGCACGCCTCCCGCCTACTCGGCCGCGGCGCTCGCTTACAGTCCGGTACCGCTGATCGGCGACGCCCGCGTGGCGCCTTCAGGCAAGTCGATCGTGCTGACCTTCCAGGATGGCGCCAACAATCTTTCGAACATCACTTCCGTCGCCTCGCCGAGCGAGGTCCAGCAAGTCAAGCTCTCGGGGCTCCCGGCCGGGTCGTCCTTCAAGCTTTCGCTGGGCGGTGTGGCGACGGCCCCGATCGTGGTTGACGCCTCGTTGCCGGACAAGTGCGGGACCTGGACCTTCCCCACGATCGCGGGGCACTCCTACCGGATCTGCCGATCGCACGACTCAAACTTCTATGTCGCAAGTTCTTACGGCTACGAGGTCATCGACGGCACGACGGTCCTCCTACGGTTCACGGAATCCCCCCAGTCGCCCGATCCCGCGACGGCGTTCTCCGACCCCGCCGCGTTGACATTGGCCGGCCCGGCGATCACCTTCATCCCGTTCCCGTCCAACGTGACCGCCTCGGGGGCGACGCTCAAGGTCCGCGTGACGGGCTCGACCGACGGCTCGGTCTGGCAGGATGTGTTGCGGGTGGACGATCTGACGGATTCGACCATCGCCTACTACGACGATCAAGACCCCATATCGCCGGGCGTGCCGTATTACGTCCCCGGTCCCTCGACATCGTTCCAGCGGGACGTTGCGAACGGGGCTTATTACAAGGGGACCGACTCGCTGATTTATGGCGGTAGCGGGGTCTACGGTCGCTACAAAGTTACTGGCGGGGCGGCGGCCCTCCAGTCGGCCCTCGAAGCTCTCCCCTCGATCGGCGTCGGCAACGTCGCCGTCACGGACCGTAGCGGCGACGGCACCGGGACCTATGAGATCAAGGGCGTCGGCACGCTCACGAACAAGCCCTTCGCAGTTCTGGCGAGTTCCGACGCGGCGGCCGTGGTGTCGGAAATCACGCACGGCGGCCAGTCTGCCACCGTCTCGATCAACGGTGGCCCGGCGATCGCGTGCCCCGACACGTTCTACTACGACCAGGCCATCGCCAAGGCGATGATCTTCATCCCCCAGCCTTCACCCCTGGTCATGACCACGTTCCCGAACGACCTTGAAACGCGTTTCTCGGGCGGTTGGGTCGGTTCCCAGGACGACGCGACCCTGAGGAGCCGGGCCCTCTTCACCAACGACCCGACCGCAACCGGGACGATCGACTTCCTCAAGGTCACGCCGGGCACCTACGAGTTCGGGGCCTACTGGCTTGCTTCAGTCACGAACTACTTCGGCCGGATCTACACCCCCGGCACGGCCATCAGCTTCTCGGCCGTCGATCAGGACGGCACCGTTCTCGCGTCGGCCGTCATCAACCAGACGGTCGCCCCCGCCGATTACACGGATCTCGGCGTCGGCTGGAAAGTCGTCGTGTCGGGGATCACCCTGACCCGCCCGCGATCCAAGATTTCGCTGGTCATCTCCGGCACCGGCCTCTCGACCACGGCCGACGTGATCGCCGTCCTCCATGCCGCCCAGCTTCGCCGGACCTCGACCGACCCGGTGACGGTGATTCCGCCGGGCGGCTCCGCGACGCTCACGGTCCCGGCTGGGGTCTACGTCACGGCGGCAGGGCCCGTCCCGGCTATCACGGCACAAGCGATCACGCCTCCCTCGGCGACGGCCATCAGCCCGGCGTTCATTGCCTCGCCGAAGACGGCACGGATTGGGTACAACGTCACGGCGAATGCCTACTACGCGCACGCGATCTCGTTCTCGAATCTGTCGTATCAGGCCGGTTGGGGTCTCGACGTTCCGGTCATTGCCGAGGACATCAACGGCTACCCGACGAAGATCGCAGCCGCCGGGGCCCATGCCCTCGTCGGCGGCGGGGCCCCGCTCTCGGGGATGCCGAGAGGGAACAACCCGATCCCATCAGGTCGCTACACGCTACTCTGGGACGGCGACCCGAGCTTGACCCTCGATAGCTTCAACTCCGTGGCGACCAGTGCCACCGAGGTCGGCACGCCGAGCCTGACGGGGACCAATAATCGCCGCACCTTCAATGTCCAGACCGCGAAGAACCTCGCCTATTCCCCGTTCATCTCCCTCAATATCACGGGGACGCTCGACCCGGCCGACGGTAAGTACTTCGTGAATATCAGGAACGTGCGGGTCTATCCCCCCGACCCGGCCGACCTGACCGGGCAAACGGCCTGGGTGAACCCGCCGAAGTTCCACCCGAGTTACATCGCCAAGTTCCAGGGGGCCAGTTGCCTTCGGTTCATGGACGCTCTGTCCACGATCGGCAACAGCCGGGCGGGACTTGCCGGATTCAAGCAGGACTCGCATTGCTCCCGATCCTCACTCCAGAGGCATGTCACGAGCCCGGTGGCCACGATCGGCAATCCCACGGTTGCCCGATTCTTCGCCCCCAACACCAAGGTCGTGCAGGTCACGACGAAGATCCCGCACTCGTTCTTCGATCGCGAGTTCGTCCATCTGGTCGGATGCGGGACCGCCACGTTCTCGGACGGCTCGACGATCAATCTTGCCGACTCCAACCGCATCATCAAGGTCATCGACTCGACCCGGTTCCTCGTCCTACTCGACGACGGTGCCGGTCCCGCGACGATGACGAACACGCTGGCCGTCGGGTCGGTCGAGGCCGACCAGGGCACGCCGTGGTCGATCAGCGACGTGATCGACCTCGTGATTGCCACGAGGGTCACCGACCTCTGGTACAACTGCCCGTCGTCGATCGACCTCAACCCCAACGGCGGGGCCTATCAGGAGTTCGCCTATCTGGCCGCCCACCTGCCGGCCGGGGTCAAGGTCCACGTCGAGTTCGGCAACGAATGTTGGAACATGTACTCACCGCAGTACACGGTCTGTCACAACTACAACACGGTGATCCACAACGGCGGCACCTACGATTACGGCCCCTACTACGCCGACCAACAAAAAGCGCTTCACGAACTTGCCCAGGCCGCATTCACGGCCGCCGGTCGACCCAATGACATCATCTACACCTACGGCGGATTCGCCGTCGCGGCCGACCGCACCGCCGCAATTATGAATCAGGCCAAGATTAATGGTGCAAGAGTAGACGAGCTTGCCGTTGCTCCCTATTGGAACAACAAGCCGACCACGGGCCTGACGGCGAACAACCTCGACATCGGGACGCGGCTCTCTGTTAACCAGTCGGTCGATTGCCTGGAGTTCAACGCCGAGTTCGGTGGCTATGAGAAGTATTTCACCGATCACCGGGTCCCGCTGGACGCCGCCGGCTACACGACCGCCAAGCTGACGACTTACGAGGTCGCCCCCGAAAACGTCGTGGTCTATGAGCCGGGCTACAACGGCCCGCCCAACAACTACGTCGGCTTCTACCCGCTGCACTTCGCGATCAAGCGGCATCCCCGGATGTACGGCATCACGAGCCGGCTGCTCCAGAAGTTCCAGGATGCCGGGATGGATCTCTGGAACCACTACCCGGCTTGCGGCGGTGTCTACGGCTTCGCCTGGGACGCCTGGGACTGGTGGAATCAGCAGCCGGGCACCGGCGACCCGACCCTTGACGCGATCAACGCCAGCGACCCGGTGGCGATGGATCAGGTCAAATCCGAGGTCGCCGGGGCCTTGCAAAGCTGGGCCGCGCTCGTCCCTCCTCCCGTGAAGTCCGTGCCGAAGGGTCCGCTGCCGACCCGAAACTCCAAACTCCGGGCATTCGGCCTTCGCCGGGGGATGCTCGGTAAGGCCCGTTAAGGTGAAGGATGGGAGACGTCCCGAGCGTCTTGGAAAGGCCCGCCGCTCGGCGTATGATGAGATCGGTTGGAATGCGAGGAGCGAAACGGGGGGAGGATACCCCCCACGGCTGGACCCCTGCGGCGCAATCATCGGCATGGTTATTTGCTCTTATGAGGACCGACTCAAGTCCCAGGGCGCGGTCGAGCTCTTCATCCTGAGCATGACCGAGGCCCTGCCGGGCGTGCCCATCGACGTCACCTGCCCGGTTTTGCACGACAGGTTGGCCGCCTGGGTGGGATCGAGAGGATTGACTCACGTCACCTTGCGGCCGTCGAAGGATTGGCCGGGGTCGGGCTGGAACGTCAAGCCGGGCAAGCTCCTGGAAATGCTCGACTCGGGTCATGACGAGGTGATCTGGATCGACACGGATATCGTCGCCCATCGCGATTTTCGACCGGCCCTGGCAGGGATCGGGCCCGAGGCGATCGTCGTCGGGCAAGAGTTCCGCACCATCCACGCCGAGGGGGGACGCCTCCGGACGACGGCCTGGGGGCTCGATCACGCTCGCCAGTTTTCCTACGCCATGAACTCGGGGTTCGTCAGGGTCTCGCCGGCCCACCGGGCCCTGTTGCTCCGTTGGCAGGAGTTGATGGCCCGCCCCGACTATGTGGCGATCCAGGCGCAACCCCTCTCCCAGCGTCCGGCCGCGATGGTCAGCGATCAGGACGTGCTCTGGGCCTTGTTGGGATCCTCGGAGTTCGCCCACCTCGAGGTGGACTACCTGGCCTGCGGCGACTCGATCATCCAGAACAGCGGCGCAAACGGTTATCACGTGGTCGAGCGGCTTCGGCATGTGGTCCAAGGCCTGCCACCCCTGGTCCATGCCTTGGGCAAGGAAAAGCCCTGGGATTATCCGCAAGTCCCCACGTTTCGCGGTCACCGTCGCGACTACCTGGAACTCGCGCTGCTGGAGACCAGCCCCTACGTCGCCGTCGCTTCGAGATTTGCCGGCCAACTGAGCGAACCGGCGCCCTGGCTCGGGGCGCGGACCCTCCTGGCGAAGTCGCTACGCCTGATGACGCTGGGTCACCCATCGCTCCAGGGCCTGCCGCTTGCGGCCCTGGCTTTACTCATGGCGAGGTTCGGCCGGACGCCGTCGGCCTAGGTATTTTCTCGAGGTGTGAACGACGGCGAGAACGGGCGCCATCAGGGCGAACGGCCTCCATGTCCTCGCCGACCCGAGAACACTGCACGGCCGAGTGTCGCCCAATTGGATCGCCCACCGTCGCCCAGTGAGTCCGTCGTTCACTCTCAGGAGAGACGCCCCCCGGGTGCCCGCCAGACGGCCAGGACCGACTTGCCGACCGCATGGGCCAGGAGCGGGTCGACCCGCTTCGACAATCGAACCAGGACCCGGTCCCAGAAGGCGACCTGCGCGGGGCCCGGCATCGCGCTCTTGAGGAGCAGCTTGTTGGCGAGCGAGGCGAGCAGGCCGACCGAATCGAGGTAGACGAGCCGCTCCGGCCGGAGGCCCCCGGCCAGGTCGCCGAATCCGGTCCTGTCGTAACGACGGTGATGGCCGATCGCCCGGTCGAACGGCGTGTAGAGCCATTGATGGGCCGGCGAGAGGGCGACGAGGTGGCCGCCGGGCTTCAACAGGCGGAAAGCCCGGTCGACCTCGGCCCGGTCGTCTTCTATGTGCTCGAGGACGTCGATGTAGAGGATGGTGTCGAAGGACTGGGATGGGTCGAGGCGCCCGATCGTCCCCAGGATCGCCTCGCAGCAGCGGGGCAGTGATCCCGAGCGGATCTCCTCGTCGAGCCTGGCCGCCAGGGCGGGGTCGGGCTCCAGGCAGGCCCAGCGTCGCTCGGCCCCTCGGCAGAGGGCCCGGGTCGTCCCGCCGATCCCGGCGCCGACCTCGAGGACGTCGGCGCCGAGGTAGGGCGAGATCTGTTCGCGGAGATAGCCCTTCCAGACCTTCGCCGTCGCGAAGAGGTCGAGCTCCGATCCGGGGTAGGAGGCGTCGGCCGTCACGGCCGGGGTGCCTGGCCGGATTCCGCGTAGCCATCGGGGTGCGAGGCGTGCCATCGCCAGGCCGTCTCGACGATCGAGTCGATGTCAGGGTATCGGGGCGACCAGCCGAGTTCCCTGGCGACTTTCTCGGGCGTGGCGATCAGGGTGCCGGGATCTCCGGGGCGGCGGCCGACGACCTCGTGGGGGATCGTCCGGCCGACGGCCGCCTCGCAGGCCCGGAGGACTTCCAGGATCGTGGTCCCGGTCCCCGAGCCGAGGTTGTATTCGCGGACCTCGCCGGGCGCTTCGCTCGCCTCGACGGCGAGCTGATGGGCCTGCGCCAGGTCGTCGGTATGGACGTAGTCGCGGACGCAGGTCCCGTCGCGGGTCTCCCAGTCGCCCCCGAAGATCTTCAGCTTGTCGCGCCGGCCGACGGCGACCATCAGGGCGAGCGGGACGAGGTGCCCCTCGACGTGCCTGGACTCGCCGAAACGACCGTCGGGGTCGGCCCCCGAGGCGTTGAAGTAGCGGAAGATCGTCCCCGAGAGCCCATAGGCCCGGGCATACTCCTTGATCATCGACTCGGCGGCCAGTTTGGTCGTCCCGTAAGGCGTCTGAGGGGTTTGCGGGGTGGTCTCGCGGATCGGCATCTCGGCTTCGAAGGAGTAGGTCGCCGCGGTGCTGCTGAAGACGATCTTGGGGACGCCGGCCGTCCTCATCGCATCGAGCACGCCCTTGGTTCCCGCCACGTTGACCCGCCAGTAGCTGGCCGGGTCGGAGATCGACAGGGGGACCGACGCCAGGGCGGCGAGGTGGATCACCGCATCGATCCGGCGATCGGCCAGGGTTTTCGCCAGGAGTTTCTCGTCGCAGACGTCGCCGACGACCAGCCGCCCGTCGGGGACCGCCGCCGCGTTCCCCTCGGAGAGGTCGTCATAGGCGATCGGGTCGTGCCCGTGGCGGAGGAGCCAGCGGAGGCAGGCGCTGCCGATGTAGCCGGCGCCGCCGGTGAGGAGGATCTTCAAGGCGTCGTCCTTCCGGTTGATGGGGCCTCGCCCCCGGCGGTCCCGAGGATCAGGTCGGCGGCGGCCTGGAGGTCGTCCACGACGGGGAACCGCCCGCCGCCCGGGACCTCGCCCTCGCCGACCGGCTGCTTGCCGGTGCGAACGAGGAGGTTGCCCTCGCAACCGGCATGATACCCGGCCAGGGCGTCGCTGATCATGTCCCCGATCATCCAGGACCGCGACGGGTCGAGCCCCAGCTCGCGGGCCGCCCTGAGGAGCATGCCGGGGCCCGGCTTGCGGTCGCCGCGGGTGATCGCCGTCGGGTCGGTGGCGGCCGGGACCTCGGGGCAGTAATAGACCCCGTCCAGGCTCACCCCCTCGTCGGCGAGCTGACGGCGCATCTCGGCGTCGACCCTCTCATACTGCTCGACCGAGATCATGCCCCGGCCGATCGCCGACTGGTTGGTGATCCCCACCAGCGCAAAGCCGGCCTCGGCCAGCCGCCGGAGGCCCCGGGCGGAGTTGGGCAGGAGTCGGACCTCGGCCGGGTCGGCCAGGTAATGGACGTGCTTGATGATCGTGCCGTCGCGGTCGAGGAAGACCGCGGGGCGGCGATCCTCGGGGCCGGGCCTCGGGCTTGGGGAGTCGGGGGGCATCGCGAGGGGGACTCCTTTCAGGACAAGGCCGGCGACTCGGCCTCGGCGTTCGACTTCTCGACGATCCGGGCCGGGACCCCGACGGCGGTCGCGCCGGCGGGGACGTCGCGGAGGACGACGCTCATCGCGCCGACCTTGGCGCCTCGGCCCAGCCGGACGCCGCCGAGGACCTGGGCGTAGGCGCCGAGCTCGACGTCGTCTTCCAGGGTCGGCGCGAGGCCGCCCTCCTGTCGGTTGCCGATCGTGACGCCCTGCCTCAGCGTGCAATTGGCCCCGATCGAGGCTTCGGGGTGGATGAAGACGTTGCCGAAGTGCCAGACCTTCAGGCCGGGTCCGATCGCCGCCGACTTGGGCAGGCTGATCCCCGTGGCCGTCTCGACCAGCCGGAACGCCAGCCAGTAGAACCGCTCCCGGACCTTCCTCGCCAGCCCCGGCGCCCGGCGGTCGACCCTCCGACCGAAGCGATAGACGGCAATGGCCCAGATCGATTGCTCTTTGAGCCAGGGACGCCGGGGGTAGCGTGCCAGGTCGGCCTGCCAATCGGGGTCGATCATCGTCGGGCCTCCGCCCCGGCCAGCCCTTCGCGGCCGCCGTCGGCCCGCTTGTACTCGATCAGCCGGGCCGTCCGCCCTCGCCGCCGATCGAGAGTATATCCGACCTGCCCGGCGAGGTCGGCCCACTTGGCGGCCATCGTCAGCATCCCATAAGCCAGCGCCGTTCGCGAGGCGTCGACCCGCCCCCGAATTCGGACCGCGAGTCGGAGCACCTGGAGCGCCAGGAACGCCAGGCCCAGCGAGGCCCCGATCGAGAAGCCAATCCAGCCCGCCGCGAGCCCGCCCGCCAGGGCCGCACAGGCCGTCGCCAGGGGCCAGCCGATCGCCCAGGCCCTCGATCGGGCGAGGCCCCGGGCGAAGGGCCGATCCGGGCCGGCGAACCGCGTGGCGATGTCCAGGCCGTTGTAGCCGCCGCGATACTGCCGCCGCCACCACTGGCGGAACCGGGTCATCCCCAGGTCGTGCCGGGTCATCTCGGCGTCGACCCGCCAGACCGACCAGCCGGCCCCTCGGAGCCTCTGGCAGAGCTCGGGCTCCTCGCCGGCGGCGGCCGTCGGGTCGAAACCGCCCACGGCCTCGAAGGCCTCGGCCCGCATCACCGAGTCGCCCCCGCAGGCGGCCGCCTCGCCGATCGGCGTGTCCCACTCCAGGTCGGCCAGCCGATTGTAGATCGAACCGGCGGGATCGACTTCCCGGCGTCGGCCGCAGACCGCGGCGCAATCGGGCCGCGCCTCCAGTTCCGCCCTGGCCCGTTCGATCCAGCCGGGGACGACCTCGCAATCGCCGTCGACGAACAGGACGTAGCGGGACGCGGGGGCGACCCGGCGGAGCCTTTCGAACCCCTCATTCCGGGCCCTGGCGGCCGAGAACGGGCGTGTCATGTCCAGCTCGACCACCTCGACGCCCATCGAACGGGCCATCGCGACGCTGCCGTCGGTCGAGCCCGAGTCGACGTAGACCGCCGGCAGCCCGTCGCCGGCCAAGGCGATCGAGGCCAGGCAGCGGCGGAGCCGATCCCCTTCGTTCCGCCCGATCGCCACCACGCCCATGTCGCTCAAATCTCGGCCTCCGGTCCCTTGCGGCGGACGACTCGGGCCGGGACGCCCACGGCGGTCGAGCCCGGCGGGACGTCGGCCAGGACCACGGCGTTCGCGCCAATCTTGCAATCGTCCCCGATCGTCACGTTCCCGAGGATGCAGGCCCCGCAGCCGATGTCGACCCGGCGGCCGATCGTCGGAATCTCCAGGTGGCGATCGACCGAAGCGATCCCCATCGTCGTGTTCTGCCGGATCTGGCTGTCGTCGCCGATCGATCGGGCGTGGAGGATGATCCCGCCGTGATGCCAGATCCGCACCCGTCGCCCAAGCCGGATCGTGTAAGGCAGCGAGATCCCCGCGGCGCACTCGACGAACAGGTAGAGGATCCGATAGAGCACGGTCAGCGGGGCCCTGGCGAGCTTCCAGCGGAACCCCATCCGCCAGTTCCCGAACCGATGGACGGCCACGGCCCAGAACCCCTGCTCGAAGACCGTCCCGCCGTGGTTATGCAGGTCCTCGCGCAGCAAGGCGAGGAATCCGATCCCTGCCGGGTTCCCGTTTCGGTCGCCCTCATCGAGTGGGCCGGTCCCGGCCGGTTCGACCCCGAGGAGGCCTTGATCCGCACGACTCATCGCTTCACCGGGAGGATGTTGTAGCGGATGAAGTCCCCGAGCAGCCCGACCGGATCCGTGTGGGATCGTCCGAGGGCCGCCCAGCGGAGCCGGAACAGCGCGTAGGCCAAAATGTAGGACACGTCGGCCAGGACGGCCTTGGCCCGCCCATGATTGGAGACGAAATACCGCTTGCGGGCTTCGAACCAATAGCGAGGGCGTCGCTTCGTCTCGGAGCCCTGGGCCGTGACGCCTGAGCTCTGGCCGACGAGGTGGATTACCCTCGACGATGGGACGTACCAGCAGCCCCAGCCCGCCCGGCTCGCCTTCAGGCAGAAGTCGACCTCCTCGTAGTACATAAAATAACCATCGTCGAGCAGGCCGATCGCCTCAAAAACTTCCCGGCGGATCAGCAAGCTGGCGCCGGCGACCCAGGCAACCCGCGACTCGCGATCGGGCACCGGCAGGGTCGTGACGTGGTTCTTCAACAACCGGGTGACCAGGCCCAGCCGAAGTCCGCCTTCCACCTCGCCGAGGATCGTCGGGAATCGGAAGGCCGATGGCTGGGGCGTGCCGTCGACGTGCTCCAAACGGCTCCCGGCCAGCCCGACGTCGGGTCGCCGCTCCAGGAACGCGACCAGTTCGGCGAGGGCACCCGGTCGAACGATCGTGTCGGGATTGAGCAGCCAGGCGTAATCCGGCGGCTCGACCGAGGCCAGGGCCGGGCGGAGCGCCACGTTATTCCCCGAGGCGAACCCACCGTTGCTCGGGGCTTGCACGAGGTCGACCCAGTGGGCCCAGCCATTCTCCTCGATCGCCAAGGCCAAGCGTGACGCCGAGTCGTCTCCCGAAGCGTTCTCGACCACGGCGACCCGGCAACCCGGCAAGGCCGCGACCTCCGGCTCGAGCGAGCGCAGGCAGTCGACCGTGAGCCCGGCGCAGCGATAATTGACGATCACGACGAGCAGCTTCATCGGTCGAGCCCCGATCCTCGCCCCTTGCCCCTCGGCCTTCAACGGCCAACCGCCTGACCCTCGGCTTTCAACTCGACCGAGGCGACGGCCGGGGGCCTCGCGGCGTGTCGGGCGATCGCGTCGTCGTAGATGGCGAGGATCCGCTCGATCTTGTGGTCCCAGTTGAATGGCCCGGAGGCGACCTTCTCCCGGGCCGACCGACCCATCGCCTCGCGAAGTTCCGCCGACCGCGCGAGCCGGAGCATGGCCCCGGCCAAGCCCTCGACGAACGACTCTCGCGAGTCCGGCGGGACGAGGATCCCGCAAGTCTCGTCCAGGTAGTCGGCCGGCCCGCCCCAATCGGTCGCCACGCAAGGCAGGCCGCAGGCCATCGCTTCCAGCACCACCGCCCCGCCGCACTCGTAGAGGCTCGGCAGGACCAACGCGTCGGACCGCTCGAGGCGCACGGCGCATGCCGATTGCTCCAGCCACCCTTCGAACCGGACCGAACCCGAGAGGCCGAGCCGCCCGGCCTGCTCCTCCAGGGCCGCCCGCATCGGACCGTCGCCGATGATCTCCAGCTCGACCGGGGCCTGACCGACGATCCGGGCGAACGCCTCGATCAGGAGGTCCACGGCCTTCCAGTCGACCAGCCGGCCGACGAATGTAAACCGGACCCGATCGGATGGTTCGCGTCGGCGATCGGGCGGATTTTGATCAAGCCAAAGGTCGGGGTCGACCCCGTTCTCGACCAGCTCGATCACCAGGCCTCGGGTCCCGGCGGGGAGCGCGTCCCTGGTCCTCGGGTTGGCCACCAGGAGCGTCTCGGCCTCCAGCTTGCCCGGCATCAGGCGATGCGCCAGTCCCGAGGCCTTCCTGCCAAGCTCGGCGATCCGTCCGACCAGCGCCATCCGCCGGTCTCCGGCCAAGAAGGCCGGGGGGTAAGACATCCCGCCGTTCATCGGCCCCATCACGACCGGGACGCCAAGGCCGTGCATCAGCGAGGGCTCTCGGGGTGAGACCGGGATTGGCTGGTGGACGACCTCCGCCCCGTGGGCCTTGATCAGCCCGCGGACGATCGATCGGGCGATCCTCTGGCAGCTCAGGCGGCTGGCGTAGCCGAAGGTGAAGTAGGCCAGGCGGGCCGGGAGGAACCGACCGAGCTTATGCATCGCGACGTGGAACCGCGTATCGGGGATGAACGAGATCCGCTCGGCCTCTCCGGGCATCAGGGCCAACAGTTCGGCCTTCGTCCGCGAATGGACGACGAGCCAAGCCTCGACGCCCCGGGCCCGGAGCTTTCGGAAGACGTGCAAAGGCAAGATCGCCTCGCCTCCGAAGACGGCCGAGGCATGCTCAGCCACGATGACCACGCGGGGCCCGGCCGGTTGCACGCTCACGGCGTCCGTCCTTCAGCGGAGGGAGACGCCCCTTGCGGAGCTGGGCGGCCGGCCCAAGGTGCCGATCTGGCAAGGTCCCGGGCGACTTGACGAAGCAGAAATAGGGCGTTTCGGGAGTAGCGGGGCAGGAGCCTGGCCGGGTCTGTGTAAATTCGGTAAGCCCATTCCAGCCCGGTCTTCTGGAAGAACCGCGGGGCCCGGCGAACCCGCCCGGCCACGAAATCGAGCGTCGCCCCGATCTGGACGCAGACCGGGACTCGCAATTCGTCCAGATGCCGGTCGATCCAGAGTTCGCCCTTGGGCTGGCCGAAGGCCACGAGGAGGAGGTCCGGGGCGGACTTTCGGATTGCAGCGACGAGATCGCGGCCCTCGGAACCTTCCAGGGTCCCGGGGGCCGGGCAGGCCGTGCCGACGATACGGAGACCGGGATAGAGCGACCGGAGTTTGCGAGCGGCCTCGTCGGCGATCCCCTCGGCCCCGCCGAGGAGGAAGACGCCGCGGCCGAGCGCCGCAGCCCGCTCGCAGAGGTCGTAGATCAGGTCCGAACCCGCCACTCGCTCCGGCAAGGGCGTCGGGCCGAGGCGTGAGGCCCAGACCATCGGCGCGCCATCGGCCAGGACAAACGCCGCTCGGTCGTTGATCGGGCGGAGTTCGGGATGCTCCTCCGTCAGCATCGCATAATGGGCATTGGCGGTGATGAAGTACGAGGGACGCCCCGCCTCGATCAGTCGCATGACCGCCTCGGCCGCCTCCACCCGAGTCATCCGGGCCAGGGGGAGCCCCCAAATCCAGGCCGTCTCGCTCACGATCGTCCACCCCCGCCGGTCAAAGGCCCGCCGCCCGTCCTGGCCAGGCCGAGCCGGTCGCCCGCCGTTTCCGTCTGCTCGAACTCGACGACCAGCCAGGACATCACCAGCAACTCCAGCCCCACCAGAACCATCGCCGTGGGCATCATCAGCCAGCCGGCGGCATCGTGGGCGTACTTGCTCCCCATATCGGCGCCGAAGCGATAGTAGCACCAAGCCGTCGCCGCGATCCGCAGGACATTGCTGCCCAGGGCGATCGGGATGATGCTCGGCAGCAGGAGGAACCGTTTCCAGTTGGCCATCGGGACCAGGCTCGCGGTCGCCGCGACGGTGGCCGCCAGGCTCATCAACATCGAGAGCCCATTGCACGCGGCGGCGACCTCGAGCCGTTCGTTGCCGACCATGATCACGTTCCCTTCCGGCATTACCCAGAGTCCGGTGAGCTTCAGCAGGGCGCAGGCGCAGGTGGTCGCCAGCGACTGGAGCGGTTGCGAAAGCGCGGTGTTGAGTTGCGGCGGCAGCGGAAAGAGGAAGATCAGGAAGGCGAAAGCGGGCCAGACCCGAAGCATCGCCGGAAGCCCGATCCTGGCCAGCGTCAGGCCGACGATGACGGGGAGCAAAGTGGCGGATTCCAACCAATTCTGGCCCTGATCCGCGAAATAGACGCGTGCCCCCAGCCCGGTTGTCACCAAGGCCCAGCCCGGCCACCAGGGGGTCGGGGCATCTTCGGCCCGATCGGGCCACCGTTTCCAGAGGATGAACAGGGCGATCGGCAGCACCAGGAAGCCGTGCGTATAGTCGGGCTCTCGATACCAGGTATCGTAGAGCCCTCTCAGGTTGGGAAAGTAGGCCCAGGCGGTCACGACGACAACCGCCAGGATCGCGAACAGGTCGGCCTTGGGAATTTCCGAGGGCCGAGGCGGCGGCAGGAGGCTCGGACCGGTCGCCCCGGCGTGAATGTCGAGCTTCGACGGTGCGGTGCCGGATTCGAGGTTCATGGTCGTGTCGTCATTTGAGGCGGGTGGCGTCGGGTTGGTTCGGAGAGTTCAACAGTCGGCCGGTCGGCCCCGGCATCCCGACCGCACGGAGGTCGAGACGATGAATGCCTCATTCGACCGCTCAGGAAATCGCGGGCTCGTCCGAGGAGGAGACTTCGGCCCTCGTCGAGCCATTGCCGTAATTGTAGCTGTAGGCATAATTGCCGTAGTTCGTCTGATGGCCTCGGACGCCATTGACGACCACGCCCAGCACGGGGATCCCGGCCAGGGCGAGTTGACGGTTGGCCCGTTCAACCAGCGGCAAGCGGCTGGCGTCGGACCGGGCGGCCATGACGGCCCCGTCGACCCAGCGGCCCATGATCAGCGCATCGGCCACCGGGAGGATCGGCGGGGTGTCGATGAGGATGAGGTCATAGTTCAGGCGGAGGCGGGCCAGGAGCTCGCTGAAGTGGTTCGACCTGAGGACCCGGCTGGGGTCGCGGCCTGGGGTCCCGGCCGAGAGGAAATGAAAGCCGCCGGCCTGCATCGTGATCAGGACCTCATCGAGGTCGATCTCGCCACCGAGGACGTCGGCCAGGCCGGGCCCGGGGGGGATGTCGAGGAGCCTGCCGAGCGAGGCACGCCGCATGTCGGCGTCAACCAGCAGGATCCGCGTCCCCGAGTTGGCACAACGCGCGGCCAGGTGGGCCGAGAGGGTCGTCTTCCCCTCGCCCCCGGTGGCGCTGGTGATCATCACGCAACGCCCTTCGCCGGGTTGCCCGGCCTCGCAGATGGCCACCCGGAGGTGGTCCAGGCTCTGGACGAAGCGGGCGAGACGCTGCTCGGATTTCTCGCTATTGGAATCGTCGCCCGGGCGGAGATTGGGGAGCGGGGCGATTGCGAAGACCTCATGCTTCATCCTCGAGGAGAGCACCTCGGGGTCGTCCACGCGGCCCGATCGAATCTCCAGGAGGACAATCAGGCCGAGGACCACGCCGAGGACCCCCACCGGCGTGGCGGCCAGGTAGGTGACTCGCTTATTCGAGACCGGACGGGTCGGGATGATCGCCCCGCTGAGGCTGACCGGGCGGATCCGGGTGTTGCCCTTGGCTTCGAATTTGAGTTGCTCCAGGCGGAGGAGGACTTTTTCCAGCATTGCCTTGAGCGTGGCCCGCTCGTCCTGGATCAGTTCAACCTCCACGGCATCGGTCGATTGGGTCCGATTTATCAGCTCGAGCTTGTCAGAGTCGGCCTTGAGCGTCGTCTGCTTCGCTCGAAGCTTGGCCACGGCGGCGCTCGCCTCACGAATTTCCACCATGGGATCCTTCACCCGGCCGTCTCCGCTCTCGATTTTCGAACGGAACGCCAGCGACTTGACCTCCCAGAGTTGCTCATATTGGGTTTTGAGCGACTGCAATCTTCGGACGGCGGCCCGCTCGGCCGGGTCGCCCGGCTGGACCGCGATGCGTTTGACCTCTTCGACCTTGTTTCGGGCCTGCATCATCTGATTGGCCAGGGCAATCACCTCGACATCGGCCCGGAACATCCGATCGATTTGCTGGTCGACCACGGTCGATTCGTCCGTATTTCCCACCGCCTTCGATGCCTTGCTGGCGGCGAGCTTGGCGGTCTCCAACCAGCTCTCGGCTTGGCCGAGATCGAGCTTGAGATTCAGAAGTTCCTTGCGGACCTGCTTGAATTCTTCGACCGTGATGCTCGCACGATCCGGGGCCGGGACGGATTTGGACGAACTTTCGTCCGACTTGCGGTCGCCGGTCGAAACCACGTCGAAGTTTCCCTTGGCGGCGAACGCCTTCCACTTCCGCTCGAGTTCGTCGGTCTGGCCCTTCAATTCCTCTCTGTAGGACTCCAGGTTTTTGATCTGGGTCCGGTTCATCCCGTCGGACCACTCGCGATTAGCATCCATGAAGGAATCGACGACCACATTCACCAGGATGGCGGCCTCGGTGTTGATCGTCGAGTTCATCGAGACTTCGATCAGGAAGGTACCCGGGATGACCGAGACGTTGACCGCCTTGCGGAGCTCGAGGACGACATCGCCTGCCTTCTGGATCCGCTCGAGGACCGCCGCCTTGGGGTTGTTCCCCGCCGAGGTCAGGACGTTGGGGCTGGTGATCAGCTGGACCTGGGTCTGGAGGAACGGGTCGACAAGGCTGTCGGCCGCCCCGTGGACGTTGTAAAGATCGGTGAGCGACGGGTCGACCTGGAGCAAGCTGCTGGCTCGGTAGGTCGGTTTGACGGTCAGGTAAATACTCGCCCCGATCGCTCCCGATCCCACCATCCAGAGGGCCAAAACGAGCCACCAGTAACGACGAGCTCCCCGGATGACGACCCGGATCGAGATCGGCGAAGCCGCGGTGGTCGCCTGCGACCCGACCGTCGGGCGGAGAGCCTGGGCGCCCGGTCGCGTCATGGGCAAACGGGCGGGCACGGACGATCGATACGAGTCTGAGGTGTCCATCAATGGGTGCTCATGGAGCTTGGAGGGGAGGGGAATGCGATCCAGCTCGTGCTGGGGGGGAAGGAACCGAGCGACCGTCATCCTGAGGAAGGCCGGATAATCCTCGGCTAACCTAGATAAACGAAGATTTTCCACCCGCCATCGTGGCGAAGGCCATCGAGGGGCGATTCGCCGGTTGCGAACCAACCCCCCGGAAGGTCGCGGTGAAGCCACCGGCCTGACAACCTGGCATCAATAATCTACGTGATGGTTGGCCAATCGGTCAAATAAATTCCGCCTTGCATCGTACCTCGCATGCATGTTCCTCCCGAAGTCGGTGGATCGCGTATCAACCGAGCAATAGGGCTGCCATCGTCACTTTCCGCTGGTCGATGGCATCCGAGAAATCCGATCCTATAATGGATTAGACCTCCGCGCCACCTTGAGGGCTGCGAAGGCGAGCGGTGCAACGAGCCGCGGCCTGGCCGTCGAACTTCCGGCCTCGGCCCTGACCCGCCCTGTGTCGCTGACGATCAGGAGCGACCAAGATGACAATTACCGAAAGTCTTCCCGTTTCCCCGGTCGATGTTCCCAGGCGTAGTGATGGACTGGGAAGGTCGATCAGGATCGCCCTGGCGATCTATCTCTTGCCCGTAGTCGCATTGATTTGCTTGATCGGACTGGCATCGATCGTCATGCTGAGCCTCGCCCGGTTCGTCCGACACCTCGCCGCTACCGGCCATTTCGTTGATGGAACCCGCCAAAGCTCGATAGGTCCATCGATGGTGACCCGCACTTTGCCAGCAATGAGGCCGGTCTTGCGGGAGGATCGGGTGCGGACCTGAAAGTTTAAATTCACTCGAGCGGTTTTCCGTCGTCGAGCTCTCTTCCCGATCCCGGGATCTCGGTCTCCATCTCGGAAAGCAAAGCGGCGAGGAAATCTTCGATCGGGTCGCCCTGTTCCAGGCTCTCGCGGTCGACGATGCGTCGTTGGACTTGTAATTTGAAGACGCCAGGATTGCGCCTCATGAGTTTGCGTCCGCCGATCCAGTTCGCCCATTTTCCATCGAGCCGGAACGAGTAATAGACAACCTCATGGATCGTGGACCGTCCCGAGGCCTTGGAATATGAGGCCGATTTGAATTGCGCCTGCCCCTCAATGGCCCTCGAGTCCTTTGCCTCTCGCGTCTTGAACTTGATTTCTCGATTCGCGGCATCATCCCTGCTAGCGAAGCCGCTGGCGGGATAGCAGACTTCGGGCGTATGGGGTGTGACGGGTTCGGCCGGTCCATAAAGCAACAGGAAATTCAGGGATACTCCGGTGAACTTGTTAGCATAAGACCGTATGATGTGGTCGGTGCCCCCGGCGATCCGCATGGTCAATGCGTCGAGCTTGTCCTCCCCGCCGGAGATCATCTCCCAGTCACCCAGTTTTTTGGGAATATCGGCCATATTGATGGGACAATGCTGACGGAAGACTTTCTCGCCTTGCCGTCGATTATCCTGGTAGATTCGCACCAAGCCAGAACCAGACAGCAAGACGCAAGCGAGCACAGCCCAACCCAATATCACCCTGCCTCGATCGGCCGGGGACGTGGCTTGCGATGAGGTTGCCTGGGTCTCGAGATCGGAGAGTGAGGTGCTCATGCTCGAATGATCCGTGGGGAATCCGGTGTCTCGTCGAGGATCCGCCAGTAACCGGAAGTCCTACGTCCTGCGAGTCGGCCGGTGACGGACCATCTTGACTTCAGCAGGCGCCGTGTTTGCCGATCACGACCGCCACTGTCTTGAGCAGGATTTTCAGGTCGCGGCCGATCGACCAATTTTCGGCATAGTCGAGGTCGAGCTGAAGCATCCGGACGCTGTCGACCTCGCTCCGCCCTCCCACTTGCCAGGGGCCAGTGACCCCCGGGATGACCGAGAGACGCCTGGCGTAGCCCGAGGGATCCAGCGTCTCGAGCTTGTCGCTGTCGCGAAGCTGCAACGGACGCGGACCGACCAAGCTCATTTCGCCCACAAGCACGTTCCAGAGCTGCGGCAACTCATCGAGGCTCGAACGTCGAAGGAAACGGCCCAACGGGGTGACACGAGGGTCGTCCTTGATCTTGAAAAGGACGCCTCCGGCCGACTCATTGTGGGCCTCGAGGTCACGCAACCTTTGCTCGGCGTCGGGAACCATCGTGCGAAACTTCAGGCACCAGAACGGTTGCGCACCCAGGCCCATGCGTTGTTGACGAAAAAGGATCGGGCCCGCGGAGTCGCGACGGATCAGCCAGGCGACCAAAGCCAGTACTGGCGCCAAGCAGATCAGGCCGCACAAGGAGCCGAAGAAGTCGAGCGTCCGCTTGACGACGGAGTTCGCTGCGGCCGAAGGGACCGCAATATCGAATGATCCGATCCGATCCAACGTGCCTGACACCTCAGGAAGCGATGCAGTCCGGTCGAAGCTGGCGAGAGTCATCGGCGTGAGGGCGCTCATGGGTGTTCTGCTCCGGTGACGTCCTGGAAGGTTATGTCACGGATCTTGCGGAGGGTAGAGGCATCAGGAATGCGGTTGTCGGCGAGTTTCTCGGGGTCGGACTGCTGAACACCGGGGTGTCCAGACGTGCCTAGCTTAGCGATTGGGCCACGCAACGTCAAACTAGTTCTCCATCTGATGTTGTTTCCTTGAGCAATCCGTGCTGCAATGTGTTGCTTTTTCTCGACAACCCGCGACAGCCAAGTTTCTGATCAGCGTCGAATGTCGTCGTCACTGGCGACGCCCTGAAGCTCTTGCTTACCTTATTTCAAAGGATGAATTTCAAGTGAAGGGTATCACTCGGGGTTTGCAAGGGTGAACTCACCACTCCTTGCTCGATGTTTTGCGTGATGCTGACTGATTAGGCAGAATTTGCATTGTTACCTGGCCGGGTATTTCTCCTTCCATCCTCGCTCATTCACCCCTTCGGGATTCTCGTGGCGTCCTGACCCATGAGCGAGGCGGCCTGCCGAGGGCGACCGCGATTTTCCAGACGATGTAGTAGGGTAATGCAAGCAAGCTCATGAGATAGCTGGCGGGCAGGTCCATGACCAGGATTGGTGAGATCGCGTAGACAGCGAAGCTGCCGAGCATCGCGGCATGCAGGGGTAGGAGCAGGCGAGACGTCCAGGCCAGGTGATCCCAAAACATGGCCACTGCATGGACGCTAGAGGCCATGAGCAATCCCAGGGCCAGCGTCGAGAGCGGCGGGAAAAAAAGATCGAAGAGATAGCAGCATTTGGTGTAAAGACCCAGGATTTTCGATCGATAGATCACTCCTGCGAATTTGGCGCGTAAAGATTGGCGTCCCGCTTCCCATCGCCGACGCTGCGACGCCGCACCCACGCCTCCTCGGCTGACCATCTCGCCATAGACTCGGGCTGATGGTTCAAATCGTACGCGTTCCCCGGCGGCTCGCAGCGTCAGCGCGAATTCCATATCCTCGACCAAACCATAGGCACGCCAGGGGACGCGGCGAAGCCCCGCGACGGAAAAGCACATTCCATTGCCTTTCAGGCCAACGCCGAGGCCGAGCCGATCGAGGCCGAGCATCCAGACGCCATTTGCCAGGCTGAAGGCAATGGTCATCATTCGGGTCCGCCAGGATGAGTCGGGATTGCTCACGGTATAGTAGCCCTGGATCCAATCCTTGCCCTCTCTCAAGGCACGGTCGAAAACATTGAGGAGGTTGGGGTCGACGACGGTGTCGGCGTCGATCAGGACGGTCGCGTCGAGGCCTGCTGTTGTTAGGCCCTCCGGGTTCTGGGTGAAGAAATATTCGAGGGCGTGCCCTTTGCTTCTGAGCGTTGCGTGAGTCCGTTCGACCACCAAGGCTCCGGCTTCGGCGGCACTTGCGGCCGTGGCGTCGGTGCAGTTGTCGGCGATGACATGAATCTCATATAGCGAAGCGTTGTAATCGAGATTTCGGCAACTGCGGACCGTCGCGGCGATGGTCCCTTCCTCGTCGTGCGCGGGGATGACGATCAAAAATCGGGAGCGGGCGGGAGGAGCCGACGGCGAGGCGGTCGGTTTGCGTCGACCGAAGAAAGCCGCGACGGTGATCGCCGACATGAAGATGAAGAAGGGGACGAGGGCGAGTGTCGCGCATACATAGGCCAGCGATAGGGCCTGGATCATGGTCTGGGCTCGCTCGGGGCGGAGAGGGGTCCCTCCGAGAGGGGGCGTGTCGGATTGGTCGACCGCCAACGGCCGAGGACTTCGATCGCGATGAGGAAGATCACGACGGCGATCAGGGTGTAGGGCTTCGGGCGGACAACGGGGGCCGGGATATGCGACGTCCGCTCGCCATCATCGGCCCCCATCCTGGAGGAGAACCCGACGAGCGAGCCGGCGATCAGGGCGGTCGCCGGGAAGGTGCTGTTGTTATGCAGGCCGTCGATCAATTCGAGGATGCACCAGCAGGCGAGGGCCCAGGAGGGGCCCGGCGTCGACCTCCGTCCCGGCCTGATCTTGGATCTCGCCAGCATGAGCATGGCCGGGAAGGCGTGGATTGCGACCAATTGGAGAGCCAGGCCGACGAGCCCGCCCATCCAAAAGGTGAAGAGCCAGGCACCATCCGGCCAGTAGTCGATCCGAGCATTCCAGACATAATCGCCGAAGCCGAAGGCCGCCCCCCGGTCGAGGACGCGACCGATCAGTTCGTCCTCGGCATTGAGCCGGAAGCTGACGGTATCCGGCCGGTTGACCAACTTTTCCGCAAGCGTGGCCAAGATTCGGCCGTCCCAGGCACCGGTTGCCCGAAGTCCCATATAAAGGACGGGCGGCACGAGCAATAAGCCCAGGACCAGTCGCGATCGGGTCCAGCGGCTCGCGAAGGCCGTGGCGAGCCCGAGCGTCAGAAGCAGGTCGCCATAAACGCCCCGGCAAGACAAGCAGGCGATCGTCAAAACCGAGGCTGGCGCCCAGCCTGGCCAGCGTCCCTTCGGTTTCCATCCCGAGAGCCAGAGCCAGGTTGCCGTGACGGCCGACAGGGCCATCCAGGCGGCGACGGCCAGGCCGTTGCCGAGGAAGCCCTCGGGCCTCCAGCCCCCGAGGCGATCGACCATCCCCGGGTTGAAGTTGATCCCATAGGTCAATCCGGCCAGGTAGCGAGTGGGGCCGACGGCCTCCTCATAGAGGCAGACGGGGACGTAGGAGAGCCCGGCGATCGTCACCCCGAGAGCAATCGAGGCTGGCCCGCCGTCCCTGCCGAAGTAGAGCCGACCCGCCGCATAAGGGACGAGCCAACCCAGGCCCCGGGCGACCATCAGGTCGAGGACGGCGACCGACGAGCCCGGCACGCCGAAGGCCAGGCCGGTCAACGGGGCCAGGGCGAAGGCGATCATCGGCAAGTCGACCCACCTGGGCCTGGCCCCGACGAGCGACCGGCGGTCGAAGACCAGCGCGCCGGCGATCAGGCCGAGGCCGGTCACGTTCCACTTGTCGACGGCGAAGGCGAGGCCGGGCAAGTCGAGTCGGTCATGCCCTGGCGGGAGGAAGAGGAAGCCGCCGAGGACCGCGACGAGCACCGCCTTCGGCGGGCCAATCGCCCGGAACAAGATCGCCACGACCGCCGGCCAGGCCAGGAAGACGGCTTGAAACAGGCCGAATTTCATGGCGTGATCATCCCGGGCCCCGGGGACTCTCGACTTCCGGGTCGGGTCATGGGAGGAACCCCTGGACGCGTCGGAGCCAGGCCGAGGAGGCTTCGGCGTGCCGCTCCAGGCCGATCAACCCGCCAGCCGCCGCGACGAACGTCAGGATCACGCCGGGGTTGAGGATCGCGTCGAGCCCGACCAGGACCAGGGCCCCGGCCAGGGCGGCCGCCGGGGCCCGGTTTGCCGCGAGCCAGAGGGCCGGCGGCCCGACCTTGATCAGGGCCGCGACGGGTGCCGCGAAGACGGCCAGCAGGAGCACCCAGCCGATGAACCCGAACATCCCGAGCGTCAGGACGACCAGGCCCCAGGGGCGTTCCCCGCCACCGGCGTCCCGCCACCAGTCCCATCGCCCGCGCCCCAGGACCGGCCTCTCCAGGGCGAGCTTCACCCCGCGTTCTTCCACCTTCATCCTCCAGCCGAACGACCGGCGATCGAGCCTGGTCGAGGCCTCGATCAGGCGTCGTCCGATCGACGTCTTGCGGGCGACCGCCTCGGCGTCGACGAGGTTCGTCGCCCTCGCCCCGATCAGCAAGAGCAAGGCGACCCCGAGGGCCGCCAGGGGCCAGGGCCGCCCGACCCGGAAGAGGACCTCCAGCGTCAAGGCCCCGCCGACCATCAAGGCGACCGCGCCGGCCGACTGCGCGAGGAGCGACTGGAGCACCAGCAAGGCCGCGACCAGGCCCCCGGGCAGTCCCCAGAACCGCCCGAGTGTCCCCGACCTCCAGAGCCACCAGGCCGTCAGCGCCGAGGCCGCCAGCCAGACTCCCAGCTCGTTGCCGTCCTCGAAGAAGAGGATGGGCCGGAACCCGACGTAGCGGCCCATCCCCGGGGTCCGGTAGGGGTGGAAGCCGTAGATCCACCGATAAAGCTCAGGCCCCCTCGCAAACTCGAAGAGGCTCCCCGGCAGGCAGGCGAGGCCCCCGCCGACGACGGACCTGGCCAGCAGGTTCATCCCCGAAGGGTCGGCGAAGTAGAGCCGGCCGATGAAGTACGGGACGCCCCAGGCCATCGACTGATAGGCCGCATTGGCCGAGGCGACGACCGGGTCGACCCCGGCGTAGAGGCCCGAGGCCAGGGGGACCAGGCACCAGCCCAGGATCGGGAGGTCGAACCAGGACGGCCGGAACCGGGCCCGGGCGCCCGGGTCGAAGGCCGCGACGCCGAGGACCAGCGCCACGCCGATGACGCGGGCCTTGGTCGTCCAGTAATCCGACGGGAGGCAGGCGGGCATGATCCAGTAAGGGAAGGCCACGCCCGCCACGTCGTCGGCAAACCGCGCCGTGGGGAGGATCAGCCAGCCCCCGACCAGGCTGATCGCCGCGGCCCTGGCCGGCGCGAGCTTCCAGAAGAGGAGGAGCGTCGCGGGGACCCAGGACCAGAGGACGAACGGGATGGCCTCGGGCATGGGGGACGGCTCCGGGGTCGCTCCGACCCGAGGGTTCAGGCGGAGGGATCGAAGCGGGGAAGACGCGACTCGGGGACTTCGCGCAGCCTGGGCGCGTCGGCGTCCTTGGGCGAGAGCAGCGGCGAGGCGACCGGCCAGTCGATCGCCAGGTCGGGGTCGTCCCAGAGGATTGAGCACTGCCCGGCCGGGTCGTAACCGTTGGTGCACTTGTAGGTGAAGACCGCCGGCCCCTCGCCGAGGACGAGGAAGCCGTGGGCGAATCCTTCGGGGATGTAGAGCTGGCGCCCGCTCTCGGCCGAGAGCGTCGCGCCGACCCAACGGCCGAAGGTCGGCGAGCCGACCCGGATATCGACGGCCACGTCGAAGACCTCGCCGAGGGCCACGCCGACGAGCTTCCCCTGGGGGGTCGGGAACTGGTAATGCAGGCCCCGGATGACCCCCGGCATCGAATGGGAGAGGTTGTCCTGACGGAAGACGGTCGGCAGGCCGGCCGGGCCATACCTGGACTCGCTCCAGGTCTCCAGGAAGTAGCCCCGGTCGTCGCGAAAGACGCGGGGCTCGACGACCAGGACGCCCGGCAGGCTCGTCGGGGTGACGTTCATCGGTCGATCCGGTCCTCGAGGAGCCCGATCAGGTAGAGGCCATACTCGTTGCGGAGGCCGGCGGCGAGGGCCTTGACGCCCTCGGCGTCGATGTAGCCCATCCGGTAGGCGATCTCTTCCAGGCAGGCGACCTTCAGCCCTTGCCGGTCCTCGATGACCTGGATGAAGTTGGCGGCCTGGTGGAGCGCCTCGTGGGTCCCGGTGTCGAGCCAGGCCATCCCCCGGCTGAAGACCTCCATCCGCAGGGCCTTGCGATTCAGGTACTCGATGTTGACGTCGGTGATCTCGTACTCGCCGCGCTTCGATGGCTTCAGGTCGCGGGCGATGTCGAGCACGGCGTTGTCGTAGAAGTAGAGCCCGACCACCGCGTAAGACGACTTGGGGTGTTCCGGCTTCTCCTGGAGGCCGACGACGGCCCCGGAGGCGTCGAACTCGGCCACGCCGTAGCGCTGGGGGTCCTTGACGTGGTAGCCGAAGATCGTCGCGCCGCTCGGGTCTGCGGCGACCCGCTGGAGCTGCTCGCTCAGGCCGTCGCCGTGGAAGATGTTGTCGCCGAGGATCAGGGCGACCGGCGATCCGCCGACGAATTCGCGGCCGATGACGAAGGCCTGCGCCAGGCCATTGGGGACGGCCTGCTCGGCATAGGAGAGCTCGATCCCCCACTTCGACCCGTCGCCGAGGAGTTCGCGGAACCTCGGGAGGTCGCTCGGGGTCGAGATGATCAGGACCTCGCGGATCCCCGCCAACATGAGGACGCTGAGCGGGTAGTAGATCATCGGCTTGTCGTAGACCGGCAGCAATTGCTTGCTGACGACCTGCGTCAGAGGATAGAGCCGGGTCCCCGACCCCCCGGCCAGGATGATCCCCTTCATCCGGGTCTCGCTCGTGGGCTTCATGATCGCTCCCCCAATCCGAGCCGCTGTTGCTGGTAGCCGCCGGTCTGGACGTCACGCCACCAGGGCTCGTTCTCCAGATACCAGGCGACGGTCCGCCTCAGGCCGGTCTCGAAGGTCTCCAGCGGTCGCCAACCCAGCTCGCGTTCGATCTTCGAGGCGTCGATGGCATACCGGGCGTCGTGCCCCGGGCGGTCGGCGACGAAGGTGATCAGGCCCGCGTGCGGGACGTGGGGCGAGTCGGGTAACATCTCGTCGAGGAGCGTGCAGATCGCCCGGACGACTTCGAGGTTGGTGCGCTCGTTGTGGCCGCCGATGTTATAGGTCTCGCCCGGCTCGCCCTTCTCCAGGACCAGGCGGAGGGCCCGGGCGTGGTCGTCGACGAAGAGCCAGTCGCGGACGTTGTCGCCCTTGCCGTAGATCGGCAAAGGCTTACCGGCTCGGGCGTTGAGGATGACCAGGGGGATCAGTTTCTCGGGGAAATGATAAGGACCGTAGTTGTTCGAGCAGTTCGTCACCAGGGTCGGCAGGCCGTAGGTGTGGTGCCAGGCCCGGACGAGGTGGTCCGATCCGGCCTTGCTGGCCGAATAAGGCGACCTCGGGTCGTAGGCCGTCTCCTCGGTGAAGTAACCGGTGGCCCCGAGCGAGCCGTAGACCTCGTCGGTCGAGATGTGGTGGAACCGGAAGGCGTCGCGGGCGGCAGGAGCCAGCGTCGACCAGTAGGCCCTGGCGGCCTGGAGCAGGGTGAAGGTGCCGACGAGGTTGGTCTTGATGAACTCGCCGGGCCCGTCGATCGAGCGATCGACGTGCGACTCGGCCGCGAGGTGCATCACGGCGTCGGGCCGGTGCTCCTCGAAGACCCGGGCGACCTCCGGGGCATCGCAGAGGTCGACCCGCTCGAAGCGATAACGGGGGTCGTCGCCGGCCTCGGCCAGGGAGGCGAGGTTGCCGGCGTAGGTCAGCTTGTCGAGGTTGACGACCTCGGAGTCGGTCTCCCGGATCAGCTGGCGGACGACCGCCGAGCCGATGAAGCCGGCGCCGCCGGTCACGAGAATCTTCATGGACGGGGATGACCTCGCTCGCGGACCAGCCCGGATCTCCCTGGGCGGAAGCCCCCGACGTCTCCCGCCGGGGGGCTCGCGAAGTGTCGCGAGCGGACGCCCAGTTTAGCCGGATCGGCCGCCGGAGTCACGCCTCGACCTCGAAGGCGTGGCCGAAAAAGGACACGGGGCCGCCGTCCAGGTATCATGGGCGGCCTCCGCCGAAGCCCGATCCGCCGGGAGAACCGCCATGATGACCGACCCGCCACGACGAGCCGCTCCGGCGGCGCTGGCCTGCCTGGCAAGCCTCGCCTCCCTGGCCGCCGGTCCGCCCGGCATCGTCTCCTCGGGATTCGTCGCCGACGAACCGCCGACCCCCTCTTGCCACGCCTCGACGCTGGTCGAGGCCCGCGAGGGGCGACTCCTGGCCGCCTGGTTCGGCGGGACCGACGAGGGGGCCGACGACGTCGCCATTTACCTCGCCGCGCGCGTGTCGGGGCGATGGTCGACGCCCTCGAAGGTCTTCGACGGCCTCCAGCCCGACGGCCGGAGGTTCCCCTGCTGGAACCCGGTCCTCGCCCGGCCGAAGGGCGGGCCGGTCCTGCTCTTCGCCAAGGTCGGCCCGAGCCCCTCGGGATGGTGGGGCGTCCTGGCCACTTCGGGCGACGAGGGCCGGACCTGGTCGCCCCCTCGTCGCCTCCCGGGCGAGGTGATCGGACCGGTCAAGAACAAGCCCCTGGAGCTTCCCGACGGCTCGCTGCTCTGCCCTTCGAGCCGCGAAGACCCGAAGCTCGGGTGGCGCGTCTTCATGGAACGGACCGCCGACCTCGGGACGACCTGGGGCGTGGTCGGCCCGCTCAACGACGGCGTCGCCCTCGGCGCGATCCAGCCAAGCCTCCTGACCCACCCCGGCGGGCGGCTCCAGGCCCTCGGCCGTTCGAAACAAGGGCGGATCGCCGAGGCCTGGTCCGACGACCTCGGCAAGTCCTGGTCGCCGATGGCCCTGACCTCCTGGCCGAACCCCAATTCCGGGACCGACGCCCTGACCCTTCGTGACGGGCGGCAACTGCTCGTCTCGAACCCGGTGGAACGCGGGCGGACGCCGCTGACGGTCGCCCTCTCGGCCGATGGGAAGGCCTGGCGGGAGGCCCTCATCCTGGAAGACGGCCCCGGCGAATACTCCTACCCGGCCGCCATCCAGGCCGCCGACGGCCTGATCCACGTCTCGTACACCTGGAGGCGCGAGCGGATCAAGCACGTCGCAATCGATCCGAAGAAGCTGACCGATCCCCCCGCCGTCGGCCGATAATCGACGAGTTGGCCCGGCTCGGATCGGGCGATTCACGGCTTGACGGGCCGGGGCAAACCGGCCACTATCCGCGAGAAACGGCCGAGGGACGGGCCGGCGGACGACCCAAGGACGGGAGCCCTTTCGATGATCCGAACGACCCTGGCCGGGTTCGCCCGCCGAGGTCCCTGGGGCCTGGCCGGGATGCTCGCCCTGGTGGCGGCCGTCGAGGGGCTCATCGGCCTCCGCTCGATCGCCCTCTATGACGTCGACGAGTGGGCCTTCCGCTACACCGCGAGGGCCGCGTCGAAGTCGGTCCGCGACGCCAAGGTCCTTTGCTTCGGCGACAGCCTGGTCAAGCTCGGCGTCGTCCCCGCCGTCGTCGGCGAACGGACCGGGAAGAAGACTTACAACCTGGCCCTCTCGGGGAGCCAGGCGACGACCAGTTATTTTCTCCTGAAGCGGGCCCTGGCCTCGGGCGCGAGGCCCGAGGCGATCCTCGTCGACTTCAACCCCCCCCTGCTCCGCGTCGGCCCCCGGCACATCACGACCCGTTGGGGGGCGCTGATCGGCCCGGCCGAGGCCGCCGAACTGGCCTCCTGGGCGGGCGACGCCGACCTCTTCGGGGAGGTCGCGCTCGGCCGCTGGCTCCCCTCGCTCCGGGGCAAGACGACGATCCGGGCGCACGTCCTGGGGGCCCTCGCCGGGCGGACGCCGACGCTGGAGCCGACGAACCGGATGGCCCTCCGCAACTGGAAGAAGAACGAGGGGGCCCAGCTGATGGTCGGCTCGGCCGCCGCCCGGGGCCTCTCCGACCGCGCCGTGGAAGACCTCCGCACCGGCTATTACCCCGAATGGAAGTGCCACGAGGCCAATGTCCGGGGCCTGGACCATTTCCTCGCGCTGGCCGAGTCGCATCAGATCCGGGTCTTCTGGGTCCTCCCGCCGATGCTCCCGGCGTTCCATCAGAAGATCCGCGAGAGCGGTATCGAAGCCCAGCACGAGGCGTTCATCCGGTCCTGGCAGGCGAAGTATCCTGGCCTGGTCGTCCTGGACGCCCGGAGTCAGGTCGCCGACCTCGCCGGGCTCTGGGACCCGCAACACCTCTCGGTCGAGGGGGCCTCGGCCTTCAGCAGGGACCTCGGCGACGCCCTCCGCCGCTCGCTCGCCGGGCCGGGCAACCTGGAGCGTTGGGTTGCGATGGGGCCGGTACAACTCGGCCCCCGCTCGCCGGCGATCGAGGACATCGACCAGAGCCGGCTGGCCGTCGAGGCGATCGCTAGGGTCCGGCGATGAGCGAGACCGGACTCGGGGGAGGACGGACGATGGTCATGGGTGCGAGGCGGCGATTCCCCTCCGGCCTGGCGGGGATGCTGGCGCTAGTCGTCTGCGTCGAGGCCGTGATCTCTGGCCACGCCCAGACCCTCCGCCACCCCTGGGCCTGGGACTGGTTCCTCGCCGAGAAGGCCGCCCGCCGCGAGGTGGCCGATAGCCGGGTCCTCTGCTTCGGCGACAGCCTGATGAAGTTTGCCGTGGCACCGGAGGCCCTGGAGCGGTCAGGCGCGGGGAAAGCCTACAACCTCGCCGTCGGCGTCGGGCAGGTCCCGGGGAGCTATTTCCTCCTGAGGAGGGCCCTGGAGTCGGGGGCGAAGCCCGAGGCGGTCGTCATCGACGCGATCCCGCACATGCTCTCGGCCAAGCCCGAAGCCAACGCCTCGCTCTGGCCCGAGCTGATGACCTACCGCGATTGCCTGGAACTGTCCTGGCGGGCCCGCGACGCCCAGTTCTTCGCCTGGACCGGCCTGGCCAAGCTGCTCCCCTCGGTCCGCGAGCGGTTCGAGATCCGAGGGGCAATCACCCGGGCCTTGAACGACCAGCCCTCGCCGGTCGCCGACATCATGAAGGCCTTCGTCCGCAACTGGACGGTCAACCGGGGGGCACAGATGACCCGACGCCCGGCCATCACGCCGCCGGACGAGGTCGCCGCCTGGCTCCCCTCGATCCTGCCGGCGACCTGGGAGGCCACGCCGCTGAACGCCGAGTACCTCCGCCGCTTCTTCGCTCTGGCGAGGTCGCGAGGGATCCGCACCTACTGGCTCCTGCCGCCCTTCGACCCGCTGGTCCAGTCGCTCCGCGAGGTCCGCGGGCTGGACGCAAACTACGTCGCCTTCATCCGCTCGATCCAGGCCGAGTTCCCCGAGGTCGTCGTCCTCGACGCCCGCCATTGCGGCTACAACACGACCGAGCACATCGACCCGATCCACCTCGACGTCCGGGGCGCGTCGTCGCTCAGCCGCGACCTCGGGGCGATCCTCCGCGAGGACCCCTCGACCCTCGCCCGCTGGTTGCGGATGCCGCCGTTCCGCGACGCCTCGGCCGAAGTTGCCCTGGAAGACGTCGACCAGTCGGCCGGGATCATCATGCAGCAGAAGACGACCCGATGACCGGGCGGGGCCCGTCGGCCCCGCCCGCCCCTCGGTTCAGGCCCCGACGTTCTCGGCGACGAGGGTCCGGGAGAACGCCTCGAGCTTGCGGGCGTCCGCGTAGAACTTGCGGATCCCCTCGCTGAGCTTCTCGACGGCCATGGCGTCCTGGTTGTGGAGCCAGCGGAACCCCTTCTCGTCGAGGTGGATCTGCTCCAGGTCGGAGGCCTTGGCCTCCTCGGGCGTCAGCTTCGGGGTCAGCTCGCCGGTCTTCTCGTCGAGCTGGCCGAGCAGCTCGGGGCTGATCGTCAGGAGGTCGCATCCGGCGAGGTGGGTGATCTGCTCGACCCGGCGGAAGCTCGCGCCCATGACCTGAGTCTTGTAGCCGAACTTCTTGTAGTAGTTATAAATCTTGGTGACCGACTCGACGCCGGGATCCTGATCGACCGGGATCTCGGCGCCACCCTTGTCCTTCTTGTACCAGTCGTAGATCCGGCCGACGAACGGCGAAATCAGCGTCACCTTGGCCTCGGCACAGGCGACGGCCTGGGCGAAGCTGAAGAGGAGCGTCAGGTTGCAATGGATCCCCTCGGCTTCCAGCTTCTCGGCGGCACGGATGCCCTCCCAGGTGCTGGCGGTCTTGATCAGGATCCGCTCGCGGCCGACCCCGTGCTTCTCGTAGAGGCCGATCAGCTTGCGGCCCTTGGCGATGGTCGCCTCGGTGTCGAAGCTCAGCGAGGAATCGACCTCGGTCGACACCCGGCCCGGCACGATCTTGAGGATCTCGCGGCCGAAGGCGACCGAGAGGCCGTCCATGAATTCCTCGGCCTGCGCCTTCTTGTCGCCCCCGACCTCGGCGGCATCGCCGAGGGCTTGCTCGACGAGGTGGGAATACTGGGACTGCTGGGCGGCCTGGAGCAGGAGCGACGGGTTGGTCGTGGCATCCTGCGGCTTCGACTTGGAGATGGCCTCGATGTCGCCGCTGTCGGCGACGACGGTGGTATGTTTCTTCAGCGAGTCCAGCAGCGACATCGATGATCCCTCGAGTGATGGCCGTTCGGTCCAGAATGCCCGAGACGCGGTCGACGGGCGGCGTGGGGCCGTGAGGCCCACGCGTCAGGATTCTCATTGTAACTCGCCCGGACGAGGATTGGGACGGTGAGTCGGCCCGGTCGTTCTCGGATTGACGGCCTCGAGGGGCGTGGGGATACTCCGCCGCCGACCCAAAACCCGCGCGAGGAACCGGGACGAATCATGGACGAGCCCGAGCCCCGAACCCAGGCCAGGGCCCGACGCTGGCCCCTGAGGCTGGCCCTGGCGGCGACGACGACCCTGGCCGTCCTGGGACCATGGCCGGTCGACGACCCCGGATTCGAGGGGTCGGCCTATCAGGCGAAGACACTCGACCGGCTCGACGCCTCGCCGAGGGGACGAGCCGCCGGGGAGATCCGTGTCGGCCTGGCCGAGGTCGACCTGACCCCCGAAAGGCCCAGGCCTCTCGCCGGGTTCATCGGCCAGGTCCGCACCCCCTATGTCGGCGTCGACACCCCCTGCTTCGCCAGGGCCCTGACCGTCGAATCGGCCTCGGCCGCGGTCACGATCCTGACGGCCGACCTGCTCCTGATCGACGCCCGGCTGGCGAAGGCGGCCTGCGAGCGGGCGGGGGTCCGGCCCGATCAGGTCTACTTCACGGCCAGCCACACCCACGGAGGGCCCGGCGGGTGGGGCGACCACCCCCTGGAGATGCTGGTGGCCGGGGCGTATGACCCCGCGTTCTTCGACCGCCTTGCCGGGCAGCTCGGCGAGGCCGTGGCGCGATCCCGGCAACGGCTCGTGCCGGCGGAGATGGCCTTCGTGCAGGCCCGGCCCGGGGGCCGGCAGGTCAACCGGGTCGACCGCTCGATGCCGACCCACGACGCCCTCTCGGCCCTGGCGTTCCGGCCCCTCGGCTCGGTGGAGGGCTCGCCGCCGCTGGCGATCCTGACGAGCTTCGGGGCCCACGCCACGGTCAGCCACCCGGTCCCACCCCGGCTCGGCGGCGATTACCCGGCGGCCCTCGCCTCGGAGCTGAAGCTGGCCACCGGCGCCCGTTCGGTCCTCTTCGCCGCCGGGGCGGTCGGCGACGCCTCGCCGGCCCGCCCGAAGGCGGCATCCCAACTCGAAAGCTCCAGGCTCCTCGGGGCCGGCCTCGCCGGGGACCTCGCCGCCGCCCTGCTCTCGGCCCGATACGAGCGGGACGTCGTCCTCGGCAACCTCCGGCTCGACGTCGAACTCCCCCCGGTTCGAATCCCGTTCTTCTCGTCTCGACTGAGGTTCAGCCCGCTGGCGACGTGCTGGGTGGCCGACCGGCGGACGCACCTGCACGCCCTGAGGCTTGGCCCGGCGGTCCTCCTGGGTTTCCCCGGCGACTATTCGGGGCACCTCGCCGACCGCCTGGACGACCTGGCCCGGCCTTCGGGGCTCGCGATGGTCGCCACCAGCTTCGACGGCGATTTCCGCGGCTACCTCGTCTCCGGCGCGGTCTTCTTCCGCAAATCGTGCTACGAGACCCGCTTGATGAACTTCTACGGGCCCTGGGCGGGCAACTACCTCAACGACCTGGCTTCGAGGATGGTCGACCGGCTCTCGGACGTCCCGAGAGGGCCGGCCAGGCCGAGGGCCGATGCCTCGGGCCTCGCGCCGGGCGTGGTCCTGGCAGCCTTTCTGGCGGCCTCGGCGGCGATCGCCTGGCGGAAACGGGCGGAGGTCCCGGGCCTCGCCCGGCGGGCGGGATACGCGACGACGGCCCTCGGCGGGCTGGCGTTGGCCGCGGTCCTGGTCGCGCCGGACCTGACGGCCTGGGCGACGTTCGGCCTGCCCGGGTGGGCGAGGCTCCTCGGCCTCCCGCTCGGCCTCGCGGTTTTGCTCCCCTGGTCGAGGGCGAAAGCGGGCCGGTCCGGGTTGATCTGGGCGACGGCCCTGGTCCTGCTCTCGGCGAGCTGGGTCTTCGCCCTGATGGTCGCGCGCGGCTGGGCGAGGTGGGGGCTCAGCTCGCGGGCGGATCGGACGGCCAGGTCGGCCAGCGGAACCCCCGGATCAGGCCGAGGAAGCCCGACTCCGGCGCGGGCGTGATGATCCGGGTGGCCGAGGGTCGGGGCGGCCCGAAGAGCGATTCGCGGAACCACTCGTGGAGGCGACCGAAGGGGCCTCCGGGACCCCGGATCCGGGTCGTTCGGCGGACCTCGACGGTTTCGCCGGCGGCCGTCATCGGCATCGGCAGGGCCGGCAAGGGAGGCGGCATCGGCGCGACGACGAGCAGGGGCTCGCGAGGCCCGGTCGGGGCCGCTGGCCTGGACGCGTCGGCCGGCGGATTCGCACCCTGAGAGGCCTCCTGGAACGGTCCGAGGCCGCTCGGTGCGGGCGGTGGCGTGGGCCGGGGAGGCCTGGCCGGGAGCAAGGGGCCCCGGACCCTTGCTCCCTCGTCCGGGCTCGGGTCGCGATAGAGCGGCGCATCCTGGGCGGGCGACCGGCCCGGGGCGACGGCGATCAGGAAGGACGAGGTCAACAGCGCGAGGATCCGGGGTCGACGGGTCATCCGGATACTCTCCACCGTCCTCCGCGGCGTCGGTGCGACGACCGCCCGCCTTGCGTATCGGCCCGTACCGACCCGGACCTGGATGATTTCCGACGGTCGCGGCGACTTTCGTGGTCACGACGGTCGCGAAGGCCGTGCGGGCCGCCCGGCATTGACGACGACTCGCCCCCGCGCTTAGTTTGGATCCCTTCGTCGTCCGGCTCGCTCCGCTGCCTACCTCCTTCGGCCCACCCCGAGGCCTCCCTCTCGTGAACCCCGCCTCGCTGGAACAATTCCTGTCGGCCTGCGGGTCGTCCGAGCCGCTCCGGCTCTCGGTCGCGATGCGGGACGATCAGGCGTCGGAAATCTGGTCGTTCCGGCAGCCTTTCCTGGTGATCGGGCGGAGGCCGGAATCGGACCTGGTCATCGACCACTGGCAGGTCAGCCGCCGGCATGCGTATCTCCAGCTCATCGAAGGGCGCTATTACTGCGTCGACCTCGGGAGCCGGACCGGCACCCACGGCGGCGACTCGGCCGAGCGGGCCGGCTGGATCGAGCGCGGCCGGGTCGTCCAGATCGGCCCCTACGCGGTCCGGCCCGAATGGCCGCAGTCGAGCCCGACCCCGCCTGGCCTCCTGCCGGCGGTGACCTGGGAGCTGCCGGGCCGGGCCCTGGGCGGGGCCGTCTGGCGGATGGACCGGCACCTCGCCCTGATCGGCCGCTCGCTCTCCTGCAGGATTCGGATCGTCGAGCCCGACGTCTCGAAGTTCCATTGCAGCGTGGTGCTGACCCCGGTCGGGGTCTGGGCCGTCGACCTGCTCGGCCAGAGTGGCATCTTCGTCAACGACGAGCCGGTGCGCTGCGCCCGGCTGGAGGACGGCGACTCGCTGAGGATCGGGCGGCATACGCTCCGGGCCCGTTACGAAACTCCGCCCAAGGCCCTGCCCGCCCCCTCGCCGCGGGCCGACGCCGTTTCGGACCCCGGCACACCGGGGCCATCCTCGCCGCCGGCCACGTTCGATCCGGTTTTCCCCGCCTGGGGCGCCCGGCCGTTCGACGAGCTGCCCGTCAGGTTCTCGCCCGAGGTCGGCCAGGGCCTGGCGCACCAGGTGCCGCCGGGAATGCCGGGCCTCCCCGGCGGCGTGGTCGACCCCTCGGTCAACCTCCTGATCCATCAGTTCAGCCTGATGCAGCAGCAGATGTTCGACCAGTTCCACCGGACGATGCTGATGATGTTCGAGGGTTTCGCCGCGATGCATCGCGAGCAATCCGCCTCGATCCGCGAGGAGTTCGACCGGGTCCGCCAGCTCAGCGAGGAGATCGAGTCCCTTCGCCGCGAGACTGCAAGGCTGGCCGACTTGGTGACGTCGAGGCCATCTCCGCCCCCATCGCCGGGCCCCCCGCGACCGCCCCATGCGTCGGGCGTGAGCCCACCGAACTCGAGGCCGATCGGCCCGCATCCAATCAGGCCGCCGCTGGCCCCCCCGTCCGACCCCGAAATCGACATCCACGCCAAGCTCTGCCTCCGACTCGCCTCGATCGAGTCCGAGCGGCAGACCCGCTGGCAGAAGATCCTCGGGATGATGTCGAGCCGCTCCTGAACGTGGGCCCGGCGCAAGCCAAAGGGGCCCCGACCATCGGGTCGAACCCGGATGGACGAGGCCCCTCCGATTAACCTTCGAGACGGCCTGGGGTTCAGGCCTTGTGGACGCCCTTCTTCGCCAGGACGAGGTGCTGGACGGCCGAGGTGGCCGGCAGCTTGAAGACTGTCCGGGCGTTGGCCACGACCGGGGCTACCCTCGGGTGATGCGCCGGGATCGCGGCGTGGGCCTTGGCCGGGGCGGCCGGGGCATGGGCGTGGGCCGAGGCGTGGGCCGTGGCCTTGAGGGCCTTGGTCCGGGTGGTCGCGTGGGCCTGGCTGGCCGGAGTGGTGGTGGGGATGAACGACCGGGCGGCCAGGGCTCCGATGGTGACCGTCGGGTAGCCCGGGGTCGTGGCGGCCTGGGCCGGGCGGGTCGCCGGCCTGGTGACGGCGATCGGCGAGGCGACCGCAACCGTCGTCGAGAGCGGGGTCGCCGAGCCGAAGGTGGACGAAGCCGATGAGCTAGAGCCGGCCGAGGCGATCGAGGAGGTATGCACGCCCCCGCCGCCGCCAAGGCTGTTGGCGCCCACCCCGCCGCCCCCGGGCGTCCCGTAATAGCCTGCGGTCGAGGAGTAAATCCCCTTCAAGGCGGTCAGGCGGTAGAGGATCGGCCCGGCCGACGCGACGGCCTGTCCGGCCGACCCGAACTGGATATTCTCCTGGAAGTTCGTCGAGCTGTGGAGCATGTAGAAGGTCGAATTTGACGGGCGATAGACCGTCGGGTCGATCTTGCCGTTGCCGTCGTAGTCCGCCGAGGTCGGGACGTCGTTGACGTTGGGCCCGCCGGGCAGGTTGAGGGTGACGGTGCGGAGGGTCCAGGTCGAGGCGTCGGCGGTGTTGGGGGTGTTGAGGATGAAGAACTGGCCGGTGCTCGGCCGGTAGACGGCGAACTCGTCGCGGCCGATGCCGTCGTAGTCGGCCGGGGCGGCGATGTCGCCGGGGCGGTAGACGAACCCCTTGGCGGCGACCGCCGGGCTGGTGAAGCTGACCTCGTAGAACCCCTTGGGCCCGATGACGCTGAACGAGTCGGCGTCGCCGCCGAAGATCGTCGATGGGCGGAAGACGGCCAGCTCGGTCGAGTTGTTGCCGTCGAAAGCCGCCGGGACCGGGACGTCGACCCTCGCCACGCCGAACTGGATGACCAGGCCGCCGGGCTGCGGGAGGGCCAGGGCCCAGGTCGCGGTGGCCGGCTGGAAGGTCCCGTAGATGTACGTCCCCGAGTTCCCGTAGTAGCCGGAGACCGGCAACCCGGAGTTGGTATAGCCGTACTGCTGGTCGACCCCCGTGCTGTTGGAGACGTAGCCGAAGTATTCGGCGGTGTTGAAGCGATAGGCGGTCAGGTCGGTCGACCCGTCGCCGTTGAGGTCGTACTGGATCGGGATGTCGCGGCCGGGGGTGGTGTCGACCTGGGCGGCGCCGAGGTTGCGGACGTAGTAGGCCTCGTACCGCGGGTCGAAGACGCTGAGCTGGGCCTTGCCCAAGCCCAGGTAGTCGCCGGCGGTGCTCACGATGCTCACCTGGAAGGGGGAGCTGTACGACCCCACATTGTTGGCGATGTCGCTGGTCCTGGCGATGAGCTGGGCCGTCCCGTCGGTCAGGCTGAAGGGGAGTTTGAAGGTGAAGGATCCGTTGATGCCGGACGAGGTGGTCGTCGCCTGCGGGCCGGTGAGCTGCCCGTTGATGATCGCGTAGAGCGTGACGGTGTCGCCGGGGTCGGTGATCCCGGTGAATCGGGGGTTGTGGTTCGCCGTGACCCCGTCGAGCTTGATCCCGGTGTCGTCGGCGGGCAGGAGCATCAGGGTCGGCGTGATCTTCGGCCCGGTGGCCTTGATCGTGATCGTCAGGGGGTCGCTGAAGGTGTAGTTGCCATTGATGTTGGTGGTCCTGGCCTCCAGGATATAGGTCCCGTCGGGCAGGACGGCCTGGCCGTTGGGCAGGAGCGAAGGGTTGGTCGAGGCCAGGTAGGTCCCGTTGGCCGCCGGGAACGTCCGGGCGATCACCGCGCCGGTGGCGACGTTGACGATGTCCAGCGGGAAGTTCGGCGAGGCGTTGTAGGGCGCGGTGCCGGAGAAGTGCGGCAGGTTGACCTTGGTGACGTTCGGGTGCAGGGGCAGGCCCGAGTCGTCGGAGTCGATCAGCTTGATCGTCGGCTTGGTGGCGAAGGTGTTGTTGATCGTGACGGTGACCGGCAGGCTGTTGAACGGGCTGATGTTCCCGGCCAGGTCCTGCTGGGAGACGACGTAGGTGTAGACGCCATCGGCCACGCCCCCCGCCGTGGCGTCGGTGATCTTCACGTTGTTCAGGGTGGCGTTGGTGGTGTTGACCACGCTCATGCCGACCTGGGTGAAGGCACCGCCGCCGGTCTTCCGGTAGAGGTAGATGATGTCGCCGAGCTGCGGGAAGGTCGCCGCGTTCAGCCCGAGCCCGGCGACCTTCGGGTCGACCGGCAGGAGACCGTCCACGTCGAGGGTCGGGTTCCTCGTCGTGGTGATGTTGCGCGTCGGGTCGAGGCCGGTGTTGCTGGCCGGGTCGAGCCGGAGGTTGGTCGGGCTCGACGGGGTCAGGGTGTCGATCAGGACGGCCAGGGGCGGCGAGACGTTGCTGGCCAGGCCGGCCGTGTTGATCGTGTCGGCCTCGTAATAGAAGATCTGGTCGAGCCCGGCGGCCGCCCGGGTCAGGAGCGTCGGGTCGGAGTCGTTGATCGTCGTCGGCGAGCCGTTGTAGGCGGACGAGCCGACCAGGGTATAAGGCCCGTTGGCGGTGTCGGATCGGCGGAGCTCGACCTTCGCCACGGGGAGCTGGCCGACGACCTGGGTGGCCGCGGCGACGCTGAAGGCCGGCGGGATGAACGTCGGCGTCGTCCCCGGGGTCGGGGCCGGCGAGGCGATGTCGGTCACGTCGTCGTTGGCGTACCGCCCGGTGTCGGTCACCAGGACCGGCCGCTGCGGGGGCGACTGGGTGTTGATCGTCACCAGGGTCCCCGCCGAGAGCGGGCTGATGTTCCCGTAGACGTCGAGCAGGGCGACGAAATACGTGTAGACCCCGTCGGGGAAGGCCCCGGACAGGTCGGTCAGCTGGAGCGTGGCGGGCGAGCCGGTGGCGTTGATCGGGTCGTTGCTGACGACCCGGGTCGGGGTCGCCCCGTCGACCGAGCGGTAGAGCAGGACCTGGTCGCCGGCGTTCGGCGCGGTGGTCGGGCCGGCCGGGACGTTGGCCACGCTGAAGGTCGGCTCCGGCTTGCCGGGGATGCTGTAGTCGACCTTGACCGTGACCGGCGCGGGCGGGGCGACCGGGGCGATCGTGTCGACATAGATGGTCCGCTCGTTCGAGGCCGGGCTGCTCACGTTGCCGGCGAGGTCGACCTGGATCGCCTCGTAGTAGAACGTCGCGTTGATCCCGGCGGAGGCCAGGTAGGCCAGGCCGGTGGTGTTGGGGTCGCCCCCGTTGGTGGTGGGGTCGATCGCATCGGAGAGCGTGTAAGTCTCGCTCTTCCCGTCGACGCCGATCACGCCGCTCTGGGTCGAGGCGACCAGGAAGAACGGGCCGCCCGGCTTGGTCGAGCGGAGCAACTCGACGGTCAGCGAGATCGGGGTCGGCGTCAGCGGGTTGGCCTGGGGCAGGGCCGTGGTGACCTCGAAGTTCGGGGCGACCAGGTTGAGCGCCGCGCCAGGGCCGGCCGGGCCGGGGACCGAGAGGTTGGTGTAGGAGTCGTTGTTGAACCGGCCGGTGTCGTTGGTCGGGTCGAGGACCGGGGCCTGGGGCGTATTCGGGTTGATCGTGTCCAGGGTGTACCGGAACAGGGAGTTGTTGCCGACGGCCCCGGCGACGTCGGTGGCCTGGATCCCGACGACCTTGTCGCCCAGGGCCGTGCTGCTGGCGAAGAAGCTCGGGTCGTTGACCGGGACGTAGGAGCCGTCGGGCTGCTGGATCTGGCCGATGATGATGCCGGGCACGAAGGTCGTGACGTCGCCGGGCTTCGTCTCGTGGCCGAACTGGCCGAGCGTGTTGGTCACGCCCTGTCCGAGCAAGGTCCCCCGGCCCGGCCCGTTGGTCTGGTCGAACAGCTTGATCGTGACGTTATTCCCGTAGTTCGACAGCTCGCCGACGCCGTCGAGGTAGGGGTTGAGGACGTTGGTGATCAGGTCGCTGTTCGAGGCGCCCGAGTCGCTCCCGCCGACCGGCAGCGAGGAGTCGAAGTGGATCGTGGTCGGGATCACGTCCGGCGAGAGCCGGATGGCGAAGTCGCCCCGGCCGAAGGTCGAGGCGATCAGGACCTCGGGGTCGCCGGGGCTCTGGACGGCGTGGCCGGTGTCCGGGTTGATGTTGCCCAGGACGAGCTGGAGGTTGGTCACGTCCACGTTGGGCAGGTAGCCGCCGTCGACCGGCGCGGCGTCGAAGGCGGTGTTGGGGAAGGCGGTCCAGGTCGTCCCGTTGTCGATCGAACGGAAGACGCCGCCGTAGCCCGAGGCGTAGAGCACCGGGAAGTAGATGTTCGTCCCCTGGGTGGCGTTGGTCGCCGCGGGGATCTCGTAGCGATAATCGGCGACGATCCCGCTGAACCCGCCGTAGGCGGAGTTGTAGACCGGGTTGTAAGGTACCGGCCCGGCCAGGTTGGGTGTGCCGTTGGGCTGCGGGATGGTCAGGTTGATCGGCGAGTAATTGAACGACGCCAGGGCCGACTGCTGGTACGCCGGGTTGCCGAAGGCGGCCCGCTGGATCGAGCCGAGGTTGCCGGTGATGTTGGTCCAGACGGCCTGGCCGGAGCCGGCCAGGGCGACGGTGTTGGGGCTGTAGAAGATCCCGGTCAAGGTGACGGCGTAGGCCGCGTGGCTGCCGCGATCCGGGGCCGGGTAGATCCCGACGACGCTGGAGCCGTCCAGGCCTCGCGAGGCGTTGGTCCAGCCCTGGCCGCCGGCCTGGGTGAAGAAGACCTTGCCGTCGTTGTACTGCAGGCCGTCGACCGGGTCGATGTAGGGGTCGAAGTTGGTCGGCGTGTTGCCCGAGTTCGAGTAGCTCCGCCCGGTGGTCCCGACGTAGACGAAGTTGTTCAGGTTGACCGCGCCGCCGTTGCTGGAGGGGTCCGGCGCCCCGTAGGCGATCGCCGAGAGCTGGACCGGCTGGGGCGTGGTCCGGCCGGCGGTCCCGGCGAGCGACTTGCCCGCGGCATCGAAGCCGGGGAAGTTGATGTTGTCGGAGGCCCCGTAGTTGTCGGCGGTGCCGATCGGGACCCACTGGATCCCCTTGTTGGTCGTCTCGTAGAGGTTGCCGGTGGCCGAGGCGATCAGGATCTGGTCGCCGTCGATCGGGTTGACCGTGAAGTCACCCATGGGGATCTGGCCGTTGACCAGCGGCCCGGTGGTCACGGGGGGGACCAGCACGCCGCCCTGGTGGGCGTCGCCCCGGTAGCCGTTGGCGGGGAAGTCGGTGCCGACGTTGGCGGCCAAACCGGTGGTCTGGCCGAACTGGTTGACCCGGAAAAAGTCGGTCAGGTTGCCGCCGAGGATCGGGATGTCGAACTCGTAGAGCGTGGTGCTCTGGCCGGTCGAGTCGGTGGCGATCCCCACGCCGCTCCGGTCGACCGAGCTGATCGACTGGTTCGCCGTGGTGTTCCTCGGCGAGGTCGGGCCGGGATTCAGCACGGCGCTGTTGTCCCAGGTCAGGTTGCCGTTGGTGAGCACGTTGGGGTCGGACTGCGCCGCCAGGGTGGACTGGCCCGAGGCGTAGACTTCGGCCCCGGCGGCGGCCGAGGCGGCCGCCGATGGCTGGGCGGCCGACTTGAGGATCTGCTGGTCCTGGAGGTTGCCGTTGCGGCTGTAATTCGGCTCGCCGTCGTTGCCGATCCCGTTGTTGAGCGTCCCGTCGGGATTGACCAGGGCCGTGAAGACGCCCTCGTCGTCGGCGAAGATCATCCGCACCAGGCCGGTGATCGGGTCGATCGAGGTGATCACGTCGTGCAGGTTGGTCGAGGTCAGCGAGTCGCCGGGGTTGGCCTTGAGCGGCTGGTCGAAGAGCGACCAGGTGACGCCGGTGCCGTCGTTGAGGAAGTTCGCGGTGTTGGCGACGACCAGCGTGGCATTGACGTCGAAGGGGCTGGTCCCCGGCGACCCGTCGTTGGGGGCGTAGCGGAGGTTGAGGACCTGCGTCTTCGGGCCGGAGGGCGTCAGGTAGGTCGCCGGGCCGTTGGCGATGTTCACGTCGGTGACCCCGCCCTGCCCGTTGGCAAAGAGCTGGCCGCCGTCGCTCCGGTTGTTCGAGCCCGCGGTGAAGTTGTGGGCGTCGTGGAGGTTGGTCAGGTCGACCCGGATCATCCCCGTGCCCTGGAAGTCGTGCGAGCCGCCGATGTAGACGATGTTGGCATTGCTCGGGTCGACCGTCAGGGTCAGGTCGTAGAGCCCTTGCTGCGAGAAGTTGGAGGAGGTCGGGTCGAAGCTGCTGATGGCGGTCGTGGCGTTGGTGGGGACGGCGGCCTTCACCGAGGCGTTGCCCGGGATGTTGGGGAGCTGGACCAGGGTCCAGTTCTCGCCGGCGTCCTTGGTGACGTAGAGCCCCTGGAAGGTGCCGTCGGGGTTCTCCACGGCGGCGTAGAGCCACCCCTGGTAATTCAGGTCGACCGCCGTGTTGCCCGCCAGGGCCGGCTTGGCCAGGGCGATGAAGGCGGCGTTCGGGTTGTTCGGGGTGACGACGTTCTGCACCGGGATCGGCGAGGCGGGGAAGCCCGGGGTGACGATCAGCGGGTCCTTGCCGAGCCCGCCGTTGACCGGCAGGAAGGTCTGGCCCTGGTTGTTGCTGACGTAGATCCCGACCAGCGGCGTCTTGTTGCTCGGCTGATAGCCGGGCATGTTGACGTAGGAGAACGCCGCGTAGAGGGTCCCCAGGTTCCCCGTGATCGGGCTCTTGCTGTTGGGGTCAAGGAGGATGTCGGTCGCGTTGCCGGCCTTCAGGAGCGTGAAGCTGTTGCCCGAGTCGAGGCTCTGGAAGAGCCCTTCATTGTTGGCGACGTAGATGATGATCTGGTTCGTGGGCGTCGGCGAGGGGTCGACCACGACCTTGTATGTCGAGGCCCCGAGGAACCTCAGCTCCTGCCAGGTCTTGCCGCCGTCGATCGAGCGGAGCATCCCGGCGCCCAGGCCGGTGTTGAGGTCGACGTTCGGGTTGCCCGCGGTGGCGTTGGTCCGCTGCTGGCCGAAGCCGGTCCCGGCGAAGATCACGGTCTGGTTCGGGTCGTTATTCCGGGGGAAGACCGAAAGGCTGCCGATGTTCTGGCCGAAGCTCGGGCCGAAGTCGGTGAGCGGGACGTAGGTCGGGCCCGAGAGGCTGGTGGTCAGGAAGTTGTTGGTCTTCCAGATCCCGCCGCTGGCGGTCCCGACGTAGACCGTGTTGCCGGTCTTGTCGGTCGGGTCGATCGCGATCGTGCTGACCTCGCCGGCCAGCGTCCCCTGGCCCGAGGTCGGCCTCACGCCGGCCGGGCCGATCGGGGTCCAGGTCGAGGAGGCGAGCGGGTTGTTCGCGGCCAGGTTGAAGGTGCGGAAGCTCAGCGTGGTCTGGTCGTCGTTGCCCTCGCCCAGGCCCGAGGCCGAGACCGGCCTGCGGAAGTTCAGCGACCAGCTATTGAGGGTCCCCGTGGAGTTCCCCTTGTTGTCGATCTCCAGGCCCCATGTCCCCTGGGCATTCAGGTTATAGACCGTCGCCAGGTTGGCCAGCGACTGCTCCGGCTGGAAGCTGCCGAAGTACGGGGCCGACGCCTTGGTGACCGAAGTGCTGGCCTTGTCACTGAAGGTCGTCCGGCTGAAGTTGCCGTTGCTGGTCCCCGAGCCGGCGGCGCCGATCAGGAGGATCTTGATCGGCTTGCCCAGGGCGTCGAGCCCCGGCGCGACCAGGTAGATCGTCAGGTCGGGGTCGTTGGGGTAGGTGATGTCCAGCGTCACCGTCAGGCCGGCGATCGTCGGGGTGTCCCCCTGGATCGGGAAGTTGTCCGGCACGACCAGCGAGGACGTCTGGACCGACGGCGAGACGACGCCGTTGACGTCGGTCGAGGCCGTCGCGACCGGCAGCGGGACCTGCGGCGAGGCCGCGTTGTAGGTCACCGGGACCGTCACCCCGGCCGTCGCGGTCCCCCGGAGCATGTCGAGCCCGGCGTTCAGGTTCGCGTCGACCAGCGAGCCGTCCTGGGCCTTGATCAGCGTGCCGAGCTGGAGCGTGTAGGTCCCGCTGATCTGCTGCGGGGCGAAGGTGATCCGGAAGATGTTGGCGAACCCGCCGCCGCCGTAGGGGGCCAGGAGCCCCGGAGTGGTTGACGAGTAGGTCGTCACCGGGGTGATCACCACGCCGGCCAGCGAGACGGCCCCGGTCGGGCCGAAGAGGCCCAGGACCTGGCTGATGTTGCCCGGGCCGAACGTGCTGACGTCGATGTTGCGGTCGAAGGTGACCTGGATCGTGTTGGCGGTATTGTTCAGGACCAGGTTGTCGGCCCCGGTGGAGATCACCGTGCCGTCGGTGGCCGACTTGACAACCGAGGAAGAGACCACGTGCGGGCCCGGCACGATGATCGGCAGGGTCCCCGAGGCGTAGCTGACGAACCCGGGCGGCTGGCCGACGACGTAGTCGTCGGCCGTGACCTGGCCGAGCGTGCCGTTGCCGTTCTGGTCCATCACGTTGCCGGCGCTGATGCTCGGCGTGACGACGACGCCGTTGAGCGTCAGCTGCCACCCGCTGATGGAAATGGTCTGGTTGGCCGGGCCGTCGGTCACCAGGAGCGTGTAGCCGCCGTCCAGCGGGACCGTCGTGGGCGAGGGGACCGTGAACGCCGACGAGGTGAACGTCAGGGTCGTCCCGTCCGGCGAGAGGACCCCGCCGTTGAGGAACTGGCGCTGGCCGTCGGGGGTGATGAGGAAGACCTGGAAGCTCGACGCCGAGGGGGGCGGCGGGTTCGTGCCGCCGAGGCTCCCGGCGGAGATGGTCGCCGTGATCCGCCCGGCCACGTTGCCGTTGGGCAAGCCGGCGTTGTTCGGGTTGGAGGCAAGGAACTGATTCGGGTGGCCGGCGACCGTCACCGAGGACGCGGCGGAGACCGTCGATGGGCCGGCGGCCGGGCCCTGGGGCGCGTTGTAGCCCAAGACGCCCGCGGTGATGACCGGGGCCTTGGCCGTCCTGGAGCGGTCGGCGATTCCCGTCGGGATCACCGCGTAGCTGTAGGTCCCCACCGGGCTGATCCCGCTCGGCGGGTTGAAGGTGACCTTCATCTGGGTCGCGCCCTGGGCGTTGCTCGCCGCGACGCTGACGCCGGTGGTCGTCAAGGACCGGATGACGGTCCCGTCGGCGCTCTTGAACGTGACGACCACGCTGTTCGTCGTCAGGCTGTTCGGGTTGATCGGCCGGTCGAAGGTCAGCAGGATCGTGTTGGCCAGGGTCGTCCCGTCGGTCGTGGCCCGGTCCGCCCCGTTGGGGTCGGTCGAGACGGCGACGGGCCCCTGCGTGGCGGCGATGACCCGGGGGCCGGCGGGCAGCGAGAGGATCGAGTCGACGATGTTGAGCCTGGTCGCTATGTTCTGGTTCGACGACCAGAATGGGATGATCCGCCCGTTGACGACCGCGAGGGCCTGGTGGGCGCCGTAGCCGACGGAGTCCTGGACGCCGCCGGCGGCCGACTGGTTGTCGGGGATCGGCCCGAGGTTGACCGCCGTTCCGGTGACCGCGTTGGTTGCCGTATAGGTCGCGTTGGCGTAAGTGTTGGCGGCGAAGGTCGCCCCGCCGTTACTGCTGACGGCGACGTAGTCGGCCACCCGGGCGTTGGACGGGTCGTTGCGGGCGTCGAGGTAAGAGGCTATCCGGCAATCTTGTTGTGTAAGGGCAACGAGTTACGTCAGATCAGCGATCCTCGATTCCAATAGCTCCGCCCATCAAGCACGGCGGGCCACATGGCCTTGCCAGACATGGCAATCGCCGCAAGTCACTGTCTGGTAAGGAACTATTTCCCGGATAGCCTCTAAGACCGGGATTCCAATCTCTCGGGCGAGTATTCGAACTGCCAAGATCGTTCCATGAGCGAAACGCCGATCACTGGTTGAACGGCCGACGAGGATGTCGGTCAACTTTGCATGGATGCACTACTCAACATTGAGGTGCACTCATGCGAAGAAGAAACCAGAAATTTTCGTTTCAGTTTGAACAGCTTGAGCGACGCCGTCTCTTGACCGGCGATCCGCTATTGATCAAATCCATCAACCAAGACGGCGATTTTGTTGGGCCCGACGCATCGGTCGGGCCAGACGGGATTGCCGATGTTCATGTGTCTCTGGGTGGTCTGATTACCGGCGATGCGATCATCTCAGCGACCATTATTGGGACCATCGCAAACGACAACGCGCATCCGCTTTATTGGTCGGTCGGATCGAACCCCATCGGCAATTTCAATGCGGAAATCTTGCGCATCACGACGTTCGCTGGCACGGACTTTCCAAGTCACTTGGATAACCAATCGGCGACGGGCGAACTCTATCTAAGCCCGCCTCCTGCCAACAAAAAGCTCACCAGCCTCGCCATTACTTTGGTTTACAATTCGCAAACAAATCAAATCAACGACACACAAACGGTCACCGACACGAACGATCCGGCGTTTGCGAACCTCTCTTCCATCCTCTTGGCGACCGGCGAATCGGTCCCTTCCTCGCTCCTGATTCCCATCCCGGGCGGATCGGTCCACTTTGTTGAGCAGTACTCCTCGGCCGGGGCCAATCCGACCCACTCGGCGGGCGATGTTCACCTTTCGTTGGATTCGATTCCTAGCGGGTACACCTTCAACAGCATCGTTGCCGCCTACCTCAGCGACGGGATCGCGAGCCAGTCCGGTGGCGATGGAAGCGTGCTTCATCCGACGCGAGGCAACGCGACCTGGACTTGGGCCTTGGCGGGAAATACCACCGTCGACTCGCTTGACCTGAAGTTGTCCGTCCAGTCGGCCACATCTCCGAGTATCGCGGATCTCACGTTCCCGCCGATCCGCAGCGAAGTCGGGACGCCGATGACTTTGCGCCTGGTGATGAAGGATGCGAGTCAGGTCAGCCATAGCTTTTACACGCAATTCGCGGGAGGGGCATCGGACGTCAACATCCGCGGTGCCAACTACAATCACACCGCCGCGGTGGTTAATGTCGCGCCCGCGCAGACCAATGGTTACGTTTCTTACCAAGATCCCATCTCCGGTGCCTTGGTCACGGCGACGCTCCAGTCATTGCTTTCTGACACTTCCGGCCGTTTCGATCGCATCTACCTGACCGCCGGCACTTACAACATCGATTACTCTACGCAGTTGCCCGGCTCACCCGCGTTGCTCCTGTCCCGTCCCATCCAACTCGATGGCAACCCGAACGCGATCCTCACCTTCACGGCGGATTCCACGGCACCTTCAAGCCTCACTCAAATCGAGACCGATTACGGCCCGGCCCTTTCAATCACTTCAAGTCACGTGACGCTCTCGAATTTCAAGATCCGTTTCCTCAATCAGGTCTATTTCGCGGGCGACTTCGGCGGGACCGTCATCCATGCGAACGGCCTTCCAGATCCAAACAAAAACACATCCATTGTCGATGTTAACCTGAGCCATCTCGACATCCAGGGACCGGCCCCCGCCGCTCATTATTCCATCCCCCAGGGTGCGATCAATCGAGTCCTGACCGATGTGATCGCGGTCGACTTGAAGTCCTTCGGCGATACCAGCATCGTCGGCCGGTTTGCCCAGCGGCTCTTCATCGGAGACGCTTCCAGCGGCACCATCGACGGCCTCACCCTGCGCGGGGGTGGCGTCATATTCAACGGTGGTCCTTGGAATGTCACTAACAATCACTACGTTGGGACGGTCCCGACGATCGACAGATATCCCGCCAACTACGCCTATATTGCCGATCAAAATCAACTGATCCCATCCCTCACGGATTCCATCTTCCTCAGCGGTAATCCCCATGACCAAGTGATTTCGGACAACACGGCGGTCATGACGCCGCTAAACGGCGATTCAGCCAACCCGATCGGAACTGCCTATCGATTCCTCTTCTACAACGGTGTCGGCCAGACCGGCTACCACAACCTCATTCAGCTGAACACGGTGGGCGGAGGAGTTGGCCGCAGGATGCTCGATGATACCTCACTTGGCGGAAATCTAACAACATCTCAAATCCCCTCCGCAACGTACCACAATCTCTACAACGCCCCGGAAGTCTTTCTCAATGAGAATTATCTGGTCAAATACGAGGGGAGGATCCTTCCCTTCTCTTCGGATGCCCACATCTTCTCCCTCCCTCCTGTCAACACGACCTTTTACCGGTCTCCGATCATCGCGGGCGACATCGTCGCCATCTTGACCGGCCCGAACGCCGGCATGTGGCGCCGGATCGCGCAGGTCCTCGACAGCAGCGATTTCCTCATGGACGAATCCATGCCTTCGGGAGACTATCGGGTCTCCGTCGTGCAGGGTCTCGTCGACGACCGCTACGATCAAAACACGGTCGACCTGAGGGGTACGACTTCGACCGCTTTCAACATGACGGGCAACCAATTCAAACTGAGGGTCACATCCAACACGATCATGGGCGACAATACGACCGTGCTCAATGGAAACCGTCAATACAATGTAAACGTCGCAATATTGGTAACAAGTGGATACCAGAATCAGATAGATTCCTCCGCTGGCTATGCCTACTCCTTCCCCGTTCCCAACGATCTCTGGACGCACGATCCCCTCTTCGACGCGGTCGTCGACGACAACGTGATTCAAGGCTCACTCGGCGGGATTCAGGTCAACCTCGCCCAAGGCGGCAATTCGAGCATCGGTCGCACTTACCTCACGGCCGAAATCAAGAACAATCACTTCTCGGATTATCGTGATCCGGTCAGTTCGCCCGCGATCGCCGACGCTTCGAGCGTTATTTCGATCGGCTCGTCGGGCGACTTGGCTCCAACCTCGGCTTCCGGGCCAGTTTCTCACATTTATTATTACGCCTTGCTCGACGCGAACAAAAACGCCGCACCCAACAGCGACCCCTCATTGGGATACGCCCCCACAATCAGCGATTCGACCCATACCTATAATTTCGCCGATCCCAAGCAGATTAATGTGATGTTGGCCGGCAACATTTTCATCCCCTCGTCCGGGGCAGCGTCGAGCAGGAATCAAAAAATCGTTTCGGCGATCGTCAACTCTATCCCGGTCGTCTACTCCCAGAGCAACGCGACCACGGCATTGCCCTCAACTCCCGCCATCGCGTTGAATTTCGCGTTCGCGGATTCAACCTCGCCGATCCCCGTCGGTTTCACCCGAGTGACCAATTCCACCAATTTCTCCGCCTCGCAGCCCTATGGCTTCACCGATCCGCGTCCCACCGTTACTTACGCTGATGCAAATTCCGTCTACGGCACGATGCTGACGTTCCGCGAAGACCTTCCCGCGGGCAGCTATCTGGTGACAGCAAGCCTGGGTTCTCAAAATGACCCCAAGGACGGAGCCGAGGTCTTCGTCGAGGGTGCGGAAGTCGGGGTCCTGAATACTGGCTCGGGAGCTCAGACGCAGTCGTATGTCGCCGTCGTCCTTCCCGGTGGCTCCCTGTTGGTGGAATTCATCGGATTCGGGCC
>JAABUK010000256.1_pt1 | contig 121874 bp, 193 predicted proteins | sample 5559141 | NCBI WGS metagenome assembly JAABUK01 (sample SAMN10711869, study PRJNA513367) | rock metagenome | isolation source: Antarctica rocks | place: Antarctica: Victoria Land, Pudding Butte nord | collected 2016-01-03 | reverse complement strand
TTCCGCATCCACGCCGTGATGGGTGGAAGCTTGATTGTTGCTGTCGACTCGTGCGCAGCTTTCGCTGTCGTATCCGCCCGTTCGTTCATCTTCGATGCTTCGTCCCCTTCTCCGGTATGTGCTTTCACATGACGTACTTCAGAAACATTATGCCGCGCGGTGTCGTAGAGCCATGTGCGGAGCTCGTGTGCTGGTCCATACTGTCGGCTCTTTGGAATCTCTTCGCCTGTTCTCGCTTGTGTGATAGTCGCAATGCTGTTCAGGTGGTCTGTGAAGATCACCGTTGCCTGTGTGCCGCGATGTCCGTGCAGGCGCGATGTCTCGAGTTGCGCCGCGATTGAGGCTAGTAGCTCGCCGTGAAGGGAAGACGAGTATTGTCCCGTTAGCTTGAGAGAGACTGTTCGTGGACCCACCACTGCGGCTGTGGTCGACGTATGATCTCCGAGTCCGACGTGGCTGCCATCCGTCGCCCACACTGACAGGCGATCGTTCCCCTCATCCTGGAACCCGTCCAATATGAGTTTTGCATGATTTGCTCGTCTTGCCGCCGGTGTGTAGAAGACTCCGCCGTCGGTCTCTCTGAAGTCTGTTGGCAGGGTTAATCCTCTACACCAATCGAGGAAAACCTTAGCGGCTCTCGCTGTGTCCGGCGGGCGTCTGCTGTCCTTGACTACTTTGCGAGCCTGTTCTTGCATACCTTTGAGAGTATATTTGGCTCCCACCGCGTCCATCAACCGAGAAAAAGCCGTTTCCGGGACCGCCTTACCGCTTGCTGCCGATATGCGGTTCGCCGTGTGCGTCGCTGCGTGGTCTCTGTAGTCTGATTGATCCGTCGAGGTTACTCGGAAGCGGACCTCCTTCATGTAGTACAGTGCTGCGTGCCATTCATCTGGCACCGTGTTGTCCCAGTGTGGGTGGGCCACAGGCTTCTTCCGGTTTGTAACGATCCGTTCCAGGGGGTTGACGCAGGCATTGTCTAGGCAGCTCCAGTTGGTGAGGCATACCCCCGCTATCGCACGAAAAGGTAACAGATGGTGGTTGAGCGACCTGACCATCATGTTTATCGCTATCTGACCGTTAATGGTATATACGCTAGGGAAGCCGAAGCCATGACACTGTACCGGTAGGCTCAGGATCCGTGACTTGCTGTAGCGGATTTGTAAAGCCGTCAACACCTTACGGGAAATCGCATCGTCTATGCCTGCCGCCATCGTCGGTGTCAGAGGCTGCTGGTGTAGTCGCGGTCTGATTTTCGGTAGTAGGAGTCCCCATACGGCACGCCTGAGGAGCGCAATGGGTAGAGTCTTGTTTGTCGGGATGGGGAATTCCTCGATGATCCTGAGTATCCCGTCATAGGTCGCCTGGGGATTGTGAAGTTCGGTCCTGAGAAAGGTGGGGTGGGCCGTGATGGGTACATCTTTTCTCCCGACGGGCGTGTCAATGCGTATTGCGTTTGAGCCCCGTGGACCGTCCGAATCAGCCGGTGTTGCGCCTAGTATGAAACACTCCGTCTTGTTGGGACTGTCCCAGTGAGTCTTTACCCCATACGCCGATTGGAAGAGTTCCGTCCAGTTGACCAACTCCTGCAGCTTTTCCCAGGATTTTGCGAACCAGATGGAGTCATCCATGGCTTCCACGCAAAGGAGTTCCACCGGATGTTCTTCTGATGCTGGGACGTGGGCGTACTCATTGAATCTGCGGTTGTAGCTCGAGACCGTCGGAATGTCGGACTCAGCGAATGGACCGCCTGCGGTCAGCCAGTGTGTCAGCATTCCCATGGCCATCACATACTTGATTGGGCTGGCCGCATCACCCTGCTTCGTCTGGCCCGTTGTGCTGATGGTGCGCTTTCCGACCCCGTCTTGTGACTTGACTCTCATCGTTACGTTGGCCGTCCTCGCCATCTCGAAGGAGCCGATGGATGGAGGGAGCCCGTAGAACTGAACTGCGTCAAGGAAGGCTTGAGCGTGCAGGTTGTCGAAACCCTTGGTATGGTCTCGTTTGATCGCGTAATATGACTGCTTGGAGACTATCCCAGCTGCGTGTACCTGGTTTAACAGGGCAGTCATGTCGCCAGGTTGGACACCCGGTTGAGTCGCCATCTGTGATGCAGGTACAAGGGCTCGCTGTCGGGCATAATCCTGCAAGGTATGAGCGAAATGGGAACTGGCTAGGGAAAATAGGAGGTTTGCGTACACCACTCCTCTATAGTTCGCAGGATCGGTGGCATCGCCTTTATTCTTGTATAGCGGGGCCAGGTAGTTCTCCTTCAAGCGTTCGGGGAAGTGGTTGTGCTGCAGAGTATAGTTCAGCAGGCTCATGACGAGGGTGAGGAAGTCGTCCTCCGTGTGTCTAAGGGCCCATTTCTCCCATCCGTCCGGCCCTGGGGATGGCTTCGGGTTGCCGCGGCCCAGTATCTTCCTCAAGTCCCCCAAACCCAGCAACTTTGGCCACTCCATAGTGTTCTCACCGCCTGTTTTGTCCTGTATGTGACGGGCGGCAGTTGACGTCATCCATTCTTTCTGACTGTCCGGGAGATCCGTATCGGCGTAGAGGTTTGAGTAGTAATCGGTGAAGACGTCGAGCCTGTCGTTGGGTGTGGAGGCGTAGATTGTCCGAGTCCTATTGTCAGCTGAGGTAGACTTCATCAGGAGAGGCGGATTGGTGACCTCATGGGGCTCGAACAAATGCTTGATCCTGCCGCCCTTGAGTGCTGTCGCAAAGTCCCTGCGATCCGTCATTGCGGCCGAGAGCGGTATGGCCTGCCTTGTCAGGATTCGGAGCTCCGTGAGTAGTCTCCGCTTCTCGGTTCTTAGGGCGTGAATCGTCCTTCGAGATGCGAGAGATGTGCCTAGGGGTATGTTGGTCATGTCGCGGGGAGGTTCGTTGTTCGGTCGTGGTAGTCTGCTCATCAGCTGATGGGTTCGGGAAAGACATTTGTTAATGGGAAGAGAGGAGGTGAAACTCGCCGGAAGTCGTCTGATCCATATCCCCATTGCAGCTTCCAAATCGTCCTTTCCGTCCTTCCATCGCTTACGTTCCCTAATACTCTCATCTCTTCGTCTGGGTGGAAGCGGACACCGAGACTGTATGAGCTTTTAGACGAGGTAATAGGTTTGGGCGCGGTGACAGGATTAGGAAAAGGAAGATTTGGGGCCGACGAGGGGGTGATGGCGGCGACAATCGTGATGACGGCGGCGAGCGGGAGTAAAAATAACGTGACTAGGGTAATCACGCTCGGCGAGTACGATGGTGATGTCGAGAATGCATGCATGTCGACAAAAAGTTCTTTTACGGTAAAGTAAAGTAAAGTAAAGTAAAGTAAAGTAAAGTAAAGTAAAGTAAAGTATCTTAGCCATGCATCTCTTGCCCGTTTGCTTCTCAGCTCAGGTGGCCAATCGCTTGGGCGCCTCCGGGTATACTGATTGCATTTGCAGAACACTATGACGATAGGCAAAAGCTCTACAATCTCAGGCTCCCCTAAGTAGGCGATCCTCGTGCTCCCTCACCTCCTTCCATCTCACTCCCGAGGCCTCTTCCTGCCTCTCCCAGGCTCGCCCTCTTCGTTTTCATGCCGTTCTATCACCGCCGGACCATCTCTCTTCTTCCCTCTCCCAAATTCCCGTTCTTTCGCCTTGTCCCTTTGATACGATCCGGCGATCCGACTTGTCAATGTGATAGCGAGATGATGCGCCATCTTCGCTTCGAGATCTCCTAGAGGCGGTGGAACTGGAGGTGTGCTGCCTATCCAATACTCTGTCGGCGCTGTCGGGGTTCCCCTAATCATTTGTTTAGCACATTCTTCAAACTCGCGCAATCGCAAATCTCGATCGGGTGTTTTCTTGGCAAGAGCACCGGCGTGAAGCCGGATGCCCTTGCGGAGGGCTTCGTCTCGGAACTTCTCAAAGTGCGGACAATCTACGAAGAGATGTCGTTCGTCTTGTACCTTGTGACCGCAGAATTGACACGAAGAATCCTGCGAGGAGTCGGATTTCGCTGTTCGCTCGTTTGTGAGGAATGTACCCGTGCGCATGAGAAACTGGTACTTCGCTGTCAGACCGGCTGGCGAATGCTTGTAGAAGTATTCGGGAGGAGATGTCAGTTTAATCCGGACTGGATCGTCCGTTCTTCGCCATGTCCCGGGTGTCTGCTTAGCATAAACTGCTTCCATGGTTGATGTATTCAGTATGTTCTTCCAATTGTCTTGCGCAAATCCAACACCTGGTATGTATGCTACCCACGGACGCATCCACGCTGTCAGTGCTGGTATAATCCTTGTTGTTGGGCCGTGATGAGCTAGTCCCGCTTCGCGATCAGCTGCGTCGTTCAATCTCGAGTCGGCGTCTTCGGCATCGGTGTGCGCCTTGGTATGAGAAACACCTGCCGTTGTGGTCCTGATCACCTCTAATAGCCACCTGTATAGTTCGTGCGCCGATTGTGGTCTCCAGCTGTCGTCTTGGAAGTGAGGACCGCGTATTCGTGCTACGTCTCGTACTGAGTTCAGGTGGTCAGTTATTATCCTCGTCTCATTCCCTCGACCTTGAGTATTCATGAGGGCCGCGATCAAACCTAACCGTTCGGCGTGTAGGGAAGAACCGTATTGCCCGACCAATCTAAAACTTGCATTTGCCTTACCAACTATAGCCGCAGTCGTCGACGTGCATCGCCCGTGGATGGTTTTGTGACTTCCATCGCTTGCCCAAGTATTTCGTATCTCGGAGTCATCGGATTCTTTGAAAGCGGCGTTGACCAGTTCGTTGTAATGAGCTTTCCGTTTTGATACTGTCGTGAAGACTGATTTGTCTCGTAGCTGCAGGGAAAGCGCAAATGGGTAAGTCATGATCCAGTCTGTGATCTTGTCCCGTGCTGACTTTACTTGAAGCGTAGCCGGTGATGACAAAGTTTTTATGGATTTTATCCATTTCTTAACCGGATCGTTCGCCTCTCGAGGAGTCTGAAGCGCTCGAAGTCGATTGGCTGCCCACCGAGGCGGTATGTCGTCGGTCTGATTCTGTACTCGGGTCATGAGGTGTTCGATCGATGAATCGTATAAGTAACTTTGATCGGTCTGAACTACTGGTAGGTCAGCATCACGAAGGTACTTCACAGCAGCGATCCAGCTTGTCGGGACGCAGGCGTGAGGGCTAAACTCCGCTCGTGGTGCCGTGTGTTCAGTCAGTGACTCCAATGGGGGAATGCACCCGTTAACCCTACATTGCCAGTTCGCCATGCTTATTTGCGCCATGACTCGGATTTCCGGAAGATGGTGATTCAGGGATCGTAGCATCATCGTGACTGCCACTTCGCCGTTGATAACCTGGATCGATGGGAATCCAAATCCGCGGCATAGAACCGGAAGGGACAGAATCGCAGACCTGGTATGAGTGAGGTCGAGTGCCGTAGTTACCTTTCGAGAGATAGCGTGGTCAATCTCATCAGCCATCTCGGGAGTCAAGGGCTGGAGGTGTAGCCTTGGTCTTATGCGTGAGACTAGGAGAGTACTTACGGCTCGTCGAAGAATTGCCATAGGCCATGCGCGATCTGTCGGTATTGGGAATGCATCGATGATGGAGTGTATCATCTCGGAGGTCGCCTTTTGGTTGTGCAGGGTCGTGCGTAGGAGCTTGGGATTGTCTGTGAAAGGAACTAGATGTGTAGATGTCTCTGTCTTGAATTTGATTGTGTCCGGAGACCGAGGCAAGTCCTTTCCAAGTGTGAAGCAGACGGTCTTATCGTCGCTGTTCCATGCCGTCTGTATCCCGTAGGCGCTCTGAAATTGTTCGCTGTACTTGACTGTGGCCGCGAGGGAAGTCCATGAGGTGCCAAACATGACCGAGTCGTCCATAGCTTCGACACTTAGGAGCTTGAGCGAGAGATGGTCCGCTGGAGTATGATGCTGCACATTTTGGCCGTTGACGGACTTGATGACCGGAATATCGTTCGCGCGTAGTGGACCTTGAAGACTCAACCACCAGGTGAGCATACTCATCGTTAAAGTGTACTTGATAGGGCTGGGGTGATCACCTTGCTTGGTCTGTCCAGTCGTTGTAATCTTGTCTCTGCCAATACCATCAAAGGATTTGACGAATAAGGTTATGTCCTTAGTGCGTGCCTGTTCGAAGGCTGCTACAGCACTATTCACACCGTAAAACTTGAGCGCGTCGTAATAACCTTGAGCGTGTAGATTGTCGAAGCCCTTCGTATGGTCACGTTTGATCGCAAAGAAAGTCGATCCCATTGCTATTCCAGCCGTGTGGACTTGATCGAGGAAATTCGTGAGATCGCCTGGCTGTACTCCTTGTTGTGTGGCGATTTGAAGCGTTGGTAAGAGCTTTCGTCGCCAGATGTATTTTTGAAACTGCTGGGTAAACCATGACGTGACGACGTTATATAAGCAGTTAGCAAAGACTATTCCTCGGTAGTTGCTTGGATCCGTGAGATCTCCGCGCTTGTAGAGGGGACTGATGAAGTTTTGCTTCAACCTGGGCGAGAAATAGTTCGCAGATATCATATAGTTGCAAAGATGAAGTGTGAGCAATAGGAAGTCGTCAGACACTTGGCGAAGTGCCCATTTCTCCCAAGTGTCGGGACCCGGCGATGGCTTTGGGTTTCCTCGGGATAGATGAGCTCGTAAGTCTTCGAGAGTCATCGTTTGGGGCCATATGAAGTCGTCCGTTGCGGTTCTGGCTTTCATCTGTGCAGCTGCAGGTGAGTTTAGCCAAGGCTTAGGGACATCGGGTGCGTCTGTCGGACGATGAAGCTTTTCGAAGTAAGCGTGCCACGCTTTCAGCTTGCCTTTGGGGTCGCTAGCCACGGTAATACTGGCCCGCGTTTCTGTCGTGAGTGTCGTTGTTGGGACCATCGCGCGAGCTGGTAACAATGAATTTACTGTGCTGATAACGGGAGGTGGTATGAGACCCGTTGTGACCGCACCCGAGACCGATCCCGTTGGTGTACCCGTCGCTTCAGTGACTCCAGTCGTGTCGGACGCATTGACTGTTCTTGCGGGTCGTTGTAAGTATTGCGGATTCAAAACGTGGTGAGGGTCAAACATGCGTTTCAGCGAGCCGCCTTTTAGGACGGTGCGGAATTGCTGTGCTTTGGTTCGTTCGCCTGTGTAATAGACAACGGACCTAGCTGCCTTTCGCAATTGCTGAGTGATTTTGTTGCGCAGCTTTCGCCAGTGCGTCGTAGCATGTTCTTTGGTCACCGTCTCGACAAGTTCTACCTCTCGCCATTCGTGCCTTGCTGCAGAGTCCGTAAATATCAGTGATGCTACCCTTTCCTGTCTGACAGCTGTTATCAGGCGGTTGATCGTCTGGACCCTCTGTGCAAGTTCGGCGGTCTCCTTGGTTTGTACGCTCTTGGTGGTAAGTCCAGTAGCCGGTTTCGGTCGTTCAAAGGCATGGCCGCAGGCTCGGATGAAACCTTTGTCGCAATAAGCAATTAACTTGTCAAACGATTTGTGCGCTTCTACTGTGTCTTGTTCTTCTTTGGCCGGGACGGGGAGAGGCGGAGGAGGGTGGCCTTGCATGTATATCCCAAGTCTGGCATTCATTGCTTCGTACTGTTGGGTCGCGTCGGTCTTTTGAGGCCTTCAGCTGCCTCCTTCCCTGTAGAATCGCCTGCTTCGGATAGTTTGGTCTTCTTCGTCGGCCCGTGAGAGTCTACCTGGTCGTCATGCTCGAGAGCCTGAATAGCGAGGGTGGTAGACGGAGCGATAGCTTGGGAACTGGAGCCGGAGTCGGTGAGTTGTTGAATCGTATTACCGAGACGATCCATTAGCCTCTGTTTCCAGGGGGACTTGAAGTTTCGTAGCTCCTCCCTGGCAAGAACAGCTTTCCTGAGGCTGGAGATCTCCTCGGCGACTCGTTGATCGACACGTTCGCGCTGGCTCAAGGCCCGGTTGTATTTCTTTTTCCCCTTCGGCGTCTCGTCACCTTCGTAATCGTCTATGGTCTCTTCGATAGTGCGCAGCTCTGCCTCGAACTTATCGCGTGACTCGCGAACATTTCGGATCTCTTGGTCGGCCGCTACCTGCTTCATCAGGATGTCCGAACTCTCCTGCGTCATGCAGAACATGGTAGCATTTGTTTCTGCGTCTTCTCGTCGGTCCAGATTGCGTTGCCTCTCCGCTTGGTCCATGCGATCGCTCAGCTTCTTCATCAAGTTGCCCTGATCCTTGACCATCTGGTAGGCGGCCTGGGCAGACGACTCCCGTGCATCATGCATATCATCCCGGTACTTTTTGTCGTTGTCTCTGGCGCGGTCGGCGGTTACTAGGCCGCGGTCGTTGAGTTCGTAAACAAGCTCGTACGGGGTCCCAACGACAGGGAATTTGCTGCATATGTAGTGGGCGAGTTCTACCGTGGAACAGGACACGACGAAGAACTTGCCGAAGTCAACGCGGTGATCGTCCAGAAGGGCGGGTTCCTCCTCAAAGCCACCCGCATACTGCTCGATATATTCATCCACAAAGCCCCGTAGTTCCGCAATGAGACCTGCCGGATCGACGGATGATATGTTTGTTGTTGCGATGGTCGCGGGGTTGTTCGGGTATAGGATGTTCTGCGGTGGCTCGTAATTGACGGTGTAACCTTCGCAGTCCCAGACCTTGTCACGTTGATTGGCGCGACTCCGGGAAAGACGGGTGGGGGATTTGGGACGGTGGTATTGTTCGCAACGGCTTTGGCGTGCAGGGCTTGAGCGTTGATGGGTTTGAAGGCGAGCTTCTTTGGAGGTGTGCCAGATCGGATCGACGCTTATTGGGTGTGAAGTGAAGTGAAGTGAAGTGAAGTGAAGTGAAGTGAAGTGAAGTGAAGTGAAGTGAAGTGAAGTGAAGTGAAGTGGTCCGCATATGAAGAAGGTTCCAATTATCGAGGGCGATATTGGAGTTGAGCTCTGAGACCTTGCGAGTGATCTGGCTATCGGTGGTGGTGACATGGAGGAGCGTCCACTTGTTGGACTGGTTCTCATCCCTGGCCACTTTCGCCTCCATCCTAGACTCCTTGACCTCGTACTCCATCTTCGTCATGCGCTTATTCGTCCCCGCCAGCGTTTGGTTGATCGCCTTAGCACCCTCCGCCATCTGCCTCATGTGGTCGTCCTGCTGTTTGTCTCGATCTTCTCATTCTCTTTCGCGATGAGGTCTTCGAAACGCTCAACGTCTTCCTTTGCGCGTACGGCTTTACGCTGTGCAGCGGGCGTCTCGCCATCAATGAAATCGTCATACTCGTTCCTCGATGTCCTGAGCATGTTCTCCCAGTTGACGATCTTGAAGTTGCAGGTAGAGACGGAATTCTCGGCCGTCCCGAGCTTGCGCGTGATCTTGTTGTCATCTTTGAACGCGAACAGGAGGAGAGCCATCGTCTTCTTGTCTTCGTGCCTCTCGGTCGCGTGTACCCTAGCCTGCTGGGACTGATCCTCTCGTGAGTCGATTGATCTTCGCATTCTGTTTGCGAGGGCGATATGCTCGTTGGACATACGGTCTCGGTCGGCTTGCTTCGTCTCGCCATCTCTGGCTTTGATTGCTTCGAAACGGGCACGGGGAATGAGACTACGTCCATTGAGATCGTAGACAAGCTCGTACGGGCTACCGATTATCGGCGTCTGGTCGCAGATGAACGTGGCAAGCTCCATGGACGAACAGCTGATAGCGAAGATATCACCGGCATGACGGTCTCCATTGTCAAGAAGGGAGTGCTCGCAATATCCACCTTTCTTCTGTTGAATCTCTTTAAAGCGATCCAGGAAGCCGAACAGTTCGCTAAGGATAACAGCGGTTTCCGTCGCGGCGGTACAGGTCGTGGCGATCATGGCGGGGCTCTCGACGAGGATGAAGTTGGTAGGAAGCTCGTACGAGATGGTGTACGACTTGTAGGTCCAGGACCCGTTTGTGTTGGCGAGATCGAGCTGGAGATACGACGCGGAGTGGCGGTCGTGCGCTTCTTGGTAGCAACCTTTTGGTCTGCGGCTGCAGCTGCGAGTCACGGGTTGACGGTCTTCTGCTACGCAGGGGACTTGGGATTATGATTCCCTACCGGGCCGGGTACGTCTTTGGGTGGTGGCGCAGACATGTTGATTGGCGCGACTCCAGGAAAGACGGGTGGGGGATTTAGGACGGTGGTGTTGTTCGCAACGGCTTTGGCGTGCAGGGCTTGAGCGTTGATGGGTTTGAGGCGAGCTTTTTAGGAGGTGTGCCAGATCTCGGATCGCTGGTAGGACGCTTATTGGGTGTCGTTCGCGGGGATATCCGTTGCTGGGTGGGCTGCTTGACGGGTGTGCAAGATGAGACTGCAGGGGCTGGGGAGTTGGTTCGCTGAAAGTCTGTCTTCATCCTTTCCAGCTTACCGAGGTCCTCGTTGTATTTACGGATTGAGTCGGCATATACCTGACGCTTGAGCCTCGCATCGGGTGCTTACGCATCGAGAAGTGCGAGGGAGCGCTCATCGGCATCATATTTGTCGTTCAGGCGACGAATATCGATGTTGACCTCAGATATGTCGAATTGAACAGACGTAAGAGATGCCATGACGCGATTCTGAGACATGACGGCGTCCGCGAGCTGATGCTGACCGTCACTGAGCTTGGATACCGCATTGTTGAAATCCGTGCGAAGAGAAACGCCTCCCTCTGCAGCATCCTGGATTCTCGCTTATCCTCCTGTCTCTCGTCGTTATGCTTGACCTCCATTGCATCCTGACGCTTCGTCATATTCTCGATGAGCTTCAGCGTTGAGTCCGACGTCTCCTTGCCCGCTTGCGTGTCCTTCTTTCTCCTCTGCTCGCTCGAACGACGCTGCTGCTCCTCGAACTGGTCCTGCGTCTTCCGATTTCGCCCATGGATGTTATAGACATAATCATAGCCCGACCCATACGCCGTCGCATGCTTACAGATGTACTCCGAGGCCTCCATTGACGTCGTGGTAGCGGAAACCCACGCCATGTCGTCAGTGAAGCCGCAGACCACAAGGCGGGCAACCTTCCCAGTGTCCTGGGTGAATTCGGTTAGGATGCGCTGCAACTCGGACTCGAGGACCTCTGGCTCGCAGAACGAAACGCCGGTCACAGCGATAGAGGTGGGGGAGAGGGGGATAATCATGTTGGGATAGGGGGACCGTGATACGCCATAAACCGGAATGGTGAACTGCGGGACTTCCTTCTTGGTAAGCATTGGTACCGAGGCCGGGCGGAATAGTCGAGAGAAGATGTATGGCTGATTCGTCATCGCAGTCCCGAATTGCCAGCTGGACAGGATACGATGATGACCCGAGAACTGCACGTGATCCTTGACAGCATTCTTGCCGGCCTCGATGGAGATAATCTCGGTAGCATCAGAGACCGTCGCGATCGACTGGTTGCGCCTGTCGAGACCTTTGGCGGCACAGACATACGCCTCGACCTGGTTGCGCTGGAGACATTTGAGCAGCTTCATCATATTATCGGCAGTAGCGACCTTATTGACGAAGGCTATCAACTTGAAACGTACGCGAACGGTTGTGTCGAGCTCGGTACGGTCCGGTTGGAGCACAGTGCCTGATGTCGGGGTCCACGTAGCTTGGATGGTCGAAGTCAACGGCAATGTCGGTACCGCCGATGGTATTGATGTTCTCAATGAGGACCTCGCACCGCTTCACAGCAGACTCGTCTTCATGCTCATCGAAACCGCAAACCAGTTGCTCGAGGGAGGAAGTGCTGGGAAGAACATAGTCGGACGGGTCACCGAGGTCGACAGGGACTGAGGGGAGATGCTCTGGGTCGAATTCTCGTACTTCTACAGTGATCTCGGCGGAGGCAGCAGCCCAATCCGGCTCGCGACTATCAGGCATTTTTAGATGATACGTTGGCAGTAATTGATTGAACGAGTGATCAGTCTGAATCGAAGTGGCGAAGATGGAAGATATGATCCGCGATATGTCTCGCTGCAGGTCAGTGCGGGTAAACTTCTTCGTCTGGCATGTAGAAAATTGCAGAGCTGTGTGCGTGGTCATACTTGAGTAGGTGATGAAGGCAACAGCATCGAACGGAAGGATCAGGAACTCGGTGATTTCACAGAACTGACCGGCCATCAAACTGTAACGCCCTGAGTTGACGAGAAATATACCACTCTGGGTCAGGGGCTATAACAGCGTCTACGAGGGCACGAGCAGAGTAAAGTGAAATTTCCCGAACGGTCACTGGGGTCAGCGCCGCCTGCACACATCCGGTCACTCGGGTGAGCGCCATCATAGCATGCTGGGGGAGAGTGGGCCCATCGAGGCCGATGATGGTCGATCCTATGGTGAGAGCAGGGCAATGCATGAAAGACGACAGTACAGACCAAGTGGGGGCGAAGTCATTCCAACCATCCAAGACGTCCCAACAAGCCCAGCCGGCATCCATTCCGCTTACGTTCTCTCCGATTCCGGTCTCTTCAGTGCCCCCTTCACAGGAATTGACGTATAGACCGGGTCGGAAATTTTGCGCAAAGACGGGCGACGGTTGAACAGGCCAGTAATCGAAGAAGGCTAGGGCCGACGCGTCGGGAAGGGGAGACGGAAAAAAGTACAATTGAGGACGCTGTTGGCCCGCAATGGTGCTGGCGTGATCGATCCATTCCTGACCGGCTTCGCTGCGTCCGCTGGTGCTTGTATCGCGCGTAGTCGATTGACTGACCCTCGAGGGACGGATTGTGCTGTTTGCCCATTCAACGCGGGTCAGGAGGTGCTGTATGGAGGATCGGAAAACGTAGCTCTGGTCGGTCTCAACGACCGGTAGCTCCGCCATGAGTAGATACTGGTCTGCCGCCTGCCATCCCTCTGGTAGTCCGCCCTCCGCATGCCTTGGGCGATTGCCGCGAGCCTTTGGTCTCAACTCCTCGAGTGGTGGGATGCAGCCGTTTCCTTGGCTTTTGCTAATTAGCCATTGTGATAGACGCCATCGCTTGTACTTCCGGGAGGTGATGATTGAGTGACCGCAGCATCATGTTGGCCGCTATTTCTCCGTTGATGACCTCGATTGAAGGGAAACCGAAGCCGTGATAAGGGATAGGGAGTGATACCAGAGCGGAGCGAGTATGGCGAATCTCGAGCGCGTTGGTCACCTTTCCTTGAAAGCGCTGCGTCGACTTCCGCCGCCATAGTTGCTGTGATGGGCAGGAGGTGGAGCCTAGGCCGGATCTTGGAGACGAGCGGAGGTGATTGCGCGGCGGAGGATAGAGATGGGCCATAACCGGTCGCTGGGGATGGGGAATGCGTCGATGATGGCGAGAATGGCGCTCAGGGTGGTTTGTCGACTGTGCAGTTCAGTGCGTAGTAGCTTGGGATGGGATGTAAAGGGAATTTCAATGCGCGCCAGGAATCTGACCGCCTTGGGTGGGTGCTCCAATGATACACCCATCGTGAAGCATACTACTGTCTTCTCGACACTGTCCCAAGCGGTCTGGATACCATAAGCGGATTAGAATTGCACACTCAGCTGCACCGTCTTGACCAGTGGCTTCCATGACGTCCCAGACATCACCGAGTCATCCCATGGCTTCTACGCTCAGGAGTTGTAACTTCAGATTGTTGGGCGGTGTATGATAGTGGCCTTTCACTCCGTTCACTGTGCTAAGGCAGGCGATTTCGGTCTTCATCAGAGGGCCTTGGACTGTGAGCCATGAGCTACGTATTTGGCTTACTTTAGTATGATCGACCGGGCCGAAATAAGGGGGTGCTGTTTCTCAGCTTGTTTCTCGATGGATACATGTATGTTTTTGGACCATACGATGAACCCAGCTCCTGACACTTTCTTGCTGCCTGCGATCTCATCTTGCTACAAAGGCAGGGGATAATGTCGATTCCAAAATCGATGTTGACAAGCCGGAAAACCCGGGGTGGTGCGCCAAGACTTTTGACGTTTCAAACTCCGACAATAACTTCCGAAGCCTGATGAGCCACAAGAACCGGATCATCTGGGACCTCGGACCGCTCGTCCGTTCTATGCACGACCTCTGCATCAGTGATCCTTCTCGCGTGGCCATCCCGGTACCCCGGTATCCAGCTGATCATCCATCCATATGACCCTGCCGACGGTTTCTTCCACACTGTCTTCGCAGTCATTCATCCCCACCTGGTCTACCCTCATCTTGCCCAAATCGACACTTTCGATGGACCTTCATCCGGCATCCCACTGACCACTTCACACCCTACTTTTCGGCCTCTTCTTCGACTTCGCCTTTCCCCCAAATTCCTGCCTCTTGATCTCCAATATCTTCTGCGCATCAAAGTCCTTCCCCAGCCATCGCACGAGCACGAGGGGCTTCGCATCTGCACCTTCCTGGCCGCGCAGCGGACGATGCAGGTCTGGGTGGAGGCCGATGGGTCGGGCTCGGAGGGCGTTGATGAAGTCGGGATGACGAGTGAGATATTCGTCTACGTGCACGAAGGACCGCTTGCGGATCAGGATATCGGCCATACGTTCCCGGACGAGTGGCATCGTGCCCTACGAGACGACTATGTCAATCGCTATAAGCGGTTTGAGATGGACACGTACGCCTGAAACGACCCAAAGATGCTCGCATTGGGGTACGAGCTCTGGTTTGGTCCCCTCCTTCCGCGCGGCTTTGGTTCGCTCCGTATTGATCGTCTGCCGAAGGCTTTGGATTTTGGTGATCATCTCGCCCACCGATAGAGCCGTGCTGTCCTCGCCATCGGTGCCTTCGAAGGGGATCAGGGTGGAGATGAGAAGGGATCCGTCTGAAGAGATATCAGTGTTGTCCACATCGAAGTTTCAGAAAACTCACGCTGCATATCCCACTCGCCACCCCACATGCCGACGAGGTCTGATCCAGCGGGTATGACGACATTGGCTGGGAAAGATGAGCCGCGCCCGGTGACACCGACTTTCGTACTCACTCCGCTTGACATTGGCCAGCACCGTGCTCATGTCCCCGTTGTCTTCCGCTTCTGCCGCTTTCGCATACTCCTCTTCCAGATCAACAGTCCGCACGTTTCGACGCGGCTTCGCGTGCGCCCACTGTCATCCTCATCAGCCATTGCCTTCATGGGCGGGAGGAAAGTCTACGGTTAGGCCTAGTAGCCGCTTGAAGCGGTCAGGGTCCGCTCCCACAGCTCGGATCATCGCCTCCCTAGTCGGCCAGTTCCGAGTCACAATGTCCTCGACATCGTCATAGTGTTGCAACGGATTCATCAGATCGGGCGGCAGGTCAATCCTATTGCCATCAGATCACACCCCCAATTGAAATAGGTGTAATTCACTCAAGCATCTCTGGCACGGCCAACCTCGAAAGCGTCTTCTCTTTCCATAAACCCTTGCATCGCGTCAAGACCTCCTTGAGCTGCTGTGACGTGAGATCTGTCGGGGTGACATGAACGCCGATCTCGCGGGGTTGATCTCCTAGTCTGCATTCTTTGTCAGTCTAGACCACGAAGTAAAAGTGTCACGGACCTGCTATGCGAAAGACTGCATGTTTTCCGTCCCGGTTGGAAGACCTGCTTCATTCGCCATTTGCCTATGCCGACCCGAGGACCTCCGCCTCCGCCACACTGCTCGAGTCAGCCCTCTGACTGAAAGTATCCATTGGTTGTCACCTACATCTGTACATCTGCACCGGAGTCAGCGGGTTACACTTCAGGGCAGGAACGCAACGTACCTCTGGTATTTGCTATCGCAAGAAGAACACACGATCTCCGCCATACGTCCCATATTCTCCTTGTGTTCCCCACCGACTACCCGTCCAGAACCCACGATCCGCTGACATACGTCGCAAAACGCCTTTCGGGACTCCTCATCTGGCACCTCATCGTCCACCTCCATCTGACTTCGCAGCCTCTTCCGCGTTTCGACTGTGCCGATTGGAGTACCCATCGTCTGGGGATCTGGGACGACTGCCGGAGCAGCGACGGCCCGGCATGCGCGACATCGGAAGTCCACCGAGATCTTCTTTGGAATTTGGGATTTCGGAGCGCGGATGAGGATTCTTGCGAGGGGTTTCGAGCAAGTCAGGCATGCTGAGGAGTGTTCGACGACAATTTTCTTCTCGCCGTTACGTTTCGTCTTTTTAGTTCGAGCCGCAGAGGAGGAGCTGCTCGCGGGAGAAAGTGACCGCTGGTGTTTCACCGATGGGGAAGTGAACGGTACCGGTTCGGCTGGAAGAGGTTCACGGAACTCGTCCAGAGTACTGGAGTGGGAAGCGGCCTTATTGGGTACCGATGCAAGTAGATTTGATGGGTCGATTGCTGTCTGATGGTAGGCGTCGTTCCGGGTAGTCTCGCCAAAGTCGGGCAACCAGGAGAACAGGCTATCCATATTGCAGTCTTGCATCATTGCTTCCACGTCGAAGGGCGTCATCGGAGTTGGCACTGTGTCATACGGTGCCCCGTTTGCCTCCTGAGGTATGTTCAAGCAGTTCTGCATGCCAGTTGGCCCTACATCCATTGGCGGTCTGGCGTGCGCGATAAGCGGGTAGGTGTCCAAGGGATGGAAACTTTCCGCAGTGCCCGTTGTGGACGATCCTGCAGGAGGACCTGCCGTGAATTGGTCCAATGCAACGTTGGAATCGCCCCCGTTAGGTCCCGCTTTCCGCTCCGCGACCGCTTTCAGCCTGGCCAACTCAAGCTCCGCCTCCTTCTCCTTCTGCTTCGCCTCGGCAATCTGTAGCTCCAGCGTGCGGGTTTTCAAGCGTACCAGCTCAGTCCACAAGACGTGCCGGGTCGGATCCTGCGAATTTGTGGGCATCTCAGCGAGAAAAGACGAGATAGATACATCGATGTCAGACGTGGGACGGGACCCCGTAGCCCAATTGCCCGCTGGAGGTGTTTTAGCCTTTCGTAGTTCTGCCTCCAGTCCCGATGCTGTGGGCACAGGTGGCCAGCTGCCGGGGAATGTGAAGCCGGAAAGGGGAAGCTCATCGGACGGCGCACAAGGGGTCACACTACTGGCCGTATCATACTGGCTCGGCGTCGATTTGTGTCCAGGCGGTATGGCACCGTTGACAGGGAAGACGCAGGATGTGGTTTCGTTGTATGGTTCTTTCTGGCCGGCTGGGCGAGTGTTCAGTATAGGGTAGGGACAGGGACCGTAGGGATACTCCTGCAGGTCCAGTCGCCGGTCTACAAGATGTTGACCCTGTTGGTCATTTCCGTCGATAATTTCATGCTGTACCCCATTGGGTATACGCTCGGCTGTGGACTCCCGTTGTTCCTCCATTGTACCGAATTCACCCTCCCAAGGACCGGAGGACGACCGTAAACGCTGAGCGCTTCCTCGGAGTCTACGGCGAGACTGCTCCCTCCCTCGAGTGGTGGTCCGCTTGAGTCTAGGTGCCTAGTAACCGAGGAAGTCCAACAGTTGAGCGTTTGAGAGCCTGAACAATCCCCACAATTGTTGCTGCAAGACGTTCATATACAAGTATGATGGTATGTAGGTTTGAATGTGCGAGGTGATGGGGAAGGTGCCAACGAGGCCTGTTAGCTAGTAGGATAGGCGAAGTAAGATCAGACGCCTTCAAACCACTATTCGATTTGCCACGTGGGAAACAATATAGATTCCGTTCACCCAGATAATCACTAGGTTCACGTCGAACTTCTTGACATTGGCGTGCGTAAGAGGCGGCATGGCATGCCTAGCCATAACCCCGATCCATCGACAAGTCCATCATACCCGCCGACTTTCTGTGCAGGGGTTCGACCTCTTCGCGATCATCAGCAGCTTTCAATCCTCACCAGACCCTTCACGACCGACCCTGGCGGACCGGTCCATGTCGAGTACAGGGTGTACAATCACCGACGACTGAGGTCAGGGAGAGACGTGCGAGGTGATGGGTGGGGTTTCGGAGACTTGATATGGGTTGTCGGGCTAGTCTGGTGGTTCCAAAAGGCGGTTCTCTGGACATTGATCGCTCATGAAGGACACTGGACCGAGCAAGTGGTACGTCCCGATAATCCACGATTCTATATGTACAGGAGACTGAAGCTTTACCTTCTCTCCTTTGCAGTCCCGCTTAGTATGGGTCATCGCGCTTGCGACCTACCTTCTCTTAAAATCCCGGACCGTTCTCAATCGTTCGTACCACCTCCACTGCTCCAACCCCCTCCACCACCCTCTCAACCAACCCGGAAGCCCTTTTCCCAAGCCCTTACCCCTCCTCTGTCATCTCCCTTGGCAGGGTGCAATGAATACGAGCGGATGTTCACACATCATATCCATGCTTACCCTTACCCTCCCAGAATCCATCACTCCCCTTCCCTCCCTCGGTCTCCAGCTCTCCACCACCCGCGGCCTCTCCTTCCCTCATCCCTCATCCCGACTCCTAATCCCGCTATCCACATCACACACTTTCGTCCCCCTCTCTGAGATCTCGACGGTGGTTATCAATGAGGGCTTGAGGCGGTGGAGCGTGCGATACTACCTTGCTGTCGTCCGGAAGCGGGGCGAAGGGGTTCTGGTCGCTTTTGACGTGAATCTCAGATCTTGTGTGCTGTGACTTGACTGATAGGAGCGGTAGACCGTTATGCCTCCCCTCCCTGTGTTGCTTGAAGTCTACCACGGCGTCCGAGAATCCCTATTCGACGAGTACTATGACAGCCCCGAGCCCGAGACCAGAGACGCAGGATAATGCTCGATTCAACGCAAGCAATGGCTATCAAACAGCTCTGCCTGGAGGAGCACTGTTCTCTCGACCTTGTAGTCTGATAAACCAAGAGCGATATCCTCGCCATACGATCACCGTTAGCCACTGAGAAAGGCGACTCCCCCACACCGGAATTCAGAGACGCAGGATGATGTCCAATGCAATGCGTGTCTAGTATAGCTACCAAACCACCTCTGCCCTTAAGAGCACATTTTCCCCCCGTCGTGTCGTATGATACACCATATGCAATCTCCTCACCAACCTATACGCACTGGCGACCGAGTCCGCCGTCAGTGCGTGAATCGAGTGTCTCCGTCCCGGTGTCCTGTCCCTCGTCAGCCCGTAGTCCTATCCGAGCAAAGGGAGAAACACACTGCGGTAATTGGATGACCGCGTCGAAACCCTCTTCCAACCCATACGCCCTCGCCATCTCTCTCACCGCCCCAACCGGCATCCCCGGCGGCAGTCCCTTCACAACCACCCGCCGTCCACTCATCCCCCTCGCCCCAACCCAATCCCGATCAAACTTCTGAACATTCACATTGAAGGCGACAACGGTGTGCCTCTCTGCTTCTCTTTCGGACTGGGCTTCGACGGCCCGTAATTGGGTCCCTACCCAATGCTCTGCCGACGCGTCTACTAGCTGAATTCGAAGGGGGTCACGCAGGTTGAGCGTGTTGTGTGTACTACCCGAACGGGCGTATGTTCCCGATATAGGCCGGGAGGAGGATGTGGGGAAGAGAGGCTGGGTGGAGAGGAGGCGGTAGACGGAGGATGTGAGTTGCGGGGTGGAGAGGGTCAGGTGGTACGTCGTCGTGAGGCTAGGTCGGCGGGGGAGGGAGATCGGGGAGGGCGTTACTGGTCAGCGTCAGCATCAGTAGTGTTAGATGTGATCAAGTTGAGGTTGATTAAATTTAGGTGGGGGACCTACTGTAGGATAAGGGGAAGTCGTCGGTCACGGCGCGGGAATCCCGGAGGGCACGGAGGACGTCGGTGGGGAGAGCGCATTTGGGGACTTCGTGCAGGAGGAGAGCGGTGGGTTTGCGGTCTTCTGGTAGCTTCTCTGGGAAAATGACACATTAGCTCATGAGAGGGAGGTGGTTAGTATGGGAGCATTGTGGTGGACATGCCCCATTGTCTGTAGGCGAGTGTCCGGGGACGGAAATGGTTCTCCTCAGCGGGGGTGATCTGGCGAGAAGAGGCGGCGGCGCGACGCAGGAGTGTAGGACGCATGATACAACGTTTTGAAACCTATCTCAGTCAGACTGATCCAAGTCGGTGAAGTCGTAGATGGGATCATCGGGTGCGAGGTCTGAAGTCTTGTCTCAGGAACCGGATTCCAGATTCCGGCAGCGGCTCGTTTGTGCGGAGTAGTCATGCTATGCAGACATCTACGTATATATATATATATATATATTTGGCTCAATCTACCACGATGGTCTTCCCCACCGGTAATACACAAAATCTTTCCTCATCCATCTCCAACTTCTTCCTCGCTATCGCCAAATCCACCGGTGGCTTGTTGTCTATCGCCCAGATTTCAGCTTATCCCTTGAGCTGGTGTGACCACGTACAAGCCTCATCGCTCATAAGCCAAGTACCCCAATGCACGCCCACGCTCTTCTTCGCTTGCAGCTGTAACGCCATCCGCACGGCTCCTTCGGGATCTGTATGTTGGAGATGCATGTGCCATCGGGGTTCGTAAGAGCCTATAGGGATTGCTGCGAGGTCTACGGGTCCGAGGACTCGACCGATGGCGGCGAAGAGGGTGGGAGAGTAGCTGTATCCTGTATTAGGGTCACGAACAGCGTAAGAAGATCACCACCTACCCGGTGTCGCCGAGATGGATGAAGGAGCGGGGATTGGGAGAGTTCGATTTGACATGGAAGCCGGACCAGAGGGTGGCGTTGGTATCTAAAGGTGATCGAGCGGACCAGTGCTACAGGAGAGCAGGAGAGCTATCAGCTCATTGCTGGACGCAATCGGACGATGGCTTCGACCAACTCACCATGAGGGGAACGGAGGTGATGGTGAATGTCTTGTCCTGCTTCCCTTCTCCTCGCAATGTATGTATTGTCTCCTTCCACCAGCTGGGAGCCTCAGCATTGACCGTGGACTTAAAAAGGATATGCTCACTCGAGCTCCGTGACCCGTGTCACGCCCAACTTCCGGATGAACCCCCCAACTCCAACCGGCACGATCCACTCGCAGCTGTCTCCTAGCTCCGTAACTGCGACAGGGTCGAGATGGTCGAAATGGCTGCATGGGAACTGTCAGCGACGTGCCGCAGGACATTGTCCCGAAGATGATCTCATGAGACATGCAACTGACTTGTGGGAGACCAGCACTACATCAACCCGCCTCAGCTCTTCCAGCTCGCAAGGCGACGGCCGTAATCGGTGCGGTGCGAGCACAGATTCGAGCGTCTTATCCGATAGCGCAGGGTCCGTGAGAATGGTCAGATTGTCGAGCGTCACATAGGACGTCGACTGGCCGAGCTAGACTGGATGTAAGAAACGACGAGGAGCTTAAATGAAAAAAAACTCGCCCATGTCATGGTCAGTTTGTCCGTGACGTCCACATCCTCCCCTCGTCCAGATATTTGACCCTTCTCCGCTCGCGAAGCAGGAGTCGACCTGCCAGAGGCGGTTCCGTACAGAAGATGAAAGTCTGGTCGTTCGCAAGGCAGGTCGGGGATAGGTCGATCGAACGGTACACCTCTACTTTATGTCAGCTCATGAGCGACTTGGGATGAGAACTACTGACCCATTGTAGAATAGCTTGAGGGTGATGGTGGAGACGATGATCTTCCAGAATGCCCATTCCTATACTCTCGACTCAGACTTGACTCCAAGGGCAACAAGTCTGCACTCACCCAAGCGCCCTGCTCGCGCCACTCGACGTATGGGTTCCAGTACCGCCCTGCAAACTTCAGACTCGCATATCTGTCCCAACACCATCAGCTATGGTAAGGCATGTTTTCTGCAGGCGCTGACCTCTTCTTGATGGCCTCCTTCTCTTCCTCTGTCGCCGGCTTCGTATAATCCGGTATCCCAATGGCTTCAGTGAGCAGTAGGTTGCGCTGCCTAATATGGGATCTCCGAATGGTATCGGTATAGGCTAATATCAAGCTTCAGGAAAGTAAAGTCCAGCGTCAGGGATGACTGACCGTAGTATCCTAACCATGCCCCAGTCCATACGACCGGTAACGCAATCACAACTCTCCTGAGGCCCGAAAGCCCAGGGGCGAGCATGTCGCAAAGTACCTCGTAGATCCAGCTCATTCGTTGGTTGATCGTGTTATCGAGCCTCTTCGCTAGGTCTGGGAGATATAATGAGAGTCCACATGATAATTCCTCCAATCGTCAGTGGACGTGGGGGCCGCGTCAAAGGAAAGTTGATCCTTGTTTCACAACGCAGGCATTATTATGATGATCGGCGAATCCACGTTTTTCCGGCAAACGATTTTGCTTCCGCTGGAAATCAGCCGTTCCTGGTCGGTGCCGTATGCAATTGCTTTGCAACCCTTACATTGATAGTCAGTTGACCTTTTCTCACGCTGTCCGTCGGAGACGACGCAATCATCAGTTCTGAATGGCGTGTTCGGCATCGCCGCCGCCCTCGTATGACTCGTCTCCCATCGTAGCCTCTCCATCCGCCCCCTCCTCACATCATCTCCCTTCTCCCCAACGTCGATTCCGCTCAAGACCGTCCCTCATTGACGAGCTCCTGCCGACACCAGCTTCCCGACCGAATCCAAGTCATCCCAACGGCGACACCGTCCATCTCCTTCGCCGTGTCGGCTCGCTAGGTGTCATCGCCGTGTTTCTATCAAGCGTCGTATTCCTCGCGAGCACCGATACGGGAGTGAAGAACGGGGCGGATGAGCTGAGGAAGGTGTTCGGAGCTGGGACTCAATCGAGCTCTGAAGGATCGGGATGGGTGGCACAGGATCTGGATGAGGTGAAGGGTGCGCAAGGAGGTGAAGCGGCGGTTACCGGAGTCGCTGAATCTGAGTCTGGTAAGATCGATTCCGATTGACGGGGAGGTACTGACGAGAACAGATTTCGAGAGCTACACGATGCTCCGACAGTTAGAGCCGGAGGAATACAACACCGGTCAGACGAGCGGCCGGACCATCTTCATCGGCGACATCCACGGATCGTTTGATCCCCTCCTGTATGCATTCTCACATCCCGCGTCTCTCCATTGACCCGGCTTAGCCGGCTTATGGAGAAGCTCTCGTATGATCCGGATTCCGATCACCTCATCCAAGTCGGCGACCTCGTCGCGAAAGGTTCGAAAAGCGAAGAGGTCCTCTCGTGGATGGACCAGCGACATATCCGGGGTGTGCGTGGAAACCACGATCAGCCTGTCAGTCCATCTTTTTTGCTGTAAGATCTACAGATGTGCTGAGGCCTAATCAGGTGCTGCAGTGGCGTGCGTGGATGGAGTGGGCTGGAGGGGGTGATTGGGAGGGCTACGTTGATTCGCTGGCTGCTCGGGGGAAGAATGGTGCCTTGAAATCGCTAGGCAGTCAGGGGAAGCTGTATTCCCAAGACTGGGAATGGCAGGGGGAGCACTGGAAGATCGCACGGTATGTCCCTGTCTCGTCTGCTGGATCCAGAGTGACGCCTGTCTAGTAATCTGGCCAGCGACAATTACCTCTACCTCCTCTCACTCCCCCTCGTCCTCCACCTCCCCTCTCTCCACACCATAATAGTCCACGCCGGTCTCCTCCCGCACGATCCCCTCCTATCCCCATCCGACACATCCCAACCTCTCGTCTCCGCCTCCGCCACCTCCACCTCATCGAATCGGACAAGCGAAGAGATCCTAATCCTGACCCACGTCCCTCAAAACCAAGACCCATGGACACTCCTGAACATGCGATCGATCTACACCTCCGGCAAGCGGAAGGGGAAGGTCACCAAGTCTTCGAAGAAGGGAACACCATGGAGCGAGGTTTGGGATGGCGAGATGGGGAGGTGTAATGGGGAGGGAAAGTGGTTTGGGGAGGAGCTGGATGAGTGCGCGGCGGAACATGGGAGTGAGGAGGATGGGGGGTTAGAAATTGAGGAAGATGCGGAGGTGGATGAGTTAAAGGGACAGGATGGGCGGGGGCTGGTGGAGAGGGATGAGGTGTTGGCGGCTATGAATTGCTCGCCGGTCACGGTGATTTATGGACATGCAGGTGGGTCCCGTGGACTATGTCCCGGTGAATGGATGCCGATAAACGCAGCTGGAAGGGGCCTCGATATCAAGCCGTTCTCGAAAGGACTAGATACTGGCTGCGTAGTGAGCTGCCTCTGAGAGGGATAAAACCTTGCTGATGGTTTATAGTATGGTCGCGAGCTGACCGTGCTTGTCCTTGGCGACCTGTCTGGCCTTGAGGGCAAGCATGTGGTGGTAGGCGATCAGCGAGGGCTGCTTGTTAGCGAGCCGTGCGGGAAAGGTGGGACCTAGACACCTAGACGCCAGGTGATGGCCGCGATACCCTGCATGATTATACCTGCTTCTGATACATCTTGCTATGCATCAGGATCGTTAGACGTGAGAGCTTCCTCGCCAAGCCCTGCTAAGATGCCCATGCTGCATGCGGATTGTCCCAGATGAAGCCTGATCATGAGAATGTCCGGATATACTCGCAAAGCGCCTCCACCGCCTCAACCCCTACCGCATTATACAACGAAGCCCGCAGCCCTGTACACGTCAGCTCGATCTCTCTACCACTCTGACCGCAACTCACCGCCGACCGACCTATGTCCCTTCAACTGTCTAAACCCCCTCTTCTCCGCGCCATCCAAGAACGCTTTCTCCTTCCCCTCCCCGACTAACTCGAAGGTGACGTTCATCCAGCTCCTCGCCTCCTTCTCCCGCACCACGCACTTCACTACCCCCTTCGCCTCCGCCTCGTCCAGGCATTCATACAGTATCGTAGCTTTCCGCCGGTTCATCGTCTCCAATCCGTCTATCCCGCCTTTCTCCGCTATTAGGTATTCTAGGACTAGCGCGGACACGTAGATCGCGAATACCGGCGGTGTGTTGTACAGACTCGCATTGTCCGCGAGAGTCTTGTACTCCAATGCGATTGGGACGGCTGGGACGTGCCCGAGTTTCGCGGCGGCGGTAGTATCGACGAGAAGATCGTTCCGGACTATTATGACGGTTACCCCGGAGGGACCGAGGTTCTTCTGTGCGCCAGCGTAAATCACCGCGTGTCGAGAGATGTTCCGGATAGGTCGTGAGATGAACGATGACGAGTAGTCCGCAACGATTGGAACGTGAGGTGGGATTTTGTCGAAGGGAAAGGCGTAAGGACTAGATTGGTCGAGCGGGTACTCGATCCCGTTGATAGTCTCATTCTCACAATAATATACAAACGCCGCGTCCTCCGAGAAGTCATATTCATCATGTCTGGGAAGGGTGGTGTACTTGCTCGGTTTGGTGGTGGCTGCTATTCGTGGTTCGCCGAATGGAGGCGCTCCGGGCACAGGGGGGAGACAGAGTCGTTGGGCCTCGGCATGGCCTTTGGAGGACCATGAGCCGGTCACGACATAGTCGATCTTAGGCGCTGCGTGTGCGAAGGGCGTCGACGATGAGGATGAAGACGATGAGGACTTGAGGCGGTGATAGGAGAGAAGATTGAGGAGTGTGGAGGAGAATTGGGTGGTGCCGCCGCCTGGGGTGAAGAGGATCGTGTAGTTGTCGGGTACGGCGAGGAGCTTTCTGAGATTAGCTGATCATCATCAGCTGAACCCATGTCGAAAGGGCGAGGAAAAGTGGGGTTGATCAACCTTCAGCACCCTCTATGATAGCCTTGAACTCCTTCCCTCGATGACTCAGCTCGCATATCCCCATGCCGGTACCATTGTGATTCAGCAATCCCTTTGCGGCCTGCTCGAGAACCGGTGTGGGGAGAGGTGATGGCCCGGGCGCAAAGTTGTATGTGTTCTCTCGAGTCTGCGCCATTCTGGGGTCCGGTTGCTGTAGAGAAATGATCGAAGTGGTTGAGATGCCGTTATGGCTGTCCGCTCGAAGGAGAAGGGAGCTGTCGGTGACGGACAAGTACGAGCAGCTCGCTGAGGGGATGGTAGGGGGATCAAGCGGGGTTCTGACTATGCGCTGGAGAGCCTCGGCGGCTCAGATCCTGTTATTCCCAGTCAGAGTCAAAGGGATCTCAACTAGTCACAGCTATTGAAAAGCTGTACGATCGCGGAAAAAGTCGAAGCCAGGCACGTTTTCGAGACACGTGGAAACCGCGTGAACTCCGCCTCACCGCAAAGCCGCCCTATCAACCCTTGATATTAGCAGGGCTGAATCGATAGAGAGACCACATCACAGACTCAAACGACTGCCAGGGATCGAAACGAACGATGGAAGGCTATCCGGACGGTTTTGTCGATATCAAACGACCGAGTGATGACGAGGAGAACGGCTTCTTCGCGAACCGTTCCCAGGGGTACTGTGGGTTATCCCAACCTTCTCACGCCATGACTATCCCACTAAGGCCTGTTACTGCAGCCCCAGACGGACCGACATCGCCCACTCGTCCACGACCCGCCCCTCCTCTCAATCACGCCTCTTCCTCAAACAGTCACATCTCGCAATCCCAAATCGACCGGTCCTCGTCCAACTCGGAAGGCACGACCCAACGACCGAGCCTGGCGGATGATAGACGTTTATCGTCGGGTCTGGGTGGCGGTATGGGGAGCTTGCCGAGTTTGAAGAGCGCGGTGGAGGGGAATCAGGACGTGGTACCTGTGGGATTCGATGAGGGGATCTTGAGGGGTTTGTGCGACATGGACGTGAGTTGACTCCTACATGATCAGGTAGAGCCGCTCTGAAGAGAGGTATAGTGTGCACTGCCTTTGTTGGCGGATCGGATAAAGCAGTCCATCGCTTCCTGCAAGGTGCGTCCCCTCGTGGGGTGGGGCCCAAAGCTGAAGAACGAACAGCAAGTAGCAGTATTCTTCCGGTCCCGAGCAGAGATAGAAGAGAAATATGCCCGTTCACTGGTCGAACTCAGTAGAAATACAGGAGATGTCTACGCTCGAGCCGACTGCAAGGCTGGGTACATCAAATCTTCTGCTTATCCCGATAGTCGCTCAACCGGTTTCGTCAGGACATTCGTCGCAGCCTACCACTCATCGTTGAAGCTTCAGGATAACTTGGCACAGAATCGAATACGGTTTTTGCAGAGGTTGAATGAGATGAGTGATGAGCTTTTGGGACTGGCTCGGGAAGGCGAGAAGCTGCGGAAGCTGGTGAGTCCGCTGAGATGCGAACCGAAAAGTGGCTGATGATGCATTTAGCATAAGGAGAACGGTGCGCGGTATCAGGGGATCTTGCAGGAGAGTGAGATGGTCATGGATAAAGTCAGTCTCACTTCTTCCAGGCTAAGCAGCCATGCTGTTCTGAGGGTAAATCAGGCTGATAGAATTTCAGGCCAAAAACCGCTTCGAGACCACCGCCGAGGAGCTTGAACGAGTCCTCGTGGCCAAAGAAGGCGAATCATTCAAAGAGTCCGGAATGCGATCATCTGCCTCCAATTCCTCGACAAACACATCCAGCTCTTCTGGCACGGTGGGAACAGGTGGAGGGAAGCGAGCATTAGGGAAAGCGATGACGAAGGGCGGCCTGCTGTTCAAGGGCAAGGGATCCGTCTCGATTCAGCGACAGGAGGATGATGTCCGAGCGAGGATGGGGCAATCGAGCGAGACTTATCGGAAGGCGGCGCTGGAGAGTCAGGCTTTGAGGCAGGAATACTTCAACTTCCAGCTCCCGAAGATACTGCGTGTGAGTCAGCTACAATAGATACTACCCATTTGAGCTGATAGTATGGGCATAGCTGCTGAAGGAATGCGCGGACGAACTGGATATGGGAACGCAATACCATCTGTCCCGCTATGCCTATCTGTACGAATCGACGGTGGTCGGTGACGGCGCAATCTTGAACCCAATGAACGCGCCAGACGAAGGTGAGGCGAAGGAATCGCTTTGAGGTGGTCGTTACTGATGCATAGCAGGGCCCGGCTTGAAATCTATTTTCGAAGCTATCGATAATCGGACGGACTTCAAGTCGTACATACAGAACTACGCTGTTGCGCGAGGCACTTCACGAGGACCTAGAAGGGATGGACCGTATGAAGAGGGCTTTGTACGTTCAGCCCCCATTGGCAAGCGCCCTGGATACTGTTAACACCTTTCACAGCTTCCCCGGCTACCACCTCATATGGACAGATCTGTTGACGCCATGTCCGCTCAACCCTCGCAAACATCCCAGGCCTCGCACACGAATGGCAATCCACCTGCTCCCGCCCCTAAACCTACGGCCTCGGAAACCTACTCCGTACCTGGCATACCTTCAAGCGCAGGCGCGACTTTTGGCGTGAATCTCGGCGAGCAGCTGCAGCGGGACGGAAGAGAAATACCGCGCGTCGTCGAGAAGTGCGCTCAGGCAATCGAGGCATATGGTGCACGCTCCCAATCGGAATGAGAGTTCGGCTGATGCTCGAAGGAATCGAGTCGATGGGGATATATCGTCTTTCCGGGACAACATCGCGGGTCCAGACGCTCAAAGCTGCACTCGACAAGGGTAAATCTCCACATCTGAGATTCGCTTGTCGCTGATCAGATCGAGACATCGATACCGTTGACCTTATGTCTGAAGACTGGTCAGCCGATATCAACGTGATCTCTAGTGCTTTGAAGCTGTGGTTCCGCGAATTACCGGAACCGCTCCTCACATACGGACTGTATCTCCCATTCATCGAGGCTGCTCGTGGGTCCCCCCTCCTCGTCTACCTTAACTGTCTGATGTAATGAGACAGGCTATGAGAACGATCGATTACGACACATCCGACTGCATGAGCAGGTCAACGAGTTGCCCGATCCGAACTACGCGACTTTGAAATACTTCATGGGTCATCTTGATCGGTATGCTATGCCTGCTTGAGCTGGACCTATATACTGAAGAGGGACTCAGGATACGGCGGAAAGACTCGATTAATCAGATGTCAGTATCGAACCTTTCCATAGTCTTCGGCCCGACTCTGCTCGGCGCACCACCGCAAGAGGGAGGATTAAATCTCGAGCACATGAGCTTCCAATGCAAGGTTAGTTGGTTTGCCAACGGTAATCAAACATGCTGATTGATGGTGATGGTAGGCGATTGAGACAATCTTGGAGAAGTACAACGAGATCTTCGTGGAGGATGATGGTGGAGGTGAGGGGCCGGCGCCGGCGCAGCCTGCAGAGTAGAGTAGGGACAATATGCACGGTTTCACGGTTCCACAGTTTCACGCTTCCAGTACCGGAACATGCCTTGGACGCCCGAAGAAGTCACATCCTTCGGGCATAACGTGAGAGTGAGCATCGAGAGTGGTTGCACCGAAATGCATATGCTCGCCCCATTCCGCCCAATCCCCTCTTTCCCCCTATTCCTAATCCCCTCCAGGAATTACTCAGGGCTTGAGCGAAGCCGGAAAGATACCATTCTCAATCTGATCGTCCCATCTCGCGGTCTATTCGAGGTGTCAGCCCATTCCCAAGGTCAGGATAGGCATTCGCAGCTAAACGAGGAGAGGCGGAACTAACCCATTCATCTGAAAGCATCACCCAGTAAGCGAGACAGAAGCATTCAGGAATGGAGACACGAACTTGGGCAAAGTGATCGATAGGCCTTCTTGAACTGGTGGCACGGCGCGAACTCCTCGCCCTTTGCGTTCACGCACTTGTGGTAGTCGACGAAGTTTTGCTGGCGAGTTAAGCGAGCGGGCGTGGGGAGGAGAGCGAGCGGCGAGAAGGAGTGATAGCGAAGGAGAGAGGGACACAATCACGTGGGCGATAGTCAGATGAAGATTGGTGAACTCACCCAGCTATTTGATTTCAGGACGAGCGGCAAGGTCAGATCGATCGGTGGGTGGGCGGGACGTGGGGGACGGACCAGTGCTTCGTCTGATTTGTATTAGGATAGCGGGCGCTGGAACGAGTCAACATCGTATCAAGTAATTGTTTGGAATGAAGATGGGAGCTCACTCGAAGCCGGCAGTCTGGAGCTGATCATCGCGCTCGTCAATACCTTTTCCCAAAGATTCAGACAGGGAGGATCTGGCGTACCACGTAAGTTCTGGGAACGGAAACATGATCAGCATACGATCTCGATCCATGCGAGAAGGAGACATACGCTTTAGCCTCGGGCATGGTCTTGAATGGTGCAGGAGTCGGTGAGATGAGAGATGGGTGGATGGCTACAGGTACAGGTGTAGGTGAGGTTGAGGTGAAAAGCAGAGATCAAGATTTCCAGCCGACGGGAGTATTTCGCCGACAAACGATTTCTTCCATTCACAAATCTCCTTTCTCGCGAACAAGCTGGCGTACCGAATTTGCATCAACCTGGCTGGGGTCCCGAATTTACGTCCACGATGGAGGCAGCGGCGACATCCCGTCCTCTCGATAACGTCAACCCCACGATCTTCGCTCCCACCGGCTCTTTCTCGAGCCGTACACAATCCGCAAAGGCGCTCTTATGGAGCGAGGAGGCGGCGGAGTACCAGGAGTTTGTCTCCAAATCTGGTTCAGAGGGGAAGCAGGAAGAGAGGGAAGAGATTGACGCCGAGGAGGTTTTTGGTCCGTCCCTTGGGCTCCCCCAATGCCGGTCGGAAGGGGACTGATTGGGCGCTAGATCTTCTGCGCTCCATCACCGATCCCGAGCATCCGGTCTCGCTGGAGCAGCTGAGAGTGGTCAATCCTGAGGACATACACGTCTCTGGCAATCGGGTATTGGTGTTCCTCACGCCTACGATCCCGCACTGTTCCATGTCCACTCTCATCGGTGCGTCGCCTCCTCCTCATTCACCTATCATCCATTACTGATCCAAACGTCTTCCTCAGGCCTATCTCTGCGAGTCCGACTGCTGCGAGCTCTCCCACCTCGGTTCCGTGTGGATATCCGAATCAAAGAAGGCACCCATCAATCCGAGCACGCCGTGAACAAGCAGCTCAACGACAAAGAGCGGGTTCAAGCGGCTCTCGAAAACACGCATCTCTTACAAGTCGTCGAGGGCTGCTTAGCCACCGCCGGTCAACGGGGTTCCTCCGCCCCAGAAACTGCAGGAGCTGTTGTGGCTTGATACCATTTGACACGGGAGACCTATAGAGACGCATGCATCTCCTCCTTCACCATTGCCCATTTCCACACCCATTCCGCAGTCCGCTTCACCATCTCAACCGTCACCACATGTCCCGCTCCCTCTTGTATCCAGACCTCCATCTCCCCTTTCGTCACGCGCTGTTCAACCGCGTCTATATCCCCCTTCCCCTGAGCGTACGGCACGAGGGTATCGACTTCCCCGTGGATGGTGAGAATCTTCTTGCCATAGTAAGCGCGTTCTGGGACGGGAGCTTCGAGCACCGGTCGGAGGGAGGGCGGGTAGATGGGAGGGGTAAATGCGAAACCGAGGGAGGTGGTGCGGGCGGAGAGGTAGCGCGTGTAGGATTCGGCGGGGAGGCCGATGATGGGGATGGCGATGTTCACCCGGGGGTCTGCGGGGGTCAGCGAAGCAGACGAAGACTGAGAGAGGATACCGACCTTCGCGGAGGAGGCGCCAGGAGACGTTTCCTGTACCTTTGTCAATTGAGAGATGGTGGGACCAGGGTGGACCCACCGCCCATGGAGACGCCGGTAGGGATATACTCCTCGATCACCCGCTCGCCGTTCGGGAAGAGGTACGCCGCGAGAAAGTCGATGACTTGCGAGACGTCACGGGCTCCTCCGACTAGCTCGAACGTCAGTGAGTGACCAGGATCGCCGAGAGCGTCTGCTTACTGACACAAGCCGCCATGTCGTACCTGAAGTCTGTGGTCAGCTTCGTAGATCTCGAAGGGAGCGCCGCGCACAGATGCCTCGGGTTTCTGTCGAAAGCGAGATTCGTGTTCTTATCCCTCAGTCGATCCCCATGATTCGGCAGATCCTAGTCCGCCTTAAGTACACTGTGATGGACAGGTAGTAGAAGAGCATTGACCAGGGTGACGACGATGACATCTCGTCTCCTCCCCTTCCCCCTCGACACCTCCGCCACATGCCCGAGCAATCCATAAGCGAAATAAGCCATCTGCTTCTGGTTATTCGTCCGGCCATGCGTTGCTATCTACACTCCATCAGCTAGATCCGGTACCTGCAAATGGAGTCGACACCCACGACCGCGGCGATAGGCAACTTGCTATCCTTGATCTCTTCGAGCCCGTAAACCCTGAGGTCGAGCCCGACTATGGACACCTCGGTGCTTAGGACATGAGGATGACCCAATGCGAGTGAGGGGTAAATGGTTTGTTTTAGGACCGAGGACATCTCGTGTGTGTCTTTGCGCTTGGCCGAAAAAGAGACGGAGTAGGAGCCTCCGGGCTAGAGGTCAGGCACAGCGTCATCTCGGACCTGTAAGCACTATCATCGTTCGCTTCTGTTTTTGGATTCCACAAAGCTTTGTATAGATCCGTGCTGGCATTCGTCCCAGCCTCGGTCTTCCCCTTCCAGAACGTATCTTCGCACCACCTCCTCAAGGCCACCGTCATCACCTGGGTGTCCACCCACGCACCACGCGTAGATCCCGTCGCCTTCGACTCGCGAGATGTCGGTCAACGGAGAACCGTCGGGCTCTGGCTCGGGTTTGGGCTCGGATCAAGTGGTGAATCATGTCCCGAGTAGAGCCATCATCAAGAACGTAGACAGTGAGTTTGGACTGTTCACCCCCTCCTTCTGACTCCTACCCTCTTTCCTTGTCCTTTGATCTGCCCGCTGATCATCCTCCTCCCCTCTTACTTCCCTCCCCCTTCCACTTCCGGCCGAAATCCCTCTCGTTCCCCCCATGCTCCCCCTCCATCCCGTCCCGTCTTGTCTTCTAAATGCTGTTCCGCGCTACTGTCCCCGACCTCCGTTCTCCGTCTCCCCCTTCCTCACCGGCCCCTCGCTATCCTCGGCATCGCCCCTCTCCTCCGCAGTGGCCGAGGATATGCAACAACGCGCCGTCGACACCGCATCCGCCGGACTCGAGCGGTACAACGTGGAAAAGGACGCCGCGATGTTTATCAAGAAGGAGTTTGACAGGCTGTATGGGACGACATGGCATTGTGTTGTCGGGAAGAAGTCCGTCGCTACACCCCTTTCTTCAGCAATTTGGCTGACGGATCAATCCGTAGCTTTGGGAGCTTCGTGACACATGGTGAGCAGCTTACGGTTCTAATGGGCACCCTGTACCAGGCTTCCCTGGTCTGCTCCGGGTGATTCTGTCTCGCGAGTGACTGAGCTCTTCATGTGGGCCTCGTACTGGGTCTATATGTCCCTTTCCCCCCCTTGTCTCCCTTTCGTGCAAGGGAGATTGGCTGGCTCGCTGATGCGATGATTCGCGTAGAGACCAAGAACTTCATCTACTTCTACCTCGGTCAGATTGCCATCCTCCTCTGGAAGACATCGTGATCCCCGTCCCCATCTCCATCCCCAAAACGCATTCGTTCCCCATCACCAGCATTTCGATCACTTTGACGGACTTTCCTCTCGATTATCGCTTCCAGCGAACGCGTCGCGCAACGGGTCAACTGGAACTGTGGAGATAGGCCGAGAAGGGGGAGGACGAGCAGATCTACCGCACAGTGCCATTCTCGTCTTCCTGTATGCATCGAGACGTGACAACCTCTCAGAACCGGATATGAACATTCATGTATAGGTTATAGGTATGACGACCCGGAACCCAAATGCAGACGGTTTCTCACTCTCAACAGCCTCTTCCCATCCGCCATTACGTTCTCGACATGTTCTGGTATTGCGTTGTCGTCGTCTCGTACTCCTTCACAAACAACCGCTTCTGCTCTTTGATCATCCACCTTTGCGCGTCGTTAGCATGCAGACCTCGCTCCTCACATGGCAGACCCACTTCATGACATCATTGATGTATTCTCGGAGGATATTGAGCGATTCGGTATCGATGTTGGTGTAAGCGATGAAGGGGCCGAAATTGACTGCGCACTTTAGCATGAGATCCGACACAGACTAGGAGGACTCACCGAACAATCGCAAGAGGTGCTCCGCGCCATAAATCTCGCTCATCCGTCTTTCTGCATTTGCCCGCTTCTGCTCGACGTACTGTGCCCGTTCGAATCGGTAGAGCAGGTTGTTGCCGAGCGCTTTGTCAAAGTAGAGGGTAATGCCTGATATGATTTCGGACAGAAGGGCGGTTGCACGGCTGCGCGGGGTAAATCAGCAGTGAAGACGAGAAGAGAGGGCGTACGCAGGTCGATCTTGGGACTTTTTGGTCGAGAGGACATATTGCCGGAATTCCTCCAAGAGCTCCCGCACATTCGGCTTTCGAGGTAGGGTGACGAGCTGGCTCAGAAGTCAATTACGGAGTTAATCAATAAGCCGCGATTCCCACCTGGTTGTTCTTCGTGACATTCTCCCAGTCATCGACGAGCTGCAGCTTCAGGGTATCGGGTATGATGATCTTGACCTCCGGCCGTTTCAGGTAGTCCAGCTCCTGTTTCGGATCCAATCGCAACGAGGTCGAGCGGAGAGGAGAGCGATGGGAGAAATTAGAGCAAGAGGGGTGGAAACATCAGCGCCGCTCCATGGACGCTCGAGATTGATTGCCTCGCTCACGGTGTCAAGTCCGGAATCCCTCGCTCTCTTCCTGCTCCCCTCACCCTTCTTCCCTGCCTTATCCTTCCCCTTCACCCCAGCCGCTGGATACTCTGGTGCCCCGGCAGTGGGCGGTCGATTCTTCTTTGTCTGAGCCTCGAGCAATTGACGGCGTTTGGCGAATCCAGCCTCGTTCAGCTTTAGAAGACGTTGTTCAGGTACCCATTCGTCCCACCTGACGATCTCAGATCAGCAGCGACCAAGGGCTACCAGACGCTCAGAAACACGTACGTTTGCTTCCAGCCTTTGTAATGGATGAAATAGTGAGGACCGGTAGTACCGAGAAGGGTATTCGATTCTGTCCAATTCTCGGCGAGGAGGATCTGACGGGGTATATGTCAGCATAGAGGATGACATCCCGCGCCGATTCGCATGAAAATGCATCCAAAGCAGCGCATGGGGTACAGGATGGATAAAAGATGACTTACCCGAGCCTCGTAGACAAGTGGACCGTGGTACGCCAAGACATATTCGTCCGTCATGAACTGGTTCATCTGGGCGGCCATGATGGGGGATGGAAGTTGATGAGGAGGATGGAGCGGGTCGGGAAGTATATGAGGAGGAGCAAAAGACCTATAAGCTGGTTATGGGAGGTGTCAGCAAGGCCGGAACAAGGGATTGAAGGTGTGACAGGCGGAAATAAGGGGAATTGATGGGAAGGGAGAAGACCCACGTCACGGCGACTATGCAAGTCCTATCTATCGTCGCGGCCTTTCAACGTCGCTACGTCCTGATGAGTCGGCTTAGAAACTAGCAAGAATGTCGCTTCGACGTCTCGGATTCGACTTTCGGTGGTCGAGTCGGTATCGAAGCACGAGGAGGGTAAGAAGGACGCGCCAAAAAAGCGCTCGATTGGGCTCGCTCGTTCGAGTGATACTAGGCACTGCTCTGCATGGCGAACGTAGTCAGCTTTATCCCTTTCGGCCGTGAGTATGGTCCACGCACCTAGAAGTGATCAAATCAGGTTAGTAAGGTTGAATGGCGAGACGGAGGAAGAATGCATGTCGCACCGAGCTCCCGCGCTGTTGATTCGCTTTCTTGGTCACCTAAATAAGCTTACGCGACCCATAGCAGCTTTTTCCCAAACCCCGATTCCCTTGACTACCATCTCCCCCGGATCCTTACAATTGTAGATCTCTTCCTTGCTGGGAGGCAGCGAAAAGTGATCAAGAGTCTGGTGAAGGGTGTATGGAGACGGGCAAGGTGAGTGATTGTCGTTGAGTGTCCGGGAGGGTACGGAAAAGGGGTTGGATGAGTCGGTGGCGGGTGGCAAGACCAAACATCTCCTCATACTTCACGACTATCGTCACGGGTGATCATGATAGAGGTGCTATGCGGAGTGGTGCTGCGACCGGGAGCAGGTCCTCTACTGAGTGCTCATTTCGCTGTCCTACAAGCCTGCCGAATGACAGGCTGACTCATGTTTTTCCCTGACCCTTCTTCTTGTTTTATACCCTATCCTCTCGTCTCGCCTTCAATTCTCAACTCCCTTCCTTCTCATTTCGCAGGTCTAGTGTCGAAACGCCGTCTGCGGTACCCGTGCAACACGGAATCCTTTACTGGAATCGCATTCGAAACCACTCGTCCTCCGACCAGGCTACTCCTTCTCGTGAGAAGGCAAAATGACTGGAGTTGCCGGTCCCAAGCAGCCCGGGGTGGGTATTCATCCCTGCATAGATGGCCAAAGCTGAACAAGACTGCTATTCTCTTGTTCCGCTCACTCAATGTACTTATTGCGAACTGTTTTTCCGCTCACAAAGACCAAGTACGGCCAGCCCATCGCGCCTAACCTCAATGTCCGTCATCTTTGCCCCAACTGCCGATCCGATCCGCCGAATATCATCGAAGAGTATTCGAAGGGGGATCTAGTGTGTGGGGACTGCGGGACGATCTTGGGTGATCGTATCGTAGATACTCGGAGCGAATGTGAGTGAATGTCAACCCGGAAAGACGAGAGAGCTGAGTCGGCTTCGCAGGGAGGGTATGTCGTGGCTGAATTAGCGTTGGGCTGTGCTGATCCAAGCAGACGTTTGCAGGCGATGAGGGCGGTGACGACCCATCTCGTGTAGGGGATGCAGGGAACCCTCTCCTGGGTAGCAACTATCTCGAGACGAGCATCTCCGGTCAGGACGGTCGCACCGGCATTGCGCAGAATCTCCAGCGAGCTCAAGCGCGTGTTCACTCCCAGTCCAACGGCAAGACGTCCGCCGCGGCGCTATCTTCCGCTTTCGGTCGCATCGCAGAGAAATGCGACGTGATGCAGCTCCCTCGCGCAGTCCTCATGCGCGCGCAGCACGTCTACAAGATCGCCGACCAGAAGAAGGTGGTCCGAGGAAAGAACGACAGAGCCATCATCGCCGCTTGTATCATCTTCGCCTGTCGGGATGCGGGAGCGAACCGGTCGTTTCAGGAGGTATGCAAGGTCACTAAAGTGTCCAAGAAAGAGCTTGGCCAGGTGTTCGTCCTTGTGAAGGGTGCCGTTCAGGAAGAGCAGGTCAAAGATGGACTCGGCGTCATGGCGGGTCTCAGCAACACCCAGAACTCAGCGGAGGGTCTACTTGGGCGTTTCTGCAACTACCTCGATCTCGGCAATGTCATCTTCAACGTGGCCAAGCATATCGTCGTCCAGGCGAGCTCCAAATCAGCGATTGATGGAAGGAGCCCCGTCTCCATCGCCGCGGGAGTTTTGCTTTTCACCTGTGTGCTGTTTGAGAAGTCTGTGACGGCAAAGGATATCACCAAGGTGGCCGACGTCTCTGAGTCGACCATCAAGCTGTGAGCGGGATGTTTCTTGCGATTGGAATGATGCTGATCTGTTGGTCCCGCAGCATATGCAAGATGGTCGCCGTCAAGCTCGATGAGGTGCTCCGCCCAGAATGGGTGAGTCCACCCCATTAGAAGGTAAGATGATGATCGGACATCCTTGAGTGAAGAAAATGGAACATCCCGACGGCTACAACAACCTAGCCTTCATGAGCAGAGTCAATGATGTCTCCGCCAAGCCTTCGAGAGCGAGTACTCCCAAGCCTAACGGTTCGACGAAAAACGAGTCAGGAGGCAGCAGCTTAGAGGAGAAGAAGGATTCGTCTTAGGGAGCTCTGGTCCGGGAGCAGTTACTGAGGAGGGTATAGTCGAATTCGCTGTCACGCGTATCACCTTCATTTCGTGAATCCATCTGGTTGTGTTCCCCCATGTATGGCTGAAGAGCCATAATGCCCTTCCACTTGGCAGTCGGTTACGTCAAAAACGGAACCGGTGACCCGCATGTAGATCTTCGCGGTGCTCTCCGCCAAAAAAAACGCCTAGATTCCCACAATGGCGATTCTTCGATGAAAAGGCTTTCCCGTTCTCCTCGGCGATCCGGCACAACATGGAGACGCCACGAAACTGCCACTCGGTGGGGACTGGTCGAGAAAGGAACGGATGTAAGCTGTATCAGTCAATCCGTGACGTCAGGGTTTCCCTTTTCTGTTTCCCTTTCCCATTGACTGGCGGACCCCCGAGAAGGGAGGTCTGGAGGAATGCCTTCGACAGCTCGAATGACCAAATCATCACTCACTGTGATTGATCTTTGATTGATGTGAGAAGCTTCGACAAGGAAGGATCATCACTGCGACTGAAGCTTCTCTGCGATACATCATTTGCGAGACCAAACACAATCCAAAAAGGAGATGCTCTCTTCGGCTTAGCTGATTCACATTCCTCGACTTCGACGGGGCCCTTCTAGTCATCTGTCTGTCGACCGCCTTTCCACCTACCTCTCCCACCCTCCCACTCTCGCACGGCATATACACGAACGCCGATAGTCTCCTTCACTTCGCCTCGACGTTCCGACATCTCGCGAAAACCGCGAGACGTACCCGAATCCTTCGCCTTCCTTGTCCCACCTCACTGCCCTCTGCTCCTCCTACCTGTTCCATCCGACCTATATTCGCCACTGTTTCGACTGCCGGTCGGAATCTCAGACTCTCGGGGAAGCTCAGACCCTCGGAAAGCCCTTTCAAGATGGGAGGGGATCACAAGTGTCCCGTGCGTCTTTGCTCTATGCCATTCCTCCTACTCGCTCTGTGACGGTACAAGTTGACGTTCCCTTCGTTACAGCTCTGTGAGGCGACCTTCACCCGTCCCCAGCACGTGGGCCGTCATCTTCGTGCTCACACTGGTGACCGGCCATACGAGTGCAAGGAGTGTCCCCTCCGTTTCGCCCGAAGGTGAGTCTCATCCGCCCTCGTCCCGTTTGCTAGACCTGCCCCTGATGTCCTGTCCTCCCTATCAGCGACCTTCTTTCGCGTCATGTCAACAAAGCGCACAAGCATGCGGACGAAGGCGATCCTGGACCGAAGAAAGGACGGCGCAAGTCGATGCCGACATTGGCTGTGAAGCAACAACCTGGAGAAGGAAGCGATGCTGCGCGGGCCAGGAAAGCCTCGTTTAACCAAGGACAGCAGCCTCATCTGCAGGCGCAGAGCATGTACCCTCACCATCCCCTTCTCGCAGGCGCACCCGGCCAAGGATGGACAAGCAACGGGACAGCCGGGCTGAACGGCATGACCCCACCTCATTTCTCGAATGTCTTTTCGAGCACGGCCTTGCCTGGCGCGGCAGGGAACCCGATGTACGCCAACGGGTTTCCACCGCAATTCGCAGTACCGCAGATGGGTGGGACAGGCTCGAATCAGGTGATGGGCTCATCCTCGATGGGGCGGGGTCCGAGCCTTGGAAGTCTGTCTAGTATGGGGTACGAGTTTGGCTTCAAGAAGCGGGCGTGCGATCAGTGCAATCATTCTAAAGTCCGGTGCGACTTCTCGGATCCCTGCTGTACGATTCCCATATGGTTCTGGGTCGATAGGCTGATAAGGTCCCAAAGTGCGATGCGCGCAACGGAACATTCCCTGCACTTACAACAAGCCTCAAAAATCACGCTCGAACGCGAACATCAGCAATCAGCGTATCTCACAGGCTATGTCCGCCTCTGGGTCTAGGACTCCCACCTCGCTATCCGGATCCTCGTTGTCCCCACAATCGCACTTCTCGTCCCCTTCACAATCAGTGAACAGCCCCATCACCGCCATGGCCTCACCAAATATCCCGTATCCACAGCGTCCAAGCTCGATGGTGGCTCTTCCGAGGCAGCATGTCGGCTTGGACTCGGGGCAGTCGATGCCGTACCCGGCTGTGAATAATGCAGCCTGGAGTAACAGCTTCGCATCGGGACTCGCAGAACCATCTTTGACTGCTGGCCAGTGGCAGCAGCCTCCTACTGGTCGACCGCCCGCAAACCCGTCATTCGATCCCGCTTTGCCGCTACTACATTCCAGTCCCCTCGCAGGGACATCGAGTAGTGTGTATGAATATTCGAGTCCCACGCAGATCCCGACCCAAATTCCCCTGCCGCAATCGTACAATCCCTTGTCCATGCGCCAGCGGGGAAGCAACTTATCCTCCGCATCTCCTCAGCAGAATCTCGCTCCGACGCCGTCCTTGTCAAGTCATGGTACCAGTCCGTCCAGCACTGACGAGCCGGCTGAACGACGAACGAGCCAGTTCAGCATCTCTTCTGGGGTTTGGCAGGATCGAACGAACGGCAAGCCAATCGACCCGAACCGAAGTTTCGTGTCAGACTTGAACCATGCCATGCCGATCACCTACTCTCCAGCGCAGATGCACAACACGCTTGCCCTCAACGCTGCCTGTCAGTCCGATCCTTCCGCGAACAGCACCTTCGCTTGGCCCGGATCCGGGGTTCCCTTGGATCCGAGTTTGCAGTTCCGACAAAGCTTCGCGTCGGATGATGAGGAGGCGACCCGGCCTCCATCATCCGCAGCGTCAGTCTATGGAGATTTCGGCGAAAGCACTTGCCGGGCTATTCAGCACAGACGTCGATCGAGTGCGAGTCTCTGGGCAACAGCTTTCAACCAAATGACCCTTCAAGATGGCTCAAAGGTCCCGATGGCACCCAGCATGATGAATCCGTTCGATCCGTACACCGCTGGTCAAGTCTCGCAGCAGATCCATCAGAAGCGGCCTGGATTCCCGATGTTTACCGCACCGGAAGGGACGAGCTCCAAAGTGCCGAGTCTTGCCGACGTGAAGGACCTTTGGAAGCTGTTCATGTCGGAGCCCATGCCCGGACAAACACCCGGCGCATTTGGCGAGAAGAATAACGAGTTCGAATCCATATCACCCGAACTCATGCCTCAGCCGGAACTAGGACATCGGACCCTGAGCAAGTCTAACTCCATGCCCGATCTCACCTCGCCATCGATGTATGGACCGGCTTTCTTCTCGACCTACCGAAACGGCACGACCCCCAGACCCGGCGAGCCGCAACAGAGCTATATGCCGACACACCAGCCGGAAGACCACGCTCATCAGGCGGCTGACGACCCGATCCTGCGAAAATGGAAAATTGAGATCCAGCAGCGCCAGGCGACTTTCAACATGATGCCCGGTGGCAAAATGGGCAAGAGTCCACAGACCGACACAATGCTTCCGCCAAATTACTTACACTTGAGCGATCGACCGATGGCCAGTGTTCTTCAACATGCGTCAGCTCTCCAGCAGACTTTGGCTCCTGAGCGGACTCCGTCCTTCGGACAACAGGATCAGAGCAGTTCGTCACTTCATCCGCACAGCTTTGCCAAGACGCCGAGCAAATTATCAAGCGCGATGGCGCGGCCCGGTAACAAGCGACTTGCCAGCCAGACGCTTGGCCCTGATCAGCAGAAGAAGGGAAGCTTTGATCTGTGGAACGAGGCGAACGACGGGCCGCTTGCGGATGCTGAGGACGAGGGCGGCTTGCAAAATCAACCAGAATGGAAGACAGCAGGCGGAGAAGCGTCCTTTCCCGCTGATTCGGGGATGCCGCCTGGAGGAGGCTACTCCAATGCGAATATGGGGCCTCAACAAATCGTGCCGGGACCGCAACACACGAACCGCATGTTTTTCTCGACGTGGCCGCCGGTGGGGGCTAGTCAAGCCATGAGGATGGGGATGGCGGGAATGAACGAGCTGAGAAGAGGAGGATGAAATCAAAGGAAGGGGATAAGCTGTCGGGGAAACATAGCAAGTATATTTTGGAGTAAGCCCATCTTCTCGATCATTCGTTGTATTCCGACAATGACAGCGCTGAGCAAGTTTTGTATGACGTCGTTGATAAATCTAGCACCATGGAACGTACTGCTAGTAACCTCCGCCCAGCACCAGCATCGAGCAATCCAATCAACGTTTGACAAGGTAGCAATGCATAGATGGTGTGCGGATATGAATATGTATTGCAATGGCATGATATGACAACACGGATGGAGGGATACACACCTCATCGTCCCGCCCCTGCAAGCGTGGAGACAGCTTGCGAGCTCTCCCTCTTCACGCTCGGTCCACTCAGACTCCCTCTGCCGCCCATCATCGGTCCTGAAAACGCAGTCGCTCCCTGACCAGACTCCATACGACGCAGTGTCGGAGGAGGTTGCATCGTGCCCGACATCGGAGTTGGCGAGGTGGGGGATAGAGGTTGAGGGATCTGACCATTCACGCCAAGTCGGTCTAGTCAAGGACAGGGGTGTGGCGAGATGGTCAATCCTGGTGGTTCTGCTCCCAGACGAGAAGGAGTGGGCGGAGCGTGCGACAAGGATGCGCGAGGGGGCGGGAAGGGGATGTGGATGTATTTGTTCGGAGGGGGATTGGCGTTTGACGCGCTGAACTGCTCTCATCAGCTTACGAAACTTGATGATGATGAGCATGGCCTCACCTGGAACTCCATGGACATGGCCTCGACATCCCTACCCTCCAGGTTGAGAACCTCCACGATCCTTTTGCCAAGCCCATTGATCCGCTCCGGATCGTCTCTCCCCCTCGTCCAGACTTGAATGCGATCGATCTTGGGTCGACTAGACGCGACGATCCCGCAGACCTCGTCGTCGGGATCGAGGACTTCGCCGACCAAAGCCATGGTCAGGTTCGCCCATGAAGCATCGAGGAGAGGTGGGGAAGATCGGAAGAGGGCTACCCATTTGCCGCCCTGCGTGCGAGTATCAGCAATGCTCACAGGACTGGACACGATGAAGCAGACCTTTGCGTTGGCGGGATCTTCCCACATCTGATAGGAGACTGATCAGAGGGGATGCTACTGGCGGTGAAGTCAACTCACAGGCCGGATCCCCTCCTTGAATAGGTGGTAGTTCGAGTTCCGCGACAACTGACTAGGTAGACGGATGTTGTTCAGATTCCGCGCAAACCCCTCGATCTAGACAGCGGCTCAGCCATATCTCCTTGTGAATGGGGTATGACGCTCACGGTATCGAATTTCCCGACAGTCAAGAGGGATTTCTCCCAGTCTCCCAAGAAAGCCTCGCCTTCTCTCGGGGTAGCAAGCACTGGGTCTGGCTTATAGCTCTTCGAATCAAAGAACAGCGTCCTACAGAGCCCACCCATTAGCTCCCTTCTGTCCAGCATTGGACCCGACTGACCAAGCATGCTTCAAGGGATGTCCCTTCTTGCGCCGGTCAGACCCGTCGTCCGAAGCAGTATCCGGCGGTGAGACCTCCACTGCTATCGGCCCGTCCTTGTCGGTCAGAATGCTCACGCCCACCTTCTCCCGGATGACAGCGAGGCTCGGGACGTCCTTGTACCCCTGAATGTACCCATCTTGACTCGATCCGCTCGACCCGCTCAAGCTATCCACAGGCTCGGCTGGAGGGACAGGTGCAAATGGATCGGCGTTCGTGAAGATCTCACTCGGCTTCGCTGTAGCATCGGTCGATGGGGCAGGCGAGATAGCTCGAACGGCGGAGAAGCTGGAAAGAGTCGGAACGCTTCCTGAGCTACTCGACGCGCGGAGGCTCCGCTTGATGGCGCTCGGTGGGAGTTTCAGGCGGGAAGATGGGGACTGGTTGACTAACGAGCCGTTCTGTCCTAGAGAGAGAGCTGAGGGGTTGATCGAGACTTGTAGCTTTGGGGGAGTCACGGGTTTGGTGCCATCGGATATGGTCTGGGACGAGGGCGCAGAGAAGGGTGAGAAGTGGAGGTGGTCGGAAAGCGCTTTGAGGGAGGGGAGACGGGTCATGCGGGGTCTGAAGAGACTCTTCAGTCCACATCACAACGGAGAAGAAATGGGTCACCTACGGTGTAGGAGCGAATATAGAGGTCGCTGATACCGGTGGGGGGAGCATCGAGCCCACATCCATCCTGTTGGAGGGCTTGCTGGCTTTTGGGGTAAAAAGCACTTCTGGAGGATCCTCGGGAAGCAGAGCGAGCACATTGGCTGATTTCGGGGTAGAGAGGTTGGATGATACGGTTGCCTCGCAGGGGGCCGAGGCGGTCTCGAGTGACGCTGTCGAGCTCATGGTGATCGCCATTGCAGGGCCTTTTCGCGGGCCTGAAGACTGCCAAATGATAGCTTGGTGGAAGCTCGAATGAAGTTTCTTGGGACAGGATTCATGACAAATGACGCTAGAGATTCCCTCCCGTCGAGCGAGATCGACCGCTGCCTTTTCAAAGGGTGACCGAGTGCCGTCTGCACCGTTGTGTCAACACCCTTTCTTCGCGTATCTCTTGCGCGTCACACCCATCTCCTCAATCTTCATCCTGATTCCAGACAAAGCGTACATGTACTTGCAAATCTCGCACTCGTCGTTTTAGCTCGTCGCTCTTGAATGAAGGGCTTTCATTAGACTTGGCGTTGCCGAATTCTTACAGATTACACAATTTGTGTCCCGGCAACAGGCGGCAAAGAGAGCAGCACTGACTAATACACTATTTGAGCGAACAATACCCAAAACTCCTATGCTGATGCGGTCTCCGCCAAGATCTTCTCCAATGCAGTGATCGTACGCTTCGAATACACTGATCAGCTACGGGGAAGTCAATGACAGGCGAAACCTACCTTTAGCATGATGATAGCCCCCATCGTCAAACTCCCCATAGCATCCGCATTCCACATCTCCGCATTCTCCTCTTCCACCCCACCTGAACCGCTACCTCCCACTTCGCCCTTCTCCATGAGTCGCTCTGCATGGTCGATCACCGCATTTAGCCGGCCTTTCCGGAAGTAGAGGTAGCGCAACTCCTCGGCCAGACCGGTTGGTGGATGTTCGAGGGCCGTTCGGACAAAAGATCGGGACAGGACGTATGCTTTCTCGGAATACAACCGCCTGATGCGCAGTCAGAGGGAATGTAGGGATAGTACAGAGGACTCACGAGTTGACCTTGCCTTCCCGGGTACCTTCGAGTTTGGCGAAGGCTGGTTCGCAGTGATAAGGCGAGTGGACTAGGACGAGACCGGAGATAGACACGAAGACTTGCAAGAGGGACGATTTGGCCGGGCTATGCACTCGTCAGTTTTATGGCATGCGATTGAGTTGTGCCACTCACTTCCAGGACTCAGATTTATCGCCAGACCAGGTACCGAGGATAGACAAGCAGACCTTGCCATCCTCATATAGGTTGGCTATACATAGCGTCAGGCATGTCAACGGAATTCACAAGACTTACGGTTACATCGCCCCTTCCCGTTGGTATGGGAATGGAAGTGGACAAGCGGTGGCTCATGAGGGAATTTTGTGGGGTTGAGGTAGATATCGAAGACGAAGGGTGCATCGGCATATCTGCGATACTGCGTTAGCATCCCTAGACTAATCTGCAGTAACATACGGTGTTCCTTCCGGTCCTATGATTAGACACCGCATGAGATCTATTCGATCCTCGTATGTCCGGACAATGATGTTTTCTATCCCGATCAGCTTGGGGCACCCGACTTGTGTAGCGACTTACCGGGTAAGGATGACATCAATGCTCGACGCTCCTTCTGCAAACGAGATCGATAAGCTTTACTCGAAGCTTCTAACCTCGGCTCCCGGATGAAATGGTGATCCTGTGGCGCTTCTTCAAGCATCTGGAAGTGCTGCCACTCCTCGTCGTCTTGCAATGATGGTTGCGTTTGAAATTGTCCACTGGGTGGCGTTGACGGCCCGGCCTCGATCACGTCGGGTTGAGGTACTTGTCCCAGATCGTCACCCTCAGCTTCGAGCGGAATTGGGCGAATGTATAGCTCCTCCTCGGGCATGGCCTCGCTGTCCGTCGTAATCACGCCCGAACCCCGCCGACTGAGCGTCTCCCAGCTCGCCTCGCTGCCCATCGCTTCGTCCACTTCATCGACAAGCATCAACTCATCCCCATCTTCGCTCATCCCCTCTTCCCCTTCCATCGGATTATCATACATCGGGTCCGCATGTGGGTCATTGAGCAGGTGGACATTTTTTATTCCAACGCGCCGTTGTTCTGAGTTCGCTAGCTGCACACTGACTGTGCCGTCGAGATGAAGCTGCACCACCTCGCCCCACCAATCGATAGTGTCCCGCTTGCCTTCGGGAAGGGACATCTGGAACAGCAACGGGTACCCCGTCTCGGAATCAGCCAACTTGGTGAGGTCGTTCCGCCATCCATGATTGTCGAATCGAGGGTCGAATTGTCCGAGCAATGGGACCTCCGGTAATGGAGCGCCGTTCTCGGCACAGAGCAGGACCTGTTGGCCGAAACCGACGCCATAATTGGTCCGTCCGGAACCGCCTGGATCGAGCTCGAGAACGGAGACAGTCTGCTTCTCGTTGGAATCCATGAAGAGGATGTCAGCGACTCGTTGATGAGGATTGAACGATTGAACGACGGCGGGTCTCCGGTCGCCGCTATCGCCTCTCCAGACGAGATGCTCCCCAGGCCTACATTCGCATCAGCATGGTATGAAGCTCGGGACCACCTAATTTACCATGTCTCGTAACTAAGGCAGACATGATCAGAGAGTAACATTGGACACGTCGAGGGACCCACTCATCGATATTGTGATAAGGTACCAATTCCGACGCCCAGTCCTGCGTCTCTGTCCCGTCTTGCCACCTCAGCGTCACCCTCGAGCGCGACTCGACGACCTTCATCGCCTTGAGCTCCTTGGTGGCTTTCAGATACGACGACGTGATCACACCAAAATCTATGGAGACGAGCCGTCAGTCAAAAGCCGAAGCTATCACAGGAGCCCCACTATTTATGTCCGCATCGTCTCGGAAGACGACCGTCGTTCCTAAGGGCGGTGGCTGAGAGACTGTTGCGTCGAAATGGGTGAGCTTCTTCATATTGGGACCGGCCCAAAATCGGGATGGCTCTGGGTGCTTCCCCTGCTCCTCGATGGGCAGCTGCGGTGGATCAGCAGGAACCTCAAGTCGAAGGAGCAATCTCACTGTCTGGTTGATGGCGTTCCAGGTGACATAGATGGCCACGGGACGGACCTCGATGATCCGGTCGGACGGTGGATTGACCCGGAAGCTACCGCTGCGGATGATACGCGCATCATGATCATCTGCAATGACCTCCTACCGGCTCATCAGCCCATTGCATAGCCTTGGGCAGGGTGGCATGTGTACCGAGGCGAACCGTCCTGGTTCGAGGAGTCCTCCCATCTCCGCTATTCGATACGCATGATCATCAGGAGTCGCCACGAGGCCATCCTCGAATACCTAAGCCAATCTGAGCTCCGCCCTATCCCGCCGAGTGAATCATCTGTACTTACCTCCTCGACCGTGCCCACCCACTCATCATACACCACCTTATCCCTCGCCTCAATATACAGCGCGTTCCGTAACTTCTCATACGGCACCCATCCTCGCGGCCTTGTACATGATGCAACATGCTCGAGCTGGACCTCCGTCTTGACCCTGACCACGACCGCAGACTCGACAGCCACCAGGGAGCGCTTTACGACGTCGCCTTTCAGGAATTCCCGCTGGTAGAGCAGGAGAGAGGATTCGGAGACGATCGCGAGCTCGCCGGTGAGCATATGACTACGAAGCATGAACTTGTGTACAGTGACAGGAGGAAGGAAAGCACGTTATGCCAACTTCCCCGCGCTTGAAGGGCCGGTCAAGGGGATGTAGCTCCTCGTGGGGTAAGAGAGGAGGGAGATCGCTTTCTTCGTCAGCCCAGCATCGCTAAATGACCATTAGCCTTCACACAAGTGGGCTCAAATCGGCCTGCGCACCAAGACCTTCCCTCGATATCGTGGATCCGCAAATTTGGTCACTACATCGTTTTGGAAGAACTGTAAAGGGGAGTCAATTGAGCCCTGACACGAAGCCGAGTGGGTCGCTTGCTTTGGAGGTATAGTCGCTGGGTAGGCCAGGGAGAGACTGAGGAGCCGGCATGATCCTGCTTTTTCTATCCAGATGATCCCAACCAAAATGACCTGAGTTAGACAGCAGATGGCACGGTCGCTAGTCCACGCGACAGCCGGAACCAAATAAGCCCGACTATTCTATGACTTTCTCCCCCCCCGACGCGAGGCTACTGTCTGATACGGGTATCACCATGGGGAAGGAAGGGTCTTTCCTGACGGACTATAAGCGTCTCTACGCACGTCGTGGAGAAAGCTTCGCGCCCGCTCAATTCAGGGTGAAAGGGTACAGGCGCAATAAGGAGAACGAGCATCAGATTGGCCATCCCTCGCGACAAACAGCTGCTCGGGCGGAGCTTCATAGCAGCTTGTACCAGAACTGAGATCTATACTGCATCTCGCTGATGACCACATGCACATTACCCCGGACCGATCTGGTTCAAGCACGATCAGCGAAAGTCTGTATTTCGCAGGCAGAGCATTTGCGGTCCTGCCAGAAAATTGTAGACTTACTCTCGGCAGATCGTGGTGCTCGCTACGTGAGAAGGCGTATCGTCAGCTGGTAAACAGATTCACCGGGTGATCGTCGCACCTGAGCTTGTCCAACTTCGAGTTCAGTTCCGACACTCGGTCCTTATGAGTAATTTTCGCCAGCTTTGCGAGCCTCTCGGCTCTCTAGAAGACGTCATCTGGTCAGCAGAGAATTCTCTACTGGACTGGTTTGTCACGCTGGACTTACCCGCTGACGTTGCGTCTCCTCAAACCGCCGTTCCGCTTCCGTCAATTTCCGCCCCCCAGTCCCCTCTCCATTCCCCAGAGGTGGAGTTCCCTTGACCTCGACGTCGACCTCATCTGACTTCTCGTGGACCCGCTCCTTATCGAGGGCCTTGGCATGTTCGGTTGAGGAGTGGGATTTCTTCTTCTTCTTCCTGTGCGAGACATCTCGTCAGTACCCTTCTGACATCGGCGAACGGGACGGCAAGCCGTGTATCAGTTGAGGATTCGCGAGACGTACTTGTCATCTTGTCCCTTGAACTTGAGCGATCCGCCCGGACGATGGGCGTAGTCGCTCATATTGAATCATCCGTGACGTTGACCTGACTGAGGATGAAAGCATACACCAGACTGAGGGATGGCCTGGGAACACCTGAATCTGGCGGGGACAGTCTTATCGATGATGCCACGTCATGATAAACCACATCTGTTCTCACATTCCAACTTGCCACCCATTAACGAAACTCCCTCGGTCTCCGCCCACATACATCGAAGAGCCATCATGTCGACCCAAGCTCAGTTACCTCAATTTGACGCCGCGTCAAAAGTCCTTATTTTCGCACCTGGCTCGTGATCGCGACTGACTCTTTATCTCACAGAAAGAGCTCGAGGACTTCATCGAGCAAGAGTCCTCTCTTTCTCCCGATCTCAACGGCTCCGAGCTGATGGAGGCGCTAGGCAAGCGAAAGCGAAGATGCAAGCCACGGTGCACGAATTGACCGACACATGTGAGTGCTTCTCTGGCTCAGCAGCTGTCTCCAGCTGATACGTCATCATGAAATTACTGACGACCATATCATCAGGTTGGAAGACGTCAGGCGCTTGTCTTGTTGTCACAGACCGTGCTGATACCTTTTCCGATTAGATGCGTCACAGGATCAATTAGTTCCAAATTTTCGAAGTTCGTTATGCTTTTCTTCGCCGTTGACCCTAGAGCTGAGTTGCATAGAAACGAAGCGAACTGCCTTTCGAATTGCGTCGATCGATGGCTGGATAGTAGTCTTTTCATCGTCCGACAAATCGAATCTCAGCAGAACCAATTGCAACCTCCACGTGTATAGAGCGGGAAAGATGACAGGGGACGAGGGGAACGAGCATTAGCATGTATAGCATCTCTCCATCGGCGCTTGCCACGCATTGCATCGCTCCCGGCCAAGAGGATATCCATGAAAGCAACGGAGTAGAGGCAGGCAGGTCCCGTATGAAGGCCCCAACCTTGCACGCAAGAGATACAACAAGATGTCCCATACATCCGATCAACCGATCAACCGTTTGCCCCCGATTAAGCTGAAATCGGCTTCACCATCAACGGCATCTGGAAACCCGCCTTTTCCTCACCGACCACTCTGGAGCGCATCACGATACTGCACTTCCGTCAGCTATACTCGGCACACCACCAAGGAGGACTTCCGCGGACTTCCTCTCAATGACAGGCTTGCTCGCCAGCTCTTCAAACGTAAAATTCCGCATCAAGACAAACAGGATCGCCTTGATCTCCGCCAAGGCAAAACGATACCCACTGATCGTCAGCGCTGAAGAGATGGCTGTCACTCACATGCAGTTCCGTGTCCCGCCGAGGAAAGTGAGGAGATTACCCCATACTCCCGGAACAGCGTTAGTCTCTGGCGAAGATTTACCGAACCGATCGGGATTGTATTCCCCAGCATCAGGACCCCAGATAGCGGTGGAGTGATTGACACATAGGATGGCTATGGCTTGGTCAGGCAGCTCGACTATTGAAGAACGAAAAGCATGCACGGATGAACAAGGTTGTCCCCTTAGGAATGTGTACGTCTTCAATGAGTCGCCCGTCGCGACCGATGACTGGGGTACCAAGAGAAAGGACGACGGATTCGGTAGATTCTCGAATCGTATTTGGTGCGGGCGCGTACAGGCGAAGAACTTCACGGAGCACGGCGTCCATATATGGGAGGGAGTTCAGGCTATCCCTGCGCCGCTGTGAGTGGGACTAGAGAACATTGTCCGAGACTGACATGGAAGGCCGCTCGTCTTGCACGGTCATCACTTCTTGTCGCAGCCGTTCCTGTGAATCGGGATGGAGTGCGAGGACGTATAAGATCCAGCTCAATGCGGTGGAGGATGTCTCGTTCCCAGCAAGCATCTATGAAAGTTCAGCGATTTGCCAAGAGGTGCAACTTGCGCATTCAGAAAAGCTCACGAAAGTAGTGATTTGTTCCACGACTTCTTCGTCTGACATGCGCTGATTGGAATTGAGGTCCGAAGCCAGGTTCGCTTTGACTGGATGGGATTGTTCAGTTCTCCGGCCGAATGACACCTCATACTTCAGAGAGATACTGACTAAGAACGGACAAGAGATCCTTGCTCATGTCCGAACCCTTCTCTAGACCACCATCACCTGCTGCTAAGATGGCCCTCTTCTTGTCTTCCACCAGGCGCTGTTCCATCAGACCGTGAGCGCAAAGCCCCGCGTGTCATCCTCAACGTACCCTACCGATCCGCCTTGTCGTATCCCTGCCGCTTCTGATCGTCCTCGTCCTCTCCGTCGGCTAGGCTGCCGTCAGTCTCGCAATTCACTCATCCCATCTCTACCCACAATCTTGTTCATTCCCGGGATTAGAGATTGTAGAATGGCCATGATTGTAATATTCTGTGCGGCCGAAAACATCTTTCTGTATGCTTCGGCAAGCTCATTGTTGGGTTCCCTAAGGCTAGCGAAATCGTAGTTGAAGCCCGCGGCACCGATGACGTCCAGAGTACACTGCTGAAGATAACGCACCACATCGATCTTTCGACCGCCGGGGACCTTATCCTCTGGCCTCTCTGGAGTCGGTGACGCCTCTATGGACTCATCATCGATCATGGTCAGAAGCTTGTCTTTGAGATCATAGGCTTTATCGAGGAAGATCGGAACCAGCTCCCTAACTGCCGAGGCACTAAAGCTGGGGTTCAGGACCTTGCGTTGTCGGCGGTGATCCGCTCCCTCGGCGGAAAGCACGCCGTTTCCCAGGATTTCCCCCATGTTTCGGCGGACCTGTTCGGGTTTGGGGAAGATGTCGGAGTGGCTGAGGATGTAGGACAAAGCAACCAGATCGGCGGTGAAGAATCGTACTGAACCAAAGAGGATACGATATCGGAACGTCGGCCCGTACTCCTTGACCCAGTCGTTATGCCTCTCCATGGGCCCGGCTTTGATGATGTCTCGAAGGTTACCCCAAAGCCAATGACCGTTCGCAGGACCTAAAGACTTGTCAATTCTGCAAGTCCAAGAGGAGTAGCGCGAGATGTACCTTTCAGGTTACGGAAAGGAAGGGTGTACTCGCGGTATGGCCAGCAATAGACGTAGATCGCGAGTAATAGAATGATGATCGCCGCGCCTGACTTTATGTCGACTTGGACCCAGGAAGAAGAGGAAAACGAGGACAGGATCGGGATTGAGGTATACACAGCCAAGCGTGTCATGATGGTCATGCACAGAGGATTTAGCGAAGGCCGCTATTACACAAATGATGCTTGAAGTGATGTGCGGAAATCACAGAAGAAAAGGCCGCTTTGTTCATGGCCCGGTAAAGTCGGGCATTGACCCATATTCAAAACTTCTGGTGCCTTCACAAATCCCAGCTCTCCATCAAGATCTTGGACATTCAGCTTATACGACTTCAATGACAAGCGAGAAACAAGGTTGACGACACGAGGCTAGGTTGGTTAGTGCACTACAGACAGATCAACCCCTCAGAAGACTAGCCGGAGCACGAGCCAGTTCGTCACGTCCAACGTCTTCATCCCATCAATCCACTCTCACATACGCAACATGTCCACCAACCAATCTCTTCCCCTCTCCAGTACCCACATTCATTCACCCACCACCCTTTCCTCTTCCACGTCTTCCACGTTTCCTCATGCTCCGGTACCTACCGAAATCGAAGCGACCCTCTCCCGGCTCTCTGCGTACCGGAACGTGAGAGGAGCGATGATTCTCTCTCGCCGTTCCGGCGAAGCAGGAGGGGAAGATAATCGCAAAGGGGGGATCATCCAGAGTATTGGGGCTATCTTTGAGGGCGAGGGAGGAAGGCGGTATGCGAAGGCGTTGGAGGGGGTCGTGGCGAGTGTGGGGGGGGCTGTTGGGGAATGTGATGAAGGGGTGAGTGGTGAGGCTCGGAAGCTGCTCAAAACAAGCTGAGGAATGGGGGTCTGCCCAAGACTGACGATGCTTCTTGATTGTAGGATGAGCTCAAGTTTTTGCGAATACGAACGAAGCGGCATGAATTGATCATCACCCCTGGTATGTGTACGGCGAAACTCACCGTTGCCTTCGCTGATGCATTGCAGATGAGAAGTATCTGCTCGTTGTGCTGCAAGATCCAGGACAATGAGGTCCAATGCATGATGATGATCTCCAATTCCCCCTTACGAGCCTTCTATCCACCTCTCCCCCTCTTCGGACAAGCCGACTCTGTTGCTATGCCCCTCCTCCCTCCATCCATTCAGCTCCTTACCAACACCCTCAGCTGCCCTGAGCACACCCATCCCCAGCTCCTGAAACCCTCTCGATAGATCCTTTTTCGTCTTCACGGAAGTGGTTCTCCGCGAGACTAGCGGTGAAACCGAGGGTAGAACTGCCTTGACCTCGATACACCAAAGTATTGGTCGAGAGGTCGAGAGGTAGACAACAGGTTCAGTCGGAAGGAGATGATTCGAGGTCGAGACCATGCCATCGAAGGATGTTGTCCCATCTAGTCGCCATCAGGGGGAATAGCCGACTTCGGATTGGGAGGCCTACCTAAATTCCACTTGAGGCCTTTGGTCCTAGCCATGGCATTGTCGACGCCGACGGGAAGGATACCACATGTCTCGCCCATCGTCGAGTGGTCTATCTCGATGACGTGCGAGCCCTGGTCCGGTCGTCAGCTTTCCCACTGCAGCGGTGTCTGGCAGGGATGGCTCACCTCATCCAAGACCCATGCAAGGCTTTCTCCGCTCAACACGTAGCTATGTGGTCTGGTCTTCCGCAGCTTGTGCAACAAGGACATCGTGTGGACGGTCTGGTCTATCCGACCAGAAAGCCCGCCGAACAGCAGCAAAGAGTACTGCACGACGTCAGGGCGTGACTCAGGCATTCGAAGTGGCATACGGTCTTTCCAGCCGCGCGCTCCGCTACTTCAATCTCTGCTATACACTTCATCAGATCGGTCGAGTACTGATCGCCATCGTGTTTGACGGTGACACCCTACACAGATCAATATCCGGTCGACGGTAAAACGCACCTTCGACGCGTAATAGCTTTGTACGTCCGAGCGGATGGAGTCCAAATCGCCCTTAATCATTGTTGGCAGATATCTGCGGGATCAGACAAAGCTCCTAACGACGACTTACGCGGATCGATGTTCCGGATTCCAGATGTCGAACAAACGATTCGCACCCCCGTCCGCACAATAGTGCAGCTCGCCTAAATTGCAATCAGCAGAACGTTCGCGACCATCCTGGGACCCACTTGCATCCCACGCCCGCAAGAAGACGCCTTTCCGAGTAATAGGTTGATTCAGGATGATCATTGCATACGGCTTCTGCTTCGCTTTGCCCGAAAGCAGATCGACACAGCTCCAGAGGTTCGTACCGGGCTCCTTCTGGAGATAAGATTGCGCGTAGGTATCCATCTTCCCCGCTATCCGGACTGAGCGTGCTCTCGTGGGTGGCGGTTTGGGCTGAACATCTTCCGCCTCTTTGAGCGCTTGGTGGACGTGTGCGATAAGATCCGTCCTCTTTGAAGGTGACGGATCCTTACTTGACGAGCTTTGGTCGGATGACGAGGAGGCAGTCCTTTCTTTCAATGTCGCACGTATGGGCATCCGCTTCAAGCTATTGGATCTCTGCGTCGAGTCACTCGAACGACTGATAACGTGGACCACCACATCATCTCGCTTCTTCGACTCTTGCGCATTCTGAGCCGCCCAAAGGCTCTGTTGGATCAGACTCGAAGGTGTCGAAGTGCTCGTAGGTGGGTAAAGATTTGAGCTGTCGAAGGACCGGAGGGAAGATGAAGATGATGCAGGACGAGCTTTGGTTGCTTTGCGAGGTGGTAGGGACGGTCGAGATTCGGTCTCTGATGGCTTCCTCGGAGGTAGGGGTGGAGGCGTGGATGATGTTGCGGAGGAGGACGCGGGCAGTGATTGGGAGGCGAGTCGTTGCCGGAACGGGTTGTTGAAGGTATCGAAGGACATCGGGTCAGAGGGTCGAGGTTGTTGGTTCCTTGAGGAATATCAAGCAGGGTCAGAACACTGGTCTTCTCAAACGGTCCATGTAGAGTGGAAGTACACGCATCGAAGGATTACCCGGAGCGATACTCGTCCCCTGGAATGCGCATCAAAGGAAGGCGGCTTACGCATGGAACATGAGGGACCTTGCGGTTGGACCAGCGAGACGGTTTCAGCCTTATCAGAGTGGGGAGTCATTTTTACCCTGAGATCCAGCACCAAACCCCAGGAACCCAATATTTTTTACTGCCCACCTCTTTCTTCTCACCTCATCCCTTAAACGTCTCCTTCTCCTGCCCCATCTGCCCCACGATCTCACCCACGATCTCCTCTGCATGAAAGGACACTTCGTCATCTGACCTTTGCCCTCATCGTGCCTCCACGTGACACTCTCGTCCTCCTGTCGCGTGAATAAATAGGCTACCCTCTAGCTCTCCGCGTCCATGGCACCCTCTGTCTCCCCAGTATCCACGCACTACGCCCTCGTCGTCGATGCTGGATCTTCTGGCTCTCGCCTACAGATCTACTCATGGCGAGATCCCGACCTCGAGCGCGCGGAAATCCTCCAGGAAGTCCAAGAGGCACGGCGAGGGCATATGGCACGAAAATGGTGGCTTGGCGGACACTTCTGGAATGGCAAGGGGAAAGGCAAAGGCACAGAGGTAGATATGGAGAGGTCGGCATTGAGAAGGTTGGTACGGATCGGCAGAGGTGTTGATGGCGAAGATTGGGTTAAGAGGGTCGAGCCGGGTGAGCTAGGTTGTCTAATAATGCACTTATGCCCCGCTAGTCTGACGGGAAGGAGATAGGAGCACGAGCTGATGAGGGCGTGATCAGGCATATCGACGATAGCACCCGACGACATACCATCTTACCTCGCCCCGCTCCTCTCGCACGCCTTGCAACAGATTCCTCCTTCACAACATTCCACCACACCAATCTACGTCCTCGCAACAGCTGGTATGCGCTTACTCTCGCCTGACGTCCGAAACCTCATCCTCAAAGCCACATGCGATATCATCCGCTCCGATTACCCCTTCTCCGTAGCCGGACCGTCGAGCGCGGGGCCGTGTGGAGAGAATGTCCGTGTCATCTCGGGGGAGGAAGAAGGGATGTGGGGCTGGGTGGCGGTCAACTACCTCATGGATGGCTTCGGACATGCGCCTGATCCTTCCTCGTCTACCTCGACCGCGGCTTCGAGCAGCGCATCAGGGCTGCTACCCCTCGCACCCCTCGCGGATGCTCCTCCTGCTTCGACGTCAGATTCGGTCACCCCAGTTGACGTCCATCATCACTCCCCTACCTTCGGCTTCCTCGATATGGGAGGCGCATCGACCCAACTCGCGTTTTCGCCGACAGGTACCGAACTCGCGCTATCCGGAATCGCCGAAACAGACCTGTACAACGTGTCTTTGCGACTGCTTTCAGGCGAGTTGGTGCACTGGCCGGTCTTCGTCGCCTCATGGTTGGGCTTCGGCACAAATCGTGTACGAGAACGCTACATCGAAGGCTTGGTTGAGAGATGGCGGAGAGAAGCGGACGCCTCGGGTGTACCCCCTGACCTCAGCACTCCGATCACCGACCCCTGCTTGTCCCTTGGCCTGACCATTCCGTCACCAGAACCACCCATACACCCAGGCTTGCTCGGTTCCGGTGCCTTTTCCTCCTGCCTCACCGAACTCCGGCCACTGCTTGACCACTCCACCCCTTGCCCAGCCCAGCACTGCCTCTTTGGTGGTGTGCCCACACCGCACATCGACTTCCAGAGGGAAGATCAACGAGGTTTCATCGGGATCAGCGAGTACTGGTACACCGCCCAACAGGTGCTTGGTTTGGGCGGAGTATGGGATTGGGGAGAGTGGGAGAGAGGGATGGGCGAGTTCTGTGCGAGAGATTGGCAGGCGATTGAGGCTCAGGTCGAGGTGGAGAAGGGGTGGCGAGGTTCCAAGGTGAGCATGACCGGCCGTCTTTGTTGACGCATAAGTGACGTTACGGATTAGCTTGAGCTCTCGCGCTTGGAGATGCAGTGTTTCAAGGGCGCATGGATCTCCAACATTCTCCACGAAGGCATTGGGATCCCGCGACTGGTAGACGCAGGCGGAAATGACACACTCACTGGCGGTGATTTGGGCGACACGAATGCGGAAGCTGAGCGGCGGGCACGCGAGAAGGGCTTACTGGAGAGCAAAGGGAAGCACCACTTTCAGAGCATGGATGAAGTGGGAGAAACAGCGATCAGCTGGACCCTCGGCAAGATGGTCATCGAGGCGAGTAAGGCGGTCCAACCCCGCTCAAACGCGATTGAACAGGCTTGGGCAGGACGATTGCCCGGTCTGGCGCTGGATCGTTTCGAACACCGAATGAACGATCTCGGAATCCAGACGATCTGGGCGTACGGCTTCGTCGCCTTCTTCCTCCTTGCTTGCGTGTTTACCTCGCTCCGACGGAGGTTCAGGTTCTCATTCATGCCTTCGCCACAAAGAGGCAGGAAGCCCTCCGTCTCCGGAGACGCACCGGTGCCAGCGACTATTACGAGGTCATGGCCATGGACTGCGGTGTCACATGAGAACGGCTACTCCGTTGAGGACGGGATCGATCTGATCTCGACGAGACCGGCGACAAGAGCGACGATTGGCCGAATTCGACTCTGGTCGATCCGCCTGGGCAATATCGTTAAGCGGAATATCCCCTTTGGACACCACATGGATTCTCGCCCTCGAGCAATGAGACAAGCGTCCATGCCGCTGACTAGCACATCGCTATCGTCCACACCCTTCGCCTCGGGATACCAATCCCAACTACCATCACCAAAGCAAAACTCATTCTTCTTCACCCCTGCCAATGGGAATCTCTCCGTTCCCTCTACGCGACCTGCTTCGACCACACCTGAGCCCCGCACGAACGGATCCGCATCCACCGTCGCAGTCTCTCCATCACAGACACCTACCCTTACGGCCTCCCCACCCCGATTGAAGGGATCAGGACGACCTGCGGCCAGACCAAGGCAGAACTCCAGCAATTCGCGCTTACCGACCCTCACCCTGCCCGAGGGTAAGGTGGCACGAGGATGGAAGGATCCACCTATGTCGGCTTTCAATGATGCTATCGACGATCGCGTGCCATCTGGAATGCTCACACCGACCGCTAGATCGGGATACGAGCATACCCTCTCCCGGAACTCGAGTCGGGTGAATCTCAGTGAGATTGGTCTGGCACAGCGAAGCGCGAGTCGTGCCGCCACGCCATACGATCTGGAGGATGGCACGCCTTGATCTCGTTCGGGACATTTTGGGGGCTTGTGAAATAGTGTCCCGCCAATGGCCCAATTCTTTACACTGCTTGCCCTTGATACACCCGGTATTATTAATATCCTAGTCGCATGCTATCTGCCTTGTCTCCCTGATCGCTCAGAGATCGTATACATGCCCGGGAGAATTCGTCTCCAGCACCAGGCTGCCCGAGCGCTTCTTCCGCAGTAGTCGCTTTACCTATTCGCAGCATCAGCTTGTTGGAACCTATAGTCAAGTCCCTCACCTCCTGCCAAATTGTCTCCCTCAGCTTGCCAAGATCAGTCTTATGCTCTGGTCGGAAGCCCCTGTTCGGCAGTATAAGCCAATCAGCCGGGCTCTGCAGAGTGAAGTACTTACAGGAAGAGATTCCGCGCGTAGTTCGCCGCTTCAAGCGAGTTGTTCTTGTTCCCCGGGTCGGTGTGGACGTGCTCAAGGCGTTGACGAAGGTCGTCAGGATCTGGGATATTGTAGTGCGGCCAAGCCATACGGATGGCGTGCCACCCTTGGAAGAATCAGCTTTGGTTTGAAGCCCTTGGTATGCGAAGACTGACACATGAAAGGGCCTGTTCAACGATGTCAGCGTCATACTTGTTACGACGAGTCCGGCTCACGACCGTCCATCAGATGCTTCTCGTCATGATGCACAGAGTAGCTCGTCATGCGACCGGTGACAAGGTCGAAGCGGTGAGCGGCCCAATGATCCGCCTATTGCGGAGTGTCAGCGGGGCATCCAGCATCGTGAATGCAGAACACGCACCTCGTTGCGATGCCGTGCGACAGCAATGATGACCCTCGGCGCCTCCTTGAGCATAAATGCTGCGACGTGCCGTCAGGCAACATTCATCACCAGACACGCAATGACTCACGGTACCACATTTCTTCAAGGATCTGCTTCGCTACCTGGAAGTTCTTCTACACTCGAGAATCAGCCTTAGGATAATGTTGTAGAGGTCCGCCATACCCCATGGACAGCCTTGCTGATCGCGTCTGCCATATTAGGCGGTACGAACAGTTTGTCGCATGCCCTCGGCGGAGCCTCAGACATGTGTCGTCGGATCAAGCTGGCTTGCCTATCAGTGATCTTCCTGAGACTTGATGGAAACTTCCCACCGCTTGAAAGTCATCATGACAAAGATGGTAAGCGGAAACTCCTCGACCTGGCCCAAATCAGCATTCTTTTTCCCATGTCTGATCGACTTGCTTGTTTACTGAGGCTGATGTTCTCCAGCGCCCTGACGAAGGAGTTCTCCTCCCACAGTAACGCCCAGCTATATAGTCTCTGGGTTACAAGATCCCAAGGTGCCGGGTCCTGCATCGTCGGGTTGATCGAATCGATGATGTGGAGCATGTCACGGTGGCTACTCTGAGCCCGGCTTGGAGACTCTTGATAGGCCGTCTTGTCTTCTGTCTGGCTTCGTCGATCATCGAACTGCGGAGGCGACGGCATCAAATCTGTTCCGGGCCCCCGTGTGCTCGCTTTGCGAGGTGCAGACTTGGGGATCGGCGTGGGTGCGTTGCTGCGAATGCTCTCGGAGGGAGGTGGCGGTAGATCTCTTTCCTTTGGGTCAGGCAGAGCGGTACTCGTCTTTCCCACGACCGTCTCCAGAGGAGTCTCGTTGTCCGCGAGGCGAGGAGTACGCTGCCCTCCATGCGCTGTAGCACTCGGCGTGACAGCCCGCTGACTCTTTCCAACCTGGCTCTCCGTCGGTGCCTGGATGTTGATAGTCGGTGGTGCTCGTGGTGGCGGGACAGGATCGCCTGGCTGAGGCATCTCAACCTCCGAGCCCCAGGAGATGACGTCGCCCGCCGCATCGGCCGGCATCGGTCGTTCGCTGGGGGAGAGAGTTCTCAAGTACGCGCCGCCCTTAGGTGTCGCCTCTGTCTGGTTGAAGTGTCTGTTGTAGGGCTGAGGATCGCCTGTAAAACCGATACTAGCGAAGTTGAAACCAGCAAGACCAGGAACACTACTAGGCGAGAAGCCTGAGCCGGCCATTTGTTTGAATAGGAGATCGTTGATGAGCTCGGCCGGTATATCCTGGCTTGTAGGGGTGGCGTCATCAGCGAAAGCCTGCCGTTGCTGCTTCTCGAGCTCCAAGAAGCGATCATCGAAAGTGGCGAGACGCTGGATGATCTTTTGCAGTTGTCAGCATCCATGGCGATTGATGGCATTTCGGCTTACATCTTGCGCCCAAGAGGGAGGGGTTGTGGGCTGTGTGATGGTGTCAGCTTCGCCACTCCAGTCAAGGAAGGCAGGCCGCACCTCTGTTTTACTAAGTGCTCCTGGTGGTGCTCCTGGTGATTCGCCGTATTCGGTATGTTCGGTCCTCCTCGGGTGGGAAGAGTGACGGTCTCGCGATATAATCCTCCTGTTCTTCTTCGGTCGCGTCGGTGCTGTCGTGTCCTACAATTCCGGCTTTATAAGCATGATTCTCCTTGTCAAAATTTACACACCATCCCTTGGGCGCGAAGATCCCGTAGCTCGACGACGCGTGCTCGTGCGGCCCGGTTCAAAGCTCTCTTAGCCTCTATCCCGATGAGATTGAGACGTGCTGCGTCTAGTAGCTGGCAAAGCGTCTCATCGTGGAACTTGCTGTCCGCAACGACCTGTCTGACGTTGCTAGTCGTCGTCGGAGCAACGGACGCGGACGGTTCACGCGATGGAGGTTTCGGTGTGCTTGTACGCTCGCTCCCATCCTCCGACGCGACGGTGGGTATTTGCGGTAAAGTCTGATCTTGTGAATTCTTGGCGGAAGATTCAAGGGGCCCTGTGTTTTGTGGCTTAGCAGACGTGCCTATGGCCGGCTTAGGCGGGGCAAAATCGGGTGGCGGTGTTGTCTGACGGACCTGACGGACATAGCAGGAATCAGCACGTTCTCCCTGTTGCAATAGCCAACCTACCTCCTGTCTCGACGGCTTCCGAGCACCAGGCGGTGAAAGGTCTCCTTCCGTTATGCGTGTGCCTGATTGCGTCCTTGCAAGCTTCTCCGCAGCATGCTTTCTCGTGGAAGCTGCTGTCGGCGCATGCAATGCCTCCTCCTCAGCGAAAATACAGCCATTAGCTCTGGGAAATCTATCTGTTCCAAACTTACATCGTCGACCGACTCCACGAACGCGCTCCTGTCTGTCCTCCTGTGCGCGCTTTCTGGGCTTTTTTGTACTCCGCTCAGACCAGGTTCGGTGCTGACACCATAGAAACCTCTGCCTGTCCCGGATCCTACGCCTATGGCCATGCCTGCACCCGTGCCTGTCCTCATGGCCATCATCGGCCTCGGTAATTGCAGACCCATGGGTACGCCAAAGGGGATGCGACAGAACGAATCCTGATTCATACGAGCGAGCTCGTTCGATGAGTCCCCTCCCTGTTGCTGAATGATGGCAGGTTGTATCGATATGTGGCGAGAGGTTGGCATGCCGTCTTGTTGAAGGAGATGGCGAAACGAGGGTCCGCTTGTCGAAGTGTCGTATGTACCCCTAGGTCCCTTCATTCCGCCTTGAACAGACGCAGGCTGAGGACCACCAACGGCTTGCAATTGGGCGAGAGCTTGAGCTCGAGCTGATTCCATTGCCTCGGCCTGCTTCTTGGCTGCCTCCGCGGGCGAGAATGGGTAATCGTGGTGGGGTTGTTGTAGATGAGGATCATACGCTGCATGAGATACAGTGACAGGTTTCATACCGGAGGACTGTCGGGCGCCGTTAAGCGTTGACGCTGGAGATCGTGGTATGGGGCTGGGTGCGAGCGGTTCAGGGGGAGGCATGCGGGTATATTGGCTTTGGATGGGTGGCACAGCTTTGCGTGTCGGCCCAGTACTGTGCATCTACCAATACGAATACGTTGAGCTAAGTCTCCACAGAAACAGGAGGTACTCACGGCAAGACCCCTTACCGGCTCCTGACTAGCTTCTCTGCCAAACGTCCCGGCTCCTGGACTATCCCCGGTGGACTGTGACACCTCTCCGTACAATGCTCCGCCCACCATTCGGCCCGGAACCGCATCTTGAGGCATACTCAGAGACCTCATCCCGGCACCCCTGCTCAACACTTCGCTGTCCGGCTTCGGCGCTCTACCTCGTTCCTCGACGCCTTCCAGCCCGCCCATGTCCTCGGTTTGTCGTCCGCCAGCTAGAGCGGAAAAGGGGGGAGTACGTTGAGCATTGTATGCGAAAGGGTGGACCTGGCGGGACTGAGTGGGTGGGATAGCGTCATGTTCGTGCATAGTCTGACGGCGGCTTGCTGGCTCTGCATTCATGTCACTTCAGGGAATTGACCGGCTGGAGGGAGCTCACGAGAATCATAAGGACCGAACATTCCTTCCGGTGGCTGATAGCCTGCAACCTCGATCCCTTGCATCCAGGGAAGGACTAAGGATTCGCGAATCAGCCTCTTCCTTTGTCGATCAAGGTACGATTCAACTCACCTTTGGCATGCGCTCTGTACCGTGGAACAACCAGTACCAACAGGAAAGCGGTCCGTCAGCCTCACTTCCTTGAACGAGACTATACTGACGAAGGCGTCTTGTTCGCTTCACCAGAGCTCCTCGAAGCTTGCTGAGGTGGAGTGGTACGGTTGGAGTTCGCAGGTTCTCCTCCGAGCTTTTGACCTCTTTCCCTCTGAGCTGTGAGTGCGATCGGGGTCGAAGGTGGATAGTAGGTCGATATGGTAAACGGTCGAGAAAACGTCAGCGACATGATCTTATCTCGGAATTATGCTGGAAGATCTAACAATAGAAAGATGAAGAGAGGACTCGAGGTCATGAATGTTAGGCGTCGTCATGAATCCGGTATCGGCGGAGAAGGGGGGTTTTGTTTGCTCAAAGGATGTTGAGCGATGCTTTGCCCGGAGAGGAAGGAGGGGACTAATCCCGTCCGCCGTTACCGATATCCCGCACACATGCGGTGTAGAGCAAACATGAACAGAAGGTGGCACCGGAGAACAATGGGGGATGGCGAATATCTCACACATTTCGGCTTCGTTCGCTTTCTCATTGGTCGGCTGCAGCACTTCGCCAAGTGGAGCCATTTGATACTCCCTCGTGCGCATCAATTTGGTCGGCATCGAGGTGAGGCTAGACTGTTGCGGTCGGGTTTTCGCGGAGAGCTCCAAGAGGTCGCTATACAAGGCTCAAGCTTAAGAGATCGATGGAATGGGCAGCAACAAGTCAACGAGAATGAAAGAATCGAAGGAGAAGCAACCAGTTGTCCTGGAACTCTGAATAGAAGCTCGTTCAACACGAGATTTCGGCGCCCTTCGTCGGCGATTGGCCGATGCGCTCGGAACAGCGTAATCGGGCCGCCCGAAGCTACTCGAGCAGAAGGCGAAAGGATGCTCGAAGTTTAAGGCGCGATAACCTGATGCCGATGAAAACATCATCAGGAAAGCGCTTTGCTCGCGGCCAAAAGAGGTTTCTTTGTTCGCGAATCATTGTATCGGCAAACAGACAGTCCGCTTCGGGATTTGTGTTCGGATCGAAAGAAATCGTGCGACCTGATTAGCTTCCAGGCACGAGCACGCACCCCCCGTCAACCCGTTCGAATCCAAAACCCTTTCATGTCACCAGATGCCCAGAATTGTCCTTTCCAACAGAATGAGCTGCAGCCCATGCCTCAGCTTCTCCTACTCCCCGCCCCGGTCGTACTCGCATCAATACGGGTATCGGAGCAGCCAACATGACGAGGAGGAAGAGGAAGCCGAGTCTGATGTTGCCTGTGACATCCGCGATGAGGCCGACGATTGCAGGTCCGAGGAAGGAGGCGGATTTGTCGGTAAGAGAGAAGAGGGAGAAGAAGGTGGATTCGTGGCCCTGTTATCTGCTTGATAAGCTGTTATGCAGCTACCTGTTGAGCGGGAAATGTACCGGTGGTATCAGCTCCGCATACACCGCTCTCGAGTAGCTGCTGAAGGGTGCGTACAGCTATGCATACCCCATCGGATAAAAGTCACACGCCCATAATCACAGACGCACCATGCCGAACCAGATCGCAGCGATATACATCTCCGGCCCCGTCCGCAGATCGCCAAAAGGCAACACCAATCCCAAACAAGCATATGCCCGCAACACCTGCGCCGCCACGACCAGCATCATAAGCAGACGGCAATGGTGTACCCGAGACGATGCTGTGTTATTGGTGCGAAGATGGAGGAGAAGACCGCCGCGAGCTGAACGAGGATACCGATGAGGATGATTTTGGACGCTGACATTCGAAGGGTCGAGGAGGCGTATAGGATGGCAGTGTAGGTCGTGGTGTGAAAGCCTGGCGCTTATCAGCTACGGAAGGGCTGTACGAGAGGGGATACTCACCATCTGATAAAAAGATCCATGCGAGGAGGAACGTGTACAGGTTCGGTAAAGCCTTTATCTCGCTCCATCGCACCATTCTCCCCACCCTAGCGTATGTTCGCCCGAGCCACACCCATTCTTCCCCCATTGCTGGACTCCTCTTGAACCCCACCCAGGAGTCCGATCCAGGCGGGTATCGTGACCGGCCCACCATACCTCACAAGTCCGATGGCTAGCCGCAAGGATGCTGTCGAACCCGTGAAGCAAAGTGACGGGTATGAAGAGGAGCGCGAGCACCGATACGCCGGATAGGAAGCCGATTGCTGTGCCGGTTGAGGAGAGACGCGAGGTCGTGAGTGATAGCAGTGTTGCCTATCGGCCGCTGGGAGCTGGGTCGAGACTGCTTGGCGCAGCGAGATCTAGTGTCGAGATAGCCTGGACCGCCGGGCGAACCGCCGGAGGTAGAAGGTGCTGCGCTTCTTCCTCTAAGCTTGTGTCTTTATACCCGATCCCATCCACGACACCCGCCTCACCGCCCGCAGCTGTTACAATCTCGTCCTCTCTCGCTGATCCCGGCAAGAACGCATTCGCGCAAACGATGCTTGTTGTATAAGCGACGTTCCCAAGGATAATCAAGATCGCAATCAAACTGGGACGAAGGCTCTTGGTTTCGACGGGAAGAGGAAGAAGAGGATTGCGGAGAATGAGCCAGCAAAGGCAAACGTGACAAGCAGCCATTTGCGCCAATATGCTTTGGTCACGTTAGGTCTGACAAAGCTCTAGACAACAGGGGACGTACGACTATCGGCAAGGAGTCCGATCGAGATGATACTGATAGCTTGCATGGCCACAGCTATCGACTTGACGTACATACTGTATAGAATTCAGCTGCGTCTCCTGAGTAAAGGAGGGACGAACCTGAAAGACGCAGTATCCACCCACACCCCCAAGATATGGGCTTTACACACCATCTCCCCACCATCGCTAATATCTCTAGCCTGGTCGCAGGGGACGACCAAGTCAGGTGCGAGGTACTCGACTTCCCTGGCCATATCTGATATGGTCAGATGTTGCCGAAGGAAAGGGGGAAGACGGGAGACATACGTTCTAGCGCGATGGGTTGGAATATGCCCTGAACTCATAAGTCAGGTCATGGTCATCACAAGATGCAATGAGCGGAATATTCACCATAGCACACGCCGCGAAGACTTCGGCGGACGTGAGGGGGGCGGGAGCATCATGACGCTGTACTCTGGGCCGATTTCCAAGGAAGCGGATGGTCGGATGGATGGAGGAGCTACAGTTGTCTTTTCACCTCTAGCCATTTTGTCGTGGCCAGCACTTGACTGCGAGGGGATACTTGTCGAGGCTTTGTGCCCAAAATGCAGAAGTGGAGGTGGTAACTATGCATTTCGGCTATCCGATCATGCCGAGATCCGTCCGTCATTTGCACGCGTTTCATCTCAATGCCTCGGTATATAACAGTGCTGGATACCTTGGTCTCTCATGAATGAAAGCTGATAATGCTCATTCTCCCGGATCAGCCACTAAGTCGATATACAAGCTCTCAGATCTGACCAATCACGCGTCTACAGGGAAGATCAGCTGACTGAAAGCTCTTGATCGCGTGTGGCCTTACAGTAGGAGTTGCCAGCTTGGGCATAGTTCATCGCAGACAGCTCATCCTCAGTGAATTTGTCTAGATACTTCTCGTGCGTCCGCTTGAAGGACTATTTCATGTCAGGTCAGCTTGATCTCAATACGAGGGTAGTATGGAAGACTGACCGCGACGCAAGTCCTGATAGTAGTGGACACCGGAGCGGGATCCGACACGCGAGGAGCAAGCACGTCTGCCAGCAGTTTGGCTACGACACTATCAGCATTGTGACGGCCGCGGATTGGAGAGCCGCTGACGCAGAAACTTTGGTACAGTATACGGGAATGCTTCGACCAGTGCCGTAGCGCCAAGGACGGCACCATGTAGCTGGACCAGCTTAGCCTGATATTCCGGGTTGATCTGTCCTGGTGCATCTCTTCGCTTCGGCAGAACCGTCGCCCTGATCTCGCGGGTGAAGCGATCCTGAGCGTGCGGTTCAGCAAAGCGACATTACGATACCAGCATCAAGTCACCTTGAGAACGACCACCATTGCCCGCTGAGAACAGCGGAGGAAGCCGCTCAACGTCCTACATCCTACGGTGAGCATGCATTATCCGGGCGAGGATCCGACTCACGCGGATGCCATTTCGCGGACCTCTTGATTCTGGTCGCGGAGACAGGCCGCCACGACCTGATAGGTGACCGCTCAGTACGTGATCCGACGATTCGAAGATACACTCACGTCCAGGCACTTGGCTTTGCAGATCTCAGATAGCAACGACAAATTACGGAAGTAGACCAAGCTCAGAACTGGCAAGCTGTGGATCTTCGTCCTCCAAGACTAGAGCAGGGAATCAGCGCTGATATGAGGTTCGGTAGACCTTGGGACTTACAGGGGAATCCTGCAGTATCGATATCAAGGTCGCCATGAGCGGCTCGATCAGTTCGAGGGATGGAGTGATTGAGGTGATCATCGCCAGCAATCGCCCTGATGTCCGCTGAAGATCAGGATTATCGTTGAGGTCCCGCAGCTCGAAAATCTCTGGGCTATATTCAAGCTGTCAGCTACTTCTTGGATTCCAGTCAAAACGTACAGCACGGGAATGATGTACGGGAACGCCCCGGCAGCATGCACATCGGACAGCTCAACCGACAACCAATTCAATGCTGAAGGACGTATCAGCATGCTTGCTCCTTAGTGCCCTAACGTCACTCACTGGTCAATGCTGCAGTATCGTGTGTCGACAGTACCGCCTTCGGTCCATGCGGTCGCTCTGCCTTCCACTCCGGAAGCGAGCTCATGATCTTCTTCAATTGAGGCTCGAACAATCCGCTTCTGATATGCATGATGTCCTTCTCGAACGTGGCGTCGTCGAGGACTTCAGCTGTAAGAGCCGCGGCTGAAGAATATGAAGGGTGGAACTGTAGGGACTCAGCACAAGTCGGGAATGGCCTCACTTTAAGCTGATCGATTGCATTCAGGACGGACGCCATGAGACCCCGGACTTCGGCATATGGGCAATTGACCGAGTTGAAGTACAGCTCGACAAAGTCATCCGCCCAGGCGTTGAAGCGCCACTGAAGACACCGAATCACCGATCGGACGATCTGCACGCGCCGCGCGACTGAAAAACGTTAGTGATACCGCTGAGAGCAGGTGCTCACGGTCGAAGGCGGATCCGCTGTTGAAGTCCGCACCAAGTGCAGTATCCATGCAGAAGTCCATCAAAGGTTTGAATCGCCGCGGATCTTGGTCGTTCAGTATGTACTCGATGGATATGTCCCAGCACCTGTCCGGCCGTCAGCGTATGCTGGGCCGTTCGAAAGGGACGTACTTCGTCGTGTCGTGACGGATATTGTTGAAGAGCTCGGGTAGCTTAGGAGTCAACCAACCCCAAAACTCCGCGCGATCTGTGCCGGGCCACTCCTCCGATCCTCTCAACAAGCCCGAAAGGATCTCCCAGAGCGCCCGCACCTTGTGCCGGTCGTAAGTTTTCGTCGAATTCATCTCAGATAGGTATCCCTCGATGATCGGCTTCGTCGCCTCGAATACAGGCTTTCCAAAAAGCTGGGTAAGAGAGAGCACGAAATCGATGTGTGTTGCTGAAGGATAGTTTCGTGTATCCTCCTGCGCCCAGTGTTCTGCGATCTTGAAGGATACTCAGTTCATGATTTCGCACGTATTGATCACATACCTGTTGCCACCACCCGGCAGCAGAGATGGCCGTCTCGAAGATCTCGATCGCTGGCTGACAAGTAGAGTCGGTCTCCCACGCCTGCTCTTCCCAGCCTGGCAGACGCGTCACCTCCATCTTCGAACTCCATGCGAGCCATCCAGTGTCGAGCCGATCCTGCAGAGCGGCTTTTGACTCGTCCTCTGGTAACGGCTCTCGGAAGGCGGCGAGGTACCGCTTGGTGAACTCGGGCGAAGTATCCGGTAAGTCTATTTCTGAGACGAAGGCGTCGACCGGTTCCTCCAGGAAGAGACGTTCCTCGGAGCCCTCACATAGTGATCGCAGGGCAACATGGAAGAGCATCCGAGTGGTACCCCTGCAGACAGAAGGTCAGCTCAGCCTGCTCCTCTCTCAGGATTTACTCACACAATCCCGAAATCCCTGATTCGAGGATGGAGATTATGAACGTTCTCAACGAAGAACCGTGCTAATCGGGTATCGACAGGTCGATCCCGCCTGGTGACAGCTAGCAAGAATCTGCACGCGGACAGAGTATAGCGCCAATTCAATTGGGGGTTCGTAGCGATAGCGAGAACTCGATCGATGAAGACGTCCCATTCCGAATCCTGCTGAACCAAGCGCTCCGTGATGCCGTTATGGAGGCCAGTGATAATCTCCGCGTCAGGCTTGATCCTGATGATCTGGACCAAATTGTCGGCAGCTGCTTCAACACCTTCTGTACGGATGTCGAGATCGAAGGAGAGAGGTTCCTTGATGTTGCTGATGAGCTCCTCGGTAGCTTTCGCGACGAGCGCTTGCACAGAAGCCTTGTTCTCGTGATTTGCATGGAGCAGACATTCCGTGAGCTGAACGAGTTGGCGCCAATCGTAAGCGATCCTTGTAAGTCCGACATGGTTGTATCGAAGCACGTAAAGAGCTCCCTTCATGACGTCTGGATCGGTCCCAGGTTGGAGCGCCTCGAAAAGCATAGGAAAGCAGAGAACCCATACCCCACGGTACATTTTCGCAATTGTCTCAAGTTGTGATTGCGCTGTACGGCGTACCCTTAAGAACGGCGATATGCAAAAATCCAGCATACTCCGAATGAGATTGTCGTCCAGCGCCGAGCGAATTCGATAGTACGCCAGAGTTGTGAGGCGGTTTTGGTGGTGGACCGATACGCCAGCCATCAATATCGACCGATGGTGCTTGCGCTGACCCTCGTACAGCTTTTTCGAGGCCATCATACCGGTATATGCAGCTTGAGCGTTCGAAAATTGCTTCGATCGTATGCCGTATGCGGTAAGGAGGGTACCGATGGTAGTGACTAACAACTTGACTGTATCGACTGAGTTATCCGATTCGCCCGCTCCGCGCATAAGTACGGCGGCACGATGAAGGGTCTCGCCTGCTGTTGAGCGGAAGGACATGACATTTTGGAACCGGGGATCGTCGGGCTTGGTGAGGAGGAGACCTGACTTAAATGAAGGCGGAAGGCGCAATATTTCGGTAGGCAAGTACCTGGTAGGAATTGTCAGCAAGGTGACCTGTAGATCAGGGAAACAGTTCACGACTCGGCCGGGACCCCGCCAGTCTTATGCGCCTCGATTTCGGCGATAAGGTTGTAGGAGCCTCGCAACACCTTGTCGATTACACTCAGAGCCCGGCAGAACTCGTTGCTCCAAACATTATCACCAAATGATCCTTCTTTGAGAAGTCGGTCAATTTTGGAAACACAATCGGCGGCGAGACCAATCGCCTCGAGCGCCATGTCTATGTCTTCCGTCGAGGGAGTACGCCACTCTGGCTTAAGCTCGGCAGAGCGGTACATCTTGCCCCACCACAGGTGGTGATTGAGTTTGAAGTCTAGGTGATCATCAAATGGGCACAAAAAAAGTAATAGATGCGAACCTTCATTCTGGTAGTCGTCATTGTTCACCATGCGCATCTCGGTGAAGTATACCGACGTGAGACAGCTAACGGACTTTTCGATAATCTTGCCAGTCCAAGCCCAGCCTCTCTCTGAAAAGGTCGAGTCAATCATGATCTTGAGCAAACCGACGTAGTCGGATCGATACTCTTTATCGGATAACTGAGTCCGTCATTAGGCAGGAACAGACCAGGTAGGCCCGGAAACTTACTATGACACGACCTGGCATGAGCATTCCGTATAAGATCGACTGCCACCAGTGCAAGGCGGCGTCCGATGCCACGGGAATGGAAGTGGTGGTTGACCGTGTCGAGGAGGCACCGGCTTTGAGCTCATTGATGATGCGCTGGCGGCACATGGGAAAGAATTTCGCAAACGTCATAGGCGCGTTTGCGGATGAGAGATTGCGAACCAGCTCGCCAATCGCATCGACAGCATTCGGGCGGCATGTAGTGGACGCGTATTCAGCGATCTGATCAAGCACGTGGTCAAAGAGCTTGTCATCAAGCGACGCAAAGACTCCGCCGCATGTATGCTGAGCAGGTAATGAGCGAAACTGTCAAGGCGTTGGATCAACAGTACCCACTAGGACACTGTGCAAAGTCATCGCCTCTGTTTTCCCGCCCGCCCGACCGGACTTTCCACCTTCCTCCGGCAGATTACTGAACAGGAGCAATACTCGACCGAGGAAATCGGGCACCCAATCGCGGAAAGCGGCGGTAGCAAAACGCACCCGTCCATGCACGTCTTCGGAGCTCAGATCCTCCAGCTCATTTGGTACCGAATCGTTCGCGTCATCCTCGACTGTCGGCCTTGCCGAAGGTCGAAGCGCTCGTGAGCCAACTTTGATGGCCGCACTGTCTTCTACCTCAGAGATGTCGCTCAGGCGGATGAAATCGACCATATTGGATATGGCCATGCAGCTGAGGCCGGTCTTCCCAGGATCGTTCAGGTCTATTCCAGGGAGAAGGAGTGCGAATGTGTCAGCGACAAACATGCCGCCATGGCGCCAAATCTGTCGAGCGGCGAAAGGTTGAGCCAGCGCAGCAAGGGCAAAGGTGACTGCGGGAGTCCGCTGAGTCTGTTCGGAGACCGCGTCAGTGAGCAATGAGGACATCATACACAGCGAAAGCATACCTCCTCCAGTCCTTGCAGCGAGGGAACTACTCGCTCCATGACGGCTGGCATGATCAGGTCCGGCTCGAGAAGCGCTAGCTTCTTCAGAGCTGAGATTGCCGGGGTCACCGATTCCATGTCCTACGCAGCAGAAGGTTTGATCAGCTTGACGCAAAATCAGTAGCGGTATCCAACAAACCTTGTTGAACATAGCAGTCAGCGCCAAGGGCCGGATCACCAGCACAAATTCCCGTTTCATGGCTGCGGTCAACCGCCACTCCACTGGCGTCTTGCAGCTAGGCTCCTCTTCGGCTTTCCACCGCTCGGCGAAGTTGCTGGAAAGATGCGACAAGAAGATAGTGAGGAAGGCGGACCAATGACCGGAATTGCTGGGATGGAAGAACTGGAGAGAACGCGTCAGCCGAGATGACGTCAACTTGAGGGGTACGTACAGTCTCACAGCTGGTCAGAAGCCGAGAAAGATGATCGAGAGCCTTACTACCAGCAAGATATCGCCTGTCGGTCTCGCTCTTCTGCCCTGCTGCCGCAAGACTGTCTGAACTACCCAAAGTCTTGATGGCCAACCCATTCTGAAGGCGGGTGAAGGCTTGCGGGACGGGCGTCATCGTGCCAGGGGTACCGCCGTTCGATGGTGGTGGAGCTGACGCTGCATCCTCCGACATGCAGAAGATGATGGTCTCCGCCAGACTTTGCACCCGATCGATCGGTTTCTTGGCAGCCAGGATTTTTTTGCTCGCGCGACTGTCCGCCATGGTCACAGACATGGCGTTGTGCGAGGCGATGCTTCCACCAACGGGGACATCTGATTCCGTCGTCAGCTATGTTCAGCGTGAACGAAACATTCGCTGACTCAGGGATCGCAAGCATTTCGTCATGAGGAATTCGAATTCCTCATCGGTGAAGATGCCGACGTCTTTCCTGATGCCCTGCCACTTGGGGTCTGCGAGACTCTCTTCCTCCGGCAGTAAATCTTGCTTCGCCCAATACGTGACGCCATCCTCGTCCTCTTCAATCTTACCCTGCACGTCCAGCAGTCTTGCTTTGTGACCGCGAGCGATGCGCTTATGATTGGGGTTGTTGGTCTCTTCTTCCGCGGTGTTGAAAGTGCCTCTGGGGATGCGGTCAAGCAGTGATGGATCGGATCGGCCTGGGTCGATATGGGTGATTGCGAGCTGACCCATGAGATCGGACGCTTGGTCATCCCATAGTCCACTGTTCAAGCCATACCACAAGCGGAACACTGGCTCAGGGATCAGCTCTTGGTTCATCGATCGATGACCTTTTACTCACTCAGTGGCAGCCATTTTTGGCAATGAGAGATGGGCAGGAAGTGAACCAGGAACGTTTGAGTCGCCAGGATGGAGTCCATACTCGGCTCAAACTTTGGCAGGATGGTCTCCAGCATCTCGTCAACGTCTCCTGGATGGAAAAAGCGCTGTGCAGCCTCTGCGACATTAAGGTACAATGGTGCGAGGTTGACGGAGTGACGAGCGAGTTTGTTTGGATGGGGGAACAGCTCATTGTAGAGGGCATGGTAAAGAGGGCGCCAAGGCATGCGAAAATCGTATATGTTTTGGGCCCGATCACTTCAAGACTAGTTAAAAGCAGCTCGATCAGACACTCGAGACGCACCTAACGAGTCCGATAAATTGGTTACCGGCATCCTCGATGAACGACGACCCAAGACCAGGAACGACTGCAGTTGTCCGATTTGTGAGCCGCACAGGCTTTTGAGAGAATTCACGTACAGATGATCTCGTAGTAGAGAAAGCTGAGTCTGATCTTCATCTCCTTCTTCATCGGATATCCCATACTCATCCATCTGTGCGAAAGCAGCGGTCAACCGTCATGCCAAGACAAATGCAGAAATGGGTCGTCTTTCTGGTGAACTCACATTGACAGAGCTGAGTCCCACATCCTAAAGCCTGTTCCCCATTCCCGGGCTTTAACGCACTCCACCAGTCGGCAAGCGATGAGCGCCAGCCGATCGTCCATCTCCGCCAAAGTTTCAACTTCGTACGGCAGAGAGAGCGGAAGACCGAGACATGATAGACGAGGATCGTCAGGCTAAGTGCAGGTAGGTATCAGTTTTGGTAATGAAGGCGGATGGAGTAGATATATGAAGGTAGACGACCCGACTGGTCAAGTGAGCTCGACCTTGGCGAGCGAGGGGAAGCCGGAAGAGGAGGTACGGAGTACTGACGTCTGTCTTCAGGCTCACGCCACCGACACCTCCTGTCGACGCCTCGCCTAACCGATTGGGCACCGGTGACGGCCATACCTCGCCCATGTCTTCCTCGACGCCCTCGTCCTCAGCTGATGGCGGATCAGATAGGCAGCGAGGTGGCGATCACACAGGAGAAGTGACGGAAATCCCAGGTGCATCGGCGAGAGGAAAGAGGCAAGAGGCGAGAAACGAGTTGGAGATGGGGAGATAAGGCAAGGAGTCGACGGGTAGAGATCAAGATCAGCGAGGCACTACCGTCCAAACGATGGCTCAAGCCTCACAGCCGAAGTATTCGTCCAACTTGGCAAGCTCTTCTTCCAATTCCCTGTCCTCTCCTTCCTCGTCGTAGTAATCGTCACCGAAGGACCCCGACTCTACGGTGGAATTAACACCGTATGACGGCCGGGAGTTTGGATGCGATATGATGCCAGGGCGAGCTGTTCGAGCTGCACGAGATACAGGAGACCTGTCAGGGTCTTGTGGCAATAGAGATAGAGAGGCGAGAGCAGGTTATCTTGATTGGCAAGACTGACGCTTACGAGTCTGAGGGTGATGTGTCGGACGGTTGAGGCGGCTTCTGAATGAGCTTGCGATCGCAGTCATGGGCTCGGGCATGCACGTGGCAAGACAGCGTCCGGAAATGTCACCAGTATGAATGCCTAGATGTTTGTACCTTGGTCTATCATAGACTGAAGTCGAACTTGGTAGGAGACCATCGAAGAGTGAATTTCTCAGCTTTTCAATCGAGGCTTTCCGATGGAAGCTGGATAAAATGACGTGGGTATTCAGCAGGGGTGATAAGATCCAATGAAATACGACCAGATTTCTGACCCGAGAGCTTCTGGTCGGGATCCCTACGACAGCTTGCCTCGTCTACTCCTTTAGTCTGTCTATCATATTGGACTACACGGCGAGTAAATTTTCGACTGGCGGCAGTAGTGACCTGCGCAATCTTTTCAAGCCCCCAGATCCTCCTGTTGTCTTCATCCAAAGGACGACTGGCCCCTCCCGAAAATGCTCGTCCTTGCCGAAACCGCCATTGGCTTCGTCGTCTTCAAGCTCAGTAGCGATGCCAAGCTGAGCAATAAAGACTTGTGGAAGGAGTTCGAGACGCCGGAAGGAGCTAACAAGGCGTGCGTAGAGCTGCCGACTTCCGCTTTCCAGGCGGACGACTTGCTGATAAGTTGATCCTTGCAGACTGAAAGTCCAGGCCATACAACGATTCACCTCCACTGCCACCGCCGTCGAAGATCTCAGTGCTATACAAGAGGGGCGGCTGACGGATACTCTGTCGAAGTTTCTGGTGGATGCCATGGGAGGAGCTGGGGATACGGACGGGGAGAAGAAGAAGAAGAAACAGAAGATGGAGGAGATGCTCATCGTTTCTGAAGCGAAACTGGGTGAGTGCAGGCCGGTCGCAACGACCTATGTTGGATTTCCTCTGATATCTATCAGCGTCCACCATCAACAAAACCCTGCAAATTCCCGTTCTCTCCGATTCCACAACTCAGGATCTATACCGAGGTATCCGACAGCAACTCGCATCACTACTCGGCGGTGTGGATTCTAAAGATCTGAACACCATGTCCCTCGGTCTCGGTCATTCGATGAGTCGGTTCAAGCTGAAGTTTTCGACGGACAAAGTCGACACGATGGTGATTCAGGCTATTGCGTTGCTGGACGACCTGGATAAGGAGATCAACATATATTCCATGCGGGTAAAGGTGAGTCGAGCTCTGTAAAGGACTCGTCATAGATTCAGATGCGGCAACAGGAATGGTATGGATGGCATTTCCCCGAGATGGGGAAGATCATCGTCGATAATCTCGCCTACGCAAAGGTCGTAAAGCATATGGGTAAGCACTTCCAGCATCCGCGAGATTCGGTTGCCAATTCGATGCCTTCATAGGCTTCCGCACAAATGCTGCCTCTACATCATTCGAAATCCTCCTCCCGGAAGACCTAGAAGCCACCATCAAAGCCGCCGCCGAACTCTCAATGGGCACCGAAATCTCCGAATCAGACATGGCCCACATCCATTCCCTTTGCGATCAGGTCATCTCCATCACCGAATACCGCACTCAACTATCAGAGTACCTCCGGAATCGAATGCAAGCCATCGCGCCTAATTTGACTGCGATGGTCGGCGAGCTCGTCGGGGCGAGGCTTATCAGTCATGCAGGAAGCTTGATGAACCTGGCCAAGCACCCAGCTTCCACCGTGCAGATTCTCGGAGCGGAGAAGGCGCTGTTCAGGGCATTGAAGACGAAGCATGATACTCCAAAGTATGGGCTTATCTACCATGTCAGTTGCGCGCCAAGCATTCAATTTGAAGAGCTCATCAAGTATAGGCCTCCCTGATTGGCCAAGCTCCGCAAAAGCTGAAGGGCAAGATGGCCCGAATGGTCGCAACCAAAGCAGCCCTCTCGATCCGCGTCGACGCCCTATCTGACGCTGATTCGCGATCCGATCCACAAGCCGCCGAGATTGGTATCACCAATCGAGTCAAGCTCGAATCGCGACTACGCGCCTTGGAGCATCAGTTGGGTATTCAGTCTGTCCGGAGGGTCACCATTGGGCAAAATGGGCGACAACAACCCAAATTTGACATGTCTGGCGCTACCTCGAGCTATAATGCGGCTACAGATTCGGTCAAGCTGGAGAGTGAGACCGGGATGCTGCCGACGCAGCCCCAGCCGGCGGTAAATAAGGCTGTTCAGGCGGTACTCCCGGTCAAGGAAGAGAAGCGGGAGGAGAAACGGGAGGAGAGGGAGGGCAAGAAGGATAAGAAAAGGCGGAAGAGCGAAGCGGCGGATGTCTCCATGGAAGCTGGCGGCACGGACACACCAGCGGTCACCGGCGAGACCAAAGAAGAACGGCGAGCGCGAAAAGAAGCAAAGAGAGCGGTATGTTCATTCTTGCACGAGCTCGTTACTCAGCTCGTTACTTTGGGCTGATGGGTCCCAGGCAAAGGTGGCGAAGCGGGCTTCCGAAGTAGGTGTGAGCGCAGAAGCAGAGACATCGGAAGAGTCGGGAAAGAAGTCGAAGAAGCGGAGAACATCCGAGATGAATGGGGATGCGAACGGTCTGGCGGTGGAGGATGGAGAGAAGAAGAAAAAGAAGAAGAAGCGGGAGTCGGCGGTGTAAGGGTCGGGGGAATGCGGGGAGGTAGGAGACAGATGTCTTTGGGCTAGGGGTATCCTTAGCGGGTTGAGGCGCCTATCTTGTTCGCTTGTACGCAGGTATGTCAGCAGGCTAGGGGTCTCTGGGGTCAGAAGCATCCATGCGGCTTCCGCCACTAAACGGGTTCCGTCGGAAGTTGTTTCCGAGCGAACTTGCTGGAATTGAGTTATATTTCGGGACGAACGGCTTCGTGTACGCTGTCCTCCTCACGAAGGCAAGTACTCGTTCTCGAAGCTTACTCTCGAAACAATCAAAAAAGGATTCGGAAAGACGCGCAAAATGCCTAATACAATCTGCTACTTCGACATCACCATCGCCGACTCGCCAGCCGGACGAATCACCTTCGAGCTCTTCGACGACGTCGTGCCCAAAGTACCTTCTTCCTCCGCCTCTGATTGCCCTTCTCGCTGATGTGACTTCTAGACTACCGAGAACTTCAGGCACCTGTGTATCGGGGACAAGACGAACAACGATGGTGTCAAGCTCGCGTACGCCGGCTCGAGCTTCCATCGCTGTATCAAGGGGTATGTCCTATCCCGCTGGGGGAGATGGTCGAGCTGAGATGAAGGGGGACAGGTTCATGCTCCAAGGAGGAGACTTTACGAGGGGTGATGGGACGGGTGGGGAGTCGATCTATGGGGAGAAGGTGAGCTGAGTCCATCAGCCTGAACGACCGTTGGCGACGACGAGAGGGGATGCTGACGATACTGGTTTTCAGTTCGAAGGCAAGTAGTGAAGGTTTCGGCTTTACTTGACTGAGAAACGACTAGACGAGGGCTTTACCCTGAAACACGAGAAACCCATGCTCCTCTCCATGGCCAATGCCGGTCCCAACACCAACGGCTCCCAATTCTTCATCACCACGCACGTCCCCCTTCCTCTCGTAAATCTACCGCTAACGAATCAGGAAGCGTCCCAACTCCGCACCTCGACGGGAAACACGTCGTCTTTGGTCGGGTCCGCTCGAATCGCGGTCTCGTGAGGAGCATTGAAGACTTACCCACGACGAGCGATAAGCCGCGTGATTCGGTGATGATCGCTGCTTCTGGGGTGATGAGTGAGGAGGACCTTGCGAAGGAGGAGGAGGACAGGAAGGCTGCGCATGCTGGATCCGGCGCTGAGGATATTTGGGAGGTAGGCTTTACCTTGATGATCAAGGAAGCGTCTGACAGAGACGGCAGGACTTCCCGGCGGATGAGGAGAGCGTCAACGTGGATGTTCCGGAGGAAGCGTTGAGCGTCGCTACCAAGCTGAAAGACATCGGTTCGAAGTAAGCAATCCTTTCCCCTGAGGATCCCCGCTGACGAGTATGATAGCGATTTCAAGAGCGGCAACATGGCTGTTGCGCTCGACAAGTATCAGAAAGCCCTTCGATACCTCGATCAGCATCCCGCTCTCCCGGAAGACGCCCCGGCAGAGTTGGTCGAGTCGTTCCGTATCATGTAAGACCCCTTGTCCTGAGATTCTCTCCCGGTACTCATGGTGATGCTCTAGGCGTCTGCAACTCCTCACCAATGCCGCTCTCGCCGCCATCAGATGCTCATCACCACCCGCCTCAAAACTCGCCGTCACTCTTGCCACCCGCGCACTCTCCCTTGGCAACCTGATCCCAGCCGAGAAGGCGAAAGCGCTGTACCGACGAGCGAGCGCGAACGTACAGCTCAAGGACGATGAGGAAGCGGAGAAGGACTTCAATAGGGTACTGGTGGAAGTTCCGGGTGATCCGATGACTCTTAGAGCTCTGGAGGAGGTCGAAAGGAGGCAGAAGGCGTGGAGGAATAAGCAGAGGGCGGCATATGGGAAGATGTTTAGTTAGATGCAAGGGGATTCGACGTGTTCAGCGCATAGGATCGACGAAGTCTCGCAACATCATCTCTCGAGTATAGCTAGGACCGTCATATGCTCGAACAAATCTGTGCTTGAGATGTGACATGTGCAAGTTTTGCAATCCTTACTATGTCTTGTTCCGTAGGTTGATGCAATCTGTCGCGCACGTCGTCATGCTCCGAAGCCAGCAGAAAAAATTAAGCACATGGGAAGCCGCTGATCAGTATGCATTGAGCGGACCTCTTGAGAGGACAAAAGACAGTCGCATCACATCCGACTGCCTCTACTAGTGTAGCGAGTCTGAATCGTCCGCCACTTGCGGACTTTCCATGGACGGCCGCGCGGGAGCTAAACCCTCCAGGCACTTCCAGGTGGTGTAGCTGGCTGAAGGTCTTGGCTTACGTGGGGATCGATTGATTGACAGTGGAGCCGCACTGCCGGAGATTTGATGCTCGGGAGCTGCGGTGTCGCGAATGAAAGGCACGTATGGGGACGATTCGATATGATAGCCCGGTGCGGGAGTGGCGGCGAAGGATGATACCTGGAAAATTTGATGGGGCTGAGAGGTGGACGCGGGATCCGACTGAAGTAGGGACGACAGGAGGAAGGTGAAGTCTAGACCGACGTCGCGCAGCAGCTAGCGGAGATTTTTGTCAGTAAGCGGAAAGCTTCGTATAAACGTCGCGGACCTTTCGATTATGCGAGGCTGTAACGCGGATGCATTCCTCCGCAACGCCCTCTTCGATTGTCGGCGCATACACCTGACGGCGGAACATATCGGCGAATGTCTCGATTTGGTCCTTTGCCCAAGTGACAAAGCCTAAAGGATGATCAGCGACACTTTGATATTGAGAGCAGACCCACCCGATGCCATGCGCGTCTCCTTGAAAGCACTCATGAACCAATCGCCCGTATGCCGGATCACCGTGAAGCAGACGATCGCTAATTCGCTGATGTAGATACTGATGTCGCCTTCGCACTTGATCGCCCTCACGCGCTTGAGCATGACATCCCGCCGTGCTTTGAGGAAAGTGTTCCGAGCGAGATCTGCTTGGTCCAGGCGTGCGAGGAGAGACACAAGTCGAGCTGTATTGGACTTTCTGATCTCCGGCGACGACAGATCATGAGACATCTGGGCCAAAAGGTTCGGCTTGAGCTGGTCGAGCCGGGCGATCAAGAGGTTCTTGGCGGCTGGGTTGGATGAAACAGTTTTCAGGAGATCCTGACCTGTATTCGTCGGATGAGCATTACTGCTGCGGCATTAGGGCCCGCTCACCTCTCTCGATCTGCTTGACCGCCTCTTCCCAGTTTCTTGTAGCGATAGCCATGGTCAGATCATCTCCGTACTCATCTATCCACCGAAGATCCTTCGATTCGGCCACAGAAATACTGATCGTTGAAAGCGGTCGACCGGGACTGAGCAATCCCGGTACAGGTGGTGCATGACCTCCAAGCGCACCCTATACGAGGTGGTTTAGCGAGGATCACTCGGAAGCATGGGGAACGTACGTCGCCCTGCCATATGCTTTTCCTCCGCTCCTGCTCTTTCTCGGTCTCCTTTCTCTTCGTTTCACCCAGCTCTTGCGAGACTTGTCGGAATGCAGCGAGAAGAGCTTTCTTGTCTTCGTGCTTGGCGGTTCGGTATACGCAGACATCCTTCCCTCGTCTGATCTTGAGCGCATTTGTGAGGTCTGCCGGGTAGTCGTCAGATTTCGATACCAGCGGTCAGAGAGGCAATGCCTCACCACCACTGTCCTTGACGTCCACAACAACCAGATCCGCCAATACCCAGCATCTTTCCGCAACCATCCTCCCTCTCTCCCGCTCCATATCCTCAATGCTCCCCAAAGCTGGAGAGCTCTTCATTCTCCGTCGCCCCGCGATCAAAAGCAGGTCATTGAGCAGGAACATGCTAACACTCTGCTTGGCTTTGTAGGTTGCTGCATTCAGCTCTACGTAAGTGTGCGTTTCGAAAACGAGATGTCGCCCTGGGACCAGGGGTAGATACTTCTGGGAACCCTCGACCGTCGACCAAAGATTGGTGAGCTGAGATTTGTAAATCTGCTGCAGGTCGAGTGCTGAGTTGCGTTTGCTCCGCCGGCGCTCCACTGAGGATTGATGTCAGCGTTCGGGTCCGATGCGAAAACCTCTCGGTCGACTGACAATTGCCATTCTTATCCAATGTGGGCGCCAGGGACTCCTCCATCCCCATCAGCTGGGGAAGATCCTTCCACTGGCCCAGCAATTCTTTCAGCTCCAGCATATCATTCTCCAGTGTCGAGATCTCCTTGGAGATGACCACAAACTCCGCATAGCTATCTGAGATCAGCCCAAGCCATACCTCCTCTCTAAGTTCACTTACTGCTTGAAGACACTCCGCTGCAGTTCTTTCGCGTTCGACTGCTTCTGCCGCATCAAAGCCGCCTTAAATCTCGTCACCTCATCGTCATCCGCCCCCGTCAACGTCCGTCTGATGAAAGCATTCAGATCCACTCCATCCTTCTCCAGCTCCTCAAAGTTCCACTCCTCATCCTTCGTCAGATCCGCTGCACCTCGTCGACGGATCCGCTCGTCTTGCACCGTAGTCTGCCCTCCACCGAAGCCGGTCTGAGCGAGCTCGATGTTGCCAAACATGCCGAAGCGAGACTCGCCGACCTCATCATTGACGGTCTCGTCCTCTTCAGCCATGGCGGAGCCGGGGACGTTGACTGGGAGGACATTCTGATATGGGTCGGATGAGAGGAAGTTGCTGGGTTGTCCTGGTAAGGGTGGAGGAGCAGCGAGGACTTGATCTCCTCCGGCATATCTAAGGCAGTATCGGCATTACGCCCCGACATTGAAAACATAGGCAGAGGACCGAACGTACCTCATGCTCATCCGCTTCTTGATTTTATCCCCGACCTTGCTCTTCCGAGCTTCTCGTCCAAGGTGCGCATCGCCAGAGGAGGGAGCTCGAAGTGTCCCATCTCGAGAACGCGGTTGGATGGCCGCGGACGGCCGACGTAGCGAAGCCATGGCGGTCGAAGTCCTACAATAGTTGAATTGCTTCGACTCAGCGGCGCTTGAAGCCGGACCCGAATACCTCGGTGATGCCAGGACTTCACTGCTGGGCGGTGAGACTTACGTAACGAGACACAGAAGATCACGTGATAATGTGTTTCATATTGTGGAAAGCGTCGATGCGTGTCAGAGCGGTATCACTCGCTGCTCAACAGCTCGGATAGTGAAGGCTGATCAGCTTGACGGAAGTATCCATGACCGACCCCTCGAGCTCGGAGCTTTCCCGCCGACAAACTCTCACCCACACCTTTGAAGCTTACCGAGCAGAACTTGATGCCGATGTCCGTTCTTCCCCTTGACCCGAGGGACTTCTTGATCCGCAGCCGATGGCCATTATGCTGATTGGGATCGCCAGAATGAGCGGAGAGAACGCCTGATCAGACTATCCCGTACCATCACCCAACTATCTAAGAAACTCATATTCCATCTCCATCGGGGAGCTACAGCACCCAACACCGGTGCACGAGCGAAGAACCTGAAGGAGGCAAGGGTGAAGGAGAGGGAGATACAGGGTAGCTTCGTGAAGGTACGAGATGACCTGCGAGAGGGAGAAGGACAGAGCTTCTGGCGATGGAATAGACAAGTGTAGGTCCTGTCTCTTGGCTTTGGGCTAGAGGATCAGGATCAAAGCTGATAGGGTTATAGGTCGCCGGGATTAGAGGAGTACATCGAAGCGTTATCCTTCCTGTATTACCTCGAGAATCGGGCTCTTATAACCCTCTCCGAGATCCAATCGACCCTTTCTGACGATGATTCTGGCGAGCCGGTAAGTCTTGCTGATGGCTGAAGTGTTCATTCAGCTGATGATTGCTCGTACATGTGCTAAATGTCCAGTAGCTCGTTGTCGTTACGCCCGAAGACTACATCCTTGGCATGTCCGACCTCACTGGAGAGCTCATGCGGTATGCCACAAATGGTGCGCCAGGTCGAACTTGACTGGGCGACGCACTGATCGAGTATATCTCGCTTGTGCCTACTTTCAAACGGGACAGCTTTGAGCACAGGTGATCACGAGACTCCGTTGGTGGCATGTGATTTCGTCCGGACTGTCAAAGGCTGTAATTTCATCCTACCTCTGTCATCATCTCAGCTTAAAACCGGACCTAGACTTCGATGGCATCCCGACGCACAAGCTTTATATGCTCAGCAAGAAGCAAGAAGAGACTGGCCGGTCTGTCCAGAAGATCGAGAAGCGTACGTGTCACCTGTGTTACCCTGCAACTTGCATCGAGCTGATCTTGATACGATTTCTTTACCGTTTCAGTTTGTTATGCTTTAAGGCTGAGGTTGATTGAGTTCGCCGACCGGCCAGACATCTTGCGTCAGATGGCGAAGCGTGCTCTCGAGGACTCGAGGGATCAGGACGGGGACACGACGAGGGAGGATTGAAGAGGCCATATGACCATTGCAGATATCGCACCTATAGAGCACATATTCTAAAGGATCCCTATGATTCCGAAAATCAGGCGCCTTTCCAGAAGAGGCGGGACGCGAAGCTCACTGCTCAATTCGATTCGCTGACCTCTACCCTATCCCACCCGCAATCGTACAGCCAAGCGATCTCTGCTGACGTGACACGATGGACAAGGTCAAGGACGTTCTCGGACTCTCCTCCCATCATTCTCAGTCCACATCCTCCACCGCGAATACCAATACCACCACCACCTCCAACACATCCAGCTCCACCGCCCCGCCTACAGCGAATCAGTCTCCGACTTTACCAGACCTCCCCGAGCATGCCGTCTTCAACAACTCCCGTGTGACTGTCATCTTCGTCCTCGGTGGTCCTGGAGCTGGTACACCCCTCGATGACACCCTACATGCGACTCGCTGACAACATTGTGGCAGGGAAGGGCACGCAATGCGAGCGCCTCGTCAAGGATTATGGCTTCAAGCATCTCTCAGGTGAGCACATGACACTTGCGGGCCCAAGAGGAGGCATGGAGACTGATCAACTTGTGTGTCGCAGCCGGCGACCTCCTCCGAGCCGAGCAAATGCGCCCCGACTCGACTTACGGCGCGATGATCAAAGAGTACATCAAGGAAGGCCAAATCGTGCCTTTGGAAGTCACCGTCAAAGTCTGTCTCCCTATCTTGCCTTGGAACCTTCCCATCTCCTCGTGCTGATGGGCTTAGCTTTTGGAGAACGCGATGCATGCCGCCTTCAAATCCCCTCCCACCGCACCTCGTGGAGTATGGGCAGATGGCAAGGGTCGATTCCTGATCGACGGCTTCCCGAGGAAGATGGATCAGGCACTCAAGTTCGACGAGGCGGTCCGTCTTACTCCCTCCTTGCTATCTCGAGAATCCCCAGGACTGACGAGTTCGAGTAGGTATGCCAATCTTCCTTCGTGCTCTTCATTGCCACGACCGAGGCCGTCATGCTCGAGCGCTTGCTGGAACGGGGGAAGACTTCGGGAAGGGACGACGATAATCGGGAGAGTATCGTGAAAAGGTTCCGTGAGTCACCTTGAATGCAACAGGGGTTCAGGACCTGATGCGAGGAAGGCACATTTGAGGAGACGTCGATGCCGGTCGTGGACTATTACCGGGGGAGGAGCAAGGTCGTCGAGGTCAGCTAGCTTTCACTTCGGCTTGCAACATACGTTCGAGTGTTGATGGACTGCAGATCGACTCGTCCCCGCCCGCGGACGTCGTTTATGACAAAGTCAGGGTGGCTATGGATCAACGGCTCGACCTTGTTTCCAGCTAGAATCACAATGCAAACACAGCCACAGGCCAGGTCTTAATGCCCATTTCAAGCACAGGCCAGAATATAGCTGCTCCAGCGTCCACTGGAGCCTCGGCTGGAGCCGATGACGCGGGCTCCGCTTCAGCATCGACCGCACTCGGCACAAGGGAAGGCACGCCTCAACTCGGCGCCCAGGTGCTTTGACCACATCCAAACGCCTGATTGGACCTTGATTTGAAGCCAAGGTGGACATTGAGCAGGAGATACATTATCATCCATATGCAAGTGATTGTGACATGATGCAATGCTTGGAAGTCTCTTACCGCGAAATGTCATCAGGTGCAGGAGGGGCCTATGTGTCGAGATCCATGGGAGTATCTTCGTCGATCCTGTCCGGCTCTGTATGCGGTCTCAAATAAGAGGGGTTTCCGCTTTGGGAGCACTGGAGCCGGGGTAACAATCGATGCACTGGAAAGATCAGCCTAGATCCCGGTTATCCACTTCGCAATTACAGTGAGGTACCGCAGCTTGGGGCGGGTGTGCCCATGATAATGCATTCCGAGATCCCCTGGATCTCATCCTTCTTCGAGACCAGTGACGCGTCAAACTGATCCCGATCAGTCTCAAGCTCTCACATGGAACTGACAACGCACCAGATGATCCGTCGTCTTCTCGAAGCTTGCAAGCATCAAGACGGAGTCCTTCATTTTCTGAACGCCGAATCGGGTGATACCCAGGACTTCGCCCTTGTAGGTCATGACGTCCCCTAGCAGCATGACGTGTCGTGGATCAATACTCATTCCGTGAGACAGCATGGTGTGCTGAATCTCATTGTAAATGGTTTGACGCGCGGCTTCGATGCCCAGGACTTCTGCGGTTTCCATAACGTGATTTGTCTTAGTCCGAAGTCCATCGACACCTTCACAACAGTCAGCTTCTGAGCATCCCAGGATGACATGACCCACCGTCCGTACCCATTACCTCAGCTAGACCGTAACCGGTGACAAGCAGATGATGTATCTCCTGCTGCTTCTCATCTTTGGTGATGACACCCCGATCGACATGCGGAAGCCCCTTGACCTGCACATCGACGATGGCACGTTTGAGGTTTTTGAGTCGCTCGTAGATGCCCTCAGACTTGGACTTTTCCTTCTCCTTCAACTCATCGATATATATGCGTACGCGAGAGGTCTTGACATTCGTTACAACAGACTGAAGAGACCATCAGTAAGAGTCGCGAGAAGCTGGAACTCACCCCATCCTGTATCCTGAGCTTAGCGGCCACCAAAGAACTCTTGATCGACTCGAGGGTGATTTCGAGCTCAAACAAGTCATTTAAGGCACTCATCAAAAGCCAGACTATTCACCTGAAGCCTATGCACTGCGTCCATATCTACGTGGATCTCGATGTAGGCGTTAATATTGGTCCAAGATTCTTCGATGATAGAAGCGATCTGTGAATCATCAGCCAATCCACCAAATGGCTACGAGCCACGTACATCACCGAGAACCGTCCTCTCGACACGGCCTTTAACGATCCTCGCAGCGTATTCGTTGGTCGGATTGACGAGCTCAGCGGTGATGATGGGTGTACTGATTGTCTTGGCGGCATTGATGATCTCCTTGATACGAGGTACTCCGAGAGTGACATTCATCGAGGCGACACCGGCAAAATGGAACGTTTTGAGGGTCATCTGGGTGCCTGGTTCTCCGATTGATTGAGCGCCAACAGCACCTACAGTCGACCCTGCATCAAGTCAGGAGGAATTCAACCTGAATCGCCAATGAAATACCCGGTTCGATCTTGGCTTTCAGGTACTTGATCCGGCAGATGTCTAGGAAAGCTTTGATCTGAGCTTCAGTCACCTTGTTGGCATTATCTAGCGTCTGCGTGATAGCCGCTAGATGCAAGCTGTCAGCGCAATTCCGGAGCAGGAGGAGATGCTTACGATCTAGCCCATGTAGCATGTGCGCATACTCCGCTGCCATCTCAGGCGTGTCTGCGGGTGGCAGACCATGAGCCAACCGTTGCGCTGCCATCGATTTGGCGATCTTCTGTTGGATGAAGCTGAAGGTATTTTCGCGGTATTTCTCGTGACATCCTATCCAGTCTGGCGAAATGATGTTTGGCTTTTGGTCCTGACCCCTACGCGGGGATCTTTTCGTCAAGGCTGCCTCTGGGTAAACCTCATAACCGAATTTTAGCACCTCGAATGGCAGAAGCGCCCGTCCGGTCCTATCCGAAATCCTCTGCCACCTCATTAGCGGTCGAATCGCTAAAGAGGCCGCTGGACTCACACAAGCATGCGACCAGCTCCTCACGTATTCTACGGGCGTAGCATCGCCTTCGAGGCAGGCTGGATCCAGCATGTCATCGCCATACTGAAACTGCACAACCCCGCCGACTGAGTTCCGGACGCTCAAATCGTAGTGCGTCGAAAGGTCCTCCAGAGCCTTCATGAGCCGACGTGCCATGTAGCCGGTCTCGGCGGTTTTGACGGCGGTATCCACGAGACCTTCGCGTCCGCTGATAGCGTGAAACAGAAATTCGGTAGGAGTGAGGCCTGAGAAGAAGCTGTTGCGCACGAAACCCTTCGAGGGCGGGTTCTTGCTCTTCTTTCGGAAATGCGGGAGGGAGCGATCTTGGAAGCCGTTCGGTATACGATTCCCCGAAATGATCTGTTGACCAACGCAAGCGACCATTTGAGCGACATTGATCACCGAACCTACCCATGCTGTTAGTATGCATCCCCGGAGGAACCGAGATTGAGATACCTTTCGACCCAGATGTCGCCATGATCAGCGGCGCATTGTGCCGACTCAGCTCCTTCATGCAAGTCTGACCAACAGCGCCTCGGACGCCCGATAGCTCGCCCGAGATCTTCTGCTCTAAGGTGGTCTCCTGATCACAACCCGCAGCGTTCTCCAGCAGTCCCCGCTTGGCCAGCTCGATGTAGTCATCGCACTTCTCGTATGACTGCTCCACCATATCGTCTTTGCTCGACTGGAGTATTGGGCCAGGAATGACGTCGTTGATACCCAGAGAAAATCCTTGATTCGTCAGCCACCGCGCGGCCAACTTGGCTAGCCGGTTCATCGCCGATGCGGCCTCCTCCGCTCCATAGTCTCGCAGGATGACACCGAAGACCGAGTTCTTCTTCCCATCGCCAACCGTGTTCTTATCGAAAACTCCGCACATGATCTCGCTGTTCTGGATGACGAGATACCCGTCGTTCGGCGACATGTCGGGCGGGAAGCGATCCTCTTTGCGAGGTTCGACCTGCGTTCTGCACTTCGCCTCGAGGTTGACTAGCGTCTTTGATTGCTTGTTGAGGCGCATGAGGACATTGAAGATCTGCTTGCCGGTCCATAATCGTACGGGCTTCCAGATGGTAGGCGGCGGAAGGTCGATCTTTAAGCTCCCATCGGCAAGATATGAACATATTTGGGTAAATTGTTGCCGGTCGTAAAAGCGATCTCGTCGAGAAAGGAGGTACGAAGCCGTGATGAAGTCCTGAATAGCAGCGATGATGGGTTCTCCATTCCGAGGTGTGACAAGATTCTTCTTGACAGACATGAGCTCTAGCGCTTCTGTGCGTGCTTCCTCGGTCTGTGGCACATCTACGGACCAGCATGAGCGGCAGTTTTGGAAGAGAAAGGAAATTCGCTCACGGAGGTTCATCTCGTCTCCATCAAAATCGGCATTGTAAGGGTTACAGACACACTCATTGAGTCGAAACGTCCGCCATGGTCGTACGCGAACTTGATGACACATGATCGATAGCTTATGCAAACTTGGTTGACGATTGAAGAGGACGATACTGGCAAGGTTTAAGAGACCACCGGAAAGGCGAGAACCTGCTCACTCTCCATTCCTGATATGGCGATGGACGACATCGCCAATTTTCAAATCTCGCGCTAACCGCACTCGATTCTCCCTTTTCTTCACCACATGCAGCGCTAATCTAAGAGGCTGGCCCAGCTCGTTCCTCTTTTCGAGCACATTTGCACCCGGATGAAGCCTGGACCCATTGATGACCGCTTCTTGCATAGCTCGAAAGTTGTAATCCGTCACGCGCTCGGGATAGGACAGCTTGACTGCCACCTTTTCAGGCACAGCCACCTTCTCGAGCATGGGCAAAAATAGCCTCGATAGGGATTTGACCTACCTCATCTATGCCTAGATTCGGATCTGGGCCAATGACGGTACGGCTCGAGAAATCGACTCGCTTTCCTGAAAGATTGCCTCGGAAGCGACCCTGCTTGCCCTTCAGACGTTGGACGAAGCCCCGTATCGGCTTGCCCTGATAGCGCAACGTCAGCGGGATCCCCTCAATGTTGGGCATGTCGCACGCCCAGAGCTGACATTCCCGGAGCCTGAGAGTTGATGTAGAGTGCAATGGCTTGCCCCAGGACCTCCCAATTCCCCTGTGATATGTCAGCCGGACCTAATATTACCTCGACCGGCGTACCATGGTCATCTCAATACCCTGACCTCGTTCCATGGTGATCTCCAGCATCTTGTTCAGGTGCACAATCTCCGCCAGCTTTGCGGTTAGGTCGTCTTCGTTGCTGCCATAGCGGAATATCAACGGAAAATCGCACAAGGAGAAACCTTCAACTGACTTTCCGGATTCAGATGCTACAGATGGTCGGATGCAAGGGGGCGGGACTGAAATATACTGCCAAATGTAGTCCTCCGGTCGTCCAACGTCGGGATGCAAAGCCAGAAGTTCCGCGTCCTGCACCATCGTCAGTCAGTCGTAAAGCTTCTCACGTTCGCGAACCTCAGCCGTCACCCGCTTGAACAGCTCCAACACCTTCAGCGGATTCAGATCTTCCGACGCCCTGCCGAGATTTGCCGCAATCCCCTGCTGTTCCGCTACAGCTGTCTCAAACGTTGCCATCCATTCCTTCTTCGCTCCCGCCATCTTTTTCGCCCGGAAAGCTTCATGACTGATTTTCAAAGCGCCGGTCTTCTTGACCACCCCATTAATGCCTCCACAGTACGAGCATTGAGTTCGTTTCTTGCATGCGGCAAGGACAGCTTTCGAAGCGCCTTGTCGTTGAAGAGATTCCAGTCCTGGTCTTCGAAAGCGTCGGAGGAAGCGATCTCGCTCAGATGGTGGTAGAAGAATGCGAGCGCAAGTCTGGAGGTGTAAGCTTGCACTCAATCCGGCGATTATCAATATATACTTTGCAGATGCAGGAGAGCATGTTGATGGTGGGCCGGAAGTAGCCAATGTGAAAAACGGGAAGGGCGAGCTTGATGTAGCCATAGTGACCAACACATTTCGCCGCTTCCTCTCCACAAGTCAAGCATTTTGCACCCTTCTCATTCGGCCCCTAGCAGTATTATGATGAGTGGATGACTTCCACGACCGCAGAGATACTACACGTACCATTCGACCGTCCAATGCGCCACCCTCCGCTGTTGTCCTGATACCGTTCTCGTGATTCCTGTACAGCTCTGTGGCAGTGATCTCGACTTCGGAAATCCGGACGATGTCCTTGGGAGTGAAGGGTTGGAATTGAATGTGCTTTCTGCGACCGCCCTCAGCTTGAGTCGAGCAGGAAAGCCGTTTGGCGACTCACATTCGTCGAGGTACATCCTGTGAGACGTAGAACTTCTCATTCTGGTCTACCACTCCGACCGCCGCCATCCCACCGGCTCAAGGGTCGATCGACAGCACTTCCAGCGGTTCACCAGCCAGATGCTTCGGACGACTCTGGTTTGTAGTGATTGCGTTATTGATCGCTCATACAGACACTGGAAGACTGCAGTACGACTCATCCCTCATCAACATTTGGGTCCGCGTTATCAGACTTGCCACCTCATCTCCTTTCTCCACGTGTCCGTCGTTGCTGGAGGCCAAGATGCGGACTCATCTAGGGCGATCCGGATAGAGCAGTAGGACAGGTGCGGCTCCATGACGCGTCCGACTCTCCTTCAGTCCCAGACAAATGCTCTCCTCACCCTACTCAATCTCGGTCAAGCACCACCTACCGCGAGCGCGTCGGCCGGACCGTTTCCTCGACCCACCTCACCCTCGACCTCGGTAGAAGATGGACCACAGGGATCGCTTGTTTGGAAGGTCCTGATATTGGACGAGTTGAGCAAGGACATCTTGGCGACGAGCTTGAGGGTGCAGGACCTGAGAGAGCAAGGTGTGACTCTGCACATGTAAGTCATTGCTCACTGCTGCTCAGTCGCGTCGAGCCTCAATGAGAATTGTCACTGATCTTCCATCAGGCAGCTACATTCTCCTCGCCCACCACTTGCCGACGTCCCAGCGGTCTACTTCGTGTCCCCTACTCTCGCCAATATTCGACGCATCGCTGAAGTAAGTCTCCGATCACCTGGCTGTCCTGACAGTATCGACAGAATCTCAACCCACCTTTGTACTCGTCCTATCACCTCTCGTTCACTTCCGCTCTGCCTAGATCGCTCTTAGAAGAGCTGGCCTCCCTCATCCTTGCCGATGACCCTTCCGGCTCTACCGGCCAGCTTATCTCATCTGTACACGACCAATTTCTCGACTTCCTCGTACCGTCCACTAGCTTGTTCTCACTCCTTCCCAGACGAGAGCTCAAACCTGAGGTAAACGGTGTAGGAGGCAAGAAGGGTGCGAGACCGAGCAAGGACCGGGAAGTCGAGGGACGACCGAGCTATACAGTGCTCAATGACCCCAAGGCTGGAGAGCTGGAAATCGAGGAGGAGGTAGAAAGAGTGGCCAAAGGACTGCTCAGCGTGATCATCACCATGGGTAAGTGAGCGAAACGACGTCTCTGATTCCTCTTCAGGCTTCATCCCTATCATCCGGTGTCCAAGAGGAAATGCAGCGGAGATGGTGGCGCGGAAGCTGGACGCAAAGCTGAGAGATCACGTCGCTTCTACATCGTCACAAAGGGGGTCAAGCTCGCGGGATGGGGGGTATGGCGCGGATGGGCTGAGTACTTTGCAACGGCCTCGTGAGTGTTCTCCCGGTGCTATGCGGGATTCCAGCCGATGCGTTCAGTGCTCGTGATTCTCGACCGGAATGTCGATCTCATCCCGATGTTGTCACACTCCTGGACGTATCAGGCTTTAGTGCACGATGTCCTGGACATGAAGCTCAATCGTGTGACGGTCGAAGTGAGCGAGCCGTAGACAGCTGGTGCAAGCCACGGCTGACGAAGGGGCACAGTCACCTGAGAACGGTCGATTGCAAAAGAAGTCCTACGACATCGATTCGAAGGATTTCTTTTGGGAGAAGAATGCGCCGAACCCTTTCCCACAGGTTGCCGAGGATATCGATTCAGAGCTGGGCCGGTATGTTTCCTTTTCTTCACTAATCGGGATCAAGGGCTGATTGAGTCTCTTTCTCAGGTATAAGCAAGATGCGGCGGAGATCACAAGGTCGACTGGGATCAGCGATGTAAACGATGTCTCCCAGATGTAAGCTTTGCAGCCACCACTGGGTGGCGATGCTGACAGATGGCCAGCGACGTCTCTTCCAATACCGCCAATCTCAAAACTGCTATCACCGCATTACCAGAGCTTACCGCCCGAAAACATACCCTCGACACGCACATGAACATCGCCACCGCACTTCTCCAGGCTATCAAAGAGCGCGGCCTTGACAGCCTGTTCCAAGTGGAAGAGGCTGCAGCTCGACAACCGAAAGCTACCGTCATCGCTACTCTCAAAGGTCAAACCGATGATCCGGCTGAACCAGCGCATCCCACTGCCGAAGACCAGCTCCGGCTGGTCATCATTTACTACCTCTCCGTAGCCGATCATGCGATGCCGAAGGAGGATCTGGCGGAGCTCACAGGCATACTGAAGGAAGCTGGGGCGGATATTGCGGCATTGGAATACGTCAAGAAGGTCAGGGAAGTGACGAGGATGACCATAATGGCGACACAGCCTGCTGTGGCACAACCGGCGCAAGGCGGAGAGTGGACGAAGGGCTTCAGCGCTCTGGGGAGCCGAGTCAGTCACATCTGCCTTGTCGTATGTGAGAATTGACATGTCCCAGATTACCGACCGTTTACGCGAGGGTGGTATCACCGGCGTGGGCTTCGACAATCTCATTTCCGGCGTCAAGAACTTCTTACCCGCTCGGAAGGAATTAACCGTAACTCGACTAGTGGAAGCATTAATGGAGCCCTCGACCGCCGCCACTCAAGCTCTTCAGGATACCGATGACTACCTTCTCTTCGACCCGCGTGCGACACGATCACGTAATCCGACACAATCAGGACGAGGGCGAGGGCAATACCAAGAGAGCATAGTCTTCGTCGTAGGTGGGGGCGGATACGTGGAATACGGCAACTTGATGGAATGGGCTTCGCGGAGCACCCGAGAAGGAGGTGCTGGAGAAAAGAAGATCACATATGGTAGCACAGAGATCTTGAACCCTGCAGCCTTCGTCAAGACATTGGCTGAGCTGGGGACGACTTGATAATGCATAGATGGAGCTGCAACGACAATGAGGAATGTGGAGGTTGAAATCTGAAACCATTAGAAGCGTCACGCGACGAAACGAGAGGTACGGACCCTCAGCAATTCGAGGGATTATATTGCATCTTTCGTCTTTCCATCAATTTAATCTGGGCGGACGTTCGTTTATCGGGAGGCCAAGCTGGATTGTACCACCGGAAAGCGAGGAGGAAGGTCGTCCAGCATGGCATCCCCAGTGGTAGGCGAGGAGGGGGTTGCTCCGTCTGGAAGTGCGAGACTGGGCTTTGATGTCCAGGTCTTCCGCACGTATCTGGTGTCTCTCCTCCTTCCGGGTAAGAATCCATTCCATTGGATGCTCTAGATCTCTGGGGGAGAAGCTCTTGGCTGCCGAGTCCAAGTGAAATCGTTGAAGATGCAGCTGACCTTTGAGTGCAGTAATGACGGCAACTCAGCAAGAGCTCGAAGACAGCCTATTCGAGGACCTAAGCTTCGAAGAAAAGAGTCTACGCTTTGCGACGGACGCAGCATCTCAGGTGGTCTACATCACTCGGGAGAGATACCTGGATGTGGACGAGGATGGTCCGTTTACGTCCATCTTTCGCGTGCCATCAAGCTTATTTCATGGAAGATTCACCAGTCCCGAGGATCACGTATCGGCTGTACCTCCCTCCCACACCGCCTCACTCCCCATCCATACTATCCACTCTCGCGCTCATCAAGTCGTCACCGGTTCTGAACTCGCTCGCACCTCTTGGCGCGCAACTTCACTTCGTCCTTCTATCGTCATCCACCGCTCCACTGCTGGTAGCCGATGATGGCTCACCATCAGATGCTTCGACGGCGGTCTCGACTCCCTCGGCACAGGCGACGCCATATGACGGGCTGCACAGCTTGGTGCATTGGGGTGTAGCGCCTTGGTTCGACTCGTATGTTAGCTCGAAGCAGGGTCTGCTGGAGGGTCCTGCAGTGGGGAAGAAGGGTGGTGAAGCACAGATGGGTGAGTCTGAAGAGCAGAGATTGCGGCACATCTGATTTGCACCAGGTATTCCGGTTACAAAGAAGAGGTTTGCGGAGCTCGAGTTGTCTTTGCTGCATCTGAAGCAGAATTTCGACATTCCGGAAACACATCTTTCAGTGCAGCCGGCCATCCGGAAGGCCGTTGCACAGGTAAGATTCCGTCAGTACTCGGGTCCTGGAGCTGACGCCCATACTTAGTGCCAAGCTACCACTAGCAGAGTCTCTATGGACGCCGTCGAGCCCCAATCACTCCTGTCCGACCCGACCTTCCTGAACAAGCTTCAGGCCGACGTGAATTCCTGGATCAAGGAGATCCAAGCAGTGACCCGACTCTCTCGCGATGTCGCTTCCGGTACTGCCTCTCAAGAGATCAACTTCTGGTTGAGCAAGGAACATGCACTGGAAAGCATCGAAACTCAGCTGCGAGGGGAGGAAGTCACTCTCGCCTTGGACCTCCTCAAGCACGCAAAACGGTTCCATGCGACTGTCAGCTTTATTGCGGACACGGGTTTGAAGGAGGCAATGGACATCGGTCAGTCAAGTCCACGCCCGAGAGGCGTACTGACGTACGCCGCTCAGTACACAAACACAATATTCTCATGAGAGACTTTCCCCTCGATGAGCTTCTTGCGGCTACTGATCAGGAAAAGATACAAGAATCCGTGTATCTCATCTTCGCCCATCTCAACAAAAAGCTCAAGCTGTCGTTCGTGAACCTTACTTCTTTCGGCGCTCGCTGACAATTTCAGACCATATCCCATTCGGCGAACCCTGCCGCTCGTGGAGGCTATCTCTCAAGACTTCAACGACCAGGTCCTCAGAGTATTAGGGAGCCAGCGGCTGATGCGAATGAAGTACGGCAAGTTCGAGGAGGCAATGAGCATGACGGCGGAGGTATTTGCGATATGGGAAGAGAACATGAAAGATTTCACGAACGTCGCACGAGAGGGTGTGATTGCTTATTGAGGTATTCGGCTTAAGCTGACGTATCTTAGTCTCCCGCAAGAGAGCCGAAAAGTTTATCTCGATCAAGATAAATCCCGCACATTCGAAGCTGCAAGAGCGCATAGGGTATCTTCGCGCCTTCCGCCGCTCTCATGAGCAGCTTCGAATGATGACGAGCTCGACGAAAACATTCAGCGGCCTTGGAACAGACACTCCATTCGAGATCAATATGGAGGAGGAGATCCGCTTGAGCTACGAGAACGTAACGAATGTCGATGTTCTGGACGTTTCGCCCGGTGAGTCGTTGATATTCAGCTTGCATACTTCTGCTTAAGAGGCCGTGCAGAAGGATCGGAAATCTGGTACGCTGCCGAATTGGCATACAACGACCAAGTGGCTCGGATCGAGAATCAGATCATCTCTCGACTTCGCGACAAGCTCGCGACTGCACGCAATGCCCATGAAATGTTCAGGGTCTTCTCGAAATTCAATGCGCTGTTCGTCCGGCCAAAGGTATGTGACGCGCTCAGGCCCGTACGACAACTCTGACCATCAAGCAGATCCGAGGCGCAATCCAAGAATACCAAACTCGCCTTGTTGACTCAGTCAAAGAAGACATCCGCCGGCTCCGCCAGAAATTCACCGAGAATTACCGCAATTCTGAGGTGTACCACATGTCGCAACTCCGTGATTTCCCCTCAGTATCCAGCGCTATCATCTGGGCCAGACAAATCGAACGCCAACTTCTTATCTATATGAAGAGGGTCGAGGACGTCCTTGGCAAGGGCTGGGAAAGTTACGCAGAGGGTCACAAGCTGCAGGTCGAGAGCGCGTCCTTCCGGGCGAAGCTAGACACCAGACCGCTGTATGATGCTTGGACCGCGGAGATTACGCGAAGGGGAAATCTCACGCTCAACGGCCGACTCTTCGATGTGTTCCACTCGCGCGCGACAGTTGACCACGAAGAAGGCCAGCTACAGCTCGTTGTGCAGTTTGATCCCCAGGTGATTGCCCTGTTCAAGGAGGTTCGGGGTCTCGTCTGGTTGGGCTTTCCGGTGCCTCTTACGATCACCCATCGAGCGAAGGATGCCAAGCGTGTATATCCACATGCCGTCAGCCTGATGGAATCGGTCCGGATGTACACGCAGACTCTCGACCTGATCGATGAGAATCCCGAAATCGCTAGTCTGCTAGCGAGTTACCGATCGCATGCGCAGCAAATGATCGCTCGCGGTAAGTGGCGCCTTGCCCGATGACTTGCTGACATAGGATCCAGGTATGAACACGCAGTGGGATCACCTCGTCAATGCTTTTGAAGGACACAGATATCTGCCGGGCGGTGCTGCCGATGGCCGCGAGAGTAGGCATTTCTTGTTCGTCCGCGAGTTCGCGAGCGTCGTCTCCCTTCTTCAGGTAAGGAATACCTGGACTGCTCAGTGGGACCGTCGGCGCCCGTTGACAGAGTCTTAGGATAAGGCGACCGCACTCATCCAGATCGCTCATCATATCTCGAGGGTAGTCGAGGAGCTTGACCAAACGGAGTTCACCTCTGAAGCGTTCTCGCACCTCCTGGTGGATGCGCAGAAGACGGTCGACCATCTGAATCTCGAGAACTACAGTAATCTCGAAGCTTGGGTAGCGTCGCTCAACGATCGCATCGACACGGTGCTGAGAAGACGGCTGGTACAAGCGATTGATGCTTGGTGCGGAGATTTCCGAAGGTCTGATGACCGACCGATAGTTAAGGGTGACGGGCCAGATGATGAAGGGACTCATCACAATGTCGAATCTTCTCGCTGCATGGAGAAGGCTCCAGCTGATTGCGTCGCAGGCGCATGGCTTCCATGTCAAACCTCTCATTCACGAGATCCGGATACGCAATCAGGTTATCTACCTCGACCCGCCAATCGAGCTCGCCCGCCAGGAGTGGATTGCGCAGCTCCATGACATCATTGGTGAATACACTGTCATCCGGGCACCATCTCGCTGATCGACATCGTTTAGGCATTGAGTGTGGCCTCAATCGCATCCAAAGCTCGCGGTATGAGATCAGTTTGCAGGCGGATGACGTCAGCTCAGAAGAGACGACCTTCATGTCTCTAGTGCGACTTCTTCACACATATTGGCGAGAGCGCTGAAACAGGTGATAGCTCTCGAATCTTCCTGAGAGGAAACTCGAAAAGGCTTTGGGCTTGATCGAGGGCAAAGTCCAGTCTGTCAGCGGGTACGTCAATAAGTGGTTACGGTTTCAGTCACTGTGGGATCTTGAAGCGGAATACATATACCAGGTCAGCTTGGTATTTCTGCTTCCGGTCTAACCATCTCGCTGACATCGAGCTGCAGCGTCTTGGTGACTCCATGACGGATTGGGGGCAGCTTCTCTCAGACATCCGATTGGCCCGATCCACATTCGACACGGCTGAGACCCGTAAGGACTTTGGGGTCTGCATCATCGATTACGCCAATGCTCAGAGCAAAGTCAACGCCAAATATGACTCATGGCAACGCGAACTCCTCGCTCGCTATGGTAGCAAGCTCGGCACATCGATGAAGGACGTCTATGCTGCAATCTTGCGAAACCGGACAGACCTGGAGACATCGTCCATCGAAGGCAGCTCGACCGCGCAGGCAGTGTCTTTCATCACCTTTGTGCAGGATTTAAAGCGGAAAGCGCAGACATGGGGTCCGGAGACTGAGCAATTCACATCTGGGCAAAAGACCTTGGAGAGACAGCGATACTCTTTCGGCTCAGACTGGCTTTACGTCGACCAGATCCAGGGGGAATGGACTGCCTTTCTGGACATCCTGAGGCGTAAGGACGACTCTATCAAGGAGCAGATTGGTGACTGGTGTATCCGTTGGAGTGAATTGAGCTGATGTTCATCAATAATATAGTCGGACTGCAGCTGAAGATCGTTGCCGAGGACAAGGTGATAGACAGCCGTATCAAAGGCTTCGTACTGGATTGGGAAGCGGACAAGTCAGTCATTCGCGGCAATGATGTCAATGCTCCTGCTGATTCGGTGTCATAGGCCGCTGCAAGGTAGCATCAAGGCCGAAACAGCCATCAATACTCTCAGTGTCTTCGAGGGGCGCTTGAGCCGCCTCGCGGAGGAGTACAACCTTGTTTTTCGGGCCAAGGAGGCTCTAGAACTCGATCATGCGAGAAATGATCGCCTACAGCCAGTCACCGAAGAGCTGCGCGATCTCAAAGCCGTTTGGACCGCACTGTCGGATATCTGGAGCCGACTAGCGCAGCTTCGCGATACGTTGTGGTCTGTCGTCCAGGTGAGCGATCTCGTCATTGAAATCAGGACACCGGCTGACTTCTGTTCAGCCTAGAAAGGTACGACAAGAGCTCGATGCTATTCTTTCCTCCACTCGAGACATGCCCAGTCGTATGCGCCAGTACGCCGCTTTCGAATACGTGCAGGACACACTGCGCAACTTATTGAAAGCCAATGCCTTGGTCGCTGAGCTCAAGTCCGAAGCGCTACGCGAGCGCCACTGGTCGAAGCTCTATGGAGCCCTGCGGATGCCTTCAGGCTACCAATCATCAGGGTAGGTTTCACCTGTAACAAGGATTCTATCAGCTCACTCATCCTAGCTTGACCCTCGGTCAAGTGTACGACCTGGATCTGAAGAGGAATGAACCCTTGATCAAGGAAGTCCTTACGGAAGCGCAAGGCGAAGTGCATATGACTAGTAAAAATAGGCCAGAGCTGACGCATTGCGGCTCTAGATGGCCCTTGAAGAGTTCCTGAAGCAAGTTCGGGAGACGTGGACTTCATACGCGTTGGATTTGATCAATTTCCAGAGCAAGTGCAGGCTTATCAGGTGAGCTTGGCACTTTGACCGGGAGGCATCGCCTGATTTCGCATTCTCCAGAGGATGGGACGACCTGTTCAACAAGTGCGGCGAACATCTCAACTCGCTCTCGGCGATGAAGATGTCCCCGTACTACCGAGGTGCCTGACCATCTACCATTTGGATATGCGATGCTGATTGAATCTCAGTCTTCGAGGAGGACGCCACCTCGTGGGAGGAAAGGCTCAACAGGATACACGTACTTTTTGGTGGCCCATTCAGCTTCCTGTTGGAGGATCGTGTCTGACGGTATGACAGATGTATGGATCGACGTTCAACGACAATGGGTGTATCTTGAAGGAATCTTCTCCGGCAGCGCAGACATCAAGCATCTCCTCCCGGTCGAAAGCTCTCGATTTCAAAATATCAATACCGAGTTTCTCACTGTCATGAAGAAGGTCAATAAATCGGCCTTTGTCCTTGATGTCCTCAATATCCCAGGTATCCAGAAGACACTCGAGCGACTTGCGGACCTGCTCACCAAGATACAGAAGGCCCTTGGCGAGTATCTGGAAACAGAGCGGTCATCTTTTCCCCGCTTTTATTTCGTGGGAGACGAGGACCTGCTGGAAATCATCGGGAACAGCAAGGATGCTCGTCGCGTCATGAAGCATCTTAAGAAGATGTTTGCCGGCATCTCGACGCTGCAACTCGACGAAGATGAAACCGAAATTTTGGGATTCGTCTCGCGTGAAGGCGAGGAGGTTGAATTTTCTGTACCAATCCTTCTCAAGGATCATCCAAAAATCAACGACTGGCTCGCTCGCATCGAGGCGGAGATGCGCCTCTCGTTGGCGCAATTACTGTCCCAAGCGGTGTCAGAGCTCCGGACGCTCCTGGTGATCAATGACGACATCTCTCTGCCGGCACTGCTTTCTTGGATGGACGCGTTTCCAGCCCAGCTCGTCGTACTCGCAGTTCAAGTGGTATGGACCGAGCTCGTGGAGTCTTCGTTGGGCTCAGCTAGTCTCAGCGGCGTCCTCGAACTCGTATCACAGGCGCTCGATCTACTTGCAGACACGGTCGTGCAAGATATTCAGGTAATTCAGCGTCGCAAATGTGAGCACCTCATTACCGAGCTGGTGCATCAGCGCGATGTCATTCGTTCGCTCCTCAGTTCCGGTACCCGAGATGCGACGAATTTTGACTGGCTATATCACATGCGGTTCTACTTGAACGAGACTGTCGACGACCCACTGCTGCGCCTCGATATTCGTATGGCCAATGCGACCTTTCCTTACGGTTACGAGTACCTCGGCATCCCCGATCGCTTGGTACAAACCCCGCTCACTGATCGTTGCTACCTCACCCTAAGTCAAGCCCTCGTTAACCAGCTTGGAGGTTCCCCGTTCGGTCCTGCAGGTACCGGCAAGACCGAATCGGTCAAATCCCTCGGCATGCAGCTTGGTCGCTTCGTCCTAGTCTTCTGTTGTGACGAGACGTTCGACTTTCAGGCGATGGGCAGAATCTTCGTCGGCCTCTGTCGCGTAGGCGCTTGGGGCTGTTTCGACGAATTCAATCGTCTCGAGGAGAGCATCCTCTCCGCCGTGTCACAGCAGGTGCAAAGCATTCAGGAAGGCCTGCTGGAAGCGGCGTCTCAGCCGAATGCTGAGGTTGAGCTACTGGGCAAAAAATTGATCCTTAACCCAAGAACAGGTAACCAGCCGAAGCAATCACGCAATGCCATGGCTGATGAGGTCTGTCAGGTATCTTCATCACGATGAACCCGGGATACGCGGGGTAAGTGTTCAAAGCAGATAGTCCCCCTCAAGTTGACGTCTCGACGCAGTCGATCAAACCTGCCCGATAACCTGAAGAGTAAGCTTCCTAGTTGAAGCGTCGTTCTCGCTAAGTTCACGATTTGCCCAGAACTCTTCCGCGTACGCCCTCTCGAAGCGACATATGGCGTCAGCTGACATTCTCTAGAGCATGTCGATGACTCGTCCAGACCAAAAGCTGATCGCCCAGGTCCTCCTCTTCTCCAAGGGCTTCCGCAGCGCGGAGATCCTGGCATCAAAGATCGTGCCGTTTTTCAATCTATGTTCCGAACAGTTGTCTTCGCAACCGCATTACGACTTTGGCTTGCGAGCTCTCAAGGCTGTCTTGGCAAGCGCTGGTATCCTCAAACGCGATTCGAATTTCAACCTCGACAGCAGGGCTGGATCCCCGTCGGAAGCCGTTACCGAACAGCGAATCATGATTCAGAGTGTGACGGAGACAATCGTGCCGAAGCTGGTAGCAGAGGATGCCCCGTTGATCAAATCGTGAGTGCTCCCGTCGTCAGATCATCTGACACCTTTCAGTCTTCTCGAGGACGTTTTCCCAGGCATCGAATACGCTCCGATCCCTCTCGATGCACTCAGGAGCAAGATCGCCGAAGTCTGCACCGAGCGACATCTTGTTGAAGGAGCGCAGTGGATTGACAAGATTGTTCAGCTATACCAGATTCAAAACATCTCGCATGGCCTCATGATGGTCGGACCGTCAGGTTCCGGTAAGACGCAGGCTTGGCAGGTCCTCTTGGCTGCGCTCGAGCGTCTTGATGGGGTCGAGGGAGCGTCGTACGTTATCGATCCCAAGGCGATCGACAAGGAGGCGCTGTATGGTACCTTGGATCTCACGACTCGTGAATGGAATGACGGACTTTTCACCCATATCCTGCGCAAGATCGTCGATAATGTACGCGGCGAGACCACAAAGCGTCATTGGATCGTCTTTGACGGGGATGTCGATCCGGAATGGGTTGAAAATCTGAACAGGTACGCTATCTCTACAATGCCATGGACTGACTCCGCATAGTGTCTTGGATGATAACAAGCTCCTTACGCTTCCAAATGGCGAACGTCTGAATCTGCCACCCAACGTCCGCGTGATGTTCGAAGTCGAACACCTTCGCTACGCGACCCTAGCGACGGTTAGCAGATGCGGTATGATATGGTTCAACGATGACGTCGTTGGAACATCAATCATCTGCCGACATCATCTCGACCTACTGTCAACTTCCTCCGTTGGCGCAGATGATGACGATGGAGGAGACTTCGCTGCGATTAGACTAAGCGGTGCCGCTCCCACTGTTCAGCTCGATCTTCAGGGCCAAATGGTCAGCTTTCTCGAGCCGTACTTTGAGCCTAATGGCATGGTCCATGCTGCTCTTGAATTTGCGGCAAATTGCGATCACATCATGGACTTCACGCCGATCCGAGCTCTGAACTCGCTCTTCTCCCTGCTGAAAGTGACCATCCGCAATGTGATCGAGTACAACGCTCGGCACGCCGACTTCCCATTGTCGCCGGACAAGGTCAACTCATACGCGATCAGACGCCTTCTCCTCAATATTATCTGGTCTTTCGCTGGTGACAGTCAACTCGAAGCTCGAGCGAAGCTCGGAGAGCTTTTGCGCACGCTAACGGGGATCGAGATGCCAAAAATGGCAGCCGGAACTTCCCTGATTGACTACGACGTGGATGTGGCGAGCGCTCAATGGGTATCTTGGTTATCGCGCGTACCCACTGTGGAAGTCGAAATGCACGCAATCATGTCCGCCGATGTGGTCATACCGACTATAGACACTGTCCGACATGAAGATGTCCTGTACAGCTGGCTCGCCGAACACAAGCCATTGATTTTATGTGGCCCTCCGGGTTCAGGCAAGACTATGACGCTCTTTAGCGCTCTCCGAAAACTCCCTGATCTCGGTGTCATCGGTCTCAATTTTTCGAGCGCCACTACTCCGGACTTGATACTGAAGACTTTCGAACAATACTGCGAGTACCGGAAAACCCCGAATGGAGTCGTTCTTGCACCAGTCCAGACTGGACGTTGGCTAGTCGTCTTTTGCGACGAAATCAATCTGCCCTCTCTGGACCAGTACGGAACTCAGCGTGTTGTATCCTTCCTCCGGCAGCTGATTGAGAGCAATGGATTCTGGCGGACATCAGACCTCGCCTGGGTCAAATTGGAGCGGATTCAGTTTGTCGGTGCGTGCAATCCGCCCACCGATCCCGGTCGGGTGCCCCTTAGTCACCGCTTCCTCCGACACGCACCTGTCGTCATGGTCGATTATCCGGGCGAGATCGCGCTAAAACAGATCTATGGAACCTTCAATCGGGCACTGCTCAAGGCTGTGCCAGCTCTCCGCGGTTACGCGGACGCCCTCACAGATGCGATGGTAGCAGTGTATATTCGATCTCAGAAACGGTTCACCGCCGATGTTCAGGCGCACTACATTTACAGTCCCCGCGAGCTGACAAGGTGGAGTCGCGGCATCTACGAGTCGATCAAGCCTCTAGACACTTTACCGATCGAGGGACTTGTTCGAATATGGGCTCACGAGGCTCTCCGCCTGTTCCAGGATCGCCTGGTCGAGGAGAATGAGAAAGTATGGACAGACGACCTGGTCAACGCTATCGCTGCCGATCATTTCCCTCAAATGGACTTGACCGACGCACTAGCCCGCCCAATCCTCTTTTCGAACTGGACCTCGCGGCACTACATACCCGTTGACCGTGATCAGCTCCGAGAGTACACCAAGGCCCGCCTAAGGGTATTCTGCGAGGAGGAGCTTGACGTTCAACTAGTCCTATTCAACGATGTTCTGGACCACGTCCTCCGTATTGATCGGGTCTTCCGACAGATTCAAGGGCACCTCCTCCTCATCGGCGTGAGTGGCGGGGGAAAAGTAAGCTCTCAGATCATACCGAAGGCTGACGAGCTAGACGACGCTTTCTCGCTTTGTTGCTTGGATGAATGGTCTCAGCTTTTACCAAGTCAAAGCCTCGAACAAATATACCGGCAATGACTTCGATGACGACCTGCGTGCGGTACTTCGTCGCACGGGCTGCAAAGGCGAGAAGATGTGCTTCATCATGGACGAATCCAACGTGCTCGAGTCCGGCTTCCTCGAGCGGATGAATACTCTTTTAGCCAACGCCGAAGTGCCCGGGCTGTTCGAAGGGGATGAGCATGCCGCTCTCATGACGGCTTGCAAGGAAGGCTCTCAGCGCGATGGTGTCATGCTTGACTCGCATGAAGAGCTCTACCGCTGGTTCACTCAGCAAGTTGCGCGCAACTTACATGTGGTCTTCACGATGAACCCTCCTGAAAATGGGCTGGCCACAAGAGCTGCAACATCTCCGGCCCTATTCAACCGTTGCGTCCTCGACTGGTTTGGTGATTGGAATGATCAAGCCCTCTACCAGGTCGGACACGAATTTACCGAGACCATCGACCTCGATATGGCCTCGTGGTCTTCACCTGCAAATTTCCCCATAGTGTATCGGAGCCTTCCGGAGCGACCGTCTCATCGAGCTGCGGTCATTAATGCGATGGTCTTCGTTCATCAGTCAATGCAGGGTATCACCTCAAGACTGGCAAAAAGACAGGGCAAGTACAATCACATCACGCCACGGCACTTCCTTGATTTGTGAGTACTCTGCCAGGTCGCCAGGCCGCTGTTTGACGGAACAGTGTCAAGCACTACGTTCGTCTCTTCAACGAGAAGAAAGAGCAGCTTGAAGAGGAACAGCGGCATCTTAACGTCGGTCTCGATAAGCTCCGAGAGACTGTCAGCCAGGTCGAAGATTTGCGACGCAGTCTCGCCTCGAAGAATTCCCAGCTGAAATCGAAGAACGCCGAAGCCAATCAGAAGCTTCGACAAATGATCTCCGATCAGCAAGAGGCTGAAGCGAAACAGCTGGCGTCCATCGAAATCCAGGCAGCGCTGGAGAAACAGGATGATTACATTCGCCAGCGACAGGAGATCGTCCACGAAGACTTGGCACAAGCGGAACCTGCGGTTCTGGAAGCTCTCGCAGCCGTGGGCAACATCAAGAAGCAACACCTTGCCGAGGTTCGCTCCATGGCAAATCCGCCAGAGGCCGTCAAGCTGGCCATGGAATCCGCTTGCTCTGTCCTCGGTCACCAGATCGACGGCTGGAGAACGGTACAGAGCATTATTCGACGCGAAGACTTCATCTCCAGCATACAGAATTTCGATACCGAGAAGATGTCGCAGGCATTACGAGACAGAATGATGCGCGACTACATCGGGAAACCGGCCTTCAACTATGAGACAGTCAATCGTGCGAGTCGAGCATGCGGCCCGCTCGTGCAATGGGTCGTCGCCCAAGTCCGCTTCTCGGAGATCCTCGACAAAGTCGCGCCTTTGCGCCGCGAGGTGGCATCGCTGGAGCAGCAAGGCGAGATGACCAAGCAGCAGGCACAGGTCGTGATGGAGACCGTCATCGAGCTGGAAACGAGCATTGCTCGATACAAAGATGAATACGCCTTGCTCATCAGTGAGACGCAGACAATCAAGGGCGAGTTGGACAGAGTGCAGAGCAAGGTGAACCGCAGTATGACTTTGCTCCAAGACTTGTCATCCGAGCAAGAGCGCTGGGATGCAAGTAGCCGGACGTATGAAACGGAGATGAAGACGATCGTCGGTCACGTGATCATCTCAGCCGCGTTTCTCGCGTACAGCGGCTTCTTCGACCAACATTACCGCGACCTCGCTCGTCGCGACTGGGCGAACCACCTTTCTCAGGCTTGCATCGCCTTCAAAGCCGATCTCGCTATTTCGGAATTCCTTTCATCGGCAGATGACAGACTCAAATGGCAGACCAATGCACTACCGGCCGACAACCTCTGTGTGGAGAACGCGGTGATGCTTAAGCGGTATAACCGATACCCTCTGATCATCGACCCTTCCGGACAAGCTACAGCCTTTTTGCAGAATGAATATCGCGGTCGAAAGCTCACGGTCACAAGCTTCTTGGACGAATCTTTCCTCAAAAACCTCGAGAGCGCCCTCCGATTCGGCAATGCCCTTCTCGTTGAAGACGTGGAGACTCTTGATCCAATCATCAACTCGGTCCTCAACCGAGAGCTCCGCCGTACAGGTGGGAGGGTTCTCATCCGCATCGGCAATCAGGACATCGACTTCGCTCCGTCATTCGCCATGTTCCTCTCTACGCGTGACCCAACTGCGGAATTCCCGCCTGACATTTGCAGTCGTGTAACCTTCGTCAATTTTACCATGACACGAAGCAGTCTGCAGACCCAAGCCCTGGACAAGGTACTCAAAGTTGAGCGCCCGGAAGTCGACCAAAAAAGGACCGATCTTATCATGCTGCACGGCGAGTTCCAGCTGCGTCTGCGTCACCTCGAGCGCTCCTTATTGCAAGCTCTCAACAGATCGACCGGCAGCATACTTGACGATGACAAGGTCATTGAGACACTCGAGAACCTGAAAAGCGAGGCGGCTCAGATCACTCGTAAAGTAGGAGATACCGAAGAGATTATGAAAGAGGTAGAGGCGGCAACAAATCAATACCTCCCGCTCGCCAAAGCCTGCAGTGGGATCTACTTTGCCCTCGAGCAGCTGTCGACCATCAACCACTTTTACCGGTTCTCCCTCGACTTTTTCCTCGACATCTTTGACTTCATCCTCGTACGAAATCCAAACCTCAAGGGCGTTGAACGCGTCGAGACACGCAAATCCATTTTAATCAGGGACCTATTTACCGTCACATATCAACGCACGTCTAGATCTCTTCTCCACACCGATCATGTCGTCCTGGCTATCGCCCTCGCCAAACTTCGCCTTCGAAGCGATCCCGACTCAGCTGTCCTTGACGAGCTGGACACCCTACTTGAAGTGCCGAGCGGCAACTCGTCGTCACAGCCGTCTCTATCAGGTCAACAACGCCGCGTGCTGGAGGACTCAGCCGGAAAGCAGATGCTGGACGCATTGGAGGAGAACATAAGGGCACGCTCAGAACAGTGGAACTCGCTGATGATCGCTGATGACCCGGAGAAGAGCATGCTATGGCCGTGGGCGCCTGCAGATGGTAAGCGAGTCTGTCCGCGATGTGGCTGATGCAGCAGAAATCTTCACTGCGGCTCGTCGGGCGACAGTGATCAAGCTCTTCAGACCGGATCGGCTTGTTCACGCTTTGGCATCTTTCGCGGACCTCGTATTCGGCTCTGACCTCGTGGCTCAAGCCGAGTATGACCTGAAGGCCATTGTAGGGGATGAAGTCCGCGCGTCCAACCCTCTTGCACTCGCTTCGATCCCAGGATATGACGCAAGTTACCGAGTCGATAATCTCAGCCGAAGCACAGGCTCGTTGTGCACATCCGTCGCCATGGGATCAGCCGAGGGCTTTGCGCTTGCGGACCAGGCCATCGCAAAGGCTGCTCGCGTGGGATCTTGGGTCTTGTTGAAAAATGTCCACCTTGCGCCCGGATGGCTCGGCCAGCTTGAGAAGCGCCTGCAGAGTCTTTCGCCCAACCCAAGCTTTCGATTGTTCCTCACGATGGAAATGAATCCGAAAATCCCGGTAAACATCCTCCGTCAGTCGCGAGTTCTTATGAATGAAGCCCCGCCCGGTGTCCGCGCCAATCTGCTCGACTCGCTCCATGGTCTTCCTTCATCACTTCTCGCTACCGGTCCGGCCGAAAAGTCCAGGCTTTTCTTCCTGCTTGCCTGGTTTCACGCCGTCGTCCAGGAACGGCTGCGGTATCTGCCTTTAGGCTGGAGCAAAGGATACGAATTCAACGATTCTGATTTCGGTGCTGCACTCGACACCATTGACGCGTGGTTGACTGCAATGGCCAAGGGCAAGGCAAACGTCGACCCAGGGCAGATCCCTTGGGTGGCTCTACGGACGATCATCAAACAGGCGGTCTATGGCGGCAGGGTCGACTCAGACTACGATCAGCGAGTTGTCGACGCCTTCGCTGACCACATCTTCACCGCTCGAGCATACGAGACAAACTTTCGCCTTGTCGATCACGAAGATTGGAACCTGGCAATACCTGAGGGGACACAACTGGCGCATTTCATCTCTTGGGCACATTCGCTCCCGGAGAAAGAGCCGCCAGCGTGGTTGAGCCTTCCCAGAACGGCGGAGGCGTTTGTTCTTGCTGCTGAGGGTGAGCCTTCAGGTCCATGGGGAGGCCTGCGCTGATGGCTTCAAGGTGATGATGTGATCGCTAAGCTCCGCAAAATGCGGACCATCGACGATGATGAAGACGACAGCGGTCCAACAGCCGCATCGGCAGGACGGCCGGCTTGGATGAAGGGCCTTAAGTCGCACGCCGAGGATTGGCTTGCCGCGCTGCCTAAGACATTGACCCTATCGCTACCAGGTCAGACCTCGCTTGCTCGCTTCTTCGCCCGTGAGGCGTCAGTAGGCGCATATCTCCTACAGCGGATCCGCCGGGACCTATCCGAGCTCACCGAGGCGTGCGAAGGGGCGATCAAGCAGACCAACGAGATACGCGTTCTGCTTTCGGATCTCAGCAAGAGTCTGTAAACAACACACCTGCTCACCACAATGCTGATATTGAACCAGGCGTCGTACCAATTCATTGGAAACAACACAGGATGCCCCGCGCCACGACTGTAGAGCAATTCATCAACGATCTCTCTCGGCGACTCGTTCAGCTTGAAGCGATAGCGGCGGCATCGGATGCACGTCAGGGTATCTGGCTTGGAGGCTTGTTCCAGCCCGAGGCGTTCCTTACCGCGACGAGGCAGACGATTGCGCATCAGAGAGGCTGGTCGCTTGAGCAGCTCGAGCTCAGCCTGGAAGTCGAAGAGAATGCTGAGACTGACTCCTTCCCCATTGAGGGTGAGCACTTCTCTGGTGTCTCGGAGTCATTGCTTATGATCGTCACAGGCCTCAAGCTTGAAGGGGCTGCCTGGGAAAACGGCCGCCTCGCCCTGAACGATGGGCAGTCGGTCTCGCTCAAATCAAGTCAGCTCACCTGGCGAAAGCAGGGCGAGATTCGGGAGCGATATGGTCTGGTCAATATCCCGGTCTACCTCAATAGCGATCGCAGCGATGTCCTCTTCAGCGTTGACTTGGCGGCAGAGGGATTGAGTCAGACTGTGGTCGCGCAGAGGGGAGTGTGCATAACTGTAGCACAGTAACGTTTCCTAATGACCCATACGTACGCAATACCATGGCATTCTGCAATATCAGTGCGGCATAGATCGTCAAAGGAAATCGTGATGAGCTGCATATAGGGTCCTCGTCCAAGACGTATGTATCTACCTGCGACACCTCGCCCACGCCCTCGTTCTCTCGACCCCCGTATTCTACGCCTTGCGTTGCTTCGCCACCGTCTCGAGGTCCATTGGGGGATATTCGGATCCTTCCGGGGGCTGCGGGTTTTTGCGATTCACCGGAGAGGCCATATCACTGGGATCGTCAGCATGAGTCATGAGCAGGCTCGCGACACTGTGGATCCGCACTCGGAAGGGTATCGAGGGGTACCTCAATCCTAGCGGCTCGGGCTGACTCACCGTCTCAGCTCGACAAGGACGGTCTCGAGTGTAAAATCGCGCTTCCATGTGCTAATCGAGGCGATGCGGGAAAAGTCGACCTGCACCAAAGAATGAGCTCATCCTCTTAGACCTCAATCACCATTCAGGAATAATGGGTTGAGGATGAAACAGAGGAAGCTTCACCAGACCCCGCTGATCCACACAAGGCAAATTGATCCGACTCTCAAACTTCACCAACGGTGGGACGTCTGTCCCCGGCCCTCATCAGCTTCAGCCGACCCACGAGAGAGTGGGAGTGACGCACCGGGGTAATGGTCCCCGCAGAAGATGCTCAGACTGAAGATCCGGTTCTCGTACGCCGAGTGAGGGGGTCCGAGAATCGTTCCGTTCCATTCGTACATGGCAATGTCGTCGGTGTCCTGCGCCAGTAAAAAAGTGAGCTCCAATAACCTCGATGCGGAATCTCATGGACGGGCGGAGAGATGATGTCAGGAACGTACTCTCAGACCATAGCTGCAACTCCCATCACCGATTCCTTTCTCACCGTGCTCGAGCTCGGACAGGAGACGGAAGCTTCGCGGGACTGAACAGCTAGTCAATCATCCCAGCCGCATATCCACCTTTTGATTCATGCAGTTCGCGAGCACACGAGGGGTCTGAGTTTTTCGGTTGGAAGGAAGTATGGGCTATAAGCCTGAACCAAGCGAAGACATACCTTTGGCCATCTCGCCGGACTGCTCAGCTAGTCAAGCAGCCTAAGGGGCCCGGAAGTGAAGCTTCGAAGCGCGTCTTGGATAAAGCGGGAAACCCACGGCGCGAGGGTTGTTTTTTTGGTTCAGCATCACTACAGCGGAATCAAACATAGGAACCTGTCAAAATGTCCCAAAGTGGTAGCTCTTTGTGAAAGCTGAAACTGACCGCTAACTTTTGTTGAATTTCCTGATCCACGCATCTACACAGGCTTCATCGCCTCAGACTGTCAAGATGGAAGGTCTCCTAGCGGAGATCTCGGCGAAGCGCAAGGTACTGGGGGACGAGCCGGGTGGGGTTGCAGGGGCGAAGAAGTATATGCGACGAGCGGATCTGGAACGGGCGAAGGAGGAGGAAGAGAAGCGGAGGAAGGAGGAGGCTGAGGCTAAGAAGCTGGAGTCCAGGACGTCGAAGATGCGGAAGGACGTGAGTGAGCCTCCTCATCGCTAGTGAGTATATAATGACGTATGCGCGTAGGCTGAGCAAGCTCGCAACAATTCCCTCACACGACTAGCAGCTTCCCCTACACCAGGACGCAACACCCCCGAACCCGCCGGCTCCCCCGCTCCTCCCGAAACCTTCAACATATCCCCTGACGAGTGTGTCCGCCGCTTACGCTCAAAGAGTCAACCCATCCGACTGTTCGGCGAATCCGACAAAGAACGTCGATTGCGATTACGCGCGCTTGAGCTGTTGGAAGAGCGAGGTGGTTCCGGTGGCACAGGATTGAACGATTTCAGGAAGACCTTGGCAGACATGGAGAGTGGGATGGACGCGAGGGATGTGGAGAAGAAAGCGAGGTTGAGTCATCGTACCGGTAACGGGAATGGGAATGGGAATGGGAATGGGAATGGGAATGGAGAGGGGGAGAAGGATGGGGAGGGGGAAGTGAGGAGGAAGGAGGAGGAGGCGAAGAGGATGAAGATTGCCGAGGTGGGGGTGATTGATTTGGGACTGGTCAAGTCGGATCCGAACAAGCTCTACCCATTGATATACTACGCGCTGAAGGTGAGTCGTTCGATATCCTTCCCGGCGTTTCACTGATGCCTGGTTGCAGAATGTGCTGAAGGAGTGGGAGGAGTGGATGGACGACCGACCAGGTCCGTACTGCCCGTCAGGATGATACTTAGGGCGAGGCTGAAACTTTTCAGAGGACATCAAGCGGTCATCACAGGGAAAGCTCGCAGCCGCCACGCAGGTGTCATCAGCGCAGAACCTGAAGCCTCTCTTCCGATCGCTTCGCTCACGAGTGAGTTCGAGTTCCGACTTTGTTTCTCATATGGTCTCCGCCACTCACGTTTCCCTCCACGGCCGCTCAATCGTCTTTGGCGTTTACTGAAGTCTTGTCTTTGATTTGTCGACCATCTCGGCTGCCCATAATCATCTCGAGGCACCGCTGACGCCCGCAGGACATGCCCGCCGACGTGATCCGCTATCTCGCCGAGATCGTCCACCACATGCAGACCCGCTCCTACCAAAGGGCCAACGATGCCTATCTCCGTCTCTCCATCGGCAACGCCGCTTGGCCAATCGGTGTGACATCTGTCGGTATCCATGAGCGTTCGGCGCGCGAGAAGATTGGGCAAGATAACATTGCCCATGTGTTGAATGACGAGGTGTCGAGGAAGTATATCCAGGCGGTGAAGCGGTGCGTCGAGCGAGTCAGGTCGGAGATAGAAGCTGATGTCGGTCGGTGGATAGATTGTTGACCTTCTCGCAAACAATACGGCCGCCAGCGGAGGCTTCGCAGCTCATGGGATAGAAGGGGACTTGAGACGAGCGATGCTTGTTGTATCATTATGCATGGATATCTGGGAAGAGTCTTCCACGGAGTGACTAGTAATAGCGGTGTGAAGCTCTAGATCATACTGTTCGTAAGGGGTATCGTCGTTATAGGTATCGATGAATATACAATGGACCCCAATGCACCGGGACCCATCTCACTTTTATCCGCACCGTATACGCCCGCTTCCGTTTCTACATGTCCTGCCTTCCTCGCAATTCCACCTCGATCGCGTCGTATCACATGACTATACACGCATCAGTTCCGTCAATAATCTCAGCCGACACAATCGTACCAGTACAGCAACCCCCCTGATCTGGCGGGGCATAAGGATCATCCCCCTTCCCTTGTGTCCCCCAAAGCGTCGGCAACTACCTCGTCAGCGTCTTTCCCCTTCATAACCTCCATTCGAGACACACCATGGGATCCTTCGTAGCCGTGCAGAACCTGATCAAGCTATTCCTCCATCAGTCCACATCCAGCTTGGTTCCACCTTCTTTTCAAGGAAGATGGGGCGAACATACCTTACGCTAGCTTCGCTGACGCGTACTCGAGGCCGGGCGAGGTCTTGGCGTAATCGCTGGTTGTGCTCTGTCAGTCGACGGAGCTTGAGTTCCGCCATGGATTGTTTGTGCGGGCGGGATTTGATCATGGTGGTGGTTTGGCGGGAAGGCTGGGAGGGGGAGGAGTGCCGAATGCGATCGTGGCGAGCGGTGAAGTACTAGTCCTGGTGGTGGGGAATGTGTCCGGGTTGGCTTGGGTGAGAACAGATTCATTGGGTCAAAAAAGCATCGAATTCCCATTGAGTCAGGCACCTTCAGCGCATGGCATTGTTCCGATCAGGGAGAATGTTAGGCCGACGCCCAAGTCAGACGCCTATCTTTCGAAGCCGAAGGGAATCCGAATTCAGTCTGCGGACCTCCCTTCTGTTTGGGTCCACCGCTGTGGCTCACTCGAGCTTCCTGCCATATGCGTGATTGACACCTGAGCCGACGCAGCTATGGTAAGATTCAAGAACCGGCATCTCCTAGTCGAATTCCTCACCCCGTCCACCCACTCGCCGACGTTCCCCAGCTCGACCACTACCGCCTACTCCCATAGCTTCGAGACTTTACTCGAAGACTCGTACGATGACCCGGACGAGCTCGCCCCTATCCCTCCCCTTCCCTTTCTCGTACCCCACCACGACCCCTCCTCACCCCGCCTGAAATTAGGTGACGAAGGTGGCAGTTTCATCTTCCGCGCTATCCGGTCGACCATCCAAGAGGTATTCGGCGACGAAGGCTGGGGACGAGTCGCGAGTTCCTTCAAAGGTGGGTTCCCCGCTTCTGACCGGGCTGATAGACAGTCATCTACCATTCCCCTCTGACGACCTTGACCATCCTGCGGGTTGCACGACAGCATTACCGCGTTATCTGGGCGGGCATCACGCTGCTCACGTCGATCAACGGGCAGCCGGTATTGCCGAGAGTCGTCGCTATGAGCGGGACGATCAAGAAGTTGCAGAATCGGGCGGTCGGGTATCATCGCTTGGTCACGGGACAGATTTTGGTGGCCGCGGTAGAGCGAGCTGGTGGGAACTCCTTGGACTGCCAGGTGAAGACTACCGCTGATGGATGGCTAGGTCCGGTGCCGAGCACAAAGGAGGAGGAAACGCGGAGGTTGGAGGCCGGATGGGCTAAGGAGATGGCGGAGCTGCAAGCTCTCGAGGACTGATACTCCGCTCTTTACGTCCATTTCGTCCGATGCTATGTCAGGTGTAGGCCAGGACCAAACCCGAGACTCGTAAGTCCTCTTTTGATGCATTCTTCCTATGCTAAAGGTTGCTTGGCGATGCCCTTTACGCTGCGCAACAAGATGGCCTTCGACCTCTGCAGGTCAGCTGTCACGCTATATCCGACCCGGGGAAAGATGTCCTGTCGAGCACGACAATGGGAAACGCCGAAGGAGAGATACGTTCTCGTACCGAGCAGCGATTCGGTATGATTTAACCGAAGCTGCACAGCGAGAGATATGTTGGGACCAGGAGCAAAGGAGGTTCATGTACTGAGGATTCCAAGTGCCCCTCTGAGGATGGCATGCACGATGCTGGCACTCTCTGCTCCCATCTAATCTCGCTGCCACTTCTCGGCGTTGTCCTTGACTGGGAACGCTCAGCCGTGCTCATGCGAAGCCTCTGTGGGGTGGGAAGACCAACAGTCCACATACGGCCGGGATCGGCGGGATCATTTGACCTGCATTTCCACTATCGTTCTCTGACAAATTCATGAGGTGTGCAGGCAACGATATGTTCCGACCCCGTCCATCTGCACCATCGTCTTCGTCTCAGGCAGGTCCATCCACGGCCTCGACCTCTTCCTACCCGCCAGCTGAGAATGTCGATCTTCCCTCCCCATCTCCTGAATCTGCACCGGTGAGCGATATTGGCGGGTCAATGTTCTCCAAGATGCTGGCCGACAAGTGAGCGTCCCTTGGCCTCAAGAACAACATCGATTGACATACAGCCAGTCCATATTTCTCCGCCGGAGCAGGTCTCATGGTATGTCCCAGGTCCTTTCCCCCTTAGCGTCCAGTCAGTCGCCCAAGACCAAACCCGGTCGGACTCGCTGATCTTCATTCAACAGGCCATCGGTGTCGCTCTCACAGGTCTTCGTCGCCTCACCCGCCTAACAGCCTCAACAGCCCAACGTCGCCTTCTCGTCACCCTCGAGATCCCCTCCAAAGACCGATCCTACCCCTGGTTCCTCGAATGGATGGCCATCCAACGAGCCGCCTCACCCACCACCCCAGGTATCGGGAGCCTGTGGAAGGGGAAAGCACCGATGACGCTACGAAGCCATGAATTGGCGGTGGAGACTAGCTATAAGCAGCATGAGAATGGTAGCTCGGAGGCGGTTTTCAATCTCGTTCCAGGGCCCGGGACGCATTATTTTAGGTATATGGGTGCTTGGTTCCAGGTACGTGTGCTCCTCCTTCCTGAGTGGAGCATGGCGCTGATGGGTGGACAGGTGAAGAGGGAACGAGATGCGAAGCTCATGGATCTGCATTCTGGATCGCCATGGGAGACGCTCACCCTCATAACACTCTCGTCGTCCCGGCACCTCTTCGCGTCCCTTCTTTCCGAAGCACGAGCATTGGCAGAGGCTTCGACAGAGGGGAAGACGGTGGTGTACACGGCATGGGGAGTGGAGTGGAGGCCGTTCGGCAAGCCGAGGCGGAGGAGGGAGATGGGCAGTGTCGTTCTTGCGGAAGGCGTGGCGGAGAGAGTGGCGAGCGATCTAAAGGGATTCTTGGGGAGAGCAAAGTGGTATGCCGAGCGGGGTGGGCTTTTCTTGCGCTTGCCTTTCGCCCAGCTGAGATGGTCTACAGGAATACCGTATAGAAGGGGATATCTACTCCATGGACCTCCTGGATCTGGCAAGACGAGTTTCATCCAAGCCCTAGCCGGAGCGGTATCATACAATATCTGCCTGCTCAACCTTGCCGAACGGGGATTGACCGACGACAAGCTGAATCACCTACTCGGACTGGTTCCTGAACGAAGCTTCGTGCTATTGGAGGATGTGGACTCGGCTTTCAGTCGTCGCGTACAGACCTCCGAGGATGGGTAGGTCCTTCGTAAATCCCGAGAGACAGGAGCTGAATCGCAGGACGGCGACAGCTTCAAGTCAAGCGTGACTTTTTCTGGCCTACTCAACGCCCTCGATGGCGTCGCCTCATCCGAAGAGAGAATAATCTTCATGACGACCAACCACTTCTCCCGCCTCGATCCCGCTCTTATCCGGCCTGGACGGGTGGACGTCCAGGAGTTCTTGGATGATGCGGTGGGCGAGCAAGCGGAGAGGCTGTTTAGGAAGTTCTACGGGACGACGGAAAGCGGTGACGAGGCGACTTCCAAAGCGGAGATGGAGAGAGAGGTCGGTATGGTGGTGGATGATGAACGAGCGCAAGGAAGGATGGTGAGTATGGCGAGCTTGCAGGGGCTGTTCTTACGCAGTGGGCCGCGAGACAGTCTGGAGGGTGTGAGGGTATTGTGCAGACCGAGGGAGCAACAACTATAATGTATAGCTCCGCTCGGACGTCGATGATTAACGCACGCCCTAAGTCTCATGAGGTTGGCATATGATCAATGGACGTCTGAGCCTGAGAAAGATGATCAACCGACGAGTAAGCTGAATACAATACGGCCTGAATTCGCGGCCGGTCTTGTGGAAATATCCTATTTTCACCGGAATTTATGGGTCATTAGCGCTAATGACAGGACGTCGTTGATCAGAACCCTGTGATAGGCAATGTGCTTTCCCTTACGCTAGGGGCGCACCCTCGGGCGTCCAGCGTTGAAGGAGGATATGTCCAGCGCAGGTGCGCGATCTCCCGCGCAGCCTAAGGAAACCACTGTGCACCGCCATACTCCGACTGCCACACTCCGATCCCGGCACCGAGCAAAACACGTCATTCACCTCGCCACCCGGCGCAGCGAATTCCAGGACAACGAATCTTCCTTTCACCCACTCGTTCCATCTAACACTCGCTCCAACTTACTCTACCAGACTCGTTTTCGAAGCAGAGTAGCTCTCTATCCCAGAGAATCCCAACATTTCACATCCGATGAACAAGGCTCCCCCCGTACGTCCCCCTTCTCCGCCCTCGGCCCGCCTGGTGGAGCGCTGACAACACCGTTAGATGAATCAAGGCGGTCAGCAGATGTATCAAGCTTCCGATGGCAAGTGGTACCCGTGAGTCTGGGATACTCTCCCTTCTAATACCCCTGTTGACTTGACAATCAGGACGTCATCGATGCCGCAAGGGCAGCAACAGCAGGGAGGATACGGTGGGCCTCAAGGCTATGGTGGTCAGCAGGGGTATGGCGGGCAGCAGGGGTATGGCGGGCAGCAGGGGTACTAGTGAGTCAATCATATCTCGTTTACAATACATTCGGCAATTCTACGGGTCTACAGGTGTCAGGCGTATCAAGTGGAGATGGAGCTGATGGCGCGATAGTGGGCAGCAGCAACCGATGGGATACCCTCAGGGGGGCCAGCCAGTTAATGTTCAGCAGGGACAACACCGTAACGGGTTGGGTGCGGGAGGGGGATTGGCGGGTGAGTCATTGGCCCTAGTGAGACTGATTATCCGGAAGGAGTCGCTGATGGGGTGTGTAGCGGGGTTGTGCGCCGGGTTGTTGTGCTTTGATATCGGAGCTTGCTGTTTCTGAGCGGCGTCGAGGGAAGATGAGGATTGTGGATCGAGGGTGAAGTCTTTGGATCGAGGTTGATGACATTCAGCATGGCCCTTGGGGAGGCACATACATGGTTGATGGGACGAGATGAATGGACGTGTGGTGGGCCTCAAGCATTGTTGTAGGCGTAAGGCTATGCAGAGATCTCCTTTTTATCTCTCAAGATGCTCTCTACTCTCCATCAATTCAGAGGACTCTGGCAGCATTGACTTTGAACTTGTATCGCGTATCCACGTATCGTGTATTCAATCTCTTCAGAACACTCAATCAAAGGGCAACCTCGCCATCCGTCCCTTCAACTCTCCCCTCCCGACCCCGCCCTTCAGCGTCTTCGGAATCTCCAGCACCTCCACGTAGTTGCTCGGGAAGATCCCCTCTTTCCCATCACCGCTCCTCCCTCTCCACCATTCCCCGTTCCCAACGGTGTCCAAGATCACAACCACCTGGCCCGACTTCATGCCCAGATCGCCAGAGGCCGTCGCCTTGAACTCGTACTGGGCGACAGCGCGGGCATAGCCATCGTCCGCCGAACCCAGACCCGCTTTGAGAGGAATGTTGGGCTTCGGGCTGGTCGTCTCCCGTCGATTTTGACGAGACTGAGGCGAACCGAAATCGTCGTACTGTCGATGTGAGTTATCGTCATCGTCGCCGAAAGGCGAGGTCGGCGCGCCATTCGTAAATCCTTTCTTGTCAACGTTCACACGGCCCTTGGCGAGCTTGCTATGACTGGCCGGGTCCCCGTTGCTGAAGCTCGACCTCACCTCGAACGGGGAGCCCTCGTTCTCATCGATATCTTGGAAGGGTTGCGGACGGGAGTTGCTCCGGATCCGTCCACCGTTCATCTTTGCGCCGGTGGACATGCTGGAGAAAGATTTGGATAGGCCTTTGCTGTCTGCGTCCCATGTGCGGAGGAGATCGTCCTTCCCGTCTATATCCCCGTGACCATTCGCCCTTCCATTGCCGTTGCTCTTCCGTCCAAGCAGGTCGTCCTCGTCATCGCCGGCTGCTCTGTACGATAGCTCCTCATAGTCCGAATCGAATGGGACCGCGAACTTGCGGCTCGCATCCCCGTTGGTCAGTCGATTCGGGTTCGATCCGCTGCGGGAGCGATTGCCGTACCCGTTCATTGGTCCGTCTGAGTCCCAGGTCAGGCCAGCGTTGTACGATTCCGACGATGACGAAGGAAGCCCAGCCTTGCGGGGAGAAGCAGTGCCGGAAGAGAGAGGGTTGAGACTGCTCGTCCGACGAGCCCCATTCGGCCGGGGCGACCCTTTCTCTTTCTCCTTGTCGCCCTTCTCCCCGGCTCCAAACAAGCTACCGGACCTCTTCCTCCCGTTCGGCGGAGCAGAACCGTCCGACCCCATCCCTTCTCCGAACACATATCCTCCACTGCCACTTCCCTTCCTATCGCGATCCATCGGGCTGTCCCAACCCATGCCTCCTCCCTCTCCGTCCTCGTCCTGGATGCCCCACTCACCTGGACGCGCACCGGTACCGGTGCACTTCTCAATCTCGCGAATAAGCACTGAGGCCCAGGGTGGCCAGTCGAATGCTCCGCCCAAGACCTGCTTGATCGTCGGCTTTCCGCCATAGGCAAGACGATTCGCGTCTTGTCGCGCGACAATGATCGTGCCTTCGACCGAGACGCCGCCGAAGAGGCCCCTAGTCTTGGAGTAGGAGTACATCGCTGCCAGGCGGCCGGAGGTGTTCACAGAGCCGGAAACCTCAGCATTCCGTCCAAGAGGTCCGACGGCGACCTGTCCTCGTCAGCTGTTCGACTCAGATGAACAAAACAATGACGCACCGAGAGGTTGCCGCCGAGCTGGAGGGAGCCAGCGGAGATGAAGCTGCTGACAGCGGAACGGGACTGATATCGTCAACAAGGGTACTAGATGCGCTCCGAGAGACTCACGTTGAGGACGACCATGAAGTCTGTGACCCTGGTGGGGCATCAGCGGCTATCCGCATGAAAGGCGTCCTACTTACTCAGCACCCCCTTGTCCACCGAATCCAAATCCTCCTATCCCGATAGCGCTGGGTGGCGACCATGCTGCTCCTCGTCAGCTGAAAGACCGTTTTGAGCATGTCAGACAACGCACTCCCATCTTCCAGCCTCGCAATGACGATCCCGCTACCCGCTCTCGCGCTAAACATGAATCCCGCCTTGACGACGGTGAAGATCGCGAAGCCCTTCGCTTTCTGCAAGACCGAACGGGGGACCACCTGGCATTCGTCCGCGTCAGCAGGAAATCGTAATGGGACATAGGAGAGTCGCTCACATGGTCAAGACCGTTCTGCTTCTTGTCGACGAAGCTCCTCACTTTACTGCCGTCAGAGGCATGCGAGACGGCTGCGAGACGGCGCTCTTTAGGACATACTGATCTTCGCCGCCTTCTTCGTCTCATTCTCCAGCTTCACTACGAGCGAGATTATCAGCAGTGGTCAGGCGTGAGGGGAAGCGGCGGACCTGGTAAAGGACTGTTGATACCGATACCCATCTTGTCGGGTTGTAGGCGGATGTCTTGGCTCTGTGCTGATGGTATCGGGATTGCTTTGTCTTTGTCAGAAAGGGTGTTCCACGAATTGGTGGCAATGTCAAGATCTACCGCACCAAAATGAAGATAGCAGACTATATAAGACCGCGGACGATTACCTGATGAGATGATCAAACGTTTCAGCAAACAGGTGATAACGTCATCGCCTTTCGCGGTCACCGCTTCACCGAGCCCGCATAAAGAAGCGTCTTCTTGGCCATTTTCCATCCATCGATGCATACAGAATACGTACGCTCTGATGACAGATGGGCGTCTGGCACGATGAATCCGGCATGATGCGCCGATTTCGATTGCACTTGAAGCTCGTCATAGGGATGTGACCTCCCGAAGTCATGCGCATTGAAAAGCAAAGGAAAGCTGTGTGCATGCGGTTTGCCAGGTCTGATGAGATGCTCGCTTCGACCGCTACCAGCTCAGAGCACTCCAGAGTACCCGTCGTAGTGATCTTCCGACCAGCATACCGGTGGACGGGTTCGAGCATTCGGTGCCGCAGCAGTAGGAAAGCCATACCCATGCTTTACAGACCACATGGTGATTCACTTCTTTGCTTCCTGACCGAGGCCCGCCGCGCTATATCTCATCAGCTCGCAGAACCCCGCTGTCTTGCCTCAGGGCGCACGCACTGATTTGTGGCCACCTGAATCGCTCTCGCCATGGTCGACCGCACCCGCCCGTCCTCCATCGTTAGTAAACCAGCAATCGTGCATCCTGCAGGAGCTAGGCCACTCGTCAGCAAGACAAGCCAAATCAAGAAAACACAAAGACTTACTCGTTACGCTATCCTTGAGTTGTGCAGGATGCAGTCCGCCGTACAAGACCATCCTTCCAGTACCCTGTAAGGCTGCCTATTCGTTAATCGCGTTCTAGAGCGGGCAGACTTCCGCCCACTCTGAGCTGCGAGCTCTAGCGCTTCCATTCTAGGCAGACCCATCATCACCCCTCCGTCCGCCATCGCCTCGAGTACCAGCGCGACAAAGGCAGGTCCAGAGCCGGCCAGAGCGGTACATGCGTCGAAATGCTTTTCGTCGAGGAAACGACATCGTCCGCAGGAAGTGAAGATTGCGAGGATGATGGCGCGCGTTAGGGGGTCGGACAATGGGGTGACGATGGTCATGCCTTCGCGGATCTGTGTTGCACACCTGAGCATACATTCTAATTGGATGAAGGGAAGACATACCTTGCAAGGGGTATTAGGCATCGCTCGGACCACTTTCGTATCTTGAGGTACCCAAGACCGGAGTTGCGAGATGGTCACACCCGCACAGATGGAGACTACGAGCTTTCCGTTGAGCGCTTGAGACATGCCTTCTTCGAGCAAGATCATTTTCGCTATTTGTGGCTTCGAGCTGAACCGGTTCATATGTCAGCCATCTACCTCGCCATGCCAGTACATGTCCAGTCATGTATCGGCTGATTGGAGATACCCACCAAACGAGGACCACATCCGCCTCCTTCACCGCCTCGACATTTCCCTCCCCCGCCCGGATCTCAACCTTCGGTCCCATCATCCCCATCCCACTAAACATCTTGCTCAATTTCCTCCCCGTCTCTTCTCTGCCAACCGTTGCTATGAAGCGAGAAGGCAGAGCTTCTTCGGGGGCGTCGAGGAATTCGGATGTGGTGGGTGTCGAGATGCCGGAAGCGGGTTCGGTGGAGTGCCCGTTGGGCAAGGAGGAGCGAGTTTCGAGGGAGGCGAATACGCCGGAGAGGATGGCGATGCCCATGGTGCCGCAGCCTGTGTAAGCCCGGAGTCAGCACCAGGGTTCATAGAGTTTCTGACATACCCAGGACGGCGAGGGTGTACCCCATGTTATTGAAGATCTCAGGTAGCTATGCCGCACGGAATTCAGACTGATTGTGACGATCCTCGGGCTTATCGCTGACTCTCAATGCGCTTGATTATGTTTCGCCGAAAGGTTTGAACGGTTGTCGACGACAAGGGAAACAATAACACGGTTTTGCTTCCGCTCGAGTCCTTTCAGCTGACCGGAGGAGACACCGTTCTCAGCTTTTCCTGCAACATCAAGTCATCATGGAATCCTCCGCGGAATCGCCAAAACCTCCCACCCGACACACCGACGTCTCATCGGCCACTCTCGATGCTGTACGTCCTACTCACGTTTCACGTCCTCATCTTTCTACTTTCATCCCAAGAAGATAATGATTGATTATCTGCCGTACTGATATCATTCCCAGCATCCCCCTTACCCACCGATCAAGAAAGGCGCCTCCCTCCTCCTGGCCTACCGCCTCGACGCCCGACCCGTTCTGCTAATCGGCGGCGGTCTCGTCGCCTCCGGCCGTCTCTTCTTCCTCCTCGAATCCGGTGCCCACATCACTCTCGTCGCTCCACTCCCTCTTCACCCTGAGATCCTGCACCGCGTCAATCACTCAAACACCTCAGACATAACCTATCACCCGCGCGGCTACCTCGGTCGCTCGGATCCGATCCAGGTGGAGGATTACGCCATGGTTCTTACGGCGATCGACGATAACCCCCTCAGTCAGGAGGTTTGCGATATGTGTCGCGAGATGAGAGTTCCCGTCAACGTTGCGGACGTACCGCCCTCATGCGATTTTTACTTTGGTGCGCAATTAAGGAGGGGGCCATTGCAGATTATGGTATCCACCGGTGGGATGGGGCCTAAGATAGGAGCCTTGGTACGGGATATCATCATAAAGGCGTTACCGGAGGATACCGAGGCTGCTATCGAGGGTGTTGGGGCGTTACGAGCGGAGTTGAGGAAGAGGGCTCCGGGCGTGGGTGGGGAATTGGGGAAGAAGAGGATGGTGTGGATGATTGGGGTCTGTGATCGCTGGGGACTTGGGGAGATGCAGGTTTTACAGGACGAGGAGGTGAGACGGAAGGTGTTGGATGAGGGTTGGAATAAGGACAGGGTGGTCGGGCCGGGGGATGTGGGTGTGGGTGAGAAGAGGAGGTGGTTCGATCTCTCTGGACCTCCTGGAATATGGGGAGTAGGGATGGGAGGATTGATGTCTGGAGCGGCAATCGCGACGATGGCCACGTTGTACATGATTAGACATACGTCGAGATGACACATCCCGAAGAGTCGTCCATATCGCAACGCTGCATGCGTGTAACGAAATGTCCGAGAAACTGAT
>JAABUK010000255.1_pt1 | contig 122096 bp, 115 predicted proteins | sample 5559141 | NCBI WGS metagenome assembly JAABUK01 (sample SAMN10711869, study PRJNA513367) | rock metagenome | isolation source: Antarctica rocks | place: Antarctica: Victoria Land, Pudding Butte nord | collected 2016-01-03 | reverse complement strand
ACTATGTGTGAAGTGGATGACTCCAGAAAAGCACCTGGGAAGCAAGTGAAGGCATAAGTAATAAGGAGCCGGGGCTGAGCCTGCTCCATTCTCGATGTCACCACCCGCATTTTTAGGATCGGAAAACGTTAATCCTACAGCACTTGAATATCGCAAATATTCTGTAATATTTTGTTGGTAGGATGATTGTTGTTGCAAATGCGGCTTTTTAATTCGTTGATTTTGCTCAGCCGCTGAGGGTTTGAAACACTGCGCTTGATCCCAAAGGATTTTGCAACGTGAACTGCCACAATTGCGGTCGAGGAATGGTTTCAGATATCCTGAGGTGAGATGTCTGGCAAAGCGCTCCATTAAATATATCAGCTTTCGTTCGCCGTCGCTCTATTATTCGCACTCGTTGCGATACGGAGGTTCCGATTTTTAAATCTGCCGTTATTGTTGCATACATGTTCTAAAATTCGTCCTTCCTCTCGCCTTTCCATGCCGTTTTGTCTAAGAAGGCCAACGCAAAGTAGTCTCGGAGAGGTGACCTGCACCTCGATCATGCCACTCTAACGTTCGGAAGTTAGCCGTTATGCCGTACCACAGATCTCGAGATCGAGGAATTGAAGTTGCTTACGTTGGTCATGTTGGAACACCCCCGATCACATAGTAAGTCATGTAGAAAGGTCAGCATCTGAAAGATAGAAGGCAGACGAAGGACCATATCTCAGGCAGCTGGGAATAGGGATCTACTTGAAACACGAAGCCTTTTGAAACCGTTAAGACTGGCGCAATCAGCTGAATAACTTGTCCATCCTTTATTTAGCAGATCCTCTGTTCGTAACACTGAAATTTATTGCAGGATTTCTGGAAAGTTTTCCAGATTCGACATGCATGGGCGCTGCTGCACACAGTTGTGGACGAGTAAAACTCATTATCCTTTGTTCCGACTATGTATTCGTGTATAGCTGCCATGATATTCATTATCAACGGTCAACGCTCTCATATTTGGTTCGATGCCCAAACGAGGGAGTCCTTTCATTGCCCTATCCTCTTTTTCGACTCGTTTCCTGGCATTTGGCATAGTTTGTTCGGACGATCCGAAGCCTGCATCAAGTGATTCCCAGCATCTACTTATCCTCACTGTCCATTCTTAAGCAATCATCCAATTCAACCCATCGCTCGAACTCAATGTGATGTTCTGGAGTGAAGATACTCCTTGCGATTGACCAACATTGTTATTGATGTTGCCAAGAAATACTACCAGAACCGCACAATATCTGTTCCACACCGTCAGTGTTTCTTCAGTGGCTGTGCATAGACTATTGTGCTCACCCGGCAGAAGCAGCAAGGAGTTCATGTCGTTTAGCTGACGTAAATGCCGAGATGACCGCAGCGAAGACCAGTGTAGGAACGATAATCACGCTTATGGTCTTTGGGCTTGTGGCAATAGTACCGGTTATTGACAAGTGATATAGGACCCATATTGGAACCATGAGCAGGATTAGGATCATAGCAGTGACGATCCAGGTTACGCAAGTGGATATACGGCTACGATCGTAGTAATGGATCTCGGGTATAAAGGTTTTCTCCCTCGTTTCCTTGCGAGGTATTAGTACAAGGATCATGACTTCCGACCTCGATAACTACCTTGGGAGCAAAAATTTTCTGTATCAAAATGTCAGGATGTGCCAACTCGCAAGGAAGGCTGTCAAGACTGACCGCCAGAATTTTGCAACGGAAAGTCTGCAGGATGCGTTCAATGGTACCATCAAGCCAAGCATACTCTCTCCCAGGTCTTAAGGTGACTAGATCATCTTTGTGATAGATGAACTCGCTCTCTTCCTCAAAAAGTTGGCCGCCATTGTTCTCCATGAAGTTCAAGACACTCTGGTAATCGCGCTTCGAGGGTTGACCAAGTCCTTTCATTTCCTGAGCCTTGAGGAGTAATTCAGCTGCAGATATTTTTCATTAGTAAAAGCATATCCGTTGCTGGTAGTAGCCGGAGGCGATACTTACCATATTCTAGGCATGCCTTCTCGAGCCTTCCCAGCAGCTCCGGCCGTTGCCCTGACCACCCATCTGGTTGTCCTCGGCGGGTGTCGGACGACCGAGACATGAGGTACTTTCCGTCGCCTGATTGCTGATCGATTGTGTCCAAGGTGTGCAATGCTTTCTCCATCTCACTGATCTCGTCCTGCTTATTGAGCAGAAGTCGAGAGAACACTCCGCCGAATCTTCTGTAAACCATGAAGGCATCATCGCTGTCCAGGAAACAAGCAAGTTTCGGGAAGCCTCTAGGGTAGTCCTCGACTGATGGGGTTCATCAATGACTGGCTGAGCTCTGAACGCTTGAATTGACTTACGTTTCCGTATTTTAGTATCGGTCATCTGTGTGGGAGGTTTGGTTTGGACTCTGTGCCATATTGAGCGAATTGACTTTAGATAGCCTTGTACTATCATTTATGTAAGCGTTCGTCGTAGGATATCGACGCAACAGAGGCGCGCGACTAAGACGTACAGCGAAAATACACCCCAGTGTCCCCTACCGACGTTGCACTTGTCTTCGTGTTGCTCGTAGGACTTCCCGGAACCTCAGAACCTTCAGGAGGGTCATCTGCGCCTTTTTCTAGATCACTTGACTTGTCACCAGACATTATGATTAAGTTTGCGTTGGAAGCATTGGATTGATGAACTACCCATTCTTCTTATCAAAAAGCGCACGGGAAATTATAGCTCAAGGGTGTCCCATAAATGTACGCCCAACGCGCCCGGTTAACAAGGGTAAGGCTTCACGCGATTTTGCTCTCAGCAAATCTATGAGCCTGCGTCTCCCTCACGTTTACTTCAAATCCGTCTCTGCAGTCTCTCCGTCAATGGCCTTCCCATTGTGGTCTTTGACGGTGTACATCCATCTATTGTTGATGGAGTCGTAATCGGCACTTTGGATGGTGACATCGTAGGTGAAAAGCCCGTGGGAATCCTTTTTCCAAAGTCTGTCACCCGCGTGATGCTTCTGAGGACGCTGGAATATTCTGTCAGGCTATGTTGAGGTACTATCTTCGGTCTTGTGGTAAGAACTCACTTGAGCGGTGGTCGATGCCCTCTCGACAAATGCTCGATGAGTGGGCTTAGACAAATCTTTCTGCGCCAAGATCAGTAGCGAGGCAGACTTAGGTGTCTAGCGTGGGATCCTTACAGAACCTTGTGCATCCATGCTGACAAGAGGGCCTTCTGAGAAGCCTTAGATCGCGTGATATCAACGGCGTGGAAGGCTTTGCTTTGGCACCGGCGGGACCGTAAACTCACCCTTAAGTATCAAGCGGGGAAGTGGGCGACCTCTCAGATTCTGTCTTCACTGAGGCTCTGCGTAATTGACGTGCCTTCTCCAATTAGAATTCGCTCATTTGATTGACTTCATCCAACCAAGCGTGCAAAATTGAGGGCCGGGATGCTGGGAAGGGTGTAGGGGATACTTGTGTGATAGGCGCGCTCCAGGCCAGTCTTCATGCAGCTTCCACATACGGACGCCCCATCTGAAGGGCAATTGTTCAGATGGCAGTAGCTAGAAAGTAGGGCTTTAGCGTCGCACTAGGAACTAGCATCTATCTGACCGTTCGACTTTGTGCCTGTGTAAATACTTCGAGGTGAATCTTGACCGTTCATGGTCTGTTGGACCACAGACGTCTTCAGGCATCAGGGGCCTTAATTGGGCCTCTCACGATGTCCTCCCGTTCGGTGACTGCGCCAAACAGCCAGATCTTGTGCGATCGAAGTCGACTTGCGCAACACAGCTCGAGGCTTATACCATACTCCATATGTTTTTTAGTTCAAGTAACCTGCCATGCATACAATCGGGCATACATAGCCCTTCGGAGCTAAATAGTTGTTGACCGTGACACGGCAATGTCCTTATAAAGAGCAGTGCAGCACATACAAGGCCGCAAGGCGCTGTGATCACTGCAGGACTCTTGCTACTACCGTTCCCCCCCGCTATTCTCAAGCCTCATAGCCTCTTTGACTGCAGACATAGTATTTATCGACGTGCTTTGTCGCCACCAACCCTTCGAGTACGAATACTGCGGCAGGTCTGCTCGCACGATGGCACCACCGAAAGCTCCACAAGGACCCTTCACGGTGGACTACCAGTCTGAAGATGAGCTCAAGGATTCTGAATACCAAGTGCGTTGGAGCAAGATCATGGACCAAGGCAAATACAAAAATGCCTCCACTTATGAGAAAGTCGAGGTTCTACTGTTGCGCTGGGCCGACAACTGTAATGACCTAGACCTCACTGAGGAGGTTGAGGAACTTAAAAGAGTGTTTGAGAAGGACTTCAACTACGGTGCTCGAGTAGCGTACTTAGATAGCAGCATCGAACAGAAGCTGCAGGTGCAGATCAACGGCAAAGTGGCCAGCTTTGTCAGTGACCATGACGGACAGAACACTTTACTGATAGTGTACTATGCCGGCCACGGCAGACCAGGGAGATACTATGGCTCGCTGGAGTTTACGGGGTAAGTCCCGCAACAGCTTCTTCAATTCGTTTCCACTGACTGTCGCAGTAAATCTTCACTGAATGATGCAGAAGACGCCAAGATGCAATTCGATACTTGTATCTGGAACAAAACAGAGAAATTGCTAGAGCCCGCAGCAGCAGACGTCTTGGAGATATTCGATTGGTGAGTTCAATGAAATGTAAAGTAGGTGGTCTTCTGCTGATGACTGGACGAAGTTGCTACGCAGGAAACTTGGCACTCACAAGAGGAAACAATAAGTCGGTCAGCCACAGTCCCCTCAAATACTTCCAGCTAACGCGTTCCAGGCTGTTCGAATTCCTCGCTGCTTGTAAGGAACTGGACACCACTGCAGTCCCAGGAGCACGCTCGTTCACATCCGCTTTGACATTTGCCTTGAAGGCTTTGGTCAAGGACCAGCCAGATGGTCGTTTCACAACAGTGGAGCTTTTGAGGAAGATTACTCTCTATGCTCCACTCTTCCCGGAAGACCAGGTCCCAGTGCTTTCCGACCGAGTTGAGAACACCCAAGCTGGTCGGATCATGCTTCACCCAATCAAGAAGGAGGGAATCAAAAGAGAAGGTTCTGACCCTCAAACACCTCAAAGCGAAGCGTCGGAGCCAGATCCAGCGAAGAAGCGGACAGTGACACTTCACCTCGAATTCAACGAAAAACCCTCGATCGCCCACATCGAGAGGCTCGGCACTGAGATCAATGCAATCTTCGAGCGTCACACTCTCAATGTCAACCGTGTCAAATGGGGTGGTATGGAATCTGTGGTTGCTGGTTGTGCGAGAAGGTGGAAGGCCAGAATTGATCAGAGCCGCAGACACAGGCAGCTGACTCTAAACACCATTGGCTCAGACGGGCTGTTGAGTCCAATTCTTCCCTCGCCTCAAGCGACTTCGCGATCCTCACCACGATTGCGCGGCTCTATGTCTAGCGAGAATTTGACACCTAACTCTCCATCCGGCTTGCACTCAAACGATGGTCCCCGGCCGGACAAGACATCATCTGAGGAACAGATGCAAGGTCGTCAGAAAAGGCAGAAGCGATCGTGAAGCTCGCCGGAAGATAAAAAGGATATGCTGTCCCTTCCATCAATATCGAATCACAGGATATGTTCCAAGGGAATTGGATCCGAATGGCAGTGTCCACTCCTCAGGTAACATGCGAGTGGGTTACATCCACAGTGAGGATCGTCATGGGTATTCTGGAACGCAATGGGACGACACTAGCATTTCGTGCTGTTCAGGAGCCGTAATAGTAGCGATCTGGCATTGGCGAAATTGTAGTGGCGGCTGGCAACAACATTGTAATCTTGAGGGGATTGGAGATGAACTAGGGAGCTTCTGTAATAGTGTATCTAGTGGTTCCTAACGGGCTGAGATTTCCTGTCGGGTTGTACTCTGTAGAACGATTGAGAGGTTCTCATGTATGTTCGCACTCTTGCCCTCTGCCTTTCGTTGATTTCTTTGACATGGAAAACGAACTGATCTGCGAACCACTTAGAAGGGTCTTCCGGGCTCAGTAGGTTACCACGGTCACTCATCATTCGGCCAAGGTTGGGCCCCCTCGGGCGTTCATGAGGAAACAGGTCCAAGACGTAGGAAATTGTTGGTAATTCTTAATATTAAGTATCTTTGAAAAACATCCACTCCTCCAACAGCTTCAATATACGAGTATCAGCGGCAGAGCGAGAGATTGTGATTTGTCTACTGTTAGCACTAGGTCCATTCGAATCGGTGTTCGAGCTGTAGCATTTGGTTTGTCGGTTTGACAACGAGAAACATGTGTCCAAATAATCATTTGTCTTAATTTTAGCTACTTTTGACAGCAATGGATGAGAGAAACGTCGCTTGAGCTAGAAGTGGATTTTTGTCCATTCTTGGCGAAGCCTGCGGAGCGCCTTTTTCTCCGCCAAAGTCGTGACTTCATGCAAGCTTTACCACCCAAACTTCCCCGTTCTCTTCCACTTACTTTTCAATCCCCCAAGCAATGGGTTCGTCCTCCTCCAAAGCGGCCAAAACCGCCGCCGGCGCCGCTCGGCGTCAATACCCCCAGCGCGTCCCCTCACAGCCAGGGACCTCCAACGCATCCTCCGCACCCCCTCCCCCAGCAGGGCAGCCCTCCGCTCCAGGGCCGACGGTCTACCCACAAGTTCAGGCCATTTTTACGAGGGATGAATGTATGATAATATTACCCCGAATGCTCACTGGGTCTGTTGTATGCTGATGGCTCGAACAAGCCGTCAAGCTCGACGCCTCCGACCCCGACTTCGCGCGCTCTCTCCGCTCGCTTGGCCCTGTACAGCCTTCTTCTACGCTCTCGAACAGCTCTACATTTACCAGCACACCCTCGCCTGCCTCGGCTGGAACAAAAGGCTCGCCGAACCAACCCTACCCTCAGATCTTCCCAGATGCCTCGCAGAATCCTGCTCTAATGGTTTTGAGAGCAAGGGAGCGACTACAGCAAAAGGCCGAGACTGAATTCGCTAAGACGGGGCGAGGAGATGGGGGGAAGAGGTTCCTGGATGTGTCTACGATACGGCAGCTGCTTGTCATGCGAGATCACAGGGGCTTGGGTGAGGAGGAGATTGAGAAGAGTATGGGTCTTGCGAAGGGTGTGGTGAGGAGTTTGGGAGTAAGGGGCGTGGTGGGAGACGTAAGAGTTGGGAAAGTCACAGCTGAGGATTCTGGACTGTATGGTTGAGACCTGGCGTTCTGTCTACCAGCTTGCATGCCCGCCATCTATACGCAAATCGGCACCCGTCATGTACGAGCTTGCTGGGCTAAGCAGGAATACGGCCGCACCCCTGAAGTCTTCTGGCCTGCTGAGCTTGCCGAGCATATTTTGTGCTGGCCAATCGACTCGACGTTCGGGGTAGAGGCGGAAGAGCTCTTCGACCATTGCGGTTACGATGTAGCCGGGGGATATGGTGTTCACGCGAATACCATACTGGCCCCACTCTGAGGCTAGATTCTTGGCTAGCTGAACGACACCAGCTTTAGAGGCGTTGTAGGCTGGGCAGATGAGGCCCTAGCTATGATGTCAGTCATCGAGGCTTTCGCATCCGGAGAAGGAGAAGCGTACTCGGTTCGCGATATGTGCGCTCATTGAAGCAATCATAGCAATACTACCGCCGTTGCCAAACTTGATCATTTGCTTCGCTACAGCCTGTGCTGTCATGAAGACCCCCGTGATGTTGATCTCGAACATCATGTTCGCGTCCTTCGCTGTGTATTCCAAAGCCGTCGTCTCTTGCTGGATACCAGCTGCTGCAATCAGCCCATCCATACGCCCATGCGTGTCTCCAATGTCCGCAATGACCTTATTCAATCCCTCATTGTCCCGCACATCAATCTGTCGGTAGTAGAATGTCGTGCCCAATCCCTCCGCCGCCCTTCTCTGTACGCGGTAGAAGTCAGGTGAAGGCTCCGGTAATCTATCCAATGCGTACACCGTCGCACCAGCTTCCAGCAATGCTTCGGCTTGGGTGAGGCCCAATCCTCGAGCGGCCCCTGATACCAAGACAACTTTGTCTGTAAGACTGAATTCGGGCAGTCGCTTTGTAGTGCCGAGAAAGCTTCCTGATGCGGTGTCCTTTTGAAGATGCTCGGCCTCTTGCGGTGGAGGTGCAGGTGGCTCTCGGCTTGGTGTCCTGGGTTGGTTGCCTCTTGGTGGGTCTCCTAACGTCGAGGACTTGTGAAGTTCGCGGCTTGTTGACAGAGCTCTGGATATTGTAGGAGTTCGGAGGACTCGGGATGCAGCTGGCAGCCATCGAAGGGCAGTAGACATATTCCCAAGCTTTGAGAACCGAATGGGAGGCACCTGTCTCAATATATGTAGTGGCTTAGATAATTACTTACTCAATGACAGGCAACTGACACGTACGTAAATATCAGGTTTGCAAGACGGATTATAGAGACGTAGAGGCAACTTCACAGCGATAGGGAGAACATGGGTTTAATAATGGAAAACATTGAGGAGAGGAATGAAGCAAGCCCCTCCTCACACGTCAATTGCGGAACTGGCGGGGTAAACAACGGCACGGAGACGAGATAGATGCATTGCCATTTTGATATAGAAGCTCTGAAAGTTCATCAACGCCCAACATAGTACGAGTAGGGGTCCGCAGCAGAGGATTAAGATTCAGACGTAGGTCATTACCTAAAACGAGGGAGGAGAAGGGTCTTTAAACCACGGCTTAAGGCCTGCCAAGAGAGGCCTCGGCTTACCTGCCAGCTTGAGACATCGCCGAGATAACAGCCTCACCAACCATGATGGCACGATGGGAAACATCGAAAAGGGGCAACAAGAGGTTGCATGAGAAAAAGCTCTCCGTCGCGTGGGCACGACGTGTACGATCGGACTCAGCATGTAGCGATGACGACTCAAGAAGATAGTGTCTCAATAGCATTTCCTACCAATGAAGGCATAAATCTGGGCGAAAATCTCCTGGCATGCTTGTGAAGTTGTTGCCATAACTGAGAGAAAGACGCATTGAGATCACTGGCGAGGGCTCCTCATGCGAACATCCTATATTCAGCTTCGACTTTAGGTGTTTAATATTGGCGTCGCAAGGGCGAAGTGGTAGATCTGGCTTCTAAGAAGTCAGAAGGGTGGTTTGTGGAGAACATTCCCTCCGTGTCTCGATGTTTGACGGTACATGATGAATTCAAGATGCCTTGGAGGGGCCGCCTCTATAAAGTTCATCGCCAAAAGATCTGTGGCAAAATCTCATCAGCATGAGTGTCGAGCGAATCCATAGTAACAACCACAGTCCGAAAAAGAGGATAAAGATGGTAGAGGAAGCGACACAATTGCTTGCGGCATAGTCAAAATAACGACGATTTAATTGTGCTATGTGATGCTGAAACATGAGTGCTGCACCTTTGAAGCCAGTACGAGCTAAAGGCTCTGAGCAAAGCCAGTCGCGGATGTGAGATTTTTCTCCAAAGAGGCTCGCCCAATTCGAAGAGCCAATCTTTGAATCTTATTATCTGAATCGATGCCTAGTAGATTATAACAGTTGTAGGAGACTTGGAATCTTACGTGGTTAAGATGATATTTCCATTAGGATGTGTGTGCGCACAGGTAGTCGCGCCAAGAGAAGACGACGGTTTCGAGTTTAGCCGTTGCAAAACTATTGCGAAAGCTTGGCATAACGATCCATACCACACACACTATGATCCAAGGGTTTAACGTAGTAATTATAAGTCTTCATTAGATATTTTATACGTATCAAGTAGAGATATAACTACTACAATAACTCTTTTAAATATATAAGAATTCATTGACAAATAATCAACTTATAAGCGATAAAAGAATTCGTACGCTCGATTTACAAAAATTCGAAAGAATCTCGGTAAATTCTTAAGTTAATAAATATTATAACCCGCATTTAAAAATGAATATATATAACTTAGTACTTGTAGAGTTTAGTATCGCGATTCCAAAAATCCATTAGTAAACCGAATAAGAAGAGTACTCGCTGTGATAATATTTTAGGGTTTGATTATTTGGATCAGGTGTGTGTGTGGTATGGATCTATTATGCCAAGCTTTCGCAAAAGTTTTGCAACCGCTAGATACCTCCCAGCTTGCCACTTCCATCCTCCAACGTCCCTAAGATCGACAATTCTCTCACTACGGGTTCCTCACCAAGTACTTAGTACATGTCAAGTCAACGTCAGGCGAAACATTCACGCGGACGCTGTATCCTTACACCTTTGACCGTACCCTTCCACTCCTCGCCCTTCTCCCGTGCCATACTTCAGATGAACTTCGAGAGACTCCGATTGAGCCAAAGCACGAGTTCAAATCATGAGTAGGGATCCTCTGCCGCTCCTCAATTTGTGTCTTTCGTCAAATTTTTGGATGCAGGACGCAGATTGAATCTGTTGCGGAGCAGAGGGAACCGCAGAGAGGTTCGTTAGCCTTAGCCCGAGCGGCTCCATCGTACATGCCCCAAATCATCAACCCCGCCCAAGACCTCTTGATCTTGGCCATCCTAACGTTTGCCCTCTTCCAGAAGCCTGCCCGCAGTATAGGTTCTTTAGGGCAATATGACCAGCCAGGAATCTGTTCAATCCTGGACAGATAATGCTGAACCAAGTGAATTGGTTTCAACATACTTCGAAGACCTACTCACAGAAGATGATTACCAGAAAGGAGACAAGATATGCTTGTTCTGCCACGAAATGGTAATGAGGTCCAGATGGCTGAAACGAGGTACCGTGGTTGGATGGGAGGGTTCTCACCGCGTGGTCGACAATACGCATAAGATCGTCATTGAAAGACTCGAATGTGGCTGCTCAATCAACAATATGAGAGATGCGTTTCTGAATATTATTGCGGGCTCTGCTACAAGCTTGGAAAAGCTTTTTCCAGTAGTTCCTATAGAGCGTGGTCGGCTTAGAAGCTGTGGAAGCGTGATTCGAGACATATTGCCGAAAAGAGACAGCTTTCATTGCTAATTCGTGGTGCTAAGTATTCATGGGGCGCTGAAATACATCTCGATAATGTCTCAATCGGATGCGTGGATGATCTTGAGATGCGCAAAACTTTCCACAAAATCGAGCGACCGATCACGAATGGAATTCAGATGACCACTCGGAGCTACGTAATAGTTTCAGACGCCCACATTGCACTTGCCAAAGTTTGGATCGACCGATGCGGCAAGACTCTCGCAAGCTGCTCGATGGTCTCTACAACGCAAGCGGAGAGGCCGTCTCGCCTTCTCTATGTTGGCGTCGAGCCTCCATTTGATGACATATGCCTCAAGGTCGTCGAGCCAGGGACTTCAATCCCAAGATATCCTACCCTTAGTTATGTCTGGGGCCACTCCAAAGTCTACAAGCTTTCCTTAACCACGATTGATGTCATGAAAAAGAAAATTGACATGAAGCTATTGCCAAAAACTATTATGCACGCAATATGGCTAACAAGAAGATTGGGAATCTGCTACATCTGGATAGATTCTTTGTGTATAATGCAAGACTCAAAGGATGATTGGGCTCAAGAGTCTGCTAAGATGGGGGTATATACGCAAATTCGCACTGTACGCTTGCGGCTAGGGACTCTCTAAATGCTGACAAGGCTATGTTCTTTACTCGAGTTCCATTCACGGGAATTGAAAATCACTTCCGGACCATCAAATGGAACGGAACCATTGATGGAGCGCTAGTCATGTCACCTCTCCGTGCAAGGGCTTGGGCGTTTCAGGAGAGGCTTCTGATTCGATGCATACTATATCTGACTCGCTATGGGATGGAATGGGAGTGTAACGAGTGCATCGCAGACGAATTCAATCAACGAGGAATCCTGTTTCTTAGTGCGTTGGAACTAAGAGCGGCAGGTGAGAAACGAAATAAACCCATTCTCAAGGACGCAGAGCGACCCGTCAAAGAATCAATCCAGCTTAACGTTTTCAAAGAATTCTTCAATACTATTAAATTGGCTGCCAACAAGGGTAGCGAATGTTTGACCCTGGAGTCTGCTTTTCACTTCGACTGGCTCTGGGCTCAACTCATAAGTGAGTATAGTAGTGGAGCCTTAAAGTTTGAGGCAGACCGCTTAGTAGCCATTGCTGGCGTTGCGTCTCAAATTGAGTCACGCACTGGGTTCACATATGTGGCAGGACTATGGAAAGAAATTTTGCATTACAACCTGCTATGGGGACTTCGGAGTCCTTGGTCCCTCGAGTGGCATCCACCAACGTATCAGGCTCCTTCGTGGTCTTGGGCCTCCGTCATCGGCCAAGTTGTAAGGGTAGCATCGAATTGCTTAGACGGTTCTGGCTTAGCAAGGGATCACTGTGTTCCTCCTTTGGCTTGCGACCAAAAAGCTGACGTAGTTGACATCCAAATTGAGAAGCGGCGCAACCAGATCCCGAACGGAGAAATCCTGAACGCCCATCTTACAATGCGTGGGCCCCTGCTCAAGGTAGAGCATTTAATGATGAAACTTAAAACGAACTCCTGGTATATTTACGGACATGGCCACGGGTTTATCGGTAGATGCTTTCCGGATGTATTTCCACTTTCGAGTTCTCCCGAGTCCGACTGGTATTGCCTGCGCATCATGCGCCTAACAGCTCTCGTGCCAAAGCGGAAGAGACATTAGTGGAGACGCTGGGCTTGGTGTTGAAAGCACACCGCGACAAGGATTCTGAATCTGTGTATTCGCGCATTGGTGTCTTTCGGTCTGCCATAGGACCAACGGTGAATGAAGACTATCCTGCGCGATATATCAATTACAACAACGTCTTTGATGGTTGTCCGTCTACAACTATTAAGATAGTCTGAGAGCAAGGCCTGCGTTAGGAACAGACTCGATTGCATCCCGGATCTCGACCAGCTGCAGTGAAAAGAATTGGACTTCAACGTAGATCTCCTAGGCACTGGGTGCGTCTTAACAATGAGCAATTTGACCAGCCTTCGGTGACTTCATCTTTTCCTTTTCGTGGCAAACAACGTGAGAACATTGACACCATGCTGGACAATAAACTCGGGGTACAAAGAAGCCATAGTGGCGGGAAATCCATCCTTCACGAGCAACATCCAGGGTTTCTTCGTTGGTCTCATGCTGTAAATCGCATGGCTTTCCTAGATTTGCGGATCTGTGGAGGTATGAGACAAAGCATAGGGCAGTGTGCATCTCTTCTTGATGCGTTCTATCATTTCGTGGCTCCGAAACTCTCCAAAAATGCAAGGGTATGCCATTACGGTGGAACGATCTGCACAGGCGGAAAAGGCGGCGGCTGTCAGGGCCTTAATTCGGGTGCACCATTTGCTCCAAGTGGTCTTTGACAGGCACGAAAATTCGAAGACGAGAATCGAGGCTAATGATCGAGTTCCTGCTTCTGAACATCTCAGCGCTTGAACCACTGGCACCAAACTCAACCCCGCATAACATAGACTGTTTCTCGCATTCAGTTGCAACTTCGTACACATCTTAGCCTGTTCCTCATTAATTTTGTCAGTGCTACTGCCACTACTAAAACAAAAACCGGTATTGGTGATTCGCAATAGGTTCTGTGCTGTAAGTGAAATCAAGATACGGGCCCCATACTCGACAAGATCAAAGACAAACAAAAGACCTCGAGATTTGAGAGCCATTCAAATCGACTCTGTCGTGGACCTTATTTCCAAATTCTGCTGACAGCCTCGCTGTTCCATTTATTTTCAACGAAATCCTTTGTACATTTCCCACCAGCTGTAGAAACCTTGGTATTATTTTTGTGTTAATCGCTACACATCCTAATCAACTCCACTAATAATGCTTCTAATATATTAAGCTCATACGAGTAGATGGCGTTATTGATGGCGGTTCTAATACCGTAGTAATCATCTTGATCGAATAAGAATCTCAAAAGTCATTTACTCCCGTACCTTCTAAGGCCCCACTACATACCTTACGAGCCATATGACTGTTACTACGCCGCTCGAGTCGCCTCAAATAGTGCTGTATCTTGCAGAAGGCTGATGTATCAGGAATAGGGTCGTGCAGCAAAAAGAAATTGCAAGAAAAATGCCAAAGAATCTACGCAGACGCGAAATGTTGGATCACTCCGCCCCGCATTTAAAGCGGCAAGGACTTAGCGTGTGCATAAAGCTTGCGAATCCTTGGCATTTTCATTTTTTTTCGTTTTCCCCACCACAGCCGTACTACCAGTATCAGCTCTACAAATAACGCTTCTAATTCAGTAACATTACATACGTAGATAGCTCTGCTCAAGGCGATTCTAATGCGGTAGATATATAATAGATGAAGGAAGTATTCGTTGAGTTATAAGGCTTGAAATATATTTACTCGGTTCGGTAGAGATTAAGTTAAGATTTCAACCCCTGATATCTTCGATTAGATCTATTCGATTAAGCTGATTCCTACGGCGCTAGAATCGCCTTGAATAGAGCTATCTACATATGTAAGGTTACTTAAACAAAAGTATTATTTATAGAGCTGGTACTGGTATTACGGCTGTGGTGGGGAAAACGAAAAAAAATGAAAATGCCAAGGATTCGCAAGCTTTCTGCATACGCTAAACCATCTGTCTCCGCCAAGATAACGCTCGGTATCAACAATGACCCGATAAGATAGCTTGAGTGCTGCAGCTTGTGTAATTATTGGGGCCTGCGTGACGTTTTGCTGCTTGCAATGGCTCAACCTCTGCTTCTCGCCCCGGAATTTGCCCGCCATCTACCTTCTTGGGCGTTTCGAAGACCACCATGACGGAGAAGACCTGGCAAGACATTGCCAATGTTGCACAGGAGTATCGTGATGCTAGTATCAATCATGTGGAGCCAGCTATTCCGGCTGTACCAAACAGCCTACCATTGGATCGAACTGGTGTGCCCAAGTATCTGCTCTCCACCGAAGAAGTAGTCATCACACAGATGCCGCCTGAACAGCTCATAGCCTCGCTATCTGCAGGCAAGCTCACGAGCATAGCTGTGACAACAGCTTTCCTCCGGAGGGCTGGGCTTGCTCAAGCCCTTGTACGTGACCTCAAGCTCTTCGGACTTCCTCTTGCTTATAAAGCCAGACCAATTGCATCACCGAACTCCTCCCAGAACGAGCCATAACCAGAGCCAGATTCCTCGACGACTACTACACCAAACATGGCAAAATTATTGGATGCCTTCACGGGCTTCCAATCAGTGTCAAAGAGATGATCGGGATGAAAGATCTCGGCCATAATGCAGGCTTCATAAGCTGGTGGGACAACAAAGCCCCAGACGACGCCCACGTCTTGAAAATCCTCTGGAACGCAGGCTGCGTATTCTACGCCCGTACAACCCAGCCGCAGACTTTGATGCACCTCGAAACATCAAGCAACCTCTATGGGGCCACAGTCAACCCTTTCAATACCGGCCTTACTTCTGGTGGAAGTTCTGGAGGTGAGGGGGCATTGATTGGGATGCGTGGCAGCTGTTTGGGCCTGGGGACTGATATTGGAGGCAGTATAAGAAGTCCGGCCGCAGACTGCGGTCTCTATGGTTTACGACCAACGAGCTACAGAATACCGGTGGACGGTTGGACGGCTACAATGGCTGGTCAAGAGCAGGTTGTGGCGGTACTTGGGCCGCTGAGTACATCCATTGAGGGCATTAAGCTTTTCATGAAGACTGTCATCAGCGCGAAGCCTTGGCTGAAAGAGCCCTCATTAGTCCCCATCCCATGGAGAGATGAGGAAAGCCACCTCACAACACCTGCTGGGCAAAAAAAGCTCAAAACCGGGATCCTATGGCACGACGGCGTCGTCAAACCTCACCCACCAGTCCTCCGCGCCCTCGACGAAGTAGCCTCCAAACTTAAATCCAATCCCAACGTCGAAATCGTTGACTGGAAACCCTACAAACACAACGAAGCATGGGAAATAGTATCCAGCCTCTATTTCTGCGACGGAGCGCAAGAAGAAAGCGACGCCATCAACGCATCCGGCGAACCATGGCGCCCTCTCTCGAATTTCATCATTAAGGATAATCCGAATGTCAATAAGCTGTCTGTGGACAGTGTCTGGTACTGGACTTGCCGTAGGGAAGCTTACAGAAGCGCTTACGCTAAGGTATGGAATGAGACTGCCACTGCCACCAGTGACAGCGGTGAGCCTGAGGGCATGGTTGATGTGATTCTCTGCCCTGTTGGACCTGGCGCTGCGCCTCCGCTGGATTGTGCGAAGTACTGGGGCTATACTGCGCAATGGAATATACTCGATTATCCGGCTATAGTTTTCCCTGTTACGAAAGTTGACCTGGAGGCTGATAGGGTCGACGAGAGCTATGAGCCTATGAATGCGAAGGATGAGTATAATCATAAGCTATGGCAGTCGGGACCTGAGAAGTATAAAGGAGCGCCCATTTCGCTGCAGTTGGTAGGGCGGAGATATGAGGATGAGAAGGTTGTGGAGGCGCTGGAACTTATCAAGAAGAGTATTGGGCTTCCTTTTGCTCAATTCGTCTGACGAGATTGCATTATTCTCTAAAATAAGTTCCTACTGGCAAGGATTCATTGGTCTAGATACTTACAAAGTATACATGTTGGAACCATAATTTGCAATCAAGTGCGGAAATTCTGGGAATAAAGTCCAGTCAAGTCGAGAAAAATATTTGTAAGAACCCCACTAAACAGCACGTTACTGGCTTCAGAATGCATGGACGATGCACGTTTACTGCTCCAGCGAATTCCACAGCAGCATCTCTTAGTCAAGCTGCCAGTGCGTTTGCACACAAATCAGCGGCAGTTCGACCAGAATCATGACCTACTTCATAACTCTAGCTCAGATTGTTGAGGAAAATACCATTTATGTTGCTCCACGACGCCTCTGCAGGGCCATAGCTATGCACATCAACGCGCTCATCTAATACGTAAGATACTACCTCTGCTGCGTGATAAGACGTCTGAAAGGCTACGCATGCGCTCACCTGCCGATCAAAATACCACTCTGTTGCACAACAAAGCCATAAGGTGCCATAATCGCGCGTGTGTTTTACTCCAATACAGCGACGACGCTCATGTGCTCATCTACTACTTGGAAGAGCACGACACCGCGCTAAAAATGGACTAGCGTGTTTGTTGACTTAGCGCATTGGATATGAATTCCATGTCCGTTTGCAAAAGTAAGGCTGCTGAGTCTTTGCAAACCTATTCACTCATAAGCCAGGCTTTTGACCAGCGCACGAGACCTAAAGAGGGTTTGCCATCCAACGGTCACAAGCTGAGGCCTCCTGAGCCACAGTCCCTTTCATCAGTCTGGCAAACAAGGCCTGTTGAGTATGAAGGTCAGGGCACCGCCCCAACTTTAGACTTGTGCACACAGTGATTCCAGAATCCTGAAATCTCTACATTCAAAAGTCTAGCAAAGCCAACTCAACATCAGAGATGGAGCATAATCCTTTCATGACCAGTACTAAACCATGTCAGTGCGGGTCTCAAAAAGCAACCAAGGACTGTTGTGGACCAATGATGGTAGGCATCGCTCAAACACTAAACCATTGATTCGACGACTGACACAGTCTAGGCGCAACAGGCAGTCCGCGGAAACGCTGAGACTTTGAGGATCATTGGTCCTACGACGCCATCCAATTCATCCTACACGACTTTCCTGAGCGCAACTATTCGACGTGGGTCCAAACCCGGCCCCATATCTGAAATTGCTAGCATGCACCATAGACAAGGCTAACATTCTTCGGGTAGACCATCTGAAGAATATGTATCCCAACGAGCCCAATGTCGACCACGTCACGCAGAACGTCGAGGACAGAAAGTTCCGTACTCTTGCCTGTGTAAGAAACGAGGACGGTACATGGAATCGCGATCTGATCCAGGGACCTTGGGTACAGTCAACAGGAGAGGCATCAAAGAAGGAATTGCTTTTCATGATCAATCAGGCTGCTTGCAGAGCTCAAAATGCCCTTCCACCTGTTAGAGGGGAGTTCGAAAATTCGTTGCAGGTTGCTTGGGTGAAAACACAAGACAATGTGAGGGCTGCAGAAGTTGCTGGGGCTGCAGAGGCGAGTAAGCAAGACAGTACTTAAGTTGCATCACATTGGAAGAAGGGGGTTTGGCTGGGATGGTTCCTGGAGACGGCACACAAGTGCATGCGTGGAGGAATCTGTTCTGTAGCGATCATGCTTAGTAAATGAGATATCGATGAACGTTACGAAATTTATCTCGTGCTATTCTTTCCCTTGTGAACCTGCCAGTTTCCAAGCCTATGCCATACGAAACGGAAATGTGCATTGAGTTTTGTTCTGGTTGCAAGTTCTCTTGTAGATTCCAGATACCTGTTCTTTAGCTGAGGGAAAGACGCTAGGTTTCCAATTCTTGCTCTGAACAGAGGTGTCAGACCTGTTGTGGCCTTCGAAGAATCACCATTTTGGGCGTGGCGGCGTTGGGCGAGATCCAAATGACTGATATTGCAGGAATCGAGATAGGGCAGCAACAAAATAGGTTGAGAGAAGAGGTTATATCAAGACTTTTCGGCATATTTGTAGTCATCTCTGTAGAGTCAGAGTGGTTGGAAGTGAGAAGGCTTATGTTTCACCGACTGCACCAGTAAGAAAGAGCCTTGGCAGTCCTATCCGGAATGGACGGGTCTATTATGCTTAGTATCGAAGCCTAAATCTCGGTCAGTCACCTTATTCTCAATACTCGATATGTCCGTGGTCTTTTTCCATCCCAGTCGTTTTCAAGAATCTTGACCGTATATCTCACGTTAGTACTTACTAAGGGATTGATATTTATATCGGGGCTTTGCTGTGCATGATTATTGACGCTGAATTAGACCTGAGCAGGACCGATGCTTACCGACTCGATTGTACACAATTCGTTCATCTTGCAGCTGAAGAGTATTCGAGGAGGTATGAAACACGAAGAATTGTGCCTAAGGGAACCCGTCTTCGTAGCAACCCTGCCCTTCGATGAGATCCGAGTCCCCCGCTACATCACTGAACGGGTTCTCCACCACACTAGAAGGAGCTGGCAATGGTTCATAGACGCTCAAACCTCAAATCCAGTGCTCGGAACGCTCGGGTATCTACCCCACGAAGTTCGTCGCATGATTTTGGAAGAATTGCTGCACTGCCGACCTACATTGAGCTCCGACGGGCTGTGGGAGTACAACGCTAGCTTGGGACCCGTTTTTAATCTGGGAGCGTATTACTTCGGATTCGGACGGCGCACCCTCTTGGACATCAAGGTCCAGAATTTGCGTATGGCGTCATCAGCTTTGAAACGAGAGTACGAGGACGTTTTCCTCACTGGCAGGACCTTCAGATTCAACTGCGGCCCAAATTTGGGCGCCTTCACTGATGGTTTAGCATCCTTGGGTCGCGAAAGACCCGTTAGGCGGATTGAGATTGGGTACGGTGTCTTCAGTGTACAGCTGATGGAAGACTTTGTGCAGCCCATGTCGAACCTGTGGCGCAAACTGAGAGATGTTGACATATTGATATACCCTTTCTCCTCGAGTATTTTCGAGCGAAAGGGAAGGGAAAGCGCCTTGATTGATCTGAGTAAGACGATTGAGGGCGCTGCAAAGAGTGCTCCTGAAGCAAGAATTACAATTTACAGTATAAATGGACACCCGCTTAGCAGCGAGTGTGAAGCTGTGATCAAGGCTACACTTGAACGCATTACGATACGGGGAACGCATCGCAGATTGGATAATTCGATCGTACCAACTGGGATTGGCCTCGCAAATGCCAAAACCTGCGCAGTCGTATGATGGAAGGCCATGTTCGATAGGAACATCCCACTTTGGTTTGCCATTCTGAGGGCAACATGTTTTATATCTCACAAGGCAGTAAGCATCATCATCTAGTATCAATGTAAAGCCAGGCTCACAGCCATCTAAATAGCCACAGTGAACAAAGCCAACCAGCAAATTCACCACCCCTACCCTCTACCATCGAACCACCCTACAACTCCTTCAACCCCTCGCCCTCCACATATTCATTATCATAAACATCCCTCTGAATGCCCTCCAACCTCTCCCGATCCCCACTCAACATGTCCAACAACCTCCCCTCCAGAATCCCAATATTATCCGTCCACCTCTCCGCCTTCGCCTTAAACCCCACAATCTCCTTCCTCCTCCTCTCCACCTCCCCCGGGTCCGCATCCTTATACGTCTCCAACTCCCTCTTCAATATTCCTACTTCCTCCGTCAACGAAATCTGCTTCGCAACCAACTCTCCCCTCCCCTCGTCCTCGCCTCGAATCTCGCTCGCCTCCTCAACCTTCTGTTCGAATTCCGCCACCGTGGCCTCAACCTTCGCCTTTTCCTCGCGTAGCTTAGCGAGAGTGACGTCGCGGGTGTTCTTCTCTTCGGAAAGGAAGCTCCAGTACCAATTTCCGCTGCCAATCTTCTCGACGCGGATTTTGCCTTCGTCGTTGAGGGCTTGGAGGTAGTCTTTTACTTGCATGCCGTTGATGGAGGCGACGGCTGGGAGGGCCTTTTCGAGGTCTTTGATTGAGTGGCAGGTGCGTGAGGATTGGAGGTAGGTGAGGATGAGGTTCTGTTTGGCGAGGGGTGGGAGTGTTTTGGGTGCCTGGGTGGGAGAGAGGTGGTCAGTGAAGCGACAGGGTGGAGGGGCAAGATGGAGCCTCACCATGTCTGCAACGGTCTGTTGGTGCAGGTATGTCTCTGTGTGTTTGGTAATTTGAAGAGTGGAACGGGCTGATGATTGTGGATTTGTAGGATTGAAAAGGTGCGCCAAGAAATTCAGGCTTCTACACGCGCATCTATCACTTTTGGTACACCTCATCATCAATTGAACATCTTATTCAACGCCTACAACGAAGATCTAAACTACATTGAACATTGCGAACAAACACCAGTTGCTGAACCAGAAATGCAATCTCAAGACATCTACAAAATCAAACAATGTAGAGTACACCTTGCCTGGGACCATTCCTGACGGCTTTTTACCTTCATATAGTCATTGAATGTATGCGCGTGCCACGGATCTACACTTTCCTCCTCCGACGGCCCCTCGGCTTTGGCTTTGGCTTTGGCTGCTCCACAGGAGGCTTCGGGGGGTTCAGTCTCTGTTGTCGTCAGCAGTGTATAGTCCAAAGATTCGACCGCGGGCAAAATATTTCGAGTGACGACTTACCAGCTTTGGTTTCCTGGGCTGCACCACGCTCGGTGTTGCAGTAACCTCCACAGGCTTGTCCGCTTCGACCACCGCTCCAGGAATCTCGGTGGCCTGCTTCTCAGCGCCCCCAGCAAGATGGATCAAATAATTTGCGGCTTTCCAATCTGCCACGGTCAAAGAGGTGCTGTTCCTCATATTGAACAAAATCAGAGCGGCTTCGATGTCCCAAACGGTTTGCTCGCTGGGATAATCGCCGAGGTCATATTGATTGATTGGGCTCGTGGGGCTTTCTGAGTTAGCAGTGTGAACGGATGTCGTGGTCTCGTCTGTCACAGGTGATGGCATAAGAGAATGCGCAATATGCTGCAGGGCTAATGCTGCGTCGACTAGATTTTGGGAGGCTTGCTCTAAGGCAAGTAGGGTTTCTGAGTCTGAGTCCTGTTCAGCTATAAAAATTCCCGTCTCCTTTGGTAACAGATATGCGTACCTGTCATTGTATTTATTGTTGTTGCTGTCAAGTGATTTTGATATTGAATGGGTTGTATGATTCAGTGTAAGATTAGATATGCTTCAAGAGGTGAAGACCAGAAAAGAAGCTAACTAGAGATAGTGTACAGGACTGTCTAAGGGGCCATTGAGCGACGCTACATTGGGGGGCAACATGCTCATGGCAAAACCTTTGTGCCTCGAGAAGACGCAGCCTTCTTTTAGAAAACAAAGAACGTCAGGGCTAAGCTGGTGAAGGACAACGGCGATCAACCGTTCTCGATTGACAGTATCCTGCTGCTTTGTTCTCTCTTATTCTGCATAATCTCTATTTTCTAATTAGCCTTCGAGCTCGAGTCTAGCGTCTAAATCGTAAGGACGGGGGACCAAAGTGCAAGCTTTGCTCTAAATCACTAAAACAATTCCGGTTAGGAAAAGCATTGGCGCCCTGCATGCAAGAAAAGAAAATGCCCTACCACTTATGTCCCTCACCAGCTTCAACATCCTCCTACTCAGCCTTCATAGACTCAACGAACTTGCCCACTGAAGTTTGTGTTCCGTAGCGAAGATCCATGAGGGTGACCGCACCTCTCAGTTCGTCCAATGTCGAGGAAGGGGCTTTCTCTGCAAGAAACGCCAAAGCAGCCTGCGTGTCCTCCCTGGTGAGCTCGAAGCTAGAGGTTGGTACTTTGGACGCGACTGGAGTCGTGGCCTTGAGACCGACTTTGGTACGGAATGCATCGGTGTTCCAATCCTCATCAGATGTCAAGTTAACATCTGATTCGGTAGTATCTGTGTTGGTGAATAGCTCATTCAATGGACGAGCATTCAACGGACGAGCAGGCGCTTTGCCTTTGGATTGCTCTTTAATGCGATCTCGTGGTCGAGTCGGAGTAAATGGGGCGCTTGACAGCTCAACATCTGATTCTGTAGCATCTGTATCAGTGAAAAGCTCATCCAGTGGACGAGCAGGTGCTTTGCCTTTCGATTGTTCGATACTGCTAGCGTGTGGCCCTATCGGAGTAGACGGAGCACTCGACAGCTCATCGCTTGAAGCCGTTGTCAGGTCGATCACCTCGACCTCCTCCACACCATCGAGGTCATATGTGGGTTTCGAGTTGTCTCTCTCGTTGTGTTTATTCATTGGGGCTGGGCTCATTTCGATGGTTAGAATTTCGATTCTCTCTCGTTTGATGATTTTCTGTGATTATCGTTGTGGAGGGTTTGTGGGGTGGATGGATAGAGACTAGGAAGAAGCAAGGCAGGCAGATGAATAAAAAGGAAATGAGTATCTAAGAAAAGTACTGGAAGTGTCGTGCTGAAAGTGTCGAAGTCTCGATACAGACGGTCTTTGTCCAATATTCATTACAAATGTACAGTGCTCATTACAAATTGGTGATTATTCTAAGAGATGCGAAGCACAGCGTCCGGAGCCTTCGCGACTCTGAGTCCCAAATCATGAAAATTTATGCTCAAAGGAATGCAGCCTGGTAAATCAACAACACAAACTTTTGGAAGAGGATAAGACAGTCCTGAATCAATATGGTATATTCAAAGACGTTTTGTAACAACCTTTCTATGAAGAAATACTGTAATGAAAAGCGCAGGCTATGAAGTTCCCTGTTTGCCGATTCAGTGACTTCTCCCACCATAGTCTTATACCTCTACTCTCCATCCATCCTCATCAGTATAGTCATGACTTGCGCTCCACTGACCTTCAAATCCAACACAGCAAGAGCATCTTGCACATTAGACATCATCACCTCGCTGCTGTGAGTGACTCCGAGAAAAGCCAATGCAGCCTCAACATTGCTCCGAGCCTCGTCCATCTTAGTACGTCCACTATCCTTCATCGTCTGATGAAGCCATTCTAGGAGATCCGAAGCAGCGATCAGCTTGTCGAAGCGGTCGTTCACAAGGTTCAATACAACGTTCAAGTCTTCCAACGACAGATTCGTCTGTGCGCGTTGATTCAGCGAAACTAGCTCAGCTCTGCAATCATCCTCAGAGAACCCAGTCGGCTCGTGGAGTTTTCGTATATTCTCAACCCCAGAGTCGTGGCCAGGGGCAGGCCCAAGTCCAAGGACGTCTGTTGCGCTCATTTCTACACCATAGCGATGATCGATAAGGGACAGAGCGGTCTCAAACTCGTTCGAAGTGATTAGTGTCCCTTCACGCTCATTGAGCGCTCTCAATGCCACCATGAACTCCTCATATGAAGGCCCCTGTGAGACTCGAAGATGAGAAATCTCAGCGGTCCCTAGGTCGGAGCTGGCGTCGGAGCTATCGTCGAAGCCCCCAAGTTTCTCGTCAGGACAGGGCCAGATAGGACTATTGGGCGCGCTCGAGAGTGGACTACTTATCGTACTGGAGGTGTCGCCCGACGTCGTGTCCATCCGGAATGGTGCTGGCTCGGTTTGGGTCGCGGAGTTGGTCATTCCTGCCATTGCTGTTGTGATGTGAGTTTGGGTATTGATGGTATTCGTGAGAATGCCGGGTGGTTAGAAGAAAGAGGAAGGAGAGGGGATAGGAGAAGTATAAGTAAATGGAGAGACATCTAGAAAGTGATGAACAATGGACAAAGAAGGCTGCCAAAAGGGATATGTTGTAAGTTCATTGGTCTTTGCTGTGTAAACACAGAGCCATCGTTGATACACCGAAGTGCGGTTGAAACAAGATAGTCAGAATATTCGGCTTAGACAGGAACGCTGCCGCATTTAAGTCACGTGCACAGAGAGGAAGATTTGTTTCTATGCGAAGAATTGGGCGAAACTGAGGTCAGTCTCTGAAGAACAACTATGCTTTTCATGGAAGAGCTAAGAGACCCCATTACACAAAGATAATTCTCCATTCCAATGTTCCCAATAGTTAACTAACTATTTAGAAAACTATCAGTTAGTTGGTTCAGTTTGCCCTTTTTTCCCTTAATAGTTAGTTAGTTTAAGGTCTCAACTGACTGCTTATAGTTAGTTTATACCCTAGAATAGTTGGTTAAAACTGATAGTTTTGGCAGTTTTGGCAGTTTTGCACAAGGCTGAGGATCCCTTTTGCGGGGGGGGCGGAGTTAGGGCCGATTACCTTTTCGGGTAAAGCGCTGCTGGGGAAGAATTATCTCAATGTAAGTTATGAACGATTTATGAATTTTATGAATTTTATGCAAACTGTCAAAACTATCAGTTGAAACTAGCGTCAACTAGCGTCACTAGCGTTAGTAGTTGGTAGTTGGTTATACCCCCTAAACCAACTAACTACGCTAAATACTAGTATAGTTAGTTAGTTTTGGGTGAAAACTGAACTATTTCAACTATTGGGAACATTGCTCCATTCCAGAGGAGGCTTTCTGCAGCAACGCCCAGGTCCACACCTTTCGGGACAAAGACGTAGATCTTTTGCTGTTTTGAGGTACTATGAACACTGATTTTAGGGTCGCGTAGTCCTCGTTTCTGGCGTAGACTAAGAACCCTGAGCTCAAGTTTAGCTGCTTTCAAGAACTTTCCAAATCTACCTTATTTGAGCCGTCATTCTATCATCTTGCTTGGAACTGGTGCGATTGCAAGACTTCTTGTTGGACAATGACTATGAGCTACTAATTCCCACCCTTTGGAGGAGCCTATACATACCACAGCCTTACCTTCCACCTGTCGAACTTACAATCGTAGCAACTCACTTAGCGTCGTCGATTGGGTGCCACTTCTTGCTGTACATCTTCAGATTTGTATGGTCTCTCTTCCTGAGGGCGCGCCCCTGATCTGGTGTAGGTATGACGTTGTTCAGATCGATTAAAGATTGCCACTTTGGCTGCCGCTTCGTCTTCGTCGCTTTTGGGCTAACAGAGCCGTCTGAGTGCTCACTCATGGTCCTATTGCCGGCTAGAACATCAAGCAGGGTCCAAGCTGCTTCCATGTCCTCGCTCGATGTGGTCTTGCCGGCTTTCATGTCAAGAAGGGTCATCGCTCCTTCGTAATCTTCCCTCGAGAAATTTCCCTTTCCAGTCTGGCCTAGGTTGTTTAGATATGCCTCTATATTGTCATGGACTTCCGCCACCACTGTGGAAACGGCTTCCACACGAGTGGTATCGCCACTTGTGTTTGTCACCTGTTGAGAATCTTTCGCTGCGCTCGGACTAAATTCCAGCATTCCAGCGGCGTTGAGGAGGAGGTGCTCAGCCTCGTCGTTGAAGCGTTGGGCCTCAATCGTCGTCGCGACACAATCCTTTGCTATGCTCTCTACCATGTGAGCGAAGGCTGCATCATTCTCTTCGGCGTTTTGCTGCTCGGCGTTTCTTGCTGGATTATACTCCCGACGAGCATTGGTGACCACAAGGAGCGATGTCTGAGCGGCTTCTTGCTCATTCGTCTTGTTCCGCAGGGCTGTAGTGATGTCGACCAATTTCATGACAGCTACTCGGAAAGGGACTGAGTCTAGGGGGCTGGAATTAACGGTATGCCAGAGCGCGGTAATTCCTTCAACGTACCTCGCCCTACTCGCCTCGGCGAAGTATGGGAAGCTGGACAAGTCCTCCGGCTTGGCTAGGCTGCTGAGAGGAGGGAGGGTAGCCTGCTGCGCGAACATGTCCCCGTTGTGGCTCATGGTGTGATTCGGTGTAGAGGTCTTTCGATGAAATGTGGTTTACGTGTCCTGGTCTTGTGGGGGATCCGTTGTTTTCAGTCTACTTTTGGGTTGTGCGATGGTGGAGCATTAGAAAGTGAAGAGGAGATGGAGATAAATATCCACAAGGAGTGACGCTAGCAGTCTCTCCTGGAAGAATCGGAGGCGATGTCTTCTGAATAACAAGAGCCGCAGCTCTACACTGACCATCATGTTCTCTTTGTAGGAACGTGAATACTAAGTGTACACTATGAGTGATGCTAGCAACCCTTCGTGGAAACAGAAGATGTCATTGTCTCCTGAAAGGACACAAGTCAAAGCTTGACAATGAAGACCGATTTTCTTTATTAAAGTAAGGTGAAGTGCTCATTGTGCGTTTCTCTGCCTGCATAGGATCAGCAAAGCTCTCGGCCACTAGTGAGAACCAGATAGGAAACGAGAGGTATACTAACAAATTTTTGAGAGTAACAGCACGAGCCATGTGGCATATCTCGCCTCCGAATATAATTTCAGCCAGATCAAGCATATCTCAAGCAAACGAGCGTTCCTTAGAGCCGTCCGCAGATTGCTCTCAAAGGTGCCTCCCATCCGTCATGCCTGAAGACAGGATCTCGTCTATCCCCATCGTCTGGCAGTGGCCAGCGGATGGCTCCAGGATGGACCAAGTATCGTGCTCTTTCTGATCTTTTTCACAGGCGGGTTTTCGCGTCATGATCTCGATACGTAACTCCAGCTTCTTGTCTGGGGGCATGAATGCTCCCGCGATACGCACGATGACGGTTGTAGAAAGAATCTTTAAACTCCCCGTAATAGTGTTCAGAGGGCACTGCTTCTCCAATTGAGATTTTGCTGACGATCGCTGGACCATCAAGGATAGGGTTGACGAAGGCAATAGGATTTGGTGAAGGGCCGAAAGCGAGTAATTCTTTGACATCATTCTCGGAGTCCTTCACCGGAGATGTGGCGGGGTCAAGTGTCGAAAAGGTTCTCTCATTGTCCAATTTCGATTGCCGATGGTCGTCTGTGTCGGGTGCGGGGGCAATGAGAGCTCACAGGACGCATCACACAATGACTTTCGCGGTAAGCGTTCGTTTTTAGACGCTTTACACCGCAGCCGCGGCATCAGTCAGTCAGCGATACTCGCTCAGTGATAGCTCAATTATATACGTTTCCCCATTGACGGGCGAAGAAAGTTCCCTCCTCTCTATCGGTACCATCTCAGCTACTTGGTAAGAAGTTCTGTAGAAACGGGTAAGCTGAAGAGCTTGAAGCTTGACCTGATTGGACTTATGAAGTGGGACAATTTCTGCCAACTTGGAACCGTTGCAATGGTCGCACGGTCAGGAAGGTTCAACACCCTTGGATGCTCTGGGCAGGCATGATAATAACAGCACATGTTCTTGTAATTTTAGACATACTGGTGAGCCGAAGCAATGCTAGCCTTACCTACCATTTCAGCCAGTCGGGGCTATAACGAGTTGGTGATGCCTGTCCGTAAATACACTCCGGAATATGGCGTTTGCGCCGATCGTAGTGAAAGCAAACAGGAGCGTATGGTTTCTTGGAGACCGGAGAGGGCATTTGAGATTATTGTCTTTGTAGTGCTCACACTGTTCGTACATCGTTGTTGTAGTTCCAAACAATGCTTGGTAGATTGTGTTGGAGTTCAACACTCAGCCCTATGGTTAGCCGGAGAAGCATAAGTAGACCGCTCCCTGCATAGATAATCAACCAGTCGTCTCCTTTCATTCCAACAGATTGTCCGGATGAGGCATTATCCCCCGTAGATATAGGGAGTCTCCTCGTCGTATTCCACATACGAATCCTGGTGCTGGTGCTGGTGCTGGTGATTTTTATGTTGATGCTAGGATTGGTGTTGATGACTGCCATTGAAAGCACTGTTATGTAGATTGCCTGGTGGTGCATGAATTTGGAAAGTCGTGGGAGCTGTTTGGTATTGTTGTTGGTGGTGGTGGTGTTGATCGTGTTACTCTCGTGGTTGTGGAGGTTGAGGAGACAGATATGACGGCGAAGAATACTGCGATCACGAGTTGGGCGTAGTGTTTGATTCATCTGTCTTTGGTGCTGCTCGTGCAAACCTGCTAAACGCTCATATTGAAAAGCATGCAAGAAACAAAAGAATTGAGTCTAAGCAAGCAATTAAGCAGCCATAAGCAATTACTAGAAAACGCCTGCATTACCATCCAAGGGATTCATTGTATATATATGACGAAACAAGTAGAGAAGCTGCAGTCTTGAAGCTCGATGAGGGGAGAGACGATTCGCATTGCAATGTAGACAAAGAAACGCGCAACATTGCAGATATGACTCAGGATTCTGCGACCTTCCGCCACTTACACATGCAGCTTGGCGGCTTAATTGCCTTGAAATGTGATAGATGAAAAGTTGCTTAACCGTGTACTTCCTAGCTCTCTTGTGTAACAAGTAAGAAGGATTCGCTTAACCGTGTACTTCCTAGCTCTCTTGTGTAACAAGTAAGAAGGATTCGCAAAATGATCGATGTCATAGAAACAGAAGCTAACATGCATAAGAAGGAAAATACGGATATTTATTAGCTACCAGGTTAACAGATAGCGATCGTTGATCGCAAGGAACATACCGCAACTCTGACACCCTTCTGACTCTTCACCAAAGGCCTCTACTACTTCCTCCTATAGTCAATTGAATGCCACATCAAGCGCCGCTCCTCTTCGCCATCAAATCCACCGCTTTGAGTGCAGCACGGGCCAAGCCCCAGCCTCGAAAGTCTGGCACCCCATGCCTCTTGAGCTCAGATTCCGCGGAAGAAGCAATGCTGCTCTCCCGTCTGCGAAGACCCACACGCGGTGCCTTTTGCTCTTCATATTTGATGTCTTGCTTTTGCAAATAATCCGTCAGCGTCAAGGAGAGTTTCTCAATCGAATCATCTCCATCGAAAAAGCGGAGACCCGTATCCATTTGGAGCGCGGCAAGCTGCATGTCCAGCTCTGGATCTTCATCACGTGCAGTCTGCTGGTTTCGTAGCCACCCACTGGTGCGGAATAGATTTGTAGGTTGTGAAAGGCCCGCATCACGTGGCATGGTGCTAGGAGGCTCTTTCGCGAGCTCGGGTATTTCGAATTTGCAGACTGGACAGGCTGTGTTTGCCTTTCGGTAGGGCGAGAACCAGTCCGCCGCACACAAGTGCCCTATACAGCAACCGCAAGGTAATTCACAAGCCGTCTCTGGTCCACAGACTTGGAAGTCGCGGTTGTATTCTTGGTGACAGAGGCAGCAAGTGTGACGCGCATGCACTTGCTCGAGAACGATGAGGGGAAGATCGAGGACGAATTTCCATCTCTGCATGTCGTTCATGAATCGTTGGCCGTTCTTGAGAGTGCCCGAAGTAGCATTTGTAGGAGACTCAGGGGCTTTTAGAGCATATCCAAGCTGGATGAGGAGTTCTGCTGACATATTATTTGTTGCTTTGGAACGTACGACGAGGAAAGCTTGTTGGGATTTTGGTTGCGTCCTTATATCTGGTTCTATCATTTGGGTTGTTTTGCTTAAGGTTGGTAGGGGAGGATAGCAATGGGAGCAGAAGGTGGTGGAAGATATACCTCTGGGGCTGTTGCGTTATTGGTGACAAAGGATATGCACAATGCTATGTCCCAGTCATGGGTCTTGCCGCTTTTCCATTGAGCCTTAAGACTTAGTTGCTTGTCCCTTGTTGTTCCTTTGTCGGTGTCAATGGCAGTTGTAGCGACTCTTTGTGACATTCGCAACCACTTCCAGGATATTGTCAGTTCTCTACCTTTGAGACCATTGTGGATGAGGTATACGCTTTTGTAGAAGTGCTATGACATCCTGACGCTGAGTCAAGCGCTCTTCAAATGCCTCTCGATCCAGATTCGCATTTGAAAATCCAGCAGCTAGGTATTATTCGGGCTTTTGAAAACCGAAACCCTGTTGTTTGCCATGCATTGCCCCTTTGAAGACTCCATCTGCGTTAATAGCTTCGCAAGCGCGGCCTGACCACCTAGGTACCCTGGAATCTGCCTTTTTGTCCCATAGCCGACGACTGAATTCGTAAAAAGCTTGAAATGGCTCAGTACCCGGACCGGCGACGAAGGCTCCGGTATATCTTGGTGCGCCAACGCGGAAACGGTTATCTTGACCAATTTCTTAGTTGCAAGTGCATCAAGTCTATACTCACGAAATGAGAAGACGAGACAACTGATGAAGACATTCAATGTTGCGTTGTGGGTCCAGTGTGCAGTGCTTTGTAACCCTGAATGAGATCTTCGATCTGCAGAATTGTGGGCCTTAAGATATCGCCGTGGACGACGTCTATTGAAGCGTTGAACATCTTGTCCTAGCTGTAGATGTAATTATCGTCTCCAAAGACACGAACCAGCATCTGAGGTAAACTCTCGGTCGATGTGTCAAGATCGAGAACCAAATTTCGACCCCTTCGAAAAAAGGGGTTGTGGGCTTGGTCCGTGACAAATAATCTCAAGAGCTATGGAGCTTATCCTTTCTATGCTACTCGGAGCTTAGACAGAGGCCCCGGGAGTCTTGCAGATAGTCCTCTCCAGACATTTCAGTACACTGTACCTCTGCTTCAGCCCGCGTCGTGGTGGTCATGGCCGTGCCTCATTTTCCTCCTCTTGCGCTTTCGACCATCGCCTGACTCAATAGCGGAGCTCGATGCCGCCCTCTCATACCCGGTAGATTTAGGTATCTCCTTCTCGATAACCTGCACAGCACCCTCTTCCTCCCCCTCAACAAACGCCAAATCCCCCGTCTCCCCCAACACCTCCTCCGCCATCTCTTCAAGTAGTACACCAATACTCAACAGCGCTGTCTCATCCAAGCTCTCAAAGTCCACTAGTCCTTTATTCCGCGTAGCCCGTCCATAGAAATCCGACGCGTACGCATGCACCGCCTTGAGTAAATCACTCTCTGGCAATTTTTGCTGCTCCGTCAAGTGCCTGTCTGCCCAGTAAATATCGTACTCCTCGTAGCGAGTCGGAGCACCAGCGCGGCGGAAGAGGACTTCTTCTGGTGGGTTGGGGACGGTGCTGGAGGAGGGGGTGTCGCGGTTTCGTGTGACCCGGGGGTGCATGGGTATGAAGCCCGTTGAGGAGACACGACCTGTGAAATGTTAGAGGGGCGGCTAGCCAGCGAGGGTGTCTAGTACCGGCTACAGCATCATAGACGGTCGCTTGACGTTTCTGCTTCTTAGGCGTAGAGGAGTCACGGCTTTGGCTTCTCTTCGACGCTGAGCCAGCGCGTGAAGTGCTTTTCTTCAAACGTGGCATGTTCGAATTGGATGGTTTGCCTGCCAGTCGGCACATTCAAGGAGTGTTCAAGCCATTGGTAATATGCTGAACTTTGAAGTTCGATCTCGACACTAGCGCTTGCCAAGGCCGGAGGGAAACCCCGCCGCTCAATTCACTCAACGCACTCACTCCACGGTCTCCTGGAAGTGATGGATGACTTCCAACCTCTTCGGTCGGGCTCTTGGGATTATCAGTCCCCAAGCGCTGCAGAAAGCCGAGACATCGCGACTACTGCACTCCCTACAAGCAACTCCGGGCATTAAGTTTGACGGCAGTGATGGACCATTGCAGGGGCCTAGTAGCAGGGACGAGGGTGAAGAAGGACAAGAGGAGACAATGTGGGCACATAAAGCTGGGGTGAATTGCATCACGATTGATAGATTTGAGGGACGGTATATGCTCTCTGGAGGAGCCGAATCTTCAATCCATCTGTGGGACCTCGAGAGCGCTGAGAACACGCACAAGCGCTGTATCTATAAGCCAGCTACTAAAGCTAGCAAGGCTTCTGCGGCCCACAGATTCGGCATCACGCATCTGTCGTTCTATCCTTTCGACTCCCTGGCTTTTCTCTCCACTTCCTACGACCATACACTCAAGATCTGCGCCACGGAGACGCTCGACGTTTCTGCCTCTTTCGATCTAGGCTCCGTCGCCTATTCTCATGCCATCTCCCCCATAGCTAACCATCTATTGGTAGCGTGTGCGACCCAGCACCCGGCTATCAGGCTGGTGGACTTGCGATCTGGCGCTAGTGCGCACTCGCTTGCAGGGCATCAAGGCGCAGTGCTCTCTGTGGCATGGAGTCCCCATGATGAATACGTTCTGGCAAGCAGTGGGTCCGATGGGACGGTAAGGCTTTGGGATATCAGACGTAGTGCAGGAAGCTTGGGTGTGCTCGACGTCGAGGATTCGGTCGGCATTGGCGGTGAAGATGGTTTAGGCAAGAATGCGAGGCCTCGCCATCGAGGGAACGCACATGTTGGTGCTTGCAATGGTGTAGTATGGACGGACGATGGGAAGTATCTTGTAACAACAGGCCACGACGAGCGCGTGCGGGTATGGGATGTGGGAGTCGGCGCCAACGCCTTATCCCATTTTGGTCCAATCATCAAGAATATCCATCTTTCGACTTTGTTGCCTCTGCTTGTGCCGGATCACGTAGGGAAATGGGGAGAGCAAAGCATGATGTATCCAAATGAGAGGGAAATTCTGATGTTCGATCTCTTCGAGGGTACCCTGCATAAGCGGCTTCGTGTTCCTGGGGCACCAGTTGCGCAGGCTAGAGGTAGTGCTGGCCAGAGAAACATCAGGAGCAGGGTCACTTCTCTTGCATGGAGAGCGGGCAACGTGGAGATGTATTCTGCCCACTCGCACGGTGTCATCCGAGCTTGGAAGCCGAGGACAGAGGAAGAAGTCGAGATTGAGAAGGACGAGGCTGAGCAAGCTGACGATGGCGAGGACGAAAGCCGGAAGAGAAAGAGGCAGGCTCTAGACGACGTTTTTAGGGACTTGACCAGACAAAAGATCACTTTCGCCTGATTAATGCCATCCTGCCCTGCAATTCGCCTCAAAAGGTGCCGATTGCTCCCTCAAGGCCTCGGAAATAATCAAGACTTGATGATCGAATCTCCCCAGATGACTCTAAGTGACCCTTCTGATGTGAAGTAGCCCCTTAGCTTCGCTGTTCTCTGGCTCGATATGGGCTTGCGTTTCAATACGTTTCTTCCACTTGTTTGCTTCGCCGCGAGCAAGAATGACAGTCATCCGAAGCAGTGGATCGATAGGAACGCCGTCTGGCATCTCAACAATTGAGCCACTTCTTGAAGTGTTCGACGAAGGCGCACTGCTAGCTGGTATAGCTGAGCTCATAGGTGTGAACGTCCAGCGGCCAAACGCCCAATTGAGTATATATTTGGCGGTTGTTTGACCTTGATGGACGACCGCTGGCTCGACATCGCCCGCAGAAGAGGCTGGTGGGCGGGACGCTTTGACGATGGCTTTGATGCGGTAGACTTCATCTTTGGGGGCGGAAAGCAACATTGTCTCTAGAGAGTCGAGATTAACACCATGAGTCACGATGTCTTCTGAAGATAGGGTGACAGAAAGGACCTCGACTTCGCTCTGATGATCTTCTGAATAACAGTGTTCCTGGGTCTCATGCTCAGCATGGTCATGCAAAAGAGGGTCCAGGTCCTTCGCAAACGCGCTGTCTAGGCCCAGGAGTACCGACTTATCCACCTTGCCTTTATCGGATTTGACTATTGGGACCTGCAATTCGAGGTCTCCTACCCGATCCAGACAGTCATCGTATCGCCTCTCACTGACAGTCTCCCACTTGTTAAAAACCATCAAGTCCGTATATCGTGCCTGCATCTTAGCCGTATAGCTCGTATCCTCGTAACCCTTCCAGTTTTCCACATCAATAACCACAATGACTCCATCTAAAGTATAGTTCCCAGATTCTCTTCCAAGCCTATTCAGCTCCATAGCCAGTGTTGCCGGAAAGGCGCTCCCACTGGTCTCGATGATGATGCGATCTGGGTTGACATCCTTGCGGAGGGTATCGAGAGCATCTCCAAGCTGGCCAACAAGATTGCAGCAGATACAGCCATTGAGCAGTTCTTGGACTCCTCCGATAGCAGACGAGGAGGCTAATTCCGAGTCAATAGCGACATCTCCGAACTCGTTTTTGAGAAGGGCGAGCTTGTAGGCTTTTGGCAATTGGGGAATGAGATTGAGGATGAGTGTAGTTTTGCCGGAACCTGAGTTTTGTCAGCAGAGCAGGATAAACTCACAGAAGTGGATAATGTACCAAGGTATCCTGTCACGATAGTAATTGGTATTGGTGGCATGACTTCTGCTTCAGAAGCAATAATTCCGTCGAATTGCAAAATGTTCTGGCAGCTATTAGCGTATTTATGAAGCTGTGGAATCCTTGGCATTTTTTTTATTTCTTATTTTCCCCGCCACAGTAGTACTACCAGTAGCAGCTCTACAAACAATGTTTCTAATATATCAACCTTATATGAGTAGATAGCTCTGCTCAAGGTAATCCTAACGCCGTAGGAGTCAGCTTAATCGAATAAATCTAATTGAAGATATTAGGGGTTGGATTCTGGAATTAATCCCTACTAAACCTAGCAACCGTATTCCAAGCCTTATAACTCAACGAATACTTTCTTAATCTATCTCATTTCTACCACATTAGAATCGCCTTGAGCAGAGCTATCTACTCATATAAGGTTAATATACTAGAAACGTTATTTGTAGAGCTGGTACTGGTGGTACGGCTGTGGTGGGGAAAATAAAAAATAAAAAAAATGCCAAGGATTCCACAGCTTCATGAATACGCTAATACCCCACCAAACCTTCAACCCCGCGATCCTCTGCTCGGCCGAAGTGCACCATGAAGGGTTCTTTGCGCTGCCATTTGCAGATGCTCGCAAGACCTCACTTGTTTTCGCCTTGAACAATTCTCGAAGTACTCTACGTCACAATCTTTGTCAGCTAGTGGGAATGTCCATCAGGTGGTCAATAAAGTAGTTGTGCGGGCGTAAAAGGCATTTGCGGTCCCAAGCAGAACACCCGGTACTCGTATCAAACCTTACTTTACCGACCCATTCAACCTCCAGTGAATCCAATCGATTACCATCATTCCTCGAAAGCTCTGAGAATCACACACAACATCCGTATCTAGCCTGGATCGTCCCCGCATACGTCTAAAAACACAAGAATGGCCAGCAACGACCAGAAGACCGGCAGCGGAGGGCTTGATGGCATAGGTGACAAGCTCAGCTCGGTCACCGGCACAAGCAGTGGCAGTGAGGACGATCAGAGCTATCTCAGCAAGGGTAAGACCTGTGTTTGGGGTTCTTGTGCCACGCGCTGACCGAAATTGCCACAGGTATTGATGCCGTTCAACAATCGGTCATGGGACAAAGCGGGACTAAATCTGGCCAAGAAGCTCAATCCGGCTCGGGCCAAGCTCCTCATGAGGTGGCAGTGGACAATATGCATCCTGAGCAGGTATCAGAGTTCATGAGGGACAAGTACAAGAGTACCACTGCGGAGCAAGATAGGGAAGACGCGGAGATGAGGAAGGGATGAGTACGAGTACCACTCAAAAGGGTGAAAAAAGGCAGCATGCATATGATCGCCGGCTTGTAGCTCAGTATTTCCGAGCATGAGAACAATGGTTGGTCGCAGAGCGACTAGTGAACATGGGTCTGGCTCTTGCAGCGGTAACAGCATAGTGCACAACATTACAGCATTGAACGCCAACCTCCTTCGCTAGCACTGCCAGACTTTGGCCTCTCAAGCCCCAAATGAGCTGCTACTTGAGCGAGGTGATCGAAGCCCCAATAGCATTCTTTCTGGCCTTTGGTATTAGTAGCTGCAAAGGTCAGCATATGCTAGTATGACTGATGATTAGTATCGACTTACCAACAATCCAAGGCAGTCCAAAGCTGCCTTCCGCGAGTGCTTCATTCGTCTTAGCTGTGAGGAGTTTCTTGACCTCATCACTCGTAGCCTGCAGCGATCAGCATAGTCTGCAATTAGAAAAATAGCCCTAGGTATCTACCTTCGTTAACACCTCCCTCGCCTCGCTCTCCCCAAGGATTTCGCCAAAGATTGGCCTCAGACTCTCCAAGGTATGAATGTCTTGTCGCTCCGCAAATGACTCATGAAACACAGCTGCAATTGTCTCCTCTAACTTCTCGGGATGCAAAATTGACACTGCAGTCAAAGCCCGCTGAACGTGGACTTTGTTCCTTGGGAACCCTGGGGGCATCTCTGCTGCGATGGGGATATTGAAGGATCGAGCCCAACGAAGTCGCTCTTTACCAATCCACTCACGCTTGTTCTTGATCTCAATAGGAGGTGTGTTTCCAGTGAGTTTCATAATACCACCCAAGAAACATGGAACGTAGGCGACATCACAGTCTTTAAATACGGGAGATGTCCTCACGACGTGGAAAGCGAGATATACAAAGGGACTGACGACATCAACGTAAAGAACGAGCTTTGGCTTTGCCATTGAACGTAATGACTGAAGTCTTAAGCCGCCCGAACAGATTTGAGAATAAAAAGAAGAAAGTGGAGGCTTTCAGGCTTGGAGAAACATGAAAAAGACTTTAGATGCTGATCCCCAGTCAGATTATCCTCTGGGCCGAGGTCCAAAACAGCGGTCCAGGTTGGAGATTGGTTGCGGATCACTTACAGTATCTCGTTCAACACATGAATGTGACGTTGAGGTGATTGTACACAAACGCATAGTCTCATATGAATCAGACTGCTTCGTAGATAGCACACGGTTGCGCGCAGCAGAGTGAGGGTCAGTTGAAAGTATTCTTGGCAACCATGCCCTCATTGATCTAAGTTTTAATTCCGCTTCCGGATGAAAATCGACCGTCTTTCTCGTAGTGCATACGCCGCCTCTACAAGCTACTCCTTCTTCTCGATGCTGCATGTACATTATTCGATCTTTGAGCTTAGTAAATTGTGATAGACATCGTTTCTTTTGTGTGTTCAGCGACTCGCTTTTGATCTCGCCATCTTTGGTGTCTTCTCGCAAGCTGATTCCCGCAACCATCCCGCTTACACTCCGAAAGATATACACATATCATGACAACGGCCTTGAGCAAGCGCCATCAGGCGCGGAACGAGAGGGCGTTGCAGGAATTGATCAAGACCGTACCAGGCAACGATAGATGTGCAGACTGTGAAGCCAGGAACCCAGGATGGGCCAGTTGGAGTCTGGGAATATTTCTGTGCATGCGATGTGCCTCTCTACATCGCAAATTGGGCACCCACATCTCGAAAGTCAAGTCGCTGAGCATGGACAGCTGGTCGAACGATCAGGTTGACAGTATGAAGCGCAATGGCAATGCAAATGCCAATCGGACCTTCAACCCCCAGAATACGAAGCCCCCAATCCCTCTGGATGTCGATGAGGTTGATGCTGTGCTGGAAAGATTTATAAGGCAGAAGTACGATCAGCAGGTCTTCTCGGGCGATCGTGCTCCTAAGGCGGCACGCAATCATACGGGCAGCACAGGAAGCTCAGAGGAGCGACCGCCGCCCCTACCTGATAAACCACTGCCTCCGAAGCCAGGAAGGAGATTTGGCTTTGGTCTGCGCAGCTCATCCTCCACCGTCCAATCGCGAAGCCTGCCTGTTTCTCCTCCATTATCTCCCAACGGCGTCAATGGCTATAGCGGACCACCTTCGCCTATTCGGGTCAACAAGCAGTCTAGAGTATTTGGAGCAAGCGTGGGGGGTGGAGGTGGCGAGATGGAAGTTGAGCTGGTACAATTGAGAGATATGGGCTTTACCGACGAGAAACGAAACGCAATCATTTTGAAGCGCTTAGGAGGCAATCTAGAGAGAACAATCGAGTCGCTGGTGAGGCTAGGAGAAGGTAGCGCGCCGGCCTCAAGGTCGCGAACGCCGAATCTGGGTAGAAACGTTGCTGTTAGCCAGCCATTACCTCAGAGCGCGCAGTCTACAGGTGCCGTCAATGGTATATCATTTACGAGCAATGGAGCTATGTCGCAGACGAGCACCGGAACACAACCACAGCAATTTTCTCAGCCAATGAACCCGCCGCAAGCCCAGCCTGTGAGGAATGTTACATCGCCAAATCCATACCAACCTACGACTCAGCCTACTCGGTCCGACATTCCTTTCGACATCATCAATCAGCAGCCGGCCAATGCGTCTCTAGAGAACGCTTTCGCCGGCATGCAAAGCTCACAGCAACCTCAGCAACCTCTTTTCCCCAACTCTACTGGTGGCTACCCCAGCCAACCCCAACAGCCTCAAGAAGCAAGATACCAGACGATGACCCCTCCAGTACCGCAGGTGCCACAACAATATATACAATCCAATCCTTATGCGCAACAGAACGCCACTCCTAACAATAATTATAATCCATTCTATCAGTCGACGCAACCACCTACACCAACATCGGCGAACCCATATGCATCAAATATGCAGCCCCAAAATACGCGGCCGCAATACAATGGTTATCAGCAGACTTCTGTATCACAAACGTATGCCAATGGCTATTCCGCCGAACCACCTCAGACATACTCCCCACAGGCGCAGCAAGGGTCGTTTCAGCAGCAGCTTTTCCAGCAGCAACCTCAACAACAGCAAACACAGCAGCAGCGATTTCAACAGCAGTCTCAACAGCAACCCCAACATCAGCAGCAGCAGCAACACTCGAATCCGTACTCGCCGCAAGAGACCGTGACCGACCCAACGCAATACGCGATGCAGAATCAATACCAACAAGCTCCTCCTCTGCAATACAGTCAATTCCAGCAACAGCCACAAGCACAGCAATCCTTTCACCAATTTCAACCTCAGCCCCTGCAACCTCAGCAGACCGGACGAGCTGCCAAGTCGAGCATACTGGCACTGTACGATTACCCTCAGCTGGCACCTCCTCTACCAATTAATTCCACTCCCACATCGCCAATTGGGCAGCCTGTGTACAGACCACCTCAACGCAGCGTCACAATGCCAGTGCAGCTCTCGACCGGGAGTCGAAATCCATTCCAGGCCGCTACAGCCAACCCTGGTGCAGTAGATGGAGTGGGACCAGCGCCCGGGATCTACAGGCACGCGAGCGAGGAAAGTGTGGACGTTGGAGGTTACCAGAATGGGCGGCATAGTCCTGATGCTTTTGCCAGTCTGAGCGCGCGATTTGTAAGATGAGATGAACGTACTCTATACTTTGGGTGTATAGAGGGTTTACAATGGGAAGTGAATATATTGGAACAACATTATGGCCAAACCCTGCAGCCTTGTCATTCCCTGCAAGCCATGTGGTATTAGCGTGTGCAGAAAGCTGTGCATTCCTTGGCATTTTCTTTTATTTTATTTTCCCCTACCACAGCCCCACCACCGGTACCAGCTCTACAGATAAGTCTTCTGATTTATTTACTTTATGTAAGTAGATAGCTCTATTTAAGGCGACTTTAACGCCGTAGAAATTAATAAAATTGAGAGAGTATTTATTAAGTTATCAGGCTTAAGATAAAATCAGTAGGCTTGCTCCGTTTAGTAATTGTTAAGCCAAGATTTCAATCCCTAATATCTTCTAGTAAAGTTATTTGATTAAGCTAATTCCTACGGCGTTAGAGTCGCCTTGAATAGAGCTATCTACTTATATAAAGTAAATAAATCAGAAGACTTATCTGTAGAGCTGGTACCGGTGGTAGGGCTGTGGTGGGGGAAAATAAAATAAAAGAAAATGCCAAGGAATGCACAGCTTTCTGCACACGCTAATAGATAACGGGCCGAGGCTCCACTATTTACCCAAGATCTTGGCATCTCCACTTCACATCAACATGTGTTATCCGATAGAAACTTCACTTTAGCCCTCATTCACCCACTCGAAATGGCGCCCAACGCAGTCCCCTCGCTGAAGACCCCACTAACCTCCCTCCTCCACATCGCTCACCCCATCCTCCTAGCCGGCATGGCCCACACCTCCACGGCCCCCCTAGCCAGCGCAGTCTCCAACGCCGGCGGTCTCGGCGTCATCGGAGGCCTGGGCTACACACCCACCCAACTCCGCGCCATGATCCACGAGCTCAAAGCCTCCCTCTCCTCCCCCACCCTCCCCTTCGGCGTCGATCTCGCCCTCCCGGCCGTAGGCGGCACCGCGAGGAAGACGAATCATGATTACACCAAAGGCCTCCTCTCCGAACTCGTGGATGTGATCGTCGAAGAAAAAACCACCCTTTTCGTCTCCGCCGTCGGTGTGCCCCCGACCAACGTGATTGAGAAACTACACGCCGGCAACGTGATCGTGATGAATATGGTAGGCCACCCTCGGCATGCAGAGAAAGCATTTGAAGCGGGTGTGGATATCGTGTGCGCGCAGGGTGGAGAGGGCGGTGGACATACGGGGGAGATTAGTGGGAATCTGCTCGTGCCGGCTTGTGTGGATGTAGCGGGGAGATATAAGCCGTGGATGCTGGAAGGAGCCTATGGGATGGTTGTTGCGGCGGGAGGGAAATGGGATGGACGAGGTCTCGCGGGTGCGTTGGGTATGGGTGCTGTGGGGGTTTGGGTCGGGACGAGGTTTGTGGCGAGTAGTGAGGCGGGTTGCAGTCGCGCGCACAAAGAGGCGGTGGTGTCGGCGGGGTGGCAAGATACGACACGAACGCTTGTTGTTAGTGGTAGGCCTTTGAGGGTGAAGAGGAATGAGTATATCGCTGCTTGGGAACGGAAGGAAGATAAAGTGAAGGAGCTGACGGAAGAGGGGATTGTGCCTATGGAGCATGATATGGAGGAGGACAAAGACGTGGATTTTCCGTTCTTGATGGGTATGGTGGCTGCATCGATTAAGGATATCAAGCCTGCGAAGCAGATTGTTGAGGATATGGTTAGGGAGGCTGTGGATATGATGAGAGTGACGCAGGGGTATATAGATGGAGGAAGACAGAGCAAGCTGTAATGATTTAATGGACGGAGTATGAAGCACAAATACAGATAATGTTGTGCATGCTTTGTGATCTTCCGACTATCGCGCCTTGCTCTGCGGAAGCATTGCTCATAGCCAATTCTCATCAAGAAAGCTAGAGATCAGATAACAATTGGCTTAACACCATTGACCTCTCCGTTGACCTTGCCGTTGACCTGAACCTGGGACGACGGAGGCGGTGGGGGTGCTGGACCAAAAGTGGGATGAGCTCCAACTTGCGCCTGCAGTGCCTCCTCTTCAGTGTCATCGTCGTACTCCCCGTCCTCGCTACCCTCCTCTTCATCAAATTCGTCATCCTCGTAATCGCTCTCAGTGCCCTCCTCATCGGCCTCCAGTGCTACTGCACCTGCTCCCGTAGGCGCGCGCCCTTGGTCCTGCATACGGCGGATGACCGATTCTAGAGTGTTGTTTCTCTTGCGCAGAACCTCCATATCCTTGTTGAATTTGGTGCGCTCTTCTGCCATTTCAAGGATGTTGCGGTTGGTGAGATCGTGCTTGCGTGTGAGGGCAAGGTTTTCCTTCTCTAGGCGCTTGGTCTTCTTGGACATCTCTTCCATCTCTTTGCGGAATGTCAGGAAGAGGTCGTTGGAATTGTTGAGAGTGTCTTCCACCTGCAATATCAAAAAGGTTAGAAGCATGTCTAACACATTACAGGTTCGGCCTGAATTGTACAGGTCCTTTGAAAGTTCCAAAGCCTCCAACGTGTCCGGAAGGGTCTTATTGAAGTTGATGTTCTTAGAAGGCGAAACGAAAGTTTTCAGCCAACAGAATGATAAAATGATGCGACGTTTCAAAAAGTTGGGACAAGGGGCTACTAGCCTGCTTAAATTTCTCAACATATATGTTCAATTGGCTCCGAAGCTCAGTCTCGGTGGTAGAGAAGGTGGAGACCTGTTGGCTGAGGGTACGAGCTTTCATCGTCTCGGTGTCGGCACGCTTTCGTTGATCCTCGTAGCGAGCTAGATTGAGCTGGACCTCGCACTCCTTTGTGCGCATGAGAATAGTGTACTGGACCTCTCGAAGATCGTACTGTTCAGCAAAGGATTTGAACTTGTGTCGGAATCTAGATCCGCCCCTGTCAGTTTAGACCTTGATATTAGTGGAAGTGTTGAAAGACTGAGAATCATACAGCTCATCTTGTAGGACATCGCCCTTCTGGCTTTCTGGATTCTGTGCTTGATCCATAGTACCGTTCACGTCTTGAAGCAAGTTCTCTGTTCTCCCACTGAAGTCATCACGGCTGCTTCGCTCACTGTCTTCGATTCTCTTTTGTTCGTCCTAGAAAGAGAGTGGGTGAGTCTGTGTTGATATTGGTGTCGCCAAAAGTGAGAATAAACTCTGAACTAACCTTCAATTTCTTGTTCTCACGCTGGAGCTCTCGACACAGCTTCTCCAACTTCTCCTTCATGCTATTTGTCTTGCTAAGCTCCGACCGACCTTGATCCTTCTCCTTCTGCAATTGATCCGATCGCTTCTTGTTCTTGGTATTCTCTCGATCTACTCGTTTCATGTCTGCTAGAAGCTCTGTATATCTCTTCTGCACAGTTTCAAGTCTCGATAGAGGGTTTTCCATGCCGGTCAAGAGGTTGTTTAAATCTTTGGTCGCTTTCTTGACTTCTCGTTCTATATCCGCAAACAGCCCAGGGGGCATCTCTGTCAGCTTCTGTTGATCCATTGTAGACATGGGTAGAGGTCTGTTAAACAGCGCTTCATATATGCGAGGTAGATCCAGTGCGGGAGACGTGGGGGAGAGGTTGGCCAAGAGTGATTCCATTGTTTCAAGGCTTGGGAGAGCTTGTTCAACCATCGAAACTTTGGCTCCGACATCGAAGGCTTTGGCCACCTCAGCAATCATGTCTTGGGGCAGATCATGCTTTCTCATTGAAGCAAGCACGTGCTCTCTGGAGGCATATGAACGAGATAACCCACCAATCTCAGCTTCCTGATCCTTCTCCGCCACAGCATCTAATTCCAGCTGATTTATCTTCGCCGCCAGCAGCTTCCCCGTCTCGTTTGGATCCGCCGCTTTTTTACCCTTTCCCTTCTTCGATGTCGGGGCCGGTGTTGGAGCAGCGTTAGGGGCCGGTGCGTCTGGCAGATTGCCATGGCCATTGATGTAGTCGAGGTTGTTGCTGTTATTAACAGCCGGAGAGGACCGGGCGCCTGTGGAACCCGTGGGGGCTTGAGATGTTGGTCCCGCCATCCTGGACGTCGTGGCGTCTAGCCGTGGAAATGTTATGTCAAGTTCTTGAGTACCCTTTCCTTAAGTGCATCTATCCTTCCGCATGATACTTTCTCATCGAAAAGGCTGTTTGGGCTGTGCTGCAGGTGCCGGCGTCTATGTCGCCTTACTCTGCGCCCCTGTTTCGTCTTTTAGGATGATGTGAATTGGGCGGTTTTGATCCCCAGGATTCTATACTTCGGCTATAGATTGGATGTACAATATGCGTAGAGATTATAGCAGCTGACGTCTATTGAGGTTGCAGACTCGCGTGAGCCGGCTTGGTTCACAAGCAGTGGTCGAGAGCAGATCTCGGTTACGTAGAGGAAGCGGAGGGGGGTTCTCACTCGGCCGTCGTTTGTAGACCGCTCGCTATTCTGGATAAGGATAATCTGAAGACACTCTAGATCTAGCACTGCACAAATGAAAAGTAAAATGCAGAGCAGAACTTCTAACCGTTACAGGCAATGGCAGTCCTTGAGTCGTCCAAAGAGGGATCGGTAAATCGGCGTGCTGACTAATATACCTTGTTGACCTCTTAGCCTCGTTGCGCGGTTCTAGCGCTTTCGCCCCAAAAGGCTATACTTCGTCTGTTTTGATTTATCTCTCTACTAATGAGCACTTAACGATACCAATGAGGCTGATCTTCAGGATTTTCGAGGATCGAATGCTGTAAGATGTTGCGCCGGCCTTCAAGACGGGTCATACAAGGGATAGCTCGGCCATTGCGATGGCCGCAGAGCAGAATCGCCTTCCCGGCGCATGGTCGACGGAATCTTGCTTCGGTAACGGACGTTAAACAATATCCACAGCCAGGGCAAAGTATACACGGCTTCACACTGAGGCGTACGAAGCATGTACCTGAGCTACAGCTTACAGCTTTTCACCTAGAGCATGATAAGACTGGGGCAGAGTACCTTCATGTTGCGAGGGACGACAAGAACAATGTCTTCTCCGTTGGGTTCAAGACGAACCCACCAGATGACACTGGTGTGCCCCACATTCTGGAGCACACCACTCTTTGTGGGAGCCAGAAGTACGTATGTAGCAGGCAACCTTTGGGCAAACGCTTATTTATAACACAGATATCCTATTCGGGATCCTTTCTTTAAAATGCTCCCTCGAACTCTCTCAAACTTCATGAACGCTTTTACTTCGTCTGACCATACATCGTACCCGTTTGCCACCACGAACCAGCAGGATTTCAGGAACCTCATGTCTGTCTATCTCGATGCTACCCTCAATCCGCTGCTGAACGAGAATGACTTTACGCAAGAGGGTTGGCGCATTGGACCAGAGAACCCGAAGGCTAGCGCTGCTGGTCATGGTGATAGCAATCCAGGTAACAGATTGGTTTTTAAAGGCGTGGTATACAATGAGATGAAGGGCCAGATGTCGGACGCAAGCTACTTGTACTACATCAAATTTCAGGATCATATCTTTCCAGATATTAACAATTCGGGAGGCGACCCCCAGAAGATGACAGATCTGACCTACAAGGATCTAAAAGATTTCCACTCGAAAAACTACAATCCCAGTAATGCTAAGCTATTTACTTACGGAGATATGCTTCTTGCAGATCATCTCGAAGTAATTGGTCAACAGCTGGATCAGTTCGAAAAGGCGAAAGCGGATAAGGCTATCAAGGTGCCAATAGATCTAACTAATGGGCCTGTGTATTACACGATTAAAGGTCCTAGGGATCCCTTGGTCGACAAGGACATGCAATACAAGACATCTACATCCTGGCTAATGGGTGATGCTTCAAACATATTGGAGACCTTCTCATTAGGAATCATGTCGTCTTTACTGACTGATGGCTACGGTTCGCCTCTCTATCAAGCCCTAATAGAAGCTGGACTAGGCCATGATTGGAGCCCAAACACGGGATTTGACAGTGCTGGTAAGGTAGGAATCTTCTCTATCGGTCTCAATGGTGTCAGAGAAGCCGACGTCCCAAAAATCAAAGAGGCCGTTCAAGACAAGCTGCGAGAGATTCACCGGAAGGGTTTCGACAAGAGCAAAGTAGATGGCATCCTACACCAGCTCGAACTCGCTTTGAAACACAAAACTGCGAACTTTGGCATGGGTTTGATGCAACGGATACAGCCAGGGTGGTTCAATGGCGTTGATCCTTTTGACGCCCTGGCCTGGGATGACGTCGTGACAGCTTTTAAGCAACGATTTGCCGAACCATTTTACCTTGAGAATCTACTCGAGAAGTACCTGCTCAATGATCGTACATTGACGTTCACAATGGAGCCCTCCGACACCTACGGCCAGGAATTGAGTGCTGAAGAAGCTGAACGTTTGGCTACAAAGATCTCCGAAGTGACGGAGCAGGCAGGTGGAGAGGCTGAAGCCCAGAAGCAGCTCACAGCACGCGAATTGGAGTTGCTCAAGGAGCAAGAGAAGGCGAGCAATCAAGATCTAAGCTGTCTGCCTTCTGTCCATGTAAAGGATGTTCCACGCCAGATGGAGAGGAAAGATACAAGAGACTCAAGATTGCATGATGTGAAAGTCCAGTGGCGAGAAGCTCCAACCAACGGATTGACATATTTTCGGGCCATAAATACGCTTGTCGGATTGCCCATCGAGCTGCGTATGCTTATGCCGCTCTTCATCGACTCGATTATGCGACTCGGCACGAAAGATAAGACAATGGAAGAGCTCGAAGACCTCATCAAGTTGAAGACTGGTGGCATAAGAGCATCCTATCATGCTTCAACTTCACCTATGGACATTAAGGCATCAACTGAAGGTGTCTCAATATCTGGTTACGCTTTGGATAGAAATGTTCCTGCTATGTATGAGCTCCTTCGTGTCATTATTCAAGAAACCGACTTCGATGGTCCTGAAGCCGAAAGCAACATAAGGCAGCTGCTTCAAGCTGATGCAAGTGGCGCTCTAGATGCTGTAGCCGGCTCTGGCCATTCTTATGCTCGTCGTTATGCAGAAGCAGGATTGACTCCTCTTAGCTTATTGAATGAGCAGATTGGAGGGTTGACGCAAGTCCAGCAGACCGGGGATCTAGCCAATAGGACCCCAGTGGAGGGTCTTGGAGACATCGTTTCCAGACTGAAAGCCATTCAACAATTTGCTATCTCGAATTCCTCCAGCTTCCGAGCTGCAATCACTTGTGGTCACGAAGCAGTCTCATCAAACGAAGCTGCGTTGAAAGAATTCCTTTCAAACCTACCGGAAACTACAGCCGTTCCAGCGAACGGAGCCTCCCTCTCCGAAGACGCCTTTCGCCCAGCGACGTTCTTCCCACTACCCTACCAAGTATCCTACGCCGCCCTCGCCCTCCCCACAGTACCATACGTCCATCACTCTGGCGCGCCCCTCCAAATCCTCTCTCAACTCCTCACCCACAAGCATTTACACCATGAGGTCCGCGAGAAAGGCGGCGCTTATGGCGGCGGTGCGTACGCAAAAGGTTTGAGCGGTCTGTTCGGCTACTACAGCTACCGCGATCCCAACCCTCAGAACACCCTCAAGATCATGCGTGATGCTGGTCGCTGGGCTCGAGACAAGGAATGGACAGAACGAGACCTCGAAGAAGCGAAACTGAGCGTCTTCCAAGGCGTTGATGCTCCAGAGAGCGTAAGTCAGGAAGGAATGACCAGGTTTTTGAGCGGTATCGATGCATCTATGGAGCAGAAGAAGCGGGAGCAACTGCTGGACGTGAAGAGAGAGGACGTGAGAGAGGTCGCACAAAGGTACCTAGTGGAAGGGATGAAGAACGCTCGAATTGCTGTACTTGGTGAGAAGCAAGACTGGGTTAAGGAAGAAGAGGGCTGGACTATTAAACGTATGGAACTGAACAAGGCGTCAGAATCAGCTGGAGCCAGTGATCTGAGCGCTGGCGATCTGTAACACAGACCCGTGATCGATGTGTACTCTACTCTGGGCTGGCATTGGCATAGCGTTGGCGCTGGGTAAAACATGAATATACCCCTTTCGTTCCTATGTTCTCCTCTCCACTCTTGTTGGAAATCAAGCGCTACTGAACAGAACACACAATCGTCTCCAACACACTCCTATTGTTGGTAGATCACAAGCTATGCGCGAGATCGAATCCAATGTCTTGTCATTCAGCATGTAAGAACCTCCTTCGCTAGAGGTATGGTACTGAGTGCATTTGTGAGTGCGGGGCATCTCCATCCTTCAGACCTGCCTGTGACAAAGCTAGTCCTGGTGGACTATTGATGTGAGGACACGGATTCCATGACTTTATTATATTGCACATGGTTTGGCTTGCACAGCTATGACTTGGTCTCGACCTAATTATGATATACCATTTAAGATTGAGTACTCGGGCTGCAAATAGGGAAAGGTATTGTCTAAGTGCTTTATGGAGCCGGAAACCTCCAATGCGGCGAAATATATCCCTATCAGCTTCTAAGAGCGATCCGGTCCGTCCACAGATTATCTGTACCACCTAGCCCTCGGAACTGGTACTCAACTTGTAAACACTATAGCTTTTTCGACAGAACTCCGGGATCTTATAGGTCAAGTTGTCCCGCCCCAATGCGAATGCCATTATAGATCAAGCTCCAGCGCTTGTTGCGATTCTCGTCGAGGCCAAGAACGCTCTGGAATCTCCCGGGACAGACTTTCCCTTCGACGGTGAGAATTGCGCTCGAGACGCAGCCATACGGACTCTCACTAGACAACTAGATGTCTGCTCCTAAAAGCCTTAACGCAGACCCTGCTTGGCGTTGCAAGCGTCGCCACATTCGAGTATCGGGGTCCTCTGATGACCAATTGATCTTAGCGTCAAAACTCACCCAGGACCAAGAAGGTCCTCGGTACATTCGAGGCTCGTGTATGTCGTGACGTCAGGGAGTCTTGAAGGAACCTATAGTAGTCCTTGAGCGATATCCCTCTTCCCGATACCCACCAGGAATTTGTCATGCGTAAACTGTGCCATATCCTGCGCGAGGCCTGAGATGGCTGGTAATTTGTCAGATTCGTAAGTCAGCTTTCGGTGAGAGTATGGTGTGGCTAATTGGTACCATCTGTCATACATCCAATCTCGAGCATCTTCGTCCATGATGGCTTCTTCGCCCGGCATGCTGTCTAAAGCAGGAGTTCATCTGTTGTAGATCGGTCTTTCGGGCTGCAGAAGCTATGTCAAGGTCTTCCAGAGAGTCATCCAGCAGCTGAAGCATCATAGTGTTGTGGAAATTTCCAGCCTCCAATGGGAACAATTTTGAGATTGAGACTACTGGATTCGAGGGGATCCGGCTCATTGCACTCACACATGACACCGCTTCGACATTCGAAGAACACTTAATTCTTGCCGAAATGTAGAATTCTCTTAGCAAAGTATCGCTCTCGGAACGTCCGACCCCTACTTTTCCATGTCCCATTATCGATCTCGGGCCTGAAGTGACTGCGGAGCCCATCCGAGATCTAAACATAGACTTTGCCTTGCATTTCATGGCCGCGCCTAGTATGGAAAGGTAGTGTAACGGCATGCATCGACAACGGACTTCGCTGAAGCAAACCATTGTGGCTTGGACTTGCTGAAGAGGCAGCTATGGTCACAAGTACATTTTTGTAAACCTGGTCTATCAGTGATCCCACTCTCTATTTCCCAATGAGATTTGCTGTCCTGAATGATACCAAGGGCATCGGTCCAGAGAAAGCGTGCACGAAGCAGACGAGTTACGAGCACAGTGTCTACAACGTTTTGTGGCATGCTACACCCGTCAGCTAGGGGTATGAGAGACGATCGAACTTAGCAAGCGGTTCTCTTTTTACCTCTTCATGGGTATAGCACAAAGTCTCTCAGCTAGGCTTCTCACCTCAGTCTTCAGCATGGTAGCGCTAGTCTGGTCCCCAACAATGACTTATGGCCACGTAACGACCGTGATTGTTGTCAGTCAGGACAAGGTGAGGCGTCTGCTGCCCGTCTGCGGGTCGGACATCAGTTACTCGAGTTGGCAGATTTGACTCCTCTTTCATTATTGTCGTCTATGCAGGTTTCTATCCAAGTCTGCACGAGTCGGACACCAGGTGCTGACATAGGACTGGAGCTGACTTGTTTACGACGGATTCCACCATATTTAGCTGCCCACGAATCTGTATTGTGTTACAATTTCAGCCGCAGATTAGGTAAGGCTGCGAGACCCTTACCTTGGTCGGCGAGAATACCAAGATATAGCATATGGTAGCTTTATCGAGGGGCCATTGAAGTCCAAGCGCAGGCAATAAGCGCAATCATCTCCTTCTTCCAAACAATCGAAATGGGTCCCTTCACTAGGATATTCTGCATTCCTAATTGCTATCCGTTCACCTGAACCAGTCCTGCCTACCACCTTCTCGGTCAAGATGGCATCGATGTATGTGTCTTAGGATGCCACAGAATCTGCATTCATTACTCGCAGATTGCTCGAGTATTGGTAGCCTGGAATAATGAGTAGACTGCTTGTAGTCGGTCCTGATTTTCATCCTTCGATCCTTTCTGTAATCGATAACAAGCTTGGAGCATACAGGGCAAAGCACGCCGAAATAGAATCCATTTCTGATGATGGCATAACAGTACTGCAAAATCTTAGAAGTATGGGTGTCATGTGATTGGCCTAAGTTCCTTACATAGAGCCACTCTCCAGGATTATAATCCAAGTTCAAAATATGGACCCTACTCGTAGATAAGTTCGCACCACGATCTCTTAGATGCCTATCAGTGGCATAGACTTTGTCAGGTGTTATAGAGACTCATGAAGTATGGACCCTGAGAGGGGACTCAACATGAACAAAACATCCTCGTGGAAATGCAGGAAATCATGAAATGTCTCGAGTCATTGCTCCACTTTCCAAAAACAAGGCTAGGCTCTTTCGGGTGCAAATATTAGCGCGTCACGTTTCCCGGCCATTACACGCGTTACACTCACCACGAATTCATTTCGCAGGATACCTTAGAGGCACAATGGTAGACGACGATGCGGAGGGTCTTCTAAGTCCTACATCGTAAGCTGCCTCCTAATCGATGATGACTCTCGTCCATTGACCGCTGCGTAGTAACGAAGACTACCCTACCATTGAACGCTTTCCGTCCTCCTACAACCCACTCCACTCCTTCGACCTCGCCAAAGGCGATGAAAAGCATTACCAACAACAATATGGGGATATGTACTTCTTGCGGCTTGCAAAGCTCAAACCTGCTGTGGAAGAGATCGCTACAGACACGTGGGGAGAATTTGAGGTATTTGGCACCGAATTCAGATAGATCAATGCTTTCTGAGATATTGAGGATGCCAGATAGGTGGTGAAAAAGTGCGTCGGGTCGACCGAGTTCTCGACGTGAGGCAAGGGGAGCTCTGCTGGGTGGCTGGAACAGTGTATATGGATATGCCGCTGAAGCCCAATATCTTGGACGATATTTCTAAAGACGTACGTCAAGCCTAGGTTTAGCGTGGTAGGATGAAACGCTCATGTATGCTCTAGCACTGGATTTCTGCGCCTCCGCCCCCCGAGAAATACGTATCACCCTCAGGGCAAGATCAGACCATGCTGGAAGACGAGTCAGGACGGCTACGATTGATTGGCACGCCTCTACAGATATCCATGCTAGTCACAGGATGCATTATCGCGGTCATGGGCACCGAGAATGCAAATGGCGACTTCGAGATCATAGATATGAAGGTGCCAGACCTGCCTCGACAACCACAGCGATGGGAACGAGACGAAGGGTCAGCAATTTTGGCCAACGGCAATGGGAAGTCAAAGATTCAGGGCCAGAAGGAACATAGAGGTGGCAAAGTAGCTATAGTGAGCGGCCTGGGTATCAATGGCGATGAGGGCGACACCCTGACTCTAGATCTGCTTATGGAGTACCTTCTGGGCGAAGCCTGCGGCCAATCAACGCAGCAAGGGGTTGGCAAGATTTCACGACTGATCATTGCTGGTAATTCAATCCAGGAGGGAACCCCCTTGCATGCTCGAGATGAGCTTTCGGACAAAAAGTCAAGTAAGAAATACGGCTACGATTCAGCTGCCTACAATCCGGCTCCTACGCAGCGCCTAGATGACTTCCTGGCGACGCTTCTCCCTTCCATTCCGATTACGTTACTTCCAGGAGAAGGCGATCCAGCCAATGTCTCGTTACCACAGCAGCCCATACACCCGGCGATGTTTCCACGGAGTAGGAATTACTGCGCCATGCCAGACTCCACAGAGCCGGGGTGGTTTCACAGTGTCACCAACCCCTGGGAGGGTGATGTAGATGGGTGGCGGCTGATGGGGAATGGAGGACAGCCAATTGATGATGTCTTCAAGTACGTGGAGGGTGATGAGCGGCTTGACATGGTTGAGAACTTGTTGAGATGGAGATGCGGAGCACCAACAGCACCAGACACTCTGTGTAAGCGATTTCCATGGGCTAAATGGTAATTTAGCGCTGACAACATGCTGGTAGGGTGTTACCCGTTCCAAGACAAAGACCAATTTGTTATCGAGGAGTGTCCGCATGTCTACTTTGTTGGCAGCCAGCCTAGATTCGAAACAACGGTCATTGAAGGGCCAGCGGGACAGACAGTACGCCTGATTACAGTACCAAAATTTAAGGAGACTGGAGAGCTAGTGCTGCTGGATATGGATACCTTGGAACCAGAGATTGTCAAATTTGAAGTCTTCAATGAATCATGAAGTTATAGCTTTAAGCTGGAAAGACCTCACACGATCGCAATCTCTGCTAAACGCCCCCCAGAGAAGACCCGCCAATCATGAAGCCAGCTATGAGTTGCAGATACAGCGCAGCTAGACGGGCGTAGAGCGTGGGGAAGGGACCGAGGAGAAAGCATGGAGATGGCTCTGCAGACGGCCAAAATCTAACAAGAGCGAAAGATGGAGGCAGGGGAAGCGCGGAATTGAACAAAAATATCAATGTTCGATGGCTTGCTAGTATTTGCATCTAGCCGTAGGAGATATGCATGATAGGTAGACCAAATGTCTGCAAGATCCACTACGCAATACGTGGCGTATATCATTCTCATAACGCAGCGAATAGACCGTAGAAATTGCCATTGAAGCATTTGGTTTTTTCTGTATTGAGCTCTGTGCACGCCATGCTTTTTTAAAAGCCACCTTCCTCACATCTTGCGTTCTACTTTCGCTCCTCTGCCATCTCGTAATCCCCTCTCAAGCGACCCTCTTCCCCTTCTTGTTCTTCTTCGGTACATCTGTCATCACGAGATCTGCAGAGGTCAAGACAGTCAGCTTCCATAGCCCCAATGCTCTAGATTTCCCATCGGTATATTATCCTGGCAACCAGCCTTTTCCGGGCAATGATGTAGACGTACTGGGGGGTAAACTCTGCTTCAGCTTATCCGCCTTCTCCGAATCCTTCAACACTAGCGTATACATGAACCTCGAGCATCGGACCTTGAACTTTATGTGGTGGGGGTTGCGCTTTATGCGGCCAGCTATAACCACATTAGCAAACCGGACTTTGCAAGAGTGTCTCAATCACGCACACTTAGCATCCTTTCTCCGGCAGATCTCGATAAACTGCTTGATATCTGAGACTTCGCGAGGCATGGTGGCCGAGTCTGGAAGGGTAATGGGGAGGAGAGGGTTGTCGTTGGCGCGTCTTTGTGGTTGGAGATTGGACTTGGACGTGGAATTTTGGTGGGTGGCTTAAGCGAGCGGGATCGCCGTCTAGCGGCCGATTGACGCCACGTGGCGTAACCGCGTTGTTGAAGTTGGGTGTTTTCAAGATATTTATTTTTGGTCCCACTCTCTCATTTCCACTGCTTTTCTGAAGCAGATTACTACGGTAACACTATTCAACTATCCAGAAGTAAATTAGAGGGCTAGACGATCCCATTCTCTCTATTTATCGCCTAATAGGCAACCTACAACATGCCTACGCCACTGGATAGAGCAATGCAATCGCGAGTAAGCTATACAATATTTATCGCATAGTGCAACAGACTGATGGATGCTTTCTCTCAGAACGCGTTCCTTGGTGTTTTCAATCCTTGATCTAGAACATCTCAAAGTCCAAAGTCTCTAATGATTCCTAGGATTTGCAGGCATAGTTACAGCCGTGGCAGCCTGGTCAATCTGGGGCGGGGAAATGTTTCCAGCAGCAGATCCTACAGGAGGCAAGGCTTTGTTATGTCTCATCCATTCAAAACACACTTGCTGACGAAAACATATAGACCCATCGATGTGGGCAGATTCTGATTTGAAGCATTGGCTTCAGAAGGTCAGCCTTTCTTCACGTTTAGTCAGTTCGGTACACTCGTTTTCTGATCATCGCTGACGAGTTACTGTGCAAGAGAGGACTTTTCCCTGAAAAAAAGGCTACAAGGGAGGATCTTCTGGAACGTGTGAGGGCCTACATGAAGCCACCACCAAGGGCTTAACAGGTATTGAGTAGTATTAGCATTGGCACTGGAAATATTTGTACAGTTTCGAATTGACGACATCAGCCAGAAGTGGACAGTCGCGGGGAAGTCGGAGCAATTCATGACGAGACTGTAAGGTGCATCTAATGTTGTTTGTAAATGTAATTGTTGTCATCCAATCACTCGTTGAACGCCATGGTCAGGTTTGAAGCATGGTTGTGGGTCATTTCGGTGACATTGAGGACCTCTCTATGTAATAAAATCCTATTAATAAAAGCTTCGAGCGGTTCCTTTCTCATCAGCTTCAAATATAGTGCCAGCAAAATGCTAACTGACTCCCCAGTGCTCTATACTCACACCGAAATTCTTAGAGCGTACACACGAATCGCCCTTGTTCTAGCGCTTTTGAAGTGTAAACAGTTGCGATTTCAAGTGGTATACCCGTGGAACTTAACAAATCCACCTTGATTCTCCGAATTGCGAAGCAATCATTGGGTGCATTTCCATTATTGAACCAGAAGCGCATGGCTGTAATCTCATAGATGGAAACCGCGATCATCAATCGTACTTCAACACTGAGTCTCCGACACAGACGTCTAAACCACAAGCCTGAAATTCTGGCTCTGAATGAACCACTCCTTGATTGGTCTTGCCCGGGTGTTCCTCGCTGCAGCGGGATTCGGTATGAGAATAATGTTCTCGCTGAAACCCCTCATAGCAGCTGTTCGGGGTTCTCCATATTTGACATATCCGCTGATAGTGATCATGATGGTCATGTTCTCCCCCGTTGAAGGTGCACTCCCTTGGGCTCCTTCGGCAACATAATGCGGGTTTAGGATGTGGGCATCGTAGTCTTGAACCTCGTATCTGGTGTCTGGCATTTGATCCTGGAATAACGTTTGCATTGCTGTAGGATCCGATATCACGTTCCCATTGTAGACGATGACTGGCAAGGGCTTTCCGTCAGGCATAGTAGAAGCGGGCATGTAGAACGATGCGATATTGGATCTCGAGGAATTGAGGGCCTGATAGTATGTATCGACGAAGTCTGTCGCCGCTGAAGATACAATTTCATTAGTCTTTAGACTTGCCAAAGAATTGTCTGGCCCAGCACTTACCTTCAGTGGAGACTTTGACGGCTTGGTCGGCGCTCAAGAAAGTCATGTTTGCGAGTCTAGCTGTCTAGCCTCCAGGATATATTGAGGAGGAGGTTGGGTAGTTCCAGAATGTATCTGGAGTAGACAGCTGCATGGGGCAAAGAACGAATAAAGATTTAGAAAAGTCTTGTCCAATCGCGTCGGGGTTTAGCGCGACAAGCGACTCTAATGTTGGATTCGGTTCCTTGCAGCGACTTCAAATCGAAGTAAGATGAGCTCGAGGCTTGCCAATGGTCTTGTAGCAAAGCCATTAAGGCAGTCGCGAGGATTGATTTGCGAACGATGCCGGCCGCAAGCCAAGATACGTTGGCAGCACTCAGCGTCAGTGCCATTGAAAACAGAGAAACCCTTCTATGTCACGAGCCCAATATTCTACGTTAATGCCGGTAAGAGACCTGAGTTAACAATGTCTAGGCACACAGAGCTCATAGTCGTCCTAGCGCCCCATGTTGGACATCTCTACACCCTGGTCTTGACGGACATCATCAAGCGATGGCACGCTCTACTGGGAAAGAAGTCTATACTATGTACAGGCACGGACGAACACGGCATGAAGATACAAAGGGCGGCCGCGAAAGCTGGACAGGATGTACGGACATTCTGCGATGACAGCTACAAGCCGTTCAAGGTTCTAGCTCGGGATGCAAATGTTGACTGGGACCACTTTATACGGACCTCTGAGCCCGATCATCGATTCGCTGTGCAGCATTTCTGGCTCGTGCTAAGGGAACGGGGTTGGATATACGCCAAAAAACATGAGGGGTGGTACTCGGTCAGCGATGAGACGTTCTACCCAGACAAGGGAGTACATCTGGCCCTGGATCGAGCTACGGGACGGAAATTCATGGCTTCAAAGGAGACAGGCAAGGAAGTGGAGTGGACTTCGGAGATCAACTATCACTTCCGGATGTCTGCGTTCAAGGACCGGCTGCTGGAGTTCTACAGAGAGAACCCTAAGTTTGTAGTCCCTGAAACACGGATGAGAGACATTGTCCAAGAGGTCGCGGCTGGGCTTCAGGATCTTTCGATATCTCGACCCGTAGAAAGATTGAGTTGGGGCATTCCAGTGCCAGACGATGAATCTCAGACCATCTATGTCTGGCTCGACGCTCTGATCAACTACTTGACTAAGGCCAACTACCCTTTCCAGATCCCAGGCCATGAGAACGCGGCTGGGTGGCCAGCTGATGTCCATGTCATTGGAAAGGACATTGTTCGGTTTCATTGTATCTACTGGCCAGCATTCCTAATGGCCCTCGATCTCCCTCTTCCGAAGCAGGTCCTCACGCATGCGCACTGGACACTTGGTAAGAAGAAGATGTCAAAATCAGCTGGCAATGTAGTCAATCCTTTCTTTGCCATCAACAGATTCGGGGTCGATTGCATGCGATACTATCTTGCTCTCGATGGTGGCCTCAAAGACGACGCTATGTATGATAACTCTTTCATCATTGATCGTTACAAAAAGGGTCTTCAAGGCGGATTGGGCAATCTAGTCAGCCGGGTGACGAAGGCCAAAGGCTGGGATGTTCGACGAGCTGTACAGCAATCTTCTAAAAGTATTGATCTGCTTGATGGGGAACTCAGTAGCCAGCTCAAACCCCTCCCAGATATTGTGTCGCAGTTGATGCAGAAGCCAGATCCTGGACAGGGATTGGCGCAAATCATGATGGCCATCTTCCAGGTATGCGAAAATCGTTAGGGACCTAAGTCAAGATTGGCTGACTTGGCCAGACAAACGCATATATGCAAGCCAGCGCTCCGTGGGATCTCAACAAGCCAGAAGACGAGGAGCAACTCGATCGTGTCATCTATCTCTGCATGGAATCCATCCGAATTTGCGGCGTACTGTTGCAGCCGTATATGCCTGCTAAAATGAAACAGCTTCTGGACATGTTGGGAGTTGCTGAGGACGCAAGGTTGTATGCCAATACTACCTTGGGCTCGGATACTGACTACGGACAACCAACATCTTCGCTAGGGGAGGGAATGCAAGAGGCACTGTTCCCGCCCCTCAGCAGTCACTTTTGAAGATCAAAGGATTTATGTTGGCTTATTCCAGCAAATATCTTACGTGATTGGAGTATTCAATGATCGTTGCTTGTCACTACAACATACTGCTTACCCTTGGGGAGTTGGACATGCAGGCCTTCCACTATGACATTTCCCGCGCGTCTTAGCCAAGCTGGAGGTCATCACCACGGCTTCCATGTTACAAGCTGACTACGATATACGGGCTTGGGGCGGTCCGCATAGTGTCTTGCCGAAATCGTTCGAGGAATTACAGTCTTATAGAAGTGAAGCACTACTGATAAACATCTACAGAAGGAAGAGCTTTTATGAAACACCCGTTCTATTATTACGGACTTTCCAATCTTGCTGAGCTGTTCATTTATCAATCACATGATATTTCCAAGGGGGCCGTTGCTGTCTAGTATACTTGTAGACCTAGCAATGCCGAGTATAAAGGCAGCATTGTCTGCCTCTCTCATTCTTTATCCCAGCAATCAGCTTCTTTTACCGCAAGCAAATATCCTTATCTTACGACCAATATCTTCAATATGCGTACTTCCACATACCTTAGCGGCCTTGTGCTCGCTGGTGCTTTCGCCGTTCTGGCACCTGTCCTCACAAATGCAGCAGCCCTCCCAGCAATTGTGAAGCGGGGGGGGACGGGAATCAATGGCATGGGTTTTGCCAGCATTATTATAGCCGTCCTCGACTACCTAATAGGCAACAATGCCTATGACCCCAGCGTGCCAAACAAATGTGCGGTATCGATGTATACTTCAAGAGGTGCGGGTTGCGAAACCTACATCAATTGCGGTGATACCGACAAAGGTGGAATCGATCTTAGTGCTGACTGGCAAGTCTGTTATCTTGGAGGTGAAGCTCCCATGCATTCCCATCATCCAGAAACCATTGACTGACTTTTTTCCTTAGGTCGTCAATACTTCACCGACCCACACATCGGCGACTTCAGCATCACATTCAGCAACGCGGGTGGCAAGAACGGTGACACAGAAGACGGTCTCCACACTCCTATCCTCCAACTCGCCAACATCAACAATTGGGACTCTCTCGACGTCGAAGCCAACGCCAACGCCAACGACGGCAACAACAAAGGCAATCTCTGCGGCTGGGACAGCAGATGAGAGCGCCAGGGCTGGATCTGCGGCGTCGCATACACCGGCGTGGACAGCGGCTTCGGTCTCGACGGCAGTACCGTCGTCCACTCATCCGGTTATGCACCAGGCTGGTGCACCATGCACGTCCAACAGTATCAGCGCAACGAGAATGGTATTGCTGGAGACTATGCTTTTGATGTTATTATCTATGATGCGAAGGGAACGCCTATTGGACAGGTTAGCAAGCAGGGCCTTAATGGTTACACGAAGGTTTTGGAAGTGGATTCAAACTTGCCATGTGTGCTTGAGGTGATTGCGAAGGGTGGCGATAATGATCCGGTTGCTTTTGCGTATGCGGGGGACAATTGGATTAGTACTGATACGACGCATTGTCAGATGGGTGGCGGGACTGCTGATGGATATGATAGTGGGAGTCGGAGTGGGAATTGTGGGTTTACTTGCAATTGAGTGGGTTTGGGATGGGTGGGGATGGGGACACAGGAAGTGTGTAGGCCTGCATTGCAATTCCATGGGCACCTTTGCGTTGATTTGTTCGTTTTATGTTTTTATGAACACAGTTCTGTATTCTTACTTCTCGATCTTCACATCCTTGTCTTCGAATCAAATAGACTGTTGCTGTTTATGCAAGCAATGGGGTTCCCTACACGTGACGATTATCATTATCAATAGAGCTCTTGGTAGGTAAGTCATGGTCCAGACGGGCTGTCGCTTACCGAGTTGCTACGACTCCAAAAGATTTCTCAAGTATGGGGAATAAATGGCGAAGGAGACGGCCATAGTTATGGTGGCGACCAGATAGCCTCAAGAGACACTTGGTTCAGCTTCTATAACAACTAATGTCTTTGTTGTCTTTTCAAACAATAATGCCGGGAGAATCTAAAAGTGCGGGTTTTTCTGCATAATGTCGGATGGCTACATGGGACACCTTGATTCAAAGCCTTGGCTGTTTGATTTAGTGTGTCTAAACGTTGCTGGAAAAAAATTGTACATGCATGATGCGTGAGCTGTATACAATTGACGGTGATGGGACAACAAGCAAATAGGTATTCCTGCGATACGACTATCTATAGATCCCACATAATCAAAGCCAAGCTCCGTATCCTTCTATAGTAAACTCCAGTAAATGCAGATTCCCCAGATTCAACCCAAAATTGGCTCACTCTTCCACCTTCAGTCCATCAGCTCTCCTCAAAGTCTTCCTAACCTCTTCAAAGATCAGCTTACTGACAGAAGGTGGAACCGCGTTCCCTATCTGACACCTCTTTGCTGTCATACTTCCAGAGAATTGATGATGGTAGGGGAAGCCTTGAAGACAAGCCCCCTCTCTGGCGGTTAGATCGCGATTGCCACGGTAGTGTAAAGGCCATTTATTTGTTATCAGCGTCTTTCCGAGTGGGATGTCGCCACTGGGCCATTCTTCCGGACATTTTGGCTCTCGAAGCAATGAGATTTCATGGTCGGTGGTACCAATTGGTATGTGATCAATCGCGGCTGCCATGGTCAAAGCTGGCTTCAGTCCGGAAGCCTCCGCTCGCCCAGAGCCACCATATCCGTGGTGAGTAGGTTCAGGGAAGTTCGGTAGGGGTTCATCCTGCCTAATTGGTTATGTTCTTAGCATTGATCATTATGTGGACAGTCCATCACAGTTACCGAGCTGCAATAAGAAACAGTCTATCTCTGTTTTGTGGAAGTCCGTACTCCACGCACTTTAGGACCGCCCATCTCATATTGTAACCCGAGTTGGTAAGGGATACCACAAGCGCAGCGAAATGCTTCTGGTTCTTACCCATCATCAGGCGAGGTACATTTTCCATCGTCAGTACTCGCGGTCCGACCTTTTTAACAAGACCAGCAACCGCATATAGGCAGGCGATATTGGCTTTGTCGTTGGTGCCAGGGGTTGTGTGTGCCGGCGAGAAGGGTTGACAAGGAGGCGAGATATGGAGGACATCTACATTGAGAAGACCTTCCAGAGTATTCTCTGCAATAAACGCCGAGGCCTCCATCTTGTACGTCGTAGCTTCAGGAAAGTTTGCTCGATAGGCTTCTGTGGCTTCCAGGTCCTTGTCGAACGCCCAATGAATTTGGAACCCTGCCTCGTGAGCACCACGTGACGCTCCTCCAGCTCCACAGAAAGCGTCTGCAAATTTGTACTGTTTTTTGCCCCGGGATTGGAGCCGTTTTGATCGGCGTGGTCCATCTTCAATGCAATTATGGTCCTTGATGCCAGTCGTCTGCTTCTGGTATATGCCAGAATTAGAGTATAGCAGCAGGGCTTTCGGTAGGCTCTTGCTGCCATCTTGAAAGGAAAGGATGTCCCTCTTCTTTTCACACAGCCTAGTCTTATTAACTTCAGCGACCAATGTCCATCGGCAGAAGAGATTTTCACCGGCACAGTGTTCGCTATCGCTTCGGTCCCTGTGAGCATGGTATTGACTTAGCAAGTGCGAGTCCATCTCCCGTGACTCAATTACAATCACTTGTCGTATGCGTTTCACGTCCTTCCTATTGGCCTCGCGGAGCCAGCTTCCCTCGGTCAATGCGCTGCCTTGGCTCGCTTCGCAAATCAAGACCAGCTCATTTTGCCCATGTACAGCGAAAAGCAACCCTGGGAGCTCGCTCATCCGTCCGAATAATTCGCCAGAAAATGTCTCCACGCATCTTGTCTTTGATTGATCGATTCGACGAACCCGGATGAAGCTTCCGTCATTGAGCTCTACCGTGGCTCCAACAGTAATATGGGCTTCCAATCCATCGGGCGTGGTGATAGACAAGCCAGGGTCGAGCGAAAGTGGTGGATTGGGACAGTCGTCCATGTCAATGTCTTCATCAGGAACTGCTGAGCTCGTAGAAAGGATCCTGGTCTTTTTGTTGCGGCCCATGGTATCTAGAGGACCAAGGGTAGACCGAATTCTTGTGGGAAGTGGTTGAATGTAGATTTCCGCACGGCCAGTATAGCGGAGACTGCAAAGATATGGGCATGACTGCTAGAGACATACTATTGAACTCTGACCCACCCAGTCCTGGGTATACGTGGGAGGGTCCAGAGGAGACAATGGTTCTCTGGGACTGGTCCATCCCAATGATCCATGCTACCTTGGAACTCGTGTTGAAACGCTCCATTCTTTGGTAGCATGCTCTTTTGAAAAGTAACAAAATCTGAAAATGATTCACAATCTTATATTTGTTTCATATATGTTGAGAACGTACAAGCAAGACATGAGCGTGGAAAGGAAGCGCTCATTCACATATCCAAGACGGAGAGAAAAGGTGGAAGAAGGAGAGAGAGACCTCGCGGATATTGGTTGCGAGACAAGACTCACAGACGCAGGTATTACTGACCCATGTTTCACAAATATGGTCACGAGGCTGCCATTGTGAAGCGACCTTTTCAAGACAAGTATTAAGACACATTCGTAGCTAGCAATTTCACTGCTTGTCAAGGAATGCGCGGTAGGGAATCTGTGACGGTTGATGTTTGGTTCCGCCAGCTCTGAAGGCAATAGCTGGTAGTGGCAAGAACGCTTGCTTGTTGCAGGCCAAAGGGCTCAAAGGCTCTGAAATAGGTCGAAGAGGGTTGAAGAGCTTTGCTTGAGTACTTGAATCGAGGTAACTTTGCTTATGATGGCACTCAACACTACCACTTTATTTTACACCCAGCCCACAGCTGAAATCTGGCACAACCAGCAGGCAAGGCAGCTTTGCTAGTCGCCAAAACGCTCTCTTCTTGCTCACGGTAAGAGAATTCCCAGTGTATCAATTCAAGTGGGTTCGGATGTCAATAATAAGATCAAACGTACCATGGGGCAGGGTGAATTACACCCGAGGCTCGCCCAAGACCAGGTGACCAGGGGCAGGCTTGGTGTCAGAGCACCAGTGCAATCGACTCAAGCACAGCATATGTTCTGAATTGAGTGGAAAGTAGGCCATTCAAGACGATGCAAAAGTCCAACGTTGCGTAGAAGCTACCCTTTTTGAGAGACAATAAAGCGATGCCTGACGGCGGCTAGAACTAGAATAAAGTGCGCTTGCCGGGACCTACTGGGGCTTGGCCTGAAGCCCTTTGCTTTCCGTCCTCAATTCTCCGTCAATGTAAGGATTGCAACCTTTGAGAACGACCTTGATCGCGCGTCTCAATTCATCAGTAGCTGTAGTAGCTGTGCTGATGTGGTCGAGCTTCGCTACGTCCGCTGGAGCCTTGCAGCATTGGTCGTCACTACTGATATCAGCCTTCATAGGCTACCTCTTCCTGATCGCTTTCCTCAGACACCGAAGAGCGAGAAGTTTGGAAAGACGCTATAGTCCTGCAGGTCGGGCGTCCTTTGCGGGAATGACCACGAATGATTCTCAGGCTATCTTGAGAGACTTGACCGAACTGGAGTTCCCGAAGTTCTTTGGGTTCTCCATCATCTTCGCCCTTTTTAAAGTAAGTAGACTTCCTCGATATACAGCCATTGCTAATTCCCTTTCCACAGACTTACGGCATCCCAAGCGTATCATCGCTTCTAGTCGCGACTGGGCAGCTCGCCGATGTCGAGACAGCATCTAAAAGAATAGCAGACACTGGAGTACTGTTGCTTGAATTCGCTCTGAATGCACCCACTTCAGACAGAGCAATTCAGGCTATTGCTCGCATGAACTTCCTCCACGCACGCTACCAGAAAGCTGGAATGATCACGAATGATGATCTTCTATACACTCTGAGCCTATTTGCTTTGGAGCCAGCAAGATGGGTCGACAAATACGAATGGAGGAGCTTGACAGATCTAGAGCTATGTGCTTGCGGAACATATTGGAAGAGTATGGGCGACGCAATGAACATATCATTCACAAAACTCACCTCATGCAAAGAAGGATGGCAAGATGGGCTACATTGGCTAGAGGAGATTGGGCATTGGAGTGCGACATATGAGGAACGATACATGGTGCCAGCTACGACCAACAAGCAGCTAGCTGACTCCCATTTCGAGATACTCTGTATTAACGTGCCACCAAAGTTCCTTGGACCCTGCAAGAAAACGATGTCTGTTCTTCTTGGGGAACGACTACGAAAAGCCATGATGTAGGTATATTATACTATCAGATCCGCAGGACTGACATATCGGTGTAGGTATCCCGAAGCTCCTCCAATGTATCATAGAATGGTCAATGGACTGCTCGATGTTCGGAAGCTACTACTTCGCTATTGCGCTCTACCTCGACCAGAATTCATGAGGAAACATTACATCCCGTCTGGCCCTGACAGTAGAAGCGGACGCTACCATTCGATCGAATACCTGTCCTATCCATGGTACATTAGACCGTCATTCAAAAGACGCTGGGGACCACGAGCCTGGTTGACTCGTCTCGTTGGCCGCAAACTACCAGGTGACGATGGCAATATATACGCTCCAGAGGGCTGGACCTTCACTGAGCTCGGACCTCAAGCACTGAGAAGCAAAGGTATCAAAGAGATGAGAGACGATCAAAAACGACTTGTTGAACAAAACCGTGGAGGCTGTCCCTTCAGGCTGGCGTAAACTAGGCGTTCTGAGAATGAACGATGCCGCCAACGTGCCAACTTCACCAGCAAGACTCAAGAATCCTTCTTCTGCGTTCAAAGCCAGATCAGTATGAGTATGGTGGCATACCGCCAGCCCAGCTGCCGATCTCAATTGGCTACGAAGGCCGAGACTTCATGCCTTGCTAGCAGTGCGCTCAAATTGAACAAGTGAAACATATTGCAACCCTCATGCACAAAGCACACAAGCCTCGTGTTTCGTCTGCCCAGACAGAAATACTCGACCAACGAGCGATACCACATTGCTGCAAGCGCCGCATTTGTGTGGCACTTTAGCGCCGGGCTACCCAATCAGGATAGCGGCCGTCCAGCCTGCTCTCTGGCAACGACTACCCTGCATGTCTAGTGTGGGGTCGAGGCTGGCATCCGTCGCCCTCCTTTTCAATATGAGTACCTGTATCGTCTCTCGCCCGAGTGTCGTTCAAAACTTCTTGACTACATGTCAATATTGGGACTAATCGCCAAGGGGTTTTCAATGTCCACTTCCTTGAGTACTCTCAACTCGTCTACTGGCTCTTTCAGCTCTCTATCACCGAAGCAGCGATGGGTCGTCCAGCCCAACCAGCGCGGCACAATTGACATCATCTGGAGTTGCGTAACGACCTTGGCTATCTGCTGCTGGGTCATGTTACATCTCAACCTACCAGCCAGAACGGATAGTCAATGGACCTTGTTTGTCCGGAAGGCACGATGGCTTGTGCTTGCCCTACTAGCGCCAGAACTTGTGATGCTCTTCGCCTGCGGACAATGGGCTTCAGCCAAGAGATCAGTCAGAGATATGCACGAGTCAGGCCAATTGGATTGGACTATGATACATGCTTTCTACGCCGACAGTGGAGGCTTCGTCCTCCAGGCACCAGATTGTGTGGCGTTTCCCATAACGGCCAAGCAAGTCCACTATCTTGTCCGGCAAGGGCATCTCCCTATGCCCACTATTACGAAGGAAGAGATCTGGGACAAAAGCAAGGCGGATATGTTTGCGAAAACAATCGCTAGCTTTCAAGCAGTTTGGCTAGTAGCTCAGGTCATAGCTCGCGCTATTCAACACCTTCCCGTCACTCTTCTCGAGCTCTCGACTGTCGCTCTGATTACCTGTACCGGCGCTGCGTTGTTCTTCTGGTTTCGGAAGCCCTTGAATGTTGAGACGCCGACAATGTTAAATCTCGAGATTACTATTGCAGAAGTGCTTGTACAGGCAGGAGACAAGGCGGAGACCCCGTTCCAGGACACTCCGCTAGACTTCGTTGAACCGAATCTATACACTTCAAGCCAGATGCCCATGGGACAATTCTGGGGAGTAGAAGAGCGACCATTACCACGATTCCCCAACGACAGAGATTCCAGGCTGCATAATCTACCAACCATCATCATCCTTGCGATTCCCACCGCCTCCTTTTCTCTCCTGCATCTAATCGCTTGGAATTTCGAATTTCCGACTAGAGAAGAACAGCTCATGTGGCGATGGACTTGCATATCTATGGGCATCATCCTCGGTATTGGGTGCTTTGTTGAAGCGATCAGTATTGTAGTCGATGGTTATACAACTACCGGGCTAACGACTTTGAATGGATATAAGTTACGGTGGCCGACAAATCTGCTATTCTTAATACCAGGATTTCTATACATGTCTTCGCGGCTCATTGTAATCGTCGAGGTTGTGATCAGCTTGCGTCTATTGCCTTCTGGCCGCTTTGAGGTTGTTGATTGGACACAGGTTCTTCCGCATTTCTGAGCGTTTGTTATATCATTCGTTTCAGCGCTTCAATTACTTAGATACCTTGACGTCATGACGAATTTGATCAAGTTAATGCAGCGCTAAGATTGATGTTCTCTATTTTATGTCTATATAGCTCAATAACTTCTTGATGTTTCAAGTCTATCCTTGCCGTGGGCCTTGACAATGCAACACGCCTCCGCTATGGTAAGATCAGCTCCAGTCATCTCATTTTCAAGGCGACCTCCCCATAATCCCCTGCTTCCCCCTCGTCACCCCATCCAACGCCCCCTCTCCACCCTCAATCTCTGCCCTACTCTGATAATCCGTACTCTTCCCCCCAAGCACCTGCGCCGCCCTTTTCTCGAAGGCATCAATCATAATCCCCGCAACCTTCGGCGCCGCAGCCTGGCTCAACGCGCTATACACCGCACTGGCAAACCGCACCTCAAGCGTCAAATTTACTTCCGTCCGCGGAGTGCTGGGATGACTTGCGTTGCCTTCTTGGGGACTCTTTCCGTCGGGTGGGGCGGGCTTGAAGGGGAATTCTTTGAAGGTCCAGCGCGTTAGGAGAGAGATGAATATCGAGGCATTACCCGCGCTCTTCTCCGCATCAGCTTCATGGTCTGGATCTTCAAAGTAGTGTGGTAATTGGCTTCGAGGTATTGATGGTTCAGCGACTCCTGCTACTGCTTCGAGAATGGAGTATGGAAGGCAGTATACTGCACTTCGAAATAACTCGTCGTAAGGCCCGTAGCCGATTCGGAGGTCGGCTGTCCGGGGCCACTTTCGGTTCGAGGTCTTCTCAATGGCTGATTGTGACGTTATGGAACTCGATGTGCAATATGGTATGAATTCTGGGTAGGAGGATATGTCGGCGATGAGGTTGTAGAGGGGGGCGGCGTGATAGGTAAGAATCCGGGAGGCGTGGAGGGTTTGGAGGGGAGTGAGAGGGTTGGAGACGATGTGGCGTTGTGGGGGGAGGGAGAGGACGGGTTGTGCTTTCGAGAGGTGGGTTGTTGACTTTGGAAAAAGGGTGGAGGATGGGCGGGCAAGGAGAAATTGGGTGCTGGCTTTCATGATCGCGGTGATAAAGACTGATTTAGAGACAGACTGAGGACAGACTGAGGGTCAATTGGTATACACTGTTAATCGAGACAACTCGACGAAGCAGAAAATGCAGCAATAAACTCCGTCGACTCCCAGTAATGCTCCAGTCATGACGTTCTGCTCACAAAAGTTCCTACCAAGAGACAAGGGTCTGGCCGAGGCTGATAGGGCTCGAACCCTAGTATAAAATCCACTCAGGCCACACAATCTCTCAACCTTCTTGCTTTGTAGGTAAAGAGTCTACAGCGTACTAGGATCCCGAGCTATGATCGTTATACTGTCTCAAATCTAGCAATAAGTTGAGAACGAATCTTTTGACCGTCTGACAAATCTGAACTAGAAATTTTCTGCTTGAATAACCTGTTTTCATCTTACAATTATGTCGGACATTGAAGAGCTCGAGAAGCCATCTCGTGCTTAAGATTCCGAGTTTCATAAACATTGTTCAAAGAGGCATGACCTTGTACGGGGAAGTCCCGCCAGATCTCTCTTCGCTTTCCATCACGTCTCCCGTACCACCGCAAACTTCAGATCCTAACTCCAATTCTTCGAAAACCGAAACAACCACTGAAACCCCAGCCCACCGCTCACATGATCCAATGAACAATCTCAAACGATCCGACCCCTTCAAATTCGGCTCCCGCTACCTCCAACCCTCCGACGACATCTACGAATTCAACGCCTGGGACCACGTAATTCCCGACTCCGCCTACTACGACTACGCAGAAACCCAATACGCCTCCCAACGCGCCGCCCCAGTCTCGGAATTCGATAAAAAACGCTTCAACAATGAACCCGCTAAATGGTGGAACAAATTTTACTCAAACAACACCTCGAATTTTTTCAAGGATCGGAAGTGGCCGCATCAGGAATTCCCTATCTTGTCGAGTTTGACGAGCAGGGGTGCTGAGCCGGCGGTGATTCTGGAGGTGGGGGCGGGCGCGGGGAATACTGCGTTTCCGATTTTGAAGGCAAATGAAAATCCGGGACTAATCATTCATGCCTGTGATTTTTCGAGCAAGGCTGTGGAGTTGATGCGGGCGAATGAGGCGTATGATCCTGCGCACATTCAAGCATCCGTCTGGGATATTTCTGGGGAAAATCTGCCCGATGGCGTGGTAGAGGCGAGTGTGGACGTGGTGCTTCTTGTCTTTATCTTTAGTGCGCTGAGTCCGCTGCAGTGGGATGCTGCAATTAGAAATGTGTGGAGGGTGCTGAAGCCGGGTGGGGAGGTTTGTTTTCGGGATTACGGGAAGGGGGACTTGACGCAGGTGAGGTTTAAGAAGGGGAGGCTGATGGAAAAGAATTTTTATATCAGGGGGGATGGGACGAGGGTTTACTTCTTCGAGGAGGATGAGCTGAGGAGGATCTGGGGTGGTCAGACTGAAGGAGTAGAGTCATCGGATGGGGATGGAGGCGAAGTCCCGTCTGCGGACGGAGTGTCCCAAGCTGTGGACGCTACGAAAAGAACGGATGGTTACATCGAAGAGGTCTCACAGACAAATGGAGCTTCCAAGGATGAGGATACTGTGAACAGGACAAATGACCATACCGAAAAGACCTTGAAGAGTAACCGATCTATATCAAGTGGAACGCCAAATTCAACCCATCCATTCAAGATCATGAGCCTAGGCGTCGACAGAAGAATGCTTGTCAATCGTCAAAAGCAGCTGAAGATGTACCGATGTTGGATGCAAGGACGCTTCAAAAAACCTACGAATATAGACTCATAACATTCACTTCATTTCATACGCCAAGTACTTATTTATAAACAAAAGGAACTACTTCCGCAACAAAGTGAATCGGAGACTCAGGGTCAAGAACAATCGCAACATTTAGCGCTAATTACTGCGCTAGTCAACAAGGCCATTCTTATTGGCATTATTTAATAGATATTCATCGAAAAACAGTTTGAAACCCAGTTACTTAATTCTCTCCACGAGGTAGTGGATTGGAGAATTAGGGCCAAAGACAATAGCAAGATCTTCCGCTAGTCCAGACTTTTAGCGCCCAGTTCGTGTGTACAAGATGCTCATTAAGAAACACTGGAAACCTAATTGGTAAGGCATGAGTACTCGAACGACTTCGGGGACAGTGAATGACCAAACTTTGACATATGAGGTATCCTAGCGATTCTCCTTTCCCTGCTCCAAACTATAAACGACCTTGCGCTGGGCTCAACTGATCCCAACTGCGAATATGTACAGAAAACAACTATATACAACAATCTGCGCGTTGCCAACCAAGCAGATATCCACCAGATTCGAGCACATATTCACAAGCTCACATGCTGCTGCACGAACCGCGCTGCGGGGATCGCATCAATAGAGTAGGACAGATGGTAACTATCGGCAATGATAGTATCCTTGCAAATCAAATCCAGAGCGAAGCAGAACGTCTTCACTTTGCTGGCTGGGACGTTCGGGAAGGGCCGGCCTTTGAAAGGATCGCCAAATACAACCTAGACTCCATATCAGGGCGCCAGAAATCCAAGGGGAGAGTTATTGACTCACCACAGCAGCAATCCTTGCCGCAACGGCCGCACTGACCATCTGCTCGCCAAGATGGACAACTTGCGCACCTTGGCTGTATCCACTCAGGACAATCTGGGTGTCCGGACACTGACTCGCCGCCTGGTTTAGCAGCGCTGCCGCCGTAGCAGCTCCTCCTGGATCGCCCCCCTTGAGGTATCCGCCAATAGTGGCAGGATAATCGACGCCTTGCACGGCAAAGTTATTACCGCCAATCGTCGCAGCCAGAGCGGCGAAGAAAGGGGGACCGGTGATGGAACCGACGTTGCCCAATTCAATGGTGCCACGAGCGAAGATTACTGTCACGGGTTTGCACTCGGCGAGTTCGTTCCGGGTGTCTGAGAATTCGTTTTGCCGCTTTTCGAGAGGGGTGAGGGAGGCATCGTTGTTGCGTTGGGAGAGGGCGGCGCTTAGGGCGCCCATTTTCTCAAAGCTTTCTGGTTGGGCGCCGGGGACGGGGGAGGTGATGACTGTGGAGGCCAGGAGGGCAAGGCATGAGAGGAGAGATTTCATGTTGGATGGGCTTCTCTGTCACAATGGAAGAGAGTCGAGCCTTATATTGAGGTGGAGGCTTGGAGCTGGGGGATTGGAGAGCAGCTCTAGAAACATTGTGGATATCTATGCTCTTAACATATTGCTCCCATGTCCCCAGGAAGAGCACAGCCAACCGAGCTCCAGGAGTTGAAGCACAGTGGCCCCGCATTTGCAAAAGCATACTCGACTGAAGCTGTCTGAAATTGCAACTCAAGATGTGGAGATTCACTGTACACACAACGGCCAGTCGAGCACTGGGTCGATGTGACAGCGTGCATCTTGTCCCACATGGGAAGGAGATGTGGCTCACAGCGCCCTGTTGCTAATAGCCGCTGCCCCTGGTGCATAAAGCCTCCGACATGATGCCGGCGAGAGCCTCTTTGAGACATAGGTAAAAACGAAGGAAATCACTTAGCGATCTCCATGAGCCGTTAATGAGTTCGTTCAATGGGATGTTGTGCAGGGGAGCCGCTTGGTGCCCCGCTTTTTCTTTGGGGCCTTTGCGGGGAGCATGTGGTGCCAAGAGATCTGCTATCGGGGGCCTAATTTGACATGAGCGTCAAATCATCGCTGTACATTCGGTATTACCTGTGATGTTGGATATCCTTGTTGGTGTTATCGCCGTTGAATGCGCTATCAACAGCTGGATGGGTCCGAATACGGAAATGTCTTGTAATCCAAGTGGTAATGAACTGGGACCAAAGATGCTGACTGATATCCAGTCTTTCCTCGAGTAAAACGTGCAATGATCCTATTAGAGTTATGAGATCGATAATTATTGTAGAAGCCGAGGCAAATGTGAGACATTGTAAATCCGAAAAGAGACGGCACCGAAGACATCGAGGGGAATGATAGGCAAAGCCGGTCCCGCTGAGAATCCTTAGCAACCTTGCCATTATGCATATCCGAATTGAAGACCAGGGGAGGCCAACTCAAACTGCTGCGGTGAGTTTTATCGAATAGTTCATACACAGCGGACCAATGGAGCTCGGTCAGAGCGTGCAGTGTCTCCAGGTTTACAAGCATCGCGGGAAACGGTCGATGAGAGCATGATGGACAGTCCATCGAGGTCGTGCCCTATGTTTGTCAGGAGCAGTATCAACGTGTAACGAGTTACCATAGTTCCAGCCAGGACCCTGCTTGTATGGTCTTGTTCGAATAGGATATCCTCATTTATACAGAGGCCGACAATGTCTCTCCTTGCCCTGACAGCTTGATAGCCAGACACGTCATGTTTTGTTGAATCCCAGAAAAGATTATACAGTGGAGCGAATCAAATAGTGGAGGTTTTAGAGTGTGCCACGGTTGTAATTGCCGTTGGAGAAGAAGGCAAGTTTCGGCTATAGGAGAAGCTTTGGACCTGACAGGACTTGGCTGCTTGGCGCGTCTGACAACCAAAGCGTGCCGAGGTCCTGCGGGACAGTATGCGGGCAGCCACATTCACTTCGCGATAGGGCTCAGCTGCAAGCTGCCAACCCATACAATGGCGAGTAGGTCTCTACACCCTGGTCCCAAGTCAAAGTACAAACTGATCCCATGTCAGTACCCCTCGCCATCGCTGGGCCAGCAGCTCTAGCTGGAGCAGCTTGGCTCTCTGCGAAGACACAGCTTCCCTACGACTGGACGCTGATCAAGGGCCTCGGTGGAGCTCACATCCAAGTCGCCATCAAGGAGAAGCGCGATCGAATAAACCTGTTCTATGTTCTGGAGCAACATGCTACAACGAAGAGCACCGCGAACCACCCCTATCTCATGTACGAGGGCAAGAGCTGGACATACAAAGAGGTTTACGATATGGTGTTGAAATACGGGACATGGCTCAAGAAAGAGTATGCGATTGCCCCTCAGGAGGTAGTCGCAATGGACTTTATGAATTGTCCCTCGTTCATCTTTTTGTGGTTCGGGCTTTGGAGCATTGGGGCCGTACCTGCATTCATCAATTATAATCTGACTGGTGACCCTTTACTACAATCCGTCAAGACTTCGACGGCACGGATACTGTTTGTGGATGACGAGGTCCAGAAGCAAATAACGCCAGAAGTGGCCGGTATGCTTGCTTCGCCAAAAGCGCGCGGTGGCAAAAGACCTGTCCAAGTCGTTTATTTCAACCCTGCACTGGAGCAGCAAATACTTGCCATGGACAGCGTACGGGAACCAGACGAGTCAAGAACAGTCGTCCGACTCGACCTCGCCCTCCTCATTTTCACCAGCGGCACTACAGGTCTGCCAAAAGCGGGATTTGTGAGCTGGCAGAAGGTTCTGTTGCTGACTGGCTTTGTGCCAAGATGGCTTGGTCTGAAGAAGACCGACAGATATTATACAGTGAGCATGCAACATTCTCAATTTTGAGGTCTCTTCTGACGCTTCCAGTGCATGCCTCTTTACCATTCCTCCGCCACCTACCTTGCCGTCTGCCCCTCCCTAGGCACCGGCAGCACCCTAGTCCTCGGTCACCGCTTTTCTACCAAAACCTTCTGGCACGACGTCCGCCAGCATAACGCAACAATAATTCAATACGTTGGTGAAACGTTGCGGTACCTCTTAGCCGCAAAACCTGAAAAGGACCCGTCCACCGGCAAGAATCTAGACCTCGCAAACAATGTCAGGATAGCGTTTGGGAACGGTCTCCGTCCCGATGTCTGGGACCGCTTTAAAGCTCGTTTTGGAATCGATACCATCGCTGAGTTCTACGGCGCAACCGAGGGTGTCAGCGTACTATGGAACTTCAGTTCGAATACCTTCTCCTCGGGCGCCATAGGGCGCAACGGAACCCTCTCTTCATTCATTTTAAGAAAGCAGTGCGCCGTCGTAACCGTGGACTGGACGACCGAAATGCCCCTCCGCACCGGTAAAAACAACTTCTGCCAGCAAGTCCCTACCGGCGAACCTGGCGAGCTCCTCTTCAAAGTCGACCCCGCAGACATCTTCTCGAAATTCCAAGGCTACTTCAACAACAAAGAAGCAAGCCAAAGTAAAGTCCTCCGCGACGTCCTCGTGCAAGGTGACGCCTACGTCCGCTCCGGCGATGTCGTCCGCTGGGACAAAGAAGGCCGCTGGTGGTTCTGCGATCGCATTGGTGACACATTTCGCTGGAAATCGGAAAACGTGTCTACCGCCCAAGTCAGCGAAGTCCTCGGCACGTACCCAGCCATCCTCGAGGCCAATGTATACGGCGTGAAAGTGCCGCATCATGATGGGAGGGCGGGGTGTGCTGCTATTTTGTTCGATGGTGATGTTCATGAAGCACTATTAGATGGAGTGGCGGAGCATGCGAAGAGGAAATTGCCGAGGTTTGGTGTACCGATTTTTTTGAGAGTGGTGAGTGAGCATAAGACTACGGGTAATAATAAGCAGCAGAAGGCTGTGTTGAGGAGTGAGGGTGTGCATCCGGGAAGGGTAGGTGAGGAGAGGATATTGTGGTTGAGGGAGGGGAGATATGTGGATTTTGGGGAGAAGGAGTGGGAGTTGTTGAATGCTGGAAGGGCGAAGCTTTAACGGAGAGGTGGGGCTTTGGGAGGTTATCGTGAGGCTTTTGTGAAATACCATGCAGCATGATTGAAGCTGGATGAAAGTAGGCCTTGCCCAACCGGAAACCGCAGAAACATCGAACAGGCTTATCTTTGGTTTGATTCTACCTTCAGCATCCATGGCACTGCCACTTACTCAGAGAATCGGGGGACCTATCTACTATTCCCCAAACCAACAACCCCAGCCTCACATCTCCCCTGCCTTCCTCGGCGGACTCATCCTCCTATACCCACTCGTACCGCCATACCCTCTCTTCTTCATCCCCATCGACAAATTCCCAATCCCCGTCCCAACCACATCAACCAGCTCAGTCGATGGCACTATATACGGCTGCACCTTGTTTCGAACCATTGTGCGCTGCTCGAAAGCATACGCGAAGCCGATGAGAGAGGCTTCGCTCCAGGCGGGGCCGATGAAGGAGATGCCGAAGCTGTTGTATCTTTTTAGCACTCGAACAATCTACCTATACTTCAGCAGATTCGTGGGGTTGCTTACGGAATGTTAGGCCCTGTTTCGACGAGCGTGCCTCGCTTATTCCTCACGACAGTCTCGTTGGCTGGGTAGAAGCCAAGGGGAACCGTTACGACGGGAGTCCCGACTAGAGCGGGGAGGCCGGGGGAGAAGTCGGTTGGTAGTATTAGGGCATCGAGACTGTAGTTCGCGAGCAAGCCTAGGATGCCCTGTGGACCAGCAATTTCCAGGTTGACCAGGTAAGCAGCCCAGAACTCGGGGCTTGTGTTGTTGAAGCCCAGAGCAAGTGACATGTCCCATACCCCAGTGTCACGATCCGGGTAATCTTCTGGTGGGAAGTGGTGCGTGAAATTGCTGACGTCTTCGAGATTGTGCACGTTTTGGGGGTTGTATGTTAGCTGGGAGAGATATTCGCCTGGGAGATCAGAGACGAAGTCTGCTTCCAATACAATCCCTGATGAGTTGCCATTGATATATTGATCCAGAGCATAAGCAGTGATGTTCGTATTATCCACGATGGTAGCGCCTGCATGCTGGATCGTTGATACGGCGGCATTGAATGCATTTATCACCGTGTCATCTGGTTCCTGAGTCGGATCGATCAGATTTCGTGGGATGCCAATTCGTTTGCCTCTCAGGCTGGAGAAGTTGCAGGCTGCGACATAGTCAGGAGGAGTGTCAAATGGCTGTGCCAACGTGTAATTGTCAAGGGTATCTTTCCCAGCAATCGCTTGCAGGACGTATGCTGCGTCTTTGACTGTACGTGCCATTGGGCCTACGGTGTCTTGTCGTTGACTAATGGGAATGACAAGGGAACGAGATGTCAGTCCCACTGTGGGTTTGATACCTACCAAATTGCTGACCTCGCTTGGGCTGAGAATACTGCCGCTAGTTTCCGATCCAAGAGTTGCAAAGGCAAGTCCAATTGCTGAGGACACGCCACTGCCGCTCGAACTACCGGAGGGATCTTGTTCTGGATAGTAGACTCCAAAGGTTTGGCCACCATAAGCACTCCATCCGTTCGTGCTGTTGTTGGACCGGAAATTTGCCCACTGGCTCAGATTCGCTCGACCTAGAATGACTACTCCGGCAGCCCTCAATTTCGTAGCCAAGGTTGAATCTCGAGGCACTTTTGCACCGTACAAAGCGAAGGAGCCAGATGTATTGTTCATCTTATCGTTGGTTGCAATGTTATTCTTAATGATGATCGGCACTCCATGTAAAGGTCCTCTGGTGGTGCCATTTGCTCGTTCTGCGTCGAGTTCTGCGGCTATGCTGACCGCATCTGGATTAATCTCAGTGACGCAATTGAGAGTGCCGTTAACCTCCTTGATCCTAGCAATGTATGCCTGGTTTTGTGTATGAGCAGTAAACTCATCCTCGAGGTTTGGTATCATACATTGACGAGATCAACGCTTGTGAACAGGCCGCTCTCAAGGCCGGTTTCAAGCTCTTCTAAGGTGACCTCTATCAAGGCTGGAAACCCTGATATGGATTCTGCAGGATAGCGAGTCTCAGCTTGATTGTACCGAAAAAGGAACAACCTCTGACCTGTTTGGTTTGGGCATGTCTGCCCGTACACTAGAGATAGGAAGACGAAACAGAGCAATGAAACAATAGACAATTGTAAAGACATTATTCCGATCCTAGCCAACAACACATTCGGAGGCAATGGAACAAGGTTTTCAGAGCCATCGAAAGGAGCCACAGCCACCGTTTATATGATTTTTGCCATTTCGATAAGAAGTTCTCACCAGTCAGCATGGGATTTCTCCACTTTGTCCGCGTTGGGAAGTTGGGAAACCCATGCTCAGGAACCGAGCCAACGTCATCAATCCTGTTACCACTGAAATCTTCGACCTATGGAAACATTAAGCTTAGCGCACGAGAAAGATCTTCAGCTAGCCACGAGTATGGGTGATAAGGCTGTAGATTTGCATATTTTCCCAAAGAGGCAGTTCGTTTCCACATCTGATGACGGAAAGTACTGAGCTCTGCATTGCGAGTTGTAGGCTCGCATGGCTCCGCCGATGTTCGGTAACTCAACGTCTGACATGGTGTTTAATGATATCTCCGTCATAGCAGACCAACCCCATGCCCAATGAAGGAATGAAGGTAGTCGCCAAGACCTGACCTCGGGATTCTTTCCGCCAATATCTCATAGGGCTGCATGTTAGTAGATTCTCAAGCTCGACGCTCATCCTAGTTGGCTCCTCGACGCTCAATTCAGCAGTCAGGTCGCCTAATCGAGGTCCGTTCTAGTAATGGAGGGAGATGCGAGTGCGGGACAGCAGGATGCCAACTACAAGCTAGCATCTCCTGCAAAGACTTTCAAGAAACCTCCCCCTGAGAGCTCAGAGAGCATACGCGTACGAGGCCTAGTCATCTTCTCATTCTGGGCGGTGGTCATCCTCCTGGGGCTCCCAGTATGGCTCTGGACTACCTCGATACACCGGGCGAGTCTGCCCTTGCAGGAGATGCTGGATTGGGCCGATGGAAAGGTAACCCCAGGCGCTATTAAGCAGCATCAGAGATTGACGCGAGACCAGGCTTGCAGACCTACTTTCCCTCTACAGATAGCAATCGAAGCGCCCTCCTTACAAGACGCTGAGGCCACGCATCTTGTTCGACTGACTCAGCATGCCCTCGACGATTTGAACGAGTTCTCAGCCCATCATCTACGTCTACGACTTTCTAGACCCCAATCATCTTCTAGCCAGAAAAATGCATCTATATTAGACTCGCAATATCCTAGCTTCGACGAAGGACTTCAGCAATACGACGACACAGACAGGTGGGACGACTCGGCTTTGACCGTTAGGCTTCGTACCCAGGATGGCGCACAGGCAACTCGCGCAGTATTACCATCTCATTCCACGACCCTTAATATTTTCTATACCTCGAACCAGGTACCCTCGATATCATCCAGCTCTTCTGCTTTGGCAACTTTCATCGCGACTAAATTGCAGGACTTGTTTGCTGAAGAGCAAGCTATGATCGCCTACATCTTGAGTCAGTCCGCGGCGGGCGTCCAGTCCACAGTACAATCACCCCATATCACCCCGCCGTTACCTCCTGGGACAAGGGAGAAGCGATCAAAACCGAACAGATCTCTGAATCGCGAGCTGACCTCGAAAGTGGAGACCCGCATGACAAGATCCCTGAAGTACGCTCCTACGTACCATATCACGATATCTCTCTTTACTCCTTCTGCGTCACCATTAGCGTGGGAGATCGAGTCAGCGCTTGCCGAGTGCTTTACACCTTTACTGGATTCGATTTCTGCCGTCAGCAACTTTACGGTCGATACTCAAGTCCAGCTGTACGCTACGTTTTCTCCATCGGTGCATTCTCCCGAGCATGATGCAGAGAAAGGCGTCTGGACTCTTCAAGAGGAGGATCTAAGCGCTTTCATCAATGCCGCTGAATGGCCTCTGAGCCCAAGTATCGGAGCCGGTCCAACGCTGAACTTTGTTCTCTACGTACCTGATCCTCAGAATTCGCCACTTATGGTCAAAGGTAGTCGAGCATCTAGCTGGCTGATTCCGCAATGGGGTGGCGTTGTCATCCTTAATCCTCAAGATGCCAATTCGACGTTGAGTCAGTCAACGCTTTCGAAAGAAGCAATCCAGCCAGCACTCTTGACGTTCTCTCATCAACTGCTTTCCTTCCTAGGAGCGCCGCAGACCCCGCCATCTCTACCTCTGCAATTACAGACGCTGACTAGAGTACGAGCTGCTTCGCTTCTACTCTCTGCCTCATCGACGATGGGCTCACTAGCTAAACTCACTGTGACGCTCCCCTCGATTGCGATCCCGGAGACCGTTTCGTCAGCCGTCGACACCACGCTAACGCATCTTCGCAGTACATGTGATGCTCTAAAAGACGGCAGATTCACAGATGCCCTGGAGCATGCTCGCACTGCGGAAGCCGAAGCTGAAAAGGGCTTCTTTGAAAAGAGTATGGTTGGCCAGGTCTACTTTCCGGATGAACATAAGGTAGCGGTCTATCTGCCATTACTGGGTCCCGTGGGCGTGCCATTGATCATGAGTGCTCTAAAGGAGCTCAAGCGGATATGGGCTGCTCGGAAGGCAAGCGCAAGCAAATCGTCACTATAAGTGGTTGTTGTAATGGTACCTGTCCATCGGACCTCAAGGATACTGGCTCTACGGATCGGAAATGAGATTTTCGAGCGCTCTATCGCTCTACAAACAGATCCGAATAACCTGGCTTGAGGCTGCTCTGGTTCCACGCGTTGATCGACGCGGAATCAAAGACTGCCACTGTTAGCTGACAAGAAGGACACAGTCAGCTGGGAGTCATTCCACTCAAGACACTGGGCAAGGCGCCGTCACCTGCCATGAGCCTGCTTCCTAGATTTGAGGTAACATCCCTCGACGGCACGCTGCATATTCGCCTACTCGACGACTAGTATGCACACCCTTTTGGGACGGCATCCTTCGCTGTGTGCTTCACCTCACCCATCAGACCACCTTGTTAGTCGCAATGACCAGGCGGAGCATTCCATCGGTCAATGCTCAGCGCGAAGGATCACTATGGTTGACAGCCTACTACCCACCTTTATCGTTGTATACCACCTATTGATCTATACGGCCCCTTGGCTGGACCATGTCAAGACGTTGGTGTCAATACTAGCCCGTGGACCTTGACGATGGCAGCTTTGTCGTTCCTCGGCCGAAGCGGTGAGGACTCCGCTGAAGTCTTTGGGCAATGGGGAGGACTGGAGGGTATTAGCCCGTTTGCGGCCCAGCAACTTCAAGAGCCGGAAGGCTGGAGGCAGGTACTGCTGTACCTTCACGGTGTATCTTGCGTACTTCACAAAACATTGCAGCTTTGTGTTAATTATTCGAGCTTCAGATATTTGATTTAAGCTATGTCTCCCCGGCTAGATACCAAGGCCACTCCCTAATGGAGTACCCATTAAGGGTGAGCTTCCCCAGCTTCTTGCTATATCCGTACCAGTCGGCTTGTTTGCAGGCTAATTCAAATAATCGTAATGTGGCCATGAAGCGTTGACGAAAGCGTAGCTGTGACTGGTCGCATGTATGTATGACAGCAGGCTTGACAAACAAGTTGAAACGCTATGCGACTAATGGAGCGCATGTTGCCAAACAACACCATTCATCGTTATCCCCACGATCGTCTTCTGGAACTTTTCCCTTCCTGCACCAGCCTGCGCTTCGTGTCTTGCCGTCCCGCTAGAAAAGTGCGTACCTAAGGTAGGCAAGATCTGCTGCAAGGGGCAAGGGTCAAATCCGGCAATAGGGACTGTAACCGTGTGTGTTTGTGTTGTCAGGTACGAGCCAGCCCCGAGGCACGCCGAAGAATGATTGAACGAATTGGAAGATAGTTGCCTCATACAGACCAATGCCGACATGCGAGATGAGAGAAGTGTCAAACGGTCTCGCAATCGAAGCCACAGTCATGCATGAATTTTACGTGAAGGAATAACGTGTTCCTGACTCGCGTCATTAGGTAAATGATAACCCTCGTCCTAAAAGCTGCAGGGCCGAACATTCAGAACTGGGGTCTAATAATCCTTCCCAACATATCACTCAGCACTGTCCTCGTGAACTTTTCGCAGTGTGCCTCTTCCTTCGCTTGTCATCAGTCGCTCTGATTGCCCACGCCGCAACGGCCAAGGCCATCATCAGCCCCTTCAAATTCTTGTTTCTGCCATTTTGAGTAAGCTGCTAGACCCTGTTGGCCGTCTCTATTCCAAATCGAAGCCAGTGTTGCCCGTCGCAAATCTCTCATAGGCCGAGGCAGAGCCGAACCTTTATGGCAATTCCCTAGGCCGGTGTCAAGTCGAGTAATCGAGACATCCAGGCACGCAGCCGCAAAGCAACGCGCCTTCACTTCAGGCCTCAGCTGAGCCCTGCTCACCCCTCCCAACGTCACCAACTCGACCGATGAGATCGACAACTCACCTGAATCAATTCGAGCAGCTCATGGTCGCACGTTGATACTGTCAACATCTTCGGCCGGCCTTCTTAACGTCCTGACTACCGACGTTGATCACCCACAATGTCAGGAAGGAGCGCCTACGTGCGCAAACAGAACCTCGCACAGGCCGACAAACGAGCTTTTCAAGAATACAATGAATACTCCTTCGAAGACCCATACCTCTGTGGCCAAGCCGGCGACCCAATGTCCTTATCGAGACCGACCTTGTCCACCAACGGTTCCTATGCAACTCCCCATTCACGTCGGCGATCGCAGTCTTCAGCCAGCAGCACATATGGCTACCCTCTTCCACACATGGCTCCGCACATGCGCAAACCTCGCCCAATCATCGTTGCTTCGGCAATTGAGAAGAGTGACTTCAGAACACATCTCGATGGCATGAGCTCGCATCTGAGGGGGAAGTTGGGTGGATTGATCAAAGGGAAGAAGGACAATAGCGCAGAGAAGGCGAGACCACAACCAGGGACGTCTACTGCCAACTCCGACTTTGGATCTCGGAGTGACAACTTCACACCATCGATCGGTGCGGTGCCTTCATTGACGGCAAGCACTACTCCTTCAGAGGCTCAGGATACTTACTCCACTGGCCACCACTCGCATTCGACGTCTGCGCCACGACAGAGGCAGCAGCAAGAGTCTGTGATTCACAAGATACGGAGGTTTGAAGGTGGTGGGAAATTGCCTCAGCTTGGGTGGAAGTCCCTGTCGAATGTAGGAATAGCCATAATATCTATTCAGGGATGACCTGCTAACGGGATACAGAATCCTGAACTATGGGATGAAAATGGAGACACTTTCGTCTATATGTATATGCGAGGTTCCAGAACAAAGCCTCCACCCTCGTTCCGTATCAATTCCCGAGTCATCGAACAAAGCGGATCCAAACATTTCATCAATATGCTATATAATGTTTCGGAGCCCGACGGCTGGCCCAAATTCTATCCCGACGACCCCATGTCAAGGAGTCCATCACCGGGTAATGTTGGTATCTACGACGGATATGGATCTCCGGTGCGGTCTGAAGATGAGGATGTTGATGCCATTCGACCACTGGGTGTTTCGAAACGGTTCACCCCAAGAGCTCCAGGGGGCGTCCGACATGAGATTTTTATACCCTGGCCAGGTGCGGAGACAGGGATACACTCGACCATATGGCACATCACCACCCGTAATTTCTTCGCAGTCATGTTCGATGCTAGTGCACTCGTTGGTACAACACTTCACGAGGCGATGAACAAGTTGTTCGAACGTATCGCAATGTATCCCGACTATCTGGACAGGAATGTCAGCAAGGTAGCTTGGATGACAGACTACATTGTCCGTCATGAGTTCGATGATGTCCGAAACAACCCATCCTATGCAGCATCACTGCTTGCCTTCAGCGAGCAGTCCAACGTGCAGTGGAGAGAGGGTTACATCGAGGCGTTCGTACATTGTGTGGGCATGCTAGATATGGGCCTCCAGACGATACCGGAATGGCGCTACATCACACCTCACACGAAGATGTTCTTGCAGAACGCAAACATGGAGATTGAGGAGAGGATACACCGTGCTCAGGGGTGGCTTTTGTCTTTCGATTTCAGCGAAATGTGGCCAACGACTACGGCACCAGCCTCCGTTGGGCGAGGCTGCTTTGACAGACTACGAAAGTGGCTCTGCAAGTACTACGAGAACGCGTTTTTGCATTGGCCGCCAACCAACGACCAAACCTGGCTGACCCGTGACATGGTCATGCGTCTCAAGAACGATTTCCACGGCCTATACGACTACCTGGTTGACCGTGATATCATGTTCGACGGCACAGAGTATCGTCCGGGACAGAAATGGGTCATCACCAGCCGCTCAGGTCAGAGCTTCCGCGCCGACTCCTTCGAACTCCCCTTCACCGACATCCTCCTTGGCTGGGACAAGACCAATGGATTCCCTCATATACCTCATCCATACCCTATATGTCCTACATCGGTCCCCGTCCAGTCCCAGAAGAAGACCGCCTTCATTCCCTTGAAGAAGCCAAGCTCCCCACAAGACCTACTCGCCCAATCCCGGCGCAAAGCCCTCTCCTACGCTGAAGCTAGCAATGTCTACACCCTACGAGATCAATACATGCACACCGACCTCGTCACAAATTTCATCCGCTTCGAGCAAAGCGATCAAGTCGAGACTCTCGACCCGTACGAAGCTCGCCGAGCGAGATGGCTCCTCATCTACGGCATTTTACAAGTTCTCGCCACCGTCTCCGTTGACAGCCCAAATCTTCGCTTCAAAGAAGGCGCTCAATACCACCTCTGCCCGCAGATGAAAGGTGTCGTACCTTGGGCCGAGCGCGGTGCTCCCGCCGAAGAGGAGGCAGAACACAAACGCAGCCACTGCTGGGTCGTTGCCGACACTTGGGGACCCGTCCTGCCCAAAGCCCGTCCCAATGCTCATAAACCCATCCTATGGGGCCAATTTGGCGACGGCCGCTCTAGAGGCGAGAGCGTGGATTCCATGCCTACGATGAAGAATCCAGGACCTAAGTCTCGAGATCTCTCGAGCATCGGGCGTAAGAGAGCAGAGGAATGGGTAGCCAATAATGGTGGCCCTGGAGCGGGTGATAGCGGTTTGGGCGACATCATGAGTGATGCTGGGATGACGAACGCGGATACGGAGGGTGGAATGAGGACGATTAAGAGTGAAAGTGGGGGGAGTGGCGAATATAGTACTGAGAGTCAGCAAGAGGCCGCGAGGAGAAGGCGGGCCATGGTCCATGGGTTTACTGATTTCCAGGTACCTACTGAGTGGTGATGAAACTCTGCATAGTGAGGCCGTGAGGAAGGAGGTCGTGGTGCTATACCAGAGGCAAAAGAGCGACTGGTGTGCTAGGGTGAGGTGGAGTGAGGGATCAGCAAGTGATTGATGTGCCATGTGCTCGCGACGTGGGGTTTTTTTCCTTCTGTGATACCAAAGGGCCCAGGGTCTATCTACTCATACCGGCGAACTGTGAAACGGGGGTAATGTCTATTCTTCATTTCTCTTTCTCATAAAGCCTCGGGGCCAAAAGAACGATTTCGATCGATGAATATTGGAGAGTTAAGATGGTAAAGGTCAAGGTAGTTTATATGGATTGAATAGGTGCAAAATCTTCTCGAGAGAATACTTCCAAGTGCGAAGGAGGTAACATGCGCCTTTGCAACAGCTAGAATCCGGTTCAATTTTTCCGGTGAGATTGAACCAAAAGCCTGGTATTTTTACTAACCTAAGATCGGTAGGAAGATTGATCTGTAAACGAGGACTTTAAATGAAGAGAAAGTGAATTTATTACCAGCGCGAACGCCGGGTAGCAAAAGTGAGATGAGGTTACACAAGCTGGCTTGATCTTCACACCTCGCTTTCTGTCCCTCCCTCATGATCGTCTGTGCCTTCGTACCTCAACGAATAACTTATGAGTACTCTCAGACTTACAATCCTCAACAACAACTAGGCGTCCAAGTAGCTCAGTCTCCACACTGCAACGGGAATTACCTGAATTTCAAGATGACCACTTCTACTTCTCCTCAACGGACGGCTGTTCAAAGCTTGCGGTCCCTCACCCCTTATGTCAATTTTCAGCGACCCACACTGAAGGTCTCACACTCACATCCGGATCCATGGTCAGGCATGAAAGCTGTTGGCTCTCGTGACAAGATAGACGATGCACCCTTTACTCTTTGGGATGAGGCTGTCAATGATTTCAGAAATCCTTCTAAGAAAGAAATAGCGTGGATTCAGCAGAAATACTCCGCTTCCTCAATCTTTTTCCAGTGGCCAATCATCTCCATCACCACCGATACATCACCAGACCCTGTACCTCTCACAGTTGCAGGAGTAGCGGCAGTCTTCACTCCAATCGAAGATTACAACCCCGAGCCTATCCTTGTGAATACCATGTACGGCGGCCGTCACCAGCCAGATCCACTACCAACTCTGAGGATACCCAATTGGACTTTACCAAGCAGAACCCAGATAAAGGATGTCGCTAAGGCAATTGGCAGCTACTCGAATGTGAGGTCAATCACGTTCATGTGCAATTACCTTGTTGCAGAACTCGCAGTCGATGACCGAGCCTATACCAACGGCTCGCTTCCCAGACGTGTAGCAGGAGTCGCAATATTTTATCACCACAGCGATCAAGATTTCTGGAGTACCATGGAGAACCAGGCGAGAGGCAGACTAATCGACCCTGGGACAGGCGTACAAGATACAACAGATTATCTGGTCCACGACACTGGAGATCTTTGTCCCGGAATTAGACTCGAATCAGCATCAGTCAGCACTCAGGGCGAGTACGCAACAATATCCCGATCGACATCAGCAGGACTTCTTTTGATGGGCAATCATGGCCAATTGAGACTTACAGCAGCCAATCACGGCTTCTCGTTCCCTGATCGATCTATCCTGTCAAACGAAGTGTACCACCCGTCCCACAATGACACTAGGATAGGCGTGATCGAGGAACGCTGGCCAAAAGAGGATGTCGCATTGATCACGCTGGACCCATCAGTACGCTTCAGCAACAAAAATTACTTCGATGCCAAAGAGCCCCGCCGACTCCTGGGTGGGGACCAGGTGATCTTTCAAGAATGGTACGTGGCCGATGGCATGTCCACGGGCGCTGTAGCAATGTTTGCCAGAGGCATCAAAGCGGATTTCCAAGTGCCTCGAACACCAAACTTACCGTGGGATTATACCGTATTCGACAACATCAAAACGATTTTTCGGACAATTGGGGCTACTGGCGGATCTACGAAAGATGGGCTTTGCGGGGCTCCCATTGTGCAGGATGACTCGGACGCAGGAGGTGTTGCAGGTTTCTTTCAGCTAGCTTCCACTGACTATGCTCTTTCTCCACACCTCGACGATATCGTAGCCGCTGGGTGGGCTTTGGCATAGGTGGTTTTTCACGGCTCTGTTCAGGGTCGGTCATTCACCTGCTGGTTTGTGAAAGGTGTTTCGTGACAATTTGTAGTAAGCAATGGAACCTAATGCCAAGTACCAAAAGGAGTGCTGGAGTTTGAGTTAGCGGAAGGATTTGGTGGGCAGGTCGGCCATAGAGGGAATCTCGAAGATAACAACGGCTAAGAGGAGCATTTTGAAGGATGTGGATACTGCGAAGTATGCGGCTCAGGCAGCGTTTGATGGCGAGGAGTGGGATGATTGGGTCGTGGTCTGAATATACCATTTGATTTGGCACCAAGCGATGAAGGTCAGGGAAGAGAAGCGTGCTCAATGTGGGAACTGTACAATCGTGGCAGGCACTATCAAGCCATCACAGCTGGGTGGATGTCGGCCATTCCGAGGGGGAGGAATATTGGGTCAGGATCCGAACTGATCTTTGGTCTCGGCATCAAGGCGTGACTTTTTTTACGTTGGGTATAGGGCTGAGAAAGGCAGATGGACTGGGGCAGCATGCAACGAAAAGAGGTGGTCGATGTTCTCTTCATGAAAAGCCTTGTTGCAAATTTGTGGTGGAGAGATTTCTCCGTGGCAGGTTTCGACCGTTTGTACTCCCCTTCCATGCCGTATGCGATATAGTACACATTTCACCAAATCTCTATACAACCCTGGTCCCAAACTTGATGTACAAGCTGACATCTCCTCGTCGCTTCACCTTCTCACGTTCCAATTCGCTGCCGGTCTCTGCGACCCAACAGAAGCCTCGAACTGCCCATTCCTCTCGACTACATCCCAATCGATATTATCCCACCAATGCCCCAAGAATTGTTTCTTACCCGCAAAGCCAAAGTCCCTGAGCCACACATGCTGCCACGTATTGACACACATCATGATCTCGATACTCGCACCTCCAGGAGCCGACTTCTCCCCTCTACCGCTCCTCGCGCCAAAACTACCGGCTTGCAGACTCGTATTGGTATCACTCTCCTGCGCCCTATAATGCGCTCGCGGCCATGGAGAGCCAGCAATGTACGTCGTCAAGATGGCCAACTCGGGCCCGCCAATCTGACTACGGTTGTTGCGCTTGACGAGCCAGACGAAGCCGGGGCCGAACATGGCATTTGCCGTCGCGATGAAGGTCTCGCGCAGGGATTCGACAGAGCTGAAGGAGCGTTCGATTTTGGAGATTAGAAGGGGCGAAAGGGGGCCGGGGTTGGGGGACAGGGCCGAGAAGAAGCAGTGGTTATTCCAGGCCATGGAGGCGTGATTAAAGAGGGAGGCGGAGGAAGGGTTGCGTGCGTATTCAATGGAGATGTCTTTGGTTGTGCGAGTGAAGTCTTTTGTATCTAGGGGAAGCAGCAGTCAGCTTCGGATGGCGTGGGAGGCATTGCAGGAAGTCATGTGTACCAGCCGTCATGCTGTTCAGTCTCTGGACAATGTAGCCTTGGTACTCCGTCCACGCATAATCGTAGGAAGAGGCCGTAAGCATCTTGCCGACGCCATACCGGCCGAAGTGATCGTCATGGGTGAGCTGAGGTACACGATGAAGGCGCCGCCGTTGCGATTTAGGGTTATATAGACATTGTGTCTATTAATGGGTCAATTGGGGGGGGTACGCTCAATGGAAGCCTGTCAATCTTACAAGCACCGAGGCACGGCACGTTCGCAGAGCTGTCTGCCGCCGCAAAGGGTTTGACAGTATCATAGAAATCGAATTGGTGGTATTGCAGAGGATCTAAATTTACTCGACCTCATGACTCCATTGCCAAATAATTCTTGACGCTAGTCTCTGTTCAACTAGCGCGACTCTTCCCGAGAGACCAGTCAAACATCACGTCCACGAACAATCCTTCCCTCTCTCATACATAACCGCCCAGACAACATTCAAGATGTTTCATGTGATGTCTACTCCGGAATCTGCGACAGCCTCTCAATGCTAACAGTGGTACGATAGTGCTGAAACACAACGATCTGTTCTGGCCAGTGCTCCGTGAAGTATGCCACGGCGCGTGGGGCCTATTTGCAGGCCTTCGTGAAGCCTCAAGATGCTCGTTATTGCTAACAGCGATGGCAAACAAAACCTAGCCCTCTTTCCTTTCTCCGTCTCCATTTTCGCAATAATAGTATCTTTGATCTCCGATATATGCTAAGCTGGACTTGCATTGTCTTTCCCTTCTTTTCCTTTGATCTACTGACTTTCTCTTTATGACTTGATTCTCTTTGGTACTCCTGCAGTCTCATCACTTCCACTGCACAGCCTCGCCACCGCTCGGTCATCATTCCCAAATTCTATCATCCTGCAGATCGCCATGGGTCGTTCTACCTTCCTCAAGCTCACAGCAGTCTGCCTCATCTCCTCTACCGTACCACCGGCGACAGCACTCTCCGCGGCGGTACGTGCTGCACATATGATGGGCCTCTTCGAGAGAGACGTGAATTCGTGTCCCACATCCAGCACAACCACCTTCACAGCATGCAACAAGCCTGGATTGCCCTCCAACTTTTGCTGTCCCTCCAGCACGAACTGCAATCCTTTCAATGACAACCACTCCGCAATCTGTTGCCCGACAGGCAAGGACTGCTCAACCATTTCCACAATCAGCTGCGATCTTACCAAGCAGAATGCGACAGCATATCCCACGAGCTTGATCTATACCACAAATCTGTCAGGCGTGATCTTGCCATCGTGTAACGGCGCGTGCTGTCCTCAAGGCTACGAATGCCAGGGCTCTGATTGCGTATTGGTCAGCGCACCATCGAGCACGAGGTCGGCATCTGCTCCCAGCTCTACATCATCTGCAACCAATACTCCGACGAGCTCCAGCGTGGTGTCAACAGTATCAACATTCGCGCCCGCCTCTGGATCCAACAACTCGGTGGCGATTGCTCACTGTAACGCTTTCCCACCCACCGCTGTCATAGCTGGCTTCTTCCCTGGTGTGGCCGCTGGAATCCTACTTGCCCTTGCTGGGATGTGCCTCTGCGGCCATCGGTCGAGAAAAGAGCGTACGGCTCAAAGCTCTCCCGACATCTCGAGCGTCGCAGCATCAATCTCCGACCCGATCTACAACCAAGGAAACGGAAGAAACGAATTCTTGCGTCGACAGCGAACATCTGGTTCATCACGAACGTCACGAGTTCGCTCCCTCTTTTCGACAAGCGGTACAATGAGAGGCCTACGAAGCCGTAACGCGCCTGTTGATGGCATCGGGAGGAGCATACCACCTGTACCGCAGACTCCAGTCGCTCAGCGCTCGCCAGAGTCATCGCTGCATAAGGAGCCGAGTATGGAGAGCATCAAGATCTACAGCCCGCCAGACCAAAGGCTGAGGCCGGATACCACTTTCACGGATATGATGACGAACGCAGGTTTTAAAACTGGAGATCCATTTGTTCCCACGAATTACATGGGGAGTCCAGGGAGAGTGGACCCTAGGAGTCGGGACATTGGCGGCGTGTGACGTACTGTGCTTGCGTCGAAGTTAGTTCCTGCTTTTGCATACATACCCTCTCTTAGCGATTTGAGCGTTTTATCTCCTTGCAATAAATAATGTGTTTCTCAAACCTCTTGTACCGTGCCTCGAGTGATTACTGCAATGCTTTAGAAATAGGAACTTGTGGTTTGTGGAGCATGTCTCAACGTTCCCTGCTCATAGTATGCTTGACATTTGGTTTAACACTGCTCTACTACCGCTAGACAGTCAAGTTTTCCAGACAGTCAAGTTTTCCGAACAACATGACTTCTACATAGCCCTTTTACATTGCCCGCTCTTTACACTCCTGATGTTTTGAATGTTCGATTGATGGTCTACTCCCGCGAAGTCCACCATCTGCGTTTGTTGCAGTAAATTTGGATTGGACCCTTCGACCCGGCAGTCTGATACTTGTCGGGTATCTGAGATCTGGAGTTAACACAATCGCGCGACGCAGGTTGGGGGCAGTGCGCCTGTCATCCACGCGCTACAAGCGGACTGGGGTCCCCAAGCTCATACCATGGTCGAAAACGTGGGGATTCCTGATCTATTATTGATATGGGCATGTAGTAAATCACCAGCCTCCACGCTACCCCTTCCCACCTATGAAGATGATGCTACTTACGACTACCCTCCTCTTCGTCCTTGTCCTCCCTTTCACCCTCCCTTACAGTATCGAGAATTGCGGCCCCAACAAAGCCAATATCGAATATGCTATCACCCTCGCGCAAACAACGATGATACGTCCTCTCCTCGACGTCTCCCTTGGCACGCGCAGTACCCACGGCTACACCGCCATGTTCAAATCCGACCACTTCAAAACTTCCATCCAGCAACTCATGACCAGTATCCTTCATCTCCCTCCCACGCCCATCCTAGGCCAGCAAAAGGATCCAATGTTTATATGTGTGACAAGTGATGTGGTACAGACGTATAATCCGGGATATGATCCGTGGACGAGATGCCTGGAGCAGGAAGGTTTTTATGGCTTTTATGCTCAGGATACGCCGTGGATATTTCTCTGTCCAAGATTTCAGGCGCAATTGAGACCGCAGCCGATTTTCAATCCGGGGGGCCCGACGGATATTTACTGCCCTATCGTGCAGAACAATGTCTTCGTGGGGCAGTCGAGCCCATTGGTACGGTATCAGAGTTATGAGCTTGTGCATCAGGTACGCAAAAATCGATTCTTTGAAAGCCTGCTGACACATCCATCTTGTCATCCCCTGGTTGAAATAATGCTAACTTTGAGATTCTCCATAGCTCGCTCATTTCTACCTACAAGCCGCCAGTCTGACGGAAGAGACAACACCGAAGGAGGTGAAGGATTGGAACGCGTGCGTGGCGTTGGGGGTGGGTGAGGGGTGGGGCAGTCAGAGTTGTAGGAATCCGTTCAATCTGGTCTATTATGTTGCTAGTGAGTGCAGTACGCGGCTAAAGTTTGTCTGGAGATGAAGAGCTAATATAGTGGTAGTGGTGAATCAGGAGTGTGCACAGTTTCCTGATCCTTACGCTTCGCCTTTTCAGGGTAGGGGCAATTTGACCATTTGGCTGTGAGCAACGTGACTAGTTCACGAAGTGAATCATGAGTATCCTCTAGATACTAGATCTCCGATGCATACTTTCGACGTGACTATAGTAGTGCCACGTAAGGGAGACGCTCAAAGTCTCCTCAGAGAAGTTTTATCGCAACATCGAAGGCCATTTGGCTTCGACTCTGGTTTCTTCCAGCGTAGGGACACTAGAGGGATTGCTCTACTGCTTATCTAATGCAGATGATGCTTGACGCAGAGCTTTGCAGGGCACTTATTGAGTCGTTTCTGTTGAATAAGCGCGACATAGCGAGGACCCTCGGACCAGACGTGACGAGGCTGTGATGGAAGGAGACGGATTTTCCGGTAATGGAATGTGATTTTTGATCGATGTTGCTTCGAATATGAAATTATGCCGATTCGGCAGACCTGCTGAGTTTCCCGTTGATGAAATCTTTCAAGGAGGGCAGAGTGACCTCGGTTCTTCGTAACCTCAAACTCGATTGTGGGAGAAGGTCCTATTCTCGGTCGAGGCCTTTTCGGAGCAGTGCCCTCGTTGGAGGGAGGCCTCCTCTTTTTCGTGACAGGTCCCGCAGGCTCGTCCGATTCTGCCTGACCTTCCGCGAGTTCGTCCGGCTCTCGAAGCCCAAGAAGCACGCTGAATTTATGTCTGACCGAAGCTGAGGAAGTCCGGTACGTACGTATCGACTGCTGTTCCTGTGTGAGAGACTGGTCGTCAGCATCGTGCACACCAGTCATGAACGAACCATGGCATTGAAGCGTGGAAGACATTCTTTGTCAAGTTTAAAATCCAACCGAGCCAGGAGGCCTCGGTGGACGCTCACACCGTGAGTGTGAGAAAATGCCAAATGCCACCTTGAAGGTGGCAGGCGAGGTGTCGATACGTACCAACAGGCTGGTACGAGGGTGGGTAGTAAATCACAAGCTCTGTTATGCCGAGAGGGTGTGCCAAATGTCTAGCTATACGTGGTGTATGAGATTTACGAGTGAAGGTGGAATTGCCCCATAGGGCTAGACTAGCGAGCGCACCCACAGTATCAACAGTCGATGTTGCAATCAAGTCCCGTCACAAACAGATCCACATTGATGACAGCCAACGTCCTCTTTACCATGTTCCTGCGAGCTCCGATATAAGCAGTCGCGACCATACTAAAACCTCCGTCTCCTCTCCCTTCACAGTGAGAGGAGGACGCGTTATTCACCGACCTCCAGTGTGGAGTGTCATTCCCGAAGCTTACGCTTCAATTTCTCGTCAGCCTCCGGGTGATTGAGAATTTAAACTGCCCGCATGTCTCATGTAACAAATGCGTCCGCCGACGAGGTTGACAACCTCCGTGCTGCGCTCGAGCGATCGAGAGCCTGGTCGGAGCATCTCGAAGAACAGGCTCGTTCCAAAGAGCAAGAGTATAAAGGTGCGCTTGCAGTACTCGAAAAGAAGGTCTTTGACCTTAACCTCATCAATACGCAGCAGGCCGAGAGGTTCACCAAAGCAAGAGCGTCCGATAGCCAGAGCAGCATGGCTGCTGTCGACCAACTCAAGACGCAGGTCGCAGCGAAAGATGCAGAGATCACAGGGCTGAAAGGAAGGTACAAGACTATGCTAGAGGCGACACAGCCTATCCTGAGATTACAGATGCAAGGTCAACTCTTTTTCGAAAATCTCTCCAAAAATTGGGGCGGAACATTGTCGGAGTACTTATCGATTGTTCCTGACGATGCAGCCACAACATTTCGAGCATTGAATGAGAAGGTAGTTGACGAAGCCCGGTTTGCGCATTTAGAGGAACGGTCAAAAAGCTCTGCACCAAAGGAAAAGCTTAAGACAGAGCCAAAGGCGGAAGCACCCACATCTATGGCACCTCCTCCATCCGACCCATCGCAAGCTTGTGATACTGATCCAATGCCGCCAAATCTACCCAGGCGCATCGAGAGATCGCCGCCTCGATATGTTTGGGACAGACGAGGAGGGTCAATGCGTGTCCGTGGTGGCGTGGATAATCAGAGAGCACGATCCAACACACCATCAAGGGACCAACAGGCTCAGCAGCAACAGCGCTCTCAACGACCAGGATCCCAGACGCGTGCGCCACAGCATGACTCTAGGCCTGGAGCTGGTACGACAGGCAAAGCTCCGATCTCTTTTGCGGACGCCGTTAAAACCTCAGCCAGGAAGCCAGAGTTCACGAAACACCGGTACACACAGGAAGAGATGACGGACCCGGACATTCCTGTCCCTACTCAGACCAAAAAGGATTCAGATCCGTCGACACCTCCGCCCGCTATTACAGAGGCAAAGCAGTCAGGTACCCTGCGAGATAAGACAGCCGATCCCAAGGATAGGGAGGTGTCCGGTCAAGGTGAAGTGGAATCGGACCCCTCGGTAGCAGAAGCTGCTAAGCAGGCTGCGGAGTGGCTGAATACTTCTCAGATTACATCAGCCAAGTCGATTGAGACCCCAATCAAGCAACCGAATCCGACAGCTTCTCTACCAAAATCCCAAGGTGTCAGCCCGGTGGCGATTGTCTACGGTGTATACAAAACCGATGACGACAACGAATCGCCAAACAAGCGTCGCCGACTAAGTTGATTGGAGGGCAGGCTGGCGAAGGAGAAGGCTTTGACGAACACAAGTCCTCCGAGACAAGACAAGCCTCGCGGAGCATGCTGAGAAACCGCAAGGAAGAGGAAATCAGCCACCTGTGTGCTCTGAAGCAAAGTGCTATTCCAATGGTGCCAGGGAAGTCAGGATGAAGATGGCAGGTCCAGGACGAGATGTCTACGCCTTGGCTTAGAACATAGATAGATCTGAAACCTACGCAACCTATGCAAATGTAGCCTGCTGATCACATTCACCAAACTTTGCCTGGGTACTTCGCGTGAAGCCAAAAAGTGGCTTTTGAGTACCTTCCTTATCAGCCTCCTGCCTAGCCAATTATATTGCCCCACTCATTTTTAAGGATAAGTCTTTAATGGTATTGGAATTTGAAGACTTACTCACAGCCTTGATGCACCTAAGCGATGAATGATAGGGCTGTGTTAGCGCGCTATGATCAGGTGTCAATTATTTGTTCTGGATTATTCGCTTTTACCCATCGGCGCCAACGCTTTATATTCCACTTAGATTCCTACTCACCTGCGTCCTCAGCGCGATTACTTTGAGGAAAGCTGAAGCTGAGCCGCAAACGAGAAGCATCGTCTATGGAGGAGGACGAAGTTCCCAAACGTCGTCGAAACAACACTGACGATCAGACTAGCCCACACCTCACATCTTCCGGCACCTAGTGTCACCCCAAGGATCTCGGTAGGTCTCACCAACATCACAGCCCAGGCTCACAAGCCAGCTACACAAAGAGAGTTTGATCCACCTGCAGCTATGCGATTCCAAGATAATTCGACCCCAAGCCTCTCGACTCCAATGCATCATACAAGGCAACGATAGCTCCCTGTTGGGCAAGTTGAAGCACGGTAGCTGGGACTGGGCTGTTAAGCTTGGCCTAGATACAGGACTTCGAGGCTCGCCAAAGCTGTCACTGTCCATTTGGAACGGCGGCTTAGGCCCATCCGGGGTGGAATGGTCGGTTTGCAACTATCTTGAAGACGACAGGATGCTCAATGACCTGCAAATCGTCCGCGTGGCTGATCACCCCAAGAATCTTGAAACCAGCCATCCGCATGTCGTAACCCAGTACTATGATCATGACAAGCAGAAACTTGTCTGCATCAGCTTTGGAATTGGGTTCGTCGCGCCGGGTGATATTGTGGACTTTGAGCGTCGCTACTTGTCGTTCATGATGGAGGGTTTCAAGAGTCCACAGCATCCATTTGCTTGATGGGTTGACGCCGATGGGGTTTCTTTCCTTGATCAGGTGGAGCGATCACTAGAGCACTAGAGGGCGCAGGTGCGGGTGGTAGCGATGGCGATGATACAGAAAGGCGCGTAGAATAGGCAAGTGTCTTCGGGCTTGAAGACATAGCGATCTGCTAGAGTGTGCTTTGCCAAAATCGCCATAGTCCCAGAGTACTAGAACATACTTAATGAAGAGCCCGAGAGCAACGACCGAGCGCGGATTTCTAGAAAGAGAGTCACGGAGAGTCGACCTGGGCAAGGTCTTATCAGAAAAATGTCTTTTGTGCCTACCTGTGTACTTCAATTGCCGCAATTGAGTGAAAACCAAGCTCAAGATCAGTCGACCTGGGCGAGGTCCTGCAGGCAACATGCTTCTTTGTTCCTATCTATGGGCTGCAATTGCTCGCAAATGAGCAAGGATCACGATCTTTCTTCTCTGTATCTTGCTCTTTTATCTAATGACCGCCATAGTTCAGCACAAGGCAATACTTCCACGCTCGTTATCTGAATATCACTACAAATTGAAAACACTTTTGGAAGGACACTTCCTCAGATTCTTCTTCAGAGTCACGTACTGACCATAATCAGTAGTTCAAGAGCGCGGATGCCCCTGGCTCACTGGTGACGTAGAGCACGTCGTGGCTGTCGTTAAACCCATTGAAAGCAGTGGCGCAGCACTTGGTGTATGCTCCCATCTCTTCAAAATAGAGCCAGTCGCCAATGTCAAGCAGGCCGTGGAGAGTGCAGGCCTCAGTGATACGGTCGATTCCGTCACAAGATGGACCCCAAAGTGAATAATCGGTCGGTTTGGTGCTTCTGTCTTGCTTACTGAGGATACGTGGAGACGCAACTTGGTGATCGAAGATCAAGCTGGCGAAGTTGCCGTAGACGCCGTCGTTGAGGTAGAGCATGTAATTAGTCTCGCGAGTAGCTGGATCGATGATGTCGCGGCGGGCGATGATGTTGCATGCCAAGGTGAACGCTGACGAGACATAAAAGCGGCCTGGCTCCCCAATGATACGAACAGATGGTGGGAAGTATTCGTCTAAGGCTTTGCTGAGGACGGTAGCCATTGCTTCGAAGAGGTCTCCCGAGAAGCCGCCTCCGACATCAAGGACCTTCAGGTCGTAGCCGATTTCTGCCGCTTCATCGAAGACGATACGAGAATCTTGGACAGCTTTGGCGAATGACTGAGGATCGGAAGCACCAGATCCGACATGGAAGCTCACACCAACAACGTTGAGATCTAGATCTTTTGCCAGGTGCAGCAGATCTCTTGTGGTGTCCATAGAGGCTCCGAATTTGTCACTGAGTCGACACAAGCTTGAGGAGTCATCAGTCAAGATCCGGAGGAACAGCTCTGCATCGGGAAAAAAGCGGCTGATCTTATATAGCTCATCGGAATTGTCGAAAGTCATCTGCTTGACTCCTTGCTCGGCAGCGTATCGTACAAAGGACTTGGTCTTGCAAGGTTGAGCGTAGATGATCCTGGATGGCTCGACTCCAAGGTTGAGGATAGTTTGGATCTCCTGCTTGGATGCACAATCGAAGCCTGTGCCAAGGGCCGCAAGGAGACGGAGGACTTCGGGATCTGGGTTACATTTGACGGCTACAGATAGTCAATACATTGATTCCGACCGTGGATTATACATGGACTCACCATAGTGGGGCTTGACCCTCTTCAGATTCATCTTCCAGCGAAGATGCTGGCGGTAAACGTCCCCTATGTCTACCACGAAGAACGCGTCTTCCTCTCCAGCATCACAGATGTCGGTGTCGATTCTACCAACACGCTCTTCCAAGACATCTTTCGTAAGATGCTTTCCGTATTCTTTGCCATGATTGCGATTATGATTGATGCTCAATGATTTCTCATTGAGATCAAGCGATGCATATTCGTGAGTGGGTGTTGATGTTGCGGAAGGTGCCATTCGCTTGCAGACTGCAAGATGTAGATGTAGATGTTTGGTGGGTTTGTATAAAAGGGCGTGTTAGGGTGGTTTGTAGATGGCTGCACCTGGAGAGATGCGACCTGTCCTCCTCGACTCTTCCCCGGAAAGAGGAAGAACCTCTAGGGACGTCCTATGCGGCAGCTGAGGTTGTGGAGAAGACGATATGTTGGTTAGAGGGGTCTCACACAAGAGAACCTCTGAACGTTTAATTGCGTGTAGCAGGGGGCGGTAGGTCGTTGAATGTGTCTCGTTGTGGACGTGAGGCGGGATTTTGGAGACTGAAGACTGTCAAGGCTGGTAGAGCCGTCTTGAGGTTTGCTGTATATAATAAGGAGGTCTGCAATAGATATATACGTTAGTCAACAACTACCAAACAAAAAGCCCGGTTATGATTATGGTGCTGCCTCGCTCGTTGGCTAAGAATGACCATCTGAAGCTCCTAACATACGGTACCTGATTGGAGCTCGTGTTTGGAGAGTGTGTATAAGCGTAGCCTATGGTATCTGTGTAGGACAGATAAAGGTGGATGATGTGAGATGTTTTCTGAAATTTTATCTATGCCAGTTGTTGGTGCGGGAAATATTTTGAAATATTTTGGTCCGCCCCAAGCGGTGAATGACGACCTCGGTTCTTTTTGGCTTAGCTCGCTTTGGCTCGCGCTAAGGCTGAAGTGAGGCTGAAATTGAGGCTGAATCCAGGCTTGTTCTCGTATCAAGATCACCAGTAAGGACTTAGAACGTTGTTCAGCTGTATTCATGCCCCCAATTTGGTATACGAGCAGAAGGGCTAACCACGCTCGAATTCTACTGTGGCTTTGCAGATTTAAGAGAGGAAAGTGGACCTCTACCCCTATTCCATAGGCCAAGAGCGGTATGTATACCCATTACTTCCGGGTCTCGTCTTTCGTGGCTACTAAGAGGCTATCGTTGAGCAACGAAGGAAGCATTCAAATGATTGATGTCTCATTTAGGACGGTAGTCAAGCATTCTCACCGTAATCCCTGGGGACCATTGCGGGCTTAGTGTCCCAGGTGTAAGCCGCTATGCATGACTTTTGCCGTATTCTTATTAAGCTACAGCTCATTGGCGGAAAAGGGGCATTTTTGGATGCTACTGCAGTCCAGAAAGTGCACCAATTTTGAGTATCGGCTGAGAATTTCTTGACTTATTTCAAATATCTGAGAGCAATTCATCCTCAGCGCTGTTAGCTCCATTCGTTGCTTTTCTGCATGTCCTTTTTGTGTAGAGCAGGCTCTGCATCCTCGTGGTTCCCTCTTCTCCACGGCCTTCTCGTCATCCGACCGAGGAAAAAGACTCGCTGTAGATGATCATTAGTAGCATCTTCGATCGGGCTCGTGACCCGATGATCTGTCGTCAATTATCGTGCTTTTTAGCGTACACATAGACGTCTACAACCTCCAATCGTTGCCCGCTCTCAGACCTAAATCGATCGGGCATTGGAATAGTACTGTGCTCGAGGGACACCAGCCCAGCATTTGACATCAGGTCGAAGAAAATAGCCTCACTGTCATGCCGTACCTTCATTGAAACAACAGCCAGAGCACTTGGAGAGATTTCAATCAGGGCCGCAAGAGTCTTCACAAGGGCTGGTATGCTATCCGAGTTGTAGGTGCAATCAGATACGAGAATGACGTCTTTCGGATCCTTCTTAAGTGGCTCGAGCAGAGGCTCCTCCCAATCCAATACCATGGTCTCTAGGTGACCTTCATCAGTGCGAGATCTGACTAGTTGAGCGTTGTGGTCCAAAACCTCCATGGCTTCCGGCAGGTCGGTCAATATGACTTCACTGTTTGGACAGAGATAGTGCATCTCTAACCCCACAATGCCACATCCAGTGCCAAGTTCAAGTACTCGTGGGCCATGAGCCGCACTGAGAATCTTGGCTAAAAGAGCCGTTTGCTTGTCTGGATTGTCTTGGTTGACCACATTGCAGAGGTAAGCTACCAAGGCGATGCCTGCATCCCTGGCGGCGTAGAGCAAGGTCAGACACGCTTACGGGTTACTTATCTGGGGAAGTTGAAAATTCAGAGATATTATATGATGTTGATGCGTGAGAGAAAAAGGATTCTGGAGAGCTAGTAACGGAAATCATGGGATGATATCGTTCAAGACAGTCTTTTCTCTGGACATAGCGCAGCAAACCAGTTACTTACCAGATGTGTCGAGCAATACTCTCGCCGCTTTCTTCGTATAGCAACCTTTCATGTCCTGATTCTGTTCGATACCTTCGCTCTACCAATTTGCCATTATTTACACATCGAGCACCCATAACCTCTGGCAGGTCGTTCAGAAAGGTAATATCCCCAGACTTGGTCTCTTTAGAGCTGAGGATAAGCTGATAGCGTCTCCATTTGCCGTATGGGATACCTTTTATTTCTATCCAGGCGTTTCTGGTGCCAGACTTCCATTGAATTTGGTGCCATTCCGATTCCCAGAGAGATATATCGTGTGGGGAATTTTCAGCAGCAACCGCATGTATGGTCACGTTTCCTGGATAGAAGCTGTCGCCGAGGTCCGTAGTGATGGTGACAAGAGCTCGGAGTGTGCCATTTTCTAGCTTTGGAATTTTCAAAAAGCGGATGTAATATACCATGATGAACACAGAGATTGGCATTCGTCAGGTAAAGATCCTAGCTCACCATTGGGTAGTTCCAACCAATTCAATTGTAACTGAAGTGTAGACGTGGTCACTTAATAGATATCAATTCGATGGAATTTCGGCTATGTAATTGAAGCGGAAGAGTTGGCTTCCATCCAATAGAATAACAGAGCGTTAATTCAATTGCAACTATCCTTGACCAACCCTGGGATTTTGCCAATAACGCTACTAGGATGGTCTGTGTTTCTTCATTGAGCCCCGATGCGCTACCTAATTAGGTTATTTGCTCATGACTGTATTGAAATTCTAAAGTACTCTGAAGATCTGATAGGGCTGACTCGGGATCCCGGCATCCGGCGCGGCTCGAAGCTTCAACGAGATTCAGTGAGATCAGCTCCGACAAGGCCATCTTCAACTACGAACACCACATTTTCAGGACCAGTTGAATGCCTAAAAACCCTCGCATCATGATCGCATGCCTCTACATAGCCCCCAAACGATGACCTGAACCCCACCAACCCAACAAATCATCACTCAAACACCATGCGCCGCAACGACCCCCGAATCCGCCAAACCCTCAACCAAATCTCCTCCAACCTCGAATCCGCCAACCTAACCACCCAAGCCTCTCTCTTCTCCTTCTCCCAAAAATATGTCTCGCCCTGCGTCGCCTCCGTAAACACATGCCTCGAAGCCTCCTGCCAGCCCTGCTTCGCCGCCGTCGCCAGCGCGCGAGATGATCACCAGCGGCGGCCGCATCATCGACGGCAGCAGAGGGGGAGGGAGAGCTTGGCGTTTGATTTCTATGATAATTGGGAACAGGATGAGGCGGAGTGGGGGAATGATGAGTTGGATCGGTTGTTGACGGGAAATGATACGCAGCAACCGGGGAGGCATGGGGGAATGAGTTACGGGGGGTTGGGGATGGGGAGGGGCAAGAGTGGGGCGACGAAAGATAGAGAAGAAGATCCCAATGTTGTGCCCCAGTCTTCGATGTTTGGCTTCCTCAAGAGTTTACCGTGGAAAATTGGGGGAAGGGGCACAAGGTATAGGCCTGGTGTTGCAGATTTGCAGGAAAATGTGGGAAGGAGAGGGCCTGAAGCGGAGCCGTTAATCGGGGATGATAATGGTGAGGGCAGGGGAAGGCATGGGAGGAATAGGAGTGATACTATGAACAGTAGGAGTACGACTAATTCCTTGAGCTCGAGGGGCGATCTGTTCCCCAGCGAGGATGAGGACGATGCGGTGCCATTGGATGACGAATTTGCGATGGTACTTGAGAGGAGGACTACGAATACTACGAGTGATGACCAGAGCAGTCGGAGGAAGAGTGGGAAGAGGCCCTCTGCTTCACGAAAGTCAACGAAATCTGCATCGTCGAAAGAGACGGGAAATACAAAGGAAACAAGAAACGCGTCGAAATCAAGTAGGAAGGAGGTGGGGCTGCCTGAAACGCTTGAAGGTGATGCGCCGTCTATGATTGATTTGAAGCATGAGGAGGAGCGTGTAAGGAGGGAAGAGGAGGGAGCGTTGGAGGAAAGACGGCAGGCCGCGCATAGGTTGGCTCTCGAAAGGGGTCTAAGCAGCGCCGAGGATGAGCCAGACCTCAAGGCGCCTGCTACGGTTGAGGAGACACCAGTATTCTCGCCTAGCGCGGAAGAACCGCCCAGCGATCGAATACCAGACGCGGCAACATCACCTTCCGAAAGCAAAGCATCTGAGCGAATTTCATCACCTAGTCGAGATCCTGGTCCCGAACCAAAACCTCCGGATTGACCAATGTAACACATCTCGAGCTCTAATGATTATGTCTCTCTGTAGAATCCTACATTATAGCGATATAGCAGTAATGATTAATGTGAGGGTCAGACAGCACCTCAGAGACGACCTGGAGAGCATGTCCACCTTTCCTTCTTGGTGGTAAAAGAATGTCGGAGCAAGAGGTTCCTGGTGGGTTTCGAGTCTTGAGATGGGACCGCAAGAATATGTCCGCAGCACAAAAACACTTCAAAGCAAAACATCACCCTATTAACGCTCAAGATAAGACGCGGTGGCGTGATTATAGGCTCTTAAATGTGTTCAAATGGCCCATCTTTTACTTGAATCGAGGGTATCTTGTGCTTAAGTCGACATGTGGCCATGCAGTAAGCGGAGCAAATCTAATGAGGCTTAAGCATGCTCTTCGATCTAACTTTGATCTGAATTTGATGTCAGTCCTTGACGGAAAAAGCATCACACACATTTGAGCATCATGCTCCTGGAAACTCACACGGGTTTCTCAAGAGTCCGGCGCATGACCTGGCGGTACCCAATTCTCAGAAGCAGGCTCTGACGAAGTAAATCTCTTGTTCCTACTCAATAGCGCCAGCGGGATGAAGATTGCATTGATAGTTGCCTGCCAAGCAAGCGCAAGACGTTCGTTTCTTCTAGATCACGTCCAGCATTGTTTCCAAATATCGCTTATACTCGGAGATACCGGACGCTTCAAGAAGGCGTCCAGCCTTTTATCCGGGACCCTGAGAGCGCCAGGCTCTCCCTAGAAGACTATCGCAGTAAGTATCACGACGCCTACTTGACCTCTAAGCTAAATCTCACCATTAGAATATTATACGAGACCTGAAAATGGAGATAGTTTTTTTACAGTAGGCAGGGTAAATTTTTTCGTTCCTGACATACAGTGCTTACTTGGCAATTGCTATTTGACTTTACATGTGAGGATTGACCACAGTGATTTTGCCACTACCGACAATCCACAACGATCCAGAGTTATTCACGAAGAAACCACCTATTCTTCAATATATGCGTTCGTCGTGGTAGAACCGATCGCTGGAGGGAACAAGTGCTATTGCTGGTATGCTGCTGCTCGTCTAGCACGACGTAATCATATGTTGACAGACTGGCAGCCGCTTGCAATCATATAGCGGCAAAGGCGTTACTGAAAAGGAGCCTCATATACAATCTCTGCATGCCATGATGTACAGCAGCAAAGTGAACAAGCCTCCGGAGAAATTCCCTAGGGAATCTTACATGACAAAAGAACCACTACGGGTCTTTGTAAATTCTGGGTTACATCTCGGCCAACCCTCCCGAATCGATCTTGAGCATGTGTACCCCATCGAACACCGCAGCAAGGTTGCGGAAATCGGTTGTGTGTCCAAGTCATCAATATTGAAGCTACTTGAATACCGGGAGGAAATCAGGAGAAATCAAGCGATGTTACTATGTCTACACTCGCTAGCTGTGAAGAGAGTAAATTTGTCGTAATGTTAGAGTTCAAGATATTGCACAGTCGTGCCAATCCAAGACCTTGGGCGTGGACAACAAAGTACCGTTCTACAATACACCAACTCTCCCATATCCACGTCCAAGGTAAGTTTACTATCATCATTATCTCTGCTCAAGTGCGCACCACCTCCCTCCTATCTCCGCTTGTCTTAAGCTCGCACCTCGGCAATCCGTGCTGCAACTCGCAACTTTCTACCAGACTTGCCCGTCATCTTGAGCAGAGATTAGCCACCCCCAACCTCTAGAGGAGCCCGAATCCACCGGATCCATATTACCTCAAATTGTGCACCGACCAGCTCTCACCTCATCAAGAGCTACCATCCACCAGATCCCACCGAAAGCTTTTCGAATATCGTGGTCATAAAGGATACGAGATATAGGTTCATTGCATCTGACTACCTAGCTATAGAGTATAGTAGAGGGGGTATCGTTTCGGTCGTGTCCATCTTGCTCAGAACAAACAAAGCGAAAGAAAACATTAAATCAATCAGATCCGACCTTTGGGTCCACGCTATGCCTCCCATAAATACACAAAGTGCCTCCTAACGACCCGACTCGCTATGCACAGTGCCGCCCATACGCAAGGAAAGATATATGCTAAAGAAAACAGCCATCAAGGCCCTCAAAAAAATGAATGTGAATGCTGAAGACCCCGTTAGATCATATTGCCATTAACATTGATCTCACACCCATCAGCCTTCTGCCTCAACGCCTTCGCAAGCATAAGCTCACGCATCCAATCAATACGCTCGTCACGGTTCTTAACAGCAAAATGATGCGTCTTCCCCGTCGCAGCATTGAGAAAACCTTTCTTCTCGGCAGCAGGCACGAGCTGGAACTCGAATGCCGAGGCATCGCCGTCCTTCTTCTTGCCGTTGAGCTTGAGCGATTTGAAAGCCGTGTTGAGTTTGCCCGAGGCGAGCGAAGAGCAAGCGACGGCATACTCGTCCACGTCGATCTGGTCGAGAGCGTCCATAGCTTTGGAGTCGCGGTGCATAGCGAGGCGTGTGCCGTGGAGGCGAAAGTAGTTTTCGTGCCATTCGTGGCGGAGCATTTTGGTTTTGCGCTTTTTCATCCAGCCGGCGTGGTTGACGTCGGCGACTTCGACGGTGGGTGTCTTTTCATCGTCGATGGTGGAGAGGTGAGTCTCTTCCACGGGTGCCATGGCGAAGCCTGGTTGGCGGCGATGAGATGCGTTAGAGCGGGATCGCTCGATGTTGTGCGAGGTCTGGGGACGCTCGATCGGCGACCATGGCTGGCGGGTCCCGGCTCGGGAGCTTGAGCGGGAGATGGAGTCGTTGCCGAAGCGCATATCTGGGGGTACTGATTGAGATTCATCGCGTGCGATGGGGCCGAGTGGGATGGCTGTTACTGGGACGTCCATTGCGGAGGCTGGACTGCCGAGTCTGAAGATGTCGTGGCCGTTGCCTTGATATTGGATCGCGGTGGCTGGTGTGTAAACTCCTGGTTTGATGGTGCGATCACCATGGTTAGGGGAGAAGTTGTCTTCTGGTTGCGCCATTGGGATGGTGAGCTTCGGAAGCCTGCTAAGGTTGTTGTGCGGCGCTTGTGTGTTGCTTGGCGGTGAGAGAGGTGGGAACATCTCGTATGGAGACGAGGTAGGCTCCTCATCAGGCTCATCCATGTGTTGGAAGGTAAGGAATTGCCTGACATTATCTTGTGGGTCACGTATTTGGACCACGCGAAGAGCTTCCTCATTGATCTGCAGGCTGGGAAGCCTTCCAGGACCCAGTAGATCGGATGACGCCACAACAGATGGGACGGCCTCGGATGTAGGCCGGACAGTGACTTCGCTGGGAGAGGTGGGGTTGGCATAATCTGCACTGATCTGCTCGAATTCAAGTGGAAACTCCTTCGCGATTCTGGCCAGCTGTTTCTGTTGCTTCCGCCACTTGGAGCAGTTCTCGCCTTTTGAGCAATGGTGCGGCTTGGGTAACAACTGCTCAATGGCGACGATCGAAGCAGACTCTCCAGGCGAAATCACATCATCAGGTCTCAGAGCCCTCCGCGCTCGTCGTCGCCCACCAACAGCGGGTGACCTTGACTTGCCCTCTTCAGGGCTCGCCGGATTCGAGCATGTATTCAGATTGCGTCCACGGCTGGGTTCTGGGGCCTCAGCTGGTACCATTGGCGAGTAGCACTGATCGTTTGCCGGCGTCGAAGGCACACTCAAACCACCCCTCAATTCCTTTATCTTATCCCACACCTGATGACGTTGTCCGAATGACACAATTCCGAGCTCTTTCAGGTCTGCAAACTGCAGGTCTTTCACTATTGCTCCCGAAATATCATGCATGAGCAACTTCTCCACCATTCCCCGATCAAGGTCTGCGGATCGCATCCACCATGCAACCTGCTGTGGCGTCCACGTCTCAAGAGGTACACTGCTATTAGGAGCGCTCTCCACTACTGTCTGTATTTTCCTGATATTCGATGCCTGTGTTGTCCTGATATTGGGTCCAGCCCTGGATTCTTCTGGCGAAACGGGAGACCAATCCAAATACATGTCCTGGTCTAACGTAGGGTCTTGTGACATGCGGAATAGATGCGGTCCAATTGGTCCTTCCACGGGCTTCGTGGGCCCTCCCTTCTCTTGCAATCGGAATTGGAAATTAAAGCTTCCCAAATCATGAGAGGCTGGCGTTCGTAGCTCTTCGAATGTAGAGACCGTGGTGTTACTTCGGTTGCCAAACTAGGAAACAACTATTAAACGATTGAAATGAATTGAGGAGTTGCCGCGACTTACCGATTCCTCGCTCCTTCTGCCCTCATATTCCTCGAAATCGCTCATGTCGTCCTCAAAATCTGTATCGTAGATCTCTGTCGCTTGCGACATTGGCCGAGAGGTCTGGGCAAATACAGATTGGACGTTTCCCTTCTGAAACATTTCCACGCCACTTGGTCGTGAGGCCGCTGGCACGTAAACCTGAGACATCTTGGAGACTGTGCAGCTGTGGTCAAGTTTGCAACTGTATATTTACCATTGCACACGAATTCGCTTGCAAGACTGGTATAGGAACGATGGTGAGTGCTGTCCAAGCAGCAGTGAACAGAATGAGACTTTTGTTTCCTTGCGGTATGATTCTATTATGACCACAACAGCAGATGTAAGACAGAAAAATGACAGAAGAATGACAGAAACTAGATCCTTTGGGAAGTGGGCGCTTGGGCATGGTTATAGGAAGAGCTTCACATATGTTGGAATACTTTCTGCGAAGGGTTTCACAGAAGATCACTAGTAAATCACATCACTAGGTTCTCCTCTTTCCTTCAAACACAGCGCCATCCCCACGGCCAGAAGATTTTGCGGTTCTGCTATTCGTGTGTGCTGAGGGAGTCGAAGGTGCTGAGCTCTGTAGCTGCATGAGAGGCGTGGACGCTAGTGCACTCCCGCCACCAATAAGAGAGACCCTGGTGATGTGCCACACATGAAATCCAACATCTGCACTCCTAACCGCCCGGGACAAAAGCCACTAAATGCACCTAATTATGGTATTGCTCCTCGATCACGACCAATAGCGGTGAGGAATTTCATACGATTAAGCAGGCAGGGTCGGATCGTCCACGGGCGGCGAAAGCTTCCACGGTCCTGACCTGGCAGACAGGCAGAGCTACGAAGTATCGCAGTCAGATATCGGAATAGTAAGGCACGTCATCCTGTGCCACCAACAGAAACCAGAAGCCTGATCACAGTTGCAAGATTGTACGTCATCGTTGCCCGAGATCTCGGAAGCCAACTCAGAAGACACATGAAAAAATGCAAGGGGAGAAACGGGCACGACGCGGAGTGATGGCTCGCATGGCATACTGTGGAGTAAACCCTACAAAATGCACGCAATGCATACGGACACTCTTCCAATTTGGAAGTGCCAGAGCGATCGTGTGGGCAGCACTACTATTGGACTTCCGCTTCCCTTTCTACTCCAATAAAAGACCTGTACCTATATACTGGGAACTCACATGACCAGAACTTCATGCGGACTATCACCTAGATTTTCCTGTATCCATCAATCAGGTATGATAGTCTCGAGATATCCCGCCTTTGTTCCTACTTACAGAAGAAGGAGCAGTCACTGGGGACTCCATTAGAGCTTCATACATCTCGGAGATCATCGGAAACCCTAACGCCTTACCAATTGTCTCATGAGGCTCGAAAGACTGTTTTGAGACCCTTTACAGGTAGCTAGAATCCGATACAAGACATCACGAACCCTCGGCTGGGGTCTGGAGATCGGAGAAGCAATGACCAGTACACCGACTTTTTCTACAAGATCCATTGCCGTCATGTGGCTCATGGTAAGATCCTTAGGGAGTTGGTCACTGCTACCACTGTCCATATTGGCAGAAAGCATTGAAGTTGAAATCGACCAATAAGATGCCAACGTGCACTCACGTCAGTAGCCACAATTCCATCTTGGAGCTGCTGGGAAATGATGCAAAATGACCGCATAGAGTAAGAATCGATCTCATCCCGGCTTTTATGATCACTCGATCAGAACATTATGTCTATTTATTATTAGCACACTTTGTTTTCGATATCACATCGCTTGTGATGAACATGCGACGAATCCTGCATGTTTCTGTTGCTAATTTAGAACTTATCGCAAGTCTGTGCCACTTATGCTACGTTTCCCCGCACCATCCGCTCTCGTAGCATGATTTTCTAGCTTTGCTAGCAGTGGTCCAGCGGCACCTAACGGGACGAGATGGGACGAAAGATTTTTGCGCTAAATTCCTAGTGATCTGTTGGAGCGGTAAGAGGAGCTGACCATCACCACTCATCCTGCCAAGCTTCAGCTCCGCGAGCTAGCTTCTCAACTCTGTGTGCTCGACTGGCTTTGATGCGACGATGGCTGGACTTCTATTGATCTGAGAAATGAAAGCCTGGTCAAAGAGCCCATGATACTACCTATCGCTTTGCATCGGAGCTCTTGAACTGGACTCCCACTCGTTGTCTAAAATCTGTAAGCTATGGGTACTACTTTACGAGATGTGGAGACTGAACTCGAGCAGAAATCCTGCAAGTCTCTACAGCTAAACAGCAAGCTGCTTCCTTCCTCGTCAAGAGGGCTGCCGGGGAAGCTGGAAGAGAGAAACTCGCAGCGATTAGCTGCAGCGGAAAGTGTGATAGTATCGATTTTCGCACATCGCACATGCATTAGCCTCGCTCGTTTCGTTGACAGATAACGTTGCCCGCTCGCCTTGCAGCTGCAAGGGGATGGCTAGGTCCGTTTATAGGAGCTGATTTTTACCCAACATGGAGCTTTATCATGATCTACGACAGGGGTAGCTCAGGACCTTGGGCGCGTCGAGGGCAAAAATAGCAAATAATCCAGTGAAATGGCTGGTCTAAGCAAGCTAATTACCCCACTTTGCTCTTCCAGATGCTTTGCGGGCCCTCATTTCGCGATTCTGCCAATGGTTGCGCAACCATCTCATCGTGCTAGTCTTCTGTGTATCTTCCGGTAATCTGGTGTCTGCGCGGGACCTCCTCCACTACAGGTTCATTTTTAGAACAGTGGCTTTCTAGCCTTCTGCCCTATTCCCAAATATGTATACTTATAATAACTCACGATGCCCATGCCTATGCGACTTCAAGGCTCGTTACGGCAGACCGTCGAATTATTGCTCCTCTTCTCGACCATACTCATACATCGAAGCAGGCTTCGATCCTCGTACTACCTACACTAATAGCAAATCCGGTCTTGCTACTTGCCCCTGCCTGTGTCCCATTACACCGACTGTAAATCAGCCTCATTACCACACCGTCTCTACTCACCACATAATATCACCAAACAACAAAGCTCCAGATGTCGACTAAAGTCCCTGGACAGACTGGCAAATCTGCCACAATGGTTGCACCGAAGCCATCATCACCCAAAACCAAAGAGAAGGAGAACAAGATGCACAGGAGATCGCGCTCAGGTATATACAACCCGTTAATACTTTTGCAACTAAAGACTAACGTTGTTGCACTAGGTTGCTTCACATGCCGACTTCGAAGGAAGAAGTGCGATGAAGGCAAAGGTCAATGCAGGGCATGCAAACACTTGGGTCTGAAATGCGAGTACAAGAGACCAACATGGTGGACCAACAACGAGCAAAGGAAGCAACAGAAGGAGCACATCAAAAGCATAATCAAGCGAACAAAGATATCAGAGAAGACAGCGGCGCAGCAGATGGGATCGCATATGGGTGCGGACACTCCTCCAGGATTATCACACTCTTTGCCAACCTCAGCCACATATTCAGTCACCCCACGCACACGCGCCCCATCAGTCGACTCACCCTACTCCCCCGAGCAGTATGATTTCAACGGACCACCACTACACGAACACTTTGATATCTACGGCCAACCTCACGTTCTCTCCCCTCCTTACGACGCAAACCCACACTACCAAACATACCCCGACGCACAATACGAAGTTGACGTCAAGACCGACAGCCAAATATACGTCAACGATGTACCGACGAGGAAGGACTCCTCGACATCAACTTTCAGCACGTATTATCCTCCGCCCATGACCTCTGCGACCACGCCTTTCCATGACGAGGCGTGGGTACATCAAGGATTGTATGAAGACACGGACGTGTTTGGCGCTGATGAGGGATTGGACTTTGACTTCGGCTACGACGCGCCACTGCCTTCACAGACAGTACAGATTGACGTGGACGATTGCGATAGAGCGCTGCTGGACCACTTCATCGACACTGTACTACGACTCATCTTCCCCATCCTCGAAGTCAACCGACCTGGCTCAGCGCGATCAGATGTCGTGCTACCCGCTCTGGAGTCAAACAAATGCTACCTACACTGCTGTCTCAGCGTCGCCGCAATCCACCTCAAATCAATACAGGCCTTCCCCAACGAACAGATCGAGAACGACATCATGCGACATCGCTACACGACCGTCCAAGAGCTTTGCGAAGCACTCTCACATGATGAGGATCATCAGCAAATTTTAGAGGCAACTCTAGGGATGATCTTCTTCCAGTGCTCGGTCGGTCGACCAAATGATTCGCTACCGGATATCCCATGGCACCAGCATTTCCAGGCTGGCGAGAGCCTCGTAAGGAAGCTCAAGCTACCATACGCAATGGAGAATGTTCATGGCCCGAATCCGCGCCCTCCTTTCAACATGACCCTCACCTCGTGGATTGACATTCTAGGCGCGACGATGCTGGGACGGTCACCTCATTTCGCTGACACCTATCGGGAGAAGCACATGAATGGGACAACATCTGGCTTGTGCGAACTCATGGGCTGCGATGACAGAGTCATGTACATGATCTCAGAGATCGCCTGCCTCGATGCGCTCAAAGTCTCAGGCCAGCTGGAGGACGATCAAATATGTCACCACGTCAAACAACTTGGAGAGTACTTGAACGCAACCGACCCTAAGGTCTACGACATCGATCACGCGATGTCCTCCACTGGCGCTATTCGCCCCGAACAACTCTCCAAGAACATAACAGCCATGTTCCGCATCGCAGCCCGCATCTACCTCTGCGGTCTCGTACCCGGCTCGTCGCGCCACGACTCAACAATGTTCGACCTAGTAACGCGACTAGCCGGAGTTCTCGAATACATCCCCCCCGGATTTGAGGGATTCGACCGCTCCCTCGTATGGCCCCTCTTAATCGGTGGATCAATGAGCACACCCAACTCTCCCTTTCGCCAAGTCTTCAATGACAGGCTGGCATGCCTGGGCGAATATGCGGATCTTGGGAGTTTCGGCCGGATGGTACGCCTGCTTCAGGAAGTTTGGCACCAATCGGACCATGCAGGAGAAGGACAGAACGTTCACTGGCGGGACGTGATGCAGCAGAAGGGCTGGGATTACCTGTTAATATGATGGATGGGAATTTTCTTGCGCAGTCTCGATGATTGTGCGAGATTTTTTCTGTCCGCAGGTGGTCATGTTTCCCACTAATAAACTGCGCATCCTGGTCTGTCTTTCTCGTGGAACCTGCAGAGCTAGGATTCCCTGAGAAGAAGAGATACTGGAGGAGTGGAGAGAATTGAGCTGGAAGAAAAAGTTCACTGGTTTTTCATCGCAATGATACCCCCGAAGTTTCTTTTGTTGAAGCCTGGTGGCTATGGTCATGCATGGCGTTGTGTGGATGGGAATAGATGGAGTTTTGGGCAGCCCCAGATGGTCGAGATATATCTCCCTCTAGGAGGTAATGACCCTTTTTCGCTCTGAAGAGCGACTTCCTCGGTTCTCTGCTATGCAGAAATCTGGCAGGCCAAAACATCGTATATAGAGGCATGTCCAGGTCTGTGTCAGACATGGGATGTTTATAGAAAGCCCTCGGGCCCAAAAACATCGAAAACATCAAGAAACTCGATACTTCCACTGATAGTGCTCTCGTGATCTTTATAACAATTGCCTGAACTTTTCACAGTTGCACAAGCCAGGCATATAAACACTCAGTCGCGAGTTGTAAGTACGATGGTGATTCTGGTGTAATTCTTGGCAGGAAATGCCGCCTCGGGCTCAGCCTGGGCTCACCCGAAGCACCCCTTTTGACTGATCAACACTCCACAGCCATCCTTTTGTTGAGCGCTCTGTTTCACAACCCAGTCCAGATCGCTTCAACGAGATCTGACATAGGAGAAACGTTGTACTTCTTATTCTTCAGACCTCGACCGCGCCTTTAAAGCGCATCTCATCCATCGAGGCACCTCCCTCCAACCCACAGCATTACGCCGACACAATCTCCACTACTTCTCGTGTTGACATCCACAAGAAATGCGACTGCTACGTTGAGCTGGTGATCCTACAGTGTCTATCACGATCGTATGAAAAGGTGTGCCGGCCAAAGGAGCTGATGGAGCGAGCTATGGCCAATTGGTCATATGCTAGGAGCTCACCAGACGGAGGACGGCTTTAGAAATCATACGACGCATGTGAGGATTTGGTGTACGAGGTGGGTACAATCAACGGCTTTCGTCCGAAGAATGTACCCGGATCTTACCTCGGATGGAGGCATGCAATTCCACCCCATGATGTTCATTTTGACCTAGGCTTTTCACACCGTCTCAGCTCTTCGCCCAAATCAGTCAAAACACTGTCTGGCACTCCAGCATAGTCGCCTACTCCATTCTAACCCTAATACATGCCACTAGGTCTCACGACTACCAATCTGGGATAGACTCGACTACCTGCTGCAAGCAAAAGAAATGCCAGGCCTCGAGCCACCCCCACCCGACTTCGAAGTAGGACCCGGTGTTTCTAACTTCTGGTTACAACGATCAAAGCTGAAAGGGAATAGCATCATCGGGCTGCGGGTCTCGATACCCTAAGGCACCGTTCCTCCATAAACATACCATATGCCAAAAAGGTGTTTTTGCCATGTCGCTCATGCATAATGGGTCTACGCACGGCTCTTGTGTGGAGACACATCAACTTGGATCTTAGATAGGGCCCATCATTCGATTCGGGCTTCTTTGACATCTGTGCTCTATTCTATTAGGATACACTGTTCTCATACGAGGTTTCTCTTGGGCCAATGTTTCTATGAAAACCAATACAGCATAAAAAGCCGATAATACGAAGCTCACTCTGCGGTGTCCATCAACTAGAAACTAAGACACCCATGACACGTGTAAAATGATGCGGGGAACTGCACCATGTACTCCACGCGCATGCATTCATCGGACCTAAATAGGAAGTGATGTTGACTCAGACACTCGAGCCATGCTTTTATCTTGATGAACACCCCTAACCAATCATTGGATTTCGCTTAGTTTCGACTGACCAGTTGAAAATTTGTCTCCATTGCCGTGAAATTCATTGGGCAAGCCGCTACTGAGGGGGTTATCGTGCAGATACATGTGCATGGCACATGAGACTGCCACTATTCTAGCGAATCGCCATTTCGGATTTCTTCGGGGCTGCACGATCACTGCAGGCTGTGTTTCAAGTCGGCATAATAGGTAGCCGAGAAAAGTATGAAGTCATACAATCGTGGTCTGAAACCTCTTGGAATTCCATTGAAGAGCCCTTGGTTCATTTTAGTGTCCTCCCCAATATATCCTTACTCTACCCATCAATATGCACCTACTTACCCTACTTGGCATTGCATCTACAATTGGATCTGCTGGCGACATCTCCACACTGGGTCCCCACGTCCTTCATGAAAGGCGTGGAACGCCTCTATGGTATTGGGAGAAACGCTCAAGAGCCTGCTCTGATGCCCATTTGTCAGCACGTATCGGCCTTACGCAACGGAACCTTCATCTAGGCCCTCAATACCTCAAAGAGATCTCAGATCCAACATCGCCCAGCTATGGGAGGCACTGGACCTCCAAGTAGATTGTGGACTTTTTCGCGCCGTCAGACGCCATAATTCAATCTGTTCGTGCTTGGCTCGACAACGCCGGCATTGCCGAAGAATGACAAGCGCTCACCACTAAGCGTGGTTCGATCTGGTTCGAAGCGAGTGTTGCGGAAGTTGAAGCATTGCTGAACACCGAGTACCACGTTTTCCAGCACCGCGAGACGGGTGAAATCCAAATTGGCTGCTATAAGTACAGTATTCCTGCCGGAGTTCGTCCACATGTTGACTTTATTACCCCAACTATCGGTCTCTCTAAGAGAAGTCGTAAGGTTGTACGAGAACCCGTCGGCCGGGACTCTCAAAGGCGATTTAGCAAAGACTCTTCTTCCAATCAAGTTGGACTAGGAGCCGGTACGAGCCTGGATCCAACTCTGGATGTATCCACAGATCCCGGTGCGAGCATTGCATCTTGCGGCAATGCTATGACACCGACTTGTATTACAGGTATCTTTCCATTAAGACCTCTGACTTCGCTAGACCATCTTTAACAATCATGATGTACAGGCCTATATAGCATTCCTCCGAACAATTCGATTGATGTGCAGGAAGGCAACGAGCTTGGCCTAGTCGAGTCCGACCAAACCTATGACCAAGCAGATCTAGACTCTTTTTTTAAAAAGCTAGCCGGCAATATTCCCAATGGTACCCACCCGGTTCTCAATCTGATGAACCGCGCGAAAGGCCCAGGGACTCCGAGCCCGAATAACACGGAAACGATGCTCGACCTTGAAATAGCCTATCCATTGGTTTATCCAGCTGGAATAACCATGTTTCAAACTAGCGGCGGTCTGAATGCAATCCTCGATGGTTTGGATAACGTTTATTGCGACCACAATATCAGTGCGGACTATATGAACCCACCAATGTGATTTCCGTCTCTTGGGAAGAGCGAGAATCTGGCGGCGCAGTTCAGACACGGGTATGCAACGAGTATATGAAGCTAGGCATGCAAGGCGTTTCCGCCCTCTTTGCGTCCGGTGACGAAGGCATTGCTGCGAGAAACCACTCTTGTGGGGCCAACGGCAGCTTCGTCGTACAATTCCCTTCCAGCTGCCCGTACGTGACATCTGTTGGCGCTACAATGGTATTTCCCTCACCTCACACCTCCGACTACTCTGACCTCGGCAGCTTGGTCCAGGAAAAAAGATTACAGACACAAACCCAGAAGTAGCCGCCTCCTCCACATATGGTTGCGGTATCACATCCGGTGGTGGCCTCAGCCGCAGTTTCCCACGAGCCGACTACCAGCAAAACGCCGTGTCGTATTTTCTCACCAATCACCCACCTGTATACAATTCCTCGCAGTTCAATATCACCGGTAGAGCTTACCCCGACGTCTCCGCCTTTGGCAACAGGATCAACATATATTCCAACGGCAAGGCTCTGGTGGATTCCGGTACTAGCGCCAGCACGCCTCTCTTCGCCTCAATAATCACTCTGATCAACGAGAAACGGCTGGCAGCTAATAAGACAACTGTTGGCTTTCTCAATCCGGCTCTCTACGCCAATCCGGACGCCTTCACTGATGTGAGTTTTTCTCCTCTAGTCTTGAAAGGTTTCAGCATCCCTTGGATCCACTATGATACTGATTGGGTGCCAGATCACCGCTGGTAACAATCCAGGCTGTGGCACTGATGGATTCTCTGCCGTCCAGGGATGGGACCCCGTGACTGGATTGGGAACACCAATCTACGAGAAATTGCTCAATGTTTTCATGGCACTTCCGTAAGCATCAGACCTCGTCTGGAGTCTGGCAAGACATGTAAAGCGGTCGGTGCTAGGATTTGAAAATGTCGCGCCTGGAATGCCGTTACTTTGACGTAATTTTGGCTTATATGTTCAGACATGTCAACCACGGCAGGAAGTTTTCAAGTCAATAACACTCTTATGAAGCTTTGCCGCCACACTCGCTACCGTCCTTGAACGTAGACAGCGCGTACTTTTTCAAACGCATTCGGCCATCGCATAGTACATAGAAATCTAAGTCATGAATCAGCGCTTTGCCAGATCAGCCTTGTAGCGTGTGTGCCTTGGAGGGTGCTAATCGTCGCACCTGACTAAGCCAAGCTTAGTAGTGGCCACCCGAGTGTCGCGACTAGCCGAGTGTCGCGGGAAATCATGAATCTGTATATAAATAGTTACTGTGAGACGATTATATACCGATTAGGTTTTAAAATCTAAATGGCCCTAGAATTAACTATTATTTATACCCCTAAAAAATATAAATAAGTATTAGGCCCTCGTTATTAAGTGATCTCTATTAAAGTAATATAATTTTCGTCGAAATCTAACCGTAAAGTACGTTAATAACGGAATAAAGAAATAACTACGATTTATTATATATCTTTCTAAAAATCTAAAGTTGAATTCTAAATATATACTACTATCTATATTTATATATCGATAAGTGATTTTTTTATTAGTATTAATTTTATAAATTAATTAAAAGATGGCTCGTACTAAAAAATTACTACTTTTCGTAAATCTTACTATTAAACCTACTAGTAAATAAGAATAAAATTAGAATCCTTATCGTTTCTTATCGAAATAGGTTCGAACTTACTAGAACGTAGTAGTGTTGATATACTAATTACTAGAATACCTAGTTTTTGCGGTAAAAACCGGGCGTCACTCGGCTAGTCGCGACACTCGGGTGGCCACTACTAAGCTTGGCTTAGTCAGGTGCGACGATTAACGTTAAGCTCGCTGGTCACGTCAATGTTTTAGCGTTCTCAGACCAATGCCGCGTCCATCTAGGTAGGACAAAGAAGTTTGAGTAAGACCGCTATGCCTATTGGAGCCAGCGCATCTTGCGGGTCCAACTTTGAGCGTCGCGAGCAAACACTTTAACCTTGAGCCCTTCAACTTGAAGCCTCTCTAGACCTGCGAGCTGGAGCTTTACGATTACGAACTTGCTTGATAAACTCTAGTTCGATCATTTTTCTACAAATATGATGCCGGCTATTTTATCATAAACTACGTTGTTGCTGAGTTATCTGGATTCCCGTGAGGCTCGTATTTTTTTCTGCAGCGAACTACCACTTCGACATTTTGTGGACAGGACGCGCACTGTCGATGGAGACTCTCGGGCTCCTCCGACCTCCTTCTCCACCTTTTGCCTTTCACTTGGTCCCTTCACGTTTGTTGTCATTTCTGAACAAGCGTCTGTACAGATGTATGCTCGTTACCAGCTGTCAACATTCTTCGATGTGGGAGAATGGCTGCGATGGCCTCCATGAGCAGAAACACCGAGAAGGATGTATCAAGCTTACATTTAGATAATATGCCTAGGTACAATGCAGATATAGATACTCTAAGGGAGGAAGAATACCCTATGCTTCAAGGTAGCACTGACATCCAATATATGTCCCAGAGCAGAAAGCTGATGGGCTTCAGGAACGACCTATCTGGACCACGCTGGTACAACTCTTTACCCCAAGTCCCTTATTGACGACTTTTCGAAAGACATGATGTCAACCTTGTTGGGCAATCCGCACTCCGCTTCTTCTTCCTCTCAGCTCTCCACAAGGCGAATAGAAGACGTGCGGCTGCGTGTGCTACAATTTTTCAACGCCGACCCTGACGACTTCGACCTAGTATTCGTCGCAAACGCTACAGCAGGAATCAAGCTGGTCATGGAAAGCTTTCGGGAACAAGAAAATGGCTTCTGGTACGGTTACCACAAAGACTCTCATACGAGTTTAGTAGGAGTGAGGGAAGCTGCTAAGGCTGGACATCACTGCTTCATGTCTGATACGGAGGTAGACGAGTGGCTTAGAAGGCAAGAGCATCCAGAGACAGTCACAGGAGCAGGAACCATGGGTTTATTTGCATATCCTGTCCAATCCAACATGAATGGGCGACGGCTACCCTTATCTTGGACCAGCCAGCTACGGTCGTCCAAGCATAAGTACTATAGTTTGCTGGACGTAGCTTCTTTTGTATCAACATCTCCTCTTGATCTCAGCAATGCGTCAGAGGCGCCAGATTTCACTGTTCTGAGCTTCTATAAGATCTTCGGATTTCCAGACTTAGGAGCACTTGTCGTCCGCAAAGCATCTGCCTCGGTATTACAGAGGAGGCAGTACTTTGGCGGCGGCACAGTTGAGATGGTGACATGTGGGAAGGAGAATTGGCACATTCAAAAGCATGGAAGCATACACGAGCAGCTGGAGGATGGCACTCTGCCGATCCATAACATCGTTGCTCTCGATAGTGCTCTGAATGTTCATAAGAGACTCTTTGGTACACTTGAAAAAGTAGCGTCTCATACAAGTTTCCTAGCAGAGCAGCTATACAGCAGACTTGTGGCTCTGCGCCATGCTAATAATGCTGAAGTCTGCAAAATTTACAAAGACCCATTATCTTCCTACACAGACGGTCGAAAGCAAGGACCAATCATTGCTTTCAACTTGCGCAACAGTCAAGGTGACTGGGCCAGTAATACAGAGGTGGAGAAGCTTGCGAATATCCAAAATATCCAACTCAGAAGTGGAGGTCTTTGCAATCCAGGTGGCATTGCATCTTCGCTAGAACTCGAACCGTGGGAAACGGAACGGAACTTCTCTGCTGGTTATAGATGCGGTAATGAGAACGATATCATTGGAGGTAAGCCAACGGGCATGCTTAGGGTCAGCTTTGGCGCTATGAGCAATATGGTAGACTTGGACACTTTCATTGATTTTGTGGAAGAATTCTTCGTTGATCGCCAAGATGTGCAAGAGCCTCATGGATTCCCGTCACCTGATCGAGATCTCTATATTGAGACACTCACTGTGTATCCCATCAAAAGCTGCGGCGGTTGGTCGATACCACCAGATGCTCCATGGGACGTTAGACCTGAAGGTCTAGCTTGGGATAGGGAATGGTGTTTAGTCCATCAAGGAACACGTACAGCACTGAGCCAGAAGAAGTACCCGAAGATGGCTTTGCTTCGACCAAGTCTCGAGCTGGACCGTGGACTTCTACGTTTGCGATACCATGGAGCGATTCCTCCCGCCACGCCTACCGAGATTTCGGTACCACTTTCTGCCGATCCTTCCGTATTCCAGCACTCCGAGAATGGAGCTTCGACGCCATGTTCCCAGGTTTGCGGGGAGGACATCATGGCCCAGACCTATGCTTCGAAGGAAATTACAGACTTCTTTACGAATGTGATCGGGACTCCGTGCACCCTCGCCAGATTCCCAGCTGTAGCAGCGGATCAATCTACAAGACATTCCAAAGCTCACCTTAACGTCACTAGCGAGAATCAACTTGAAATTACGAAGCGAAGACCAATCCTTCTTTCCAATGAAAGCCCCATCCTCACCATCTCCCGCTCCAGCCTGAACCGCCTCAACGAGCAGATCAAAGCCAAAGAGGGCAAAGCAGCCCACGCCTCCGTCTTCCGTGCCAACATCATCGTTGCCGAAGATCCAGCTTCGTCTCCCGGCTTGGAGCAGCCTTACGTCGAAGACAGCTGGCGCTCTCTGCAGATTGATAGAGATGTCAGCCTTGATGTACTGGGTGGCTGTCGCAGATGTCAGATGGTTTGTGTGGACCAGAAGAGCGCAGAGAAGAATGCAGAGCCGTTTGTGACTTTGGCGAAGACAAGGAGGAGGGAGGGAAAGGTGTTCTTTGGGGTGCATGCCGCGCTTGCTGATGCGAAAGAGGGGAGGGTTGCGAGGATCAAGGTCGGAGATAGCGTGCATGCATTGACTTGAGACTGTACAATTATTGTTAGCATGAAATCATGTCTATTCATTACGGTTATAGACAGCCGCCTACGGTAAAATATACAGACAACCCTTGCCTTACCCTTATAAGTAGTCGGGTTCGTTTTCGCTTGGATTCTACAAGCATTCGTACCACCGTCCAGAAGTACTTACAAGTTGATAATTCGGATTTCTATTCATCGAAAACGAAATGTGTTTCCCGCAACCCAAATCCAAGTGATTCGGACCAGAGTTGTAGAGCTGAATATCTGAATATCTGCGCTCTAATTAGAAGAAAAATGGCAGCAGAGAAGGTTCAGAAATTTTTACGTCAATTTGGGAGAAGGCAAATAACCACAGCGTGGCCCCGCGGGCAACCAAGATATCTCAACGAACATCTGGTTTGGGGCAAATATCTTTATGATGGATTTGTAAAAGAGAAGCTAATCCCAAACTCATTCAGCGACTGTCTAAGCTTAGAAGGTCTGGCTGCGGACTTGATGAGGCCGGAAAGCAGAGGCCTTGTATCTTTTCGCTAGCTTCCTCTATAGATTCGAAGTTGGACCCGCAAGATTGTGATAAGCATAGCGGTCTTATTCTGGTAAAGAAATTTTGATATGGATCAAAGTCACTCTTCGGGAGCTGACCGAAACACTTTTGGTGTTTCTAATTTGTGCGAATGGAGGTCTCTTCGTAATTTTCAAATGACTTTCAATCGGCACATACTTGTTCTAGATTTCCTTCTTCGAGGTTCTCTTCTTATACCCACAATCATCCGCTTTACAATCAACGTTCTTGAACTTTTCCCCCTCTTCTCTTCCCTCTTCTGTTTCTACCTTGACGCGTCTTCGCCTGCCCCCAATATATCCTCGCCTCTTGCGCCTCCCTTTCCCTGCTCATCCGAACTACAGTCTCTCTATCCCTCAAACCCCTCAAGATTCTCTGCAAACCAGGCCCCTCATCCACGTTCGTGTTGAGGAAGATGAAAGCCATCTCGTAATCCCCTTCCACATCGCTCGAAACCCAACCAAAGCCACAAACCCTGTCCAGGCATTTCCAGATCTCATGAGCTATTTAATTATACGAGATATATTTCCGCTGATCGACATTGACCGCCTGATATATCAAGATCCTGCATTTGCTGTCGCCCTTATCCCATTCCTCGAGAAGTTCTGGCGCAGCATCTTTTGCTGATTTGAGACGCTCGCCGCTAACGATACTCTGGTAGGCTCTGCCTCTGAAATGTACCTCCATGTCTGAAGCCCCCTCGTGATAGTCTTTGATGTCATTGGAAGAGGGGAGAGGGGGTTCGTCCCAGAAGCTGGCGCATGCCATTGTGGCGGAGGCGTTGCAGTCGTGGTGTGGTAATTGTGATGCTTGTGTGAGCATCTTAGGGATGTAGTTTACGATAGTTGCATTGGCTTGTAAAATTACTTTGTACATGTTGCCATCAAGTCTGTGAATTGTAGAATTCCTTCAAGAGAATGGGTATATTCTTGATTGTTCTCACACACAAACGTGTCATTCTTGGACGCTAGTGCAATCGACTTAGGCACCAAACAATCTCTCAACGAACAATAAAATAAGTATCTAAGCCCTATCCAGGTGCTCTTGAGGAATTTTGTGCTGCGAATTTCGGGCTCTGTAGCCCTCGCAACAGCCACTTATATCGACACCAAACCTGCAGTCCAATCACTTATATAACGTTGGATGAAAGTCACTTCTTAACACGCTGCCACCCCCCCTCTGAGTGGCGAGCACGGTGAGTCTTCAGGAAGACAGTTCATCCTAAGACTTGGTGCCAGACATCCGAAACCTCGATGTAATTAGCTCCAAATCTGACTTGGTATTGAAATCGGCCTCTCGTCTGATGTCTGTGCCATCCCACTGTTCGTGAGCCACATCCTACTGCCTTCCTTCGGTCGTCCCTCGCAAAGTTGGTCCCCATCTAGTCAGTAATCCTGGCGCTTCCCTTTTCGCTCACAGGCCAACAATACGGTCGTTTCTATCCTCGAGCGGCGCTAGTTTTTTAGTAGCTGCATGGCCCCAGGTTAGGGTTCTCCCGAAATTAGTATATGTCGCCCATAATAACAGCCGGAGATACGTTATTATAAAGTATACGCGTCGCTATAGGGTAAATCCGCTATAAGGTAAAAGTTTAATTAAAAACTAAAAATAAAGTAAAATAAAAACTTTAGAATATTATTTTCGTTATTTTTTATATATAATTATCGTTTAATCCTAAATTTAATATTATAATTATTTACCTTACTATCGGTTTATTTTATTATCGATTTAATTTTATTCCTTTATAATCCCCCCTCTTTACTCTTTTATTAAGTTATATTATCGTCGCCTTTAATATCCCGGTATTTATCGCCGTCGGTATCTTTATACGGGGGTAGCTATTCGGGATAACTTTTAATTAATAAAAATTATATATAATTCTTTCCCTTCGCCTACTCCCGCTTAACTAGGAGATTATTATAAATATTTTATTTTTATATATAATTCTCCTCTTTAATAATTTCTAATAAAGGCGGTAAAGGCGATAAAAATAATAAAGACGCGATTTATATTAATTAAATCACGATTTCCGCCGCTAGCTCCGATATTATTATAACGGTAACTTCGTTTTTAATAGAGGCGGTAATATAGGTAAAATTACGAATTTATAAAATTATTATAATATTTTTTAATTTAGGGGGTAAAGGATTAAAGTTTCTCTTTTAATTTATAAAATTTAATCTTGAAATTTTTAAGAACCTCGCGTACTTTAAAACGATACCTCGTTATAGTACTCTCGCCCTTATTATTATCGTTATAAATCTTTAGAATAAAGATTTTATAAATTATCTTATAAATTATAAATTAATTCTTTTCGAATATCGCCGCCTATTGTCAAGGTGTGTATACAGAATGTATAGTTTTATTGGTTTGGTAAAAGATGTTGATTATCTATGGAGGATTTGGCCCTGATATGCCAGAATCCAGCCAAGGCGCTAGTCCTAATATGGAAGTACCGAGGCTCAGCCTGGTAACACTATGCCAGAGTCCACCCCGTGACACCTATTCTACCTACTATCTTAGAGGGATAATATTAAATAAAATATACTACTACTAGATATAACGATATAATAACTAGTACTAACGATAAAATAAATAAATATATATTAACTCGTCCTTATCGAGCTTACCCTAAATATTATTATTTTATTAAATAATAATTTTAACTCGCCGAAGTTATTCGACGAGTAATTTTTAAATAGGGCCGGTAAATTACTCTAACTAAGAATACTCCTAGTATTTAATACTTCTATATATACGTACCTTATTAAACCGGCTCTACGTACGCGTCACCTATTATTAAATAATAATAACGATATAATTTATAATTCTAGTAAGGCTGAATTTAAATTAAATACTCTTAATATACTTTTTAAAAGAGCTATACTATAATTTAACTCCGTTCGTCGATATATATTATAAAAGAAAGTAGGAGTACTAGCGGGCGTAATATATATATTTTTCGCGTATATCCTATTATTCTCTCTTAATATATCTCTACTTCTTTAATAACGTAGCGCGAAGAGCCGCTTTAATCTCGTCTTTATAGTTTACTTTAATATAATATATATATAAAGTTTTATAAAGGTAATTAAAGTTAGTAAAGTATTTCTTAAAGTTTAAATTTCGCCGAAGAGTATATTTTAAATAAACGTAATAAAAGAAATAAAATACCTTTATCTCGCCGTCGATAAAATACCGGAAAATAAATTTAACGGCGCGTTATTTAGTTATTAAATCGTCGGTAACGAAATAATATAAATTCTAATCTTTATAAGGGCGATACTATTCTTTAATTTACTTTAAAGTAATAATTATAATATTACCGTCTTTATATTTATTTAGGAAATTAATATATAAAATCTACGAGTTACCCTCGTCGTATACTATAACCGTAAATAAATATTAATCTAATTTATTCGTTTTATAAATAGAATCTATAATAATAAAATAACCGCGGTATATTAAAGTCCGTAGGCGTTCTAAAAGAATTAATATCGAAAGTAATTAAAAAATAAGATAAGATTTTTACCTAGATTTACCTAAACGGTAGTAAAAGACGTTTTATTATTATATTTACAGCGAGTAATAATATTAATAACTTTATTACTAGTTTATTACCTTTTATATAAATACTCCTATTATTATTATATTTATTTAACTCTACTCCCCCGAATCCTAATATTAAAATTTACCCTCTTCTAGCTAGCGCTAATATTATAAATATACTTTAATATAATATAAACGCCGTTAATATTAAGGAGAATTTAATAATTAGTTATATACTTTATATTTATTAAATTATTTTTAATAATATAGACTTTATAACCCCGTACTACCTCTCTTATAATAACACTTAGAACGGTAGTATTAATTTTAACGGAATTTAAAAGAGCGAGAGTATAATTGTACTCTTTATAAACGTCGCTACCCTTAGGCCTATAAAGCGCTATTTAAATATAATATAAAAAGAGTTCTAAATTACGTAGATATAAATCGTAGTATTTAATTAATTTTAATTTAATCCGATAAATACTTTATATATAAATTTACTTATTACGGAGTCTTCATCTACAAAAGTGTAGGGCAGGCTCTGAGCGCTATGAGCGCTCGTGAGCCGGTTGAGCTGGTTTGAGCGGGGTAATACTATATCTTGACTCTAGAGCGATATGAGCGCCCCTGAGAATCTAACGCGCTCCTGAGAATGTTTTTGGCTCGTGAGAATGCCTAAATTTAGAATGCGCCACCAACATGGCCCCCATGCATGGCCCCACTTATGGCTATGGCCCTATTCCATTCATGGCCATGGCGCATTCCATTCATGGCCATGGCGCATTCCATTCATGGCCATGGCGCATTCCATTCATGGCCATGGCGCATTCCATTCATGGCCATGGCGCATTCCATTCATGGCCATGGCGCATTCCATTCATGGCCATGGCGCATTCCATTCATGGCCATGGCGCATTCCA